>JACCDN011207121.1_pt1 | contig 36665 bp, 32 predicted proteins | sample 7441691 | NCBI WGS metagenome assembly JACCDN01 (sample SAMN15323439, study PRJNA562643) | freshwater metagenome | isolation source: river surface water | place: USA:Blue River Watershed | collected 2017-08-16
ACTGGTGTTGGTACTGGTGTTGGTACTGGTGTTGGTACTGGTACTGGTGTTGGTACTGGTGTTGGTACTGGTGTTGGTACTGGTACTGGTGTTGGTACTGGTGTTGGTACTGGTACTGGTGTTGGTACTGGTGTTGGTACTGGTGTTGGTACTGGTGTCGCAGATTTTTGTACAGTTTCAAGTATTTTGTATGGTGAGATAAGACCAGATCCATAGTTAGCATCGTGTCCGGGTGAGCCAAGATCTATAGCAGTACTTTTGCAGAGTTCTTCAAAATGTTTTTGGCTCGGTGTATTGCCGTTGCGCAACATCAGTTCAAAATACAAGGCTGCAATACCGCTTACATATGGTGTGGCCATTGACGTTCCACTCATCTTTGTGTATCTGTTTCCCGGCACACATGATAAGATGTCAACACCTGGCGCAACAATATCGACTGTTACTCCTCTTGATGAGAAATCGGCGACTACATTATTATTACTTATTGCACCTACTGTTACACATGGTTTATATATGCCTGGAGCGCTGACAGTGTCTGGATAAGGACCACTGTTGCCGGCTGCACAAATAATAATAGATCCTGAAGCAATTGCGTTGTCAATTGAGGTTTGTAAAAGAGGATGAATTGGTCCATCACCTCCGAGCGACATTGAGATAACGTTTGCGCCTTCTTGCACTGCCCAGTCAATACCAGCTGCAATAGCTTCAATCGATCCAGATCCGTCGTCGCCTAACACTTTGCTTGCGATAAGAGAACATTGTGGTGCAACGCCTACGACACCTACATCATTGTTGCGCGAACCGATAATGCCAGCACAATGTGTTCCATGTGACTGAATATCATACCAGCCATAAGGACTGCCTGAAAAGTCATTTCCTTTTACAACAGCAGCCTTGAGATCTTCATGATAGTAGTCAATACCTGTATCTACTACAGCTACTGTTACACCTGCACCACTTACATTAAAAGTGTCCCAACAGTTTTTTATATCGAGTGTAAAGTGACCCCAGTCTCTTGTTTGACTTCCGCCAAACATCCATGGAAAAGTTTTAGACAGATTGCGTCTGTCAACTGTTTTCGAGCTTGTGTCTAACTCACGAAGAGGAAGTGTATACTTTTTTGGGAAAGCAACTTCTGACATTTATAATATTACTAACACACAAAAATATTTGTCAAGCACCGCAAGAGAAAATCTAGACATAATTGTCCAGATTTTTTTTTAGATTCGAGACTCAACTGGATTTAGTTTTATATGGATTTAGTTTTATACTTTATAAAACCATGCATAAAAAAATCTGGCAACAGTTGATGATATTGTTGCCATTGATTTTAACTATACCAATATTTTGTTTTTTTTTGCAGTTTACTCTAGTTGCAACCAGTTTAATTTTGTCGAAGAAACATCTTTATTAATTCCCACAATCCTGGATTATTATTTTTAACTTCGTCTCTGATGCCTGGAATTTCAGGATCAGACAGTTCGTTGACTAGTATATCATAAAACCTTTGAGGTGTCATTTCAGAGCCTTTATATGACTCAAATGTTTCTAAATCTCCTATCGTAGGATTTTGTTTGCCAATTATGTTATACAAATTTGATTTATGCAGTTTCCATTCCTGAACTTGATCTAGATATGTGCCACACACAATTACTCCTTTTTTTGCCACTTCTTCTTCTTTTGTGAGTATACGGTTTGTTGTATGTATAACCTTGCTTGTTAGCAAGCCATGCTGCATCTTACTAACTACGTATATATTGTGTGCTAACTTATGTTTCGCATAGATAGTAAACGCTTCGATCCACTCGGGTTTCTCTTTTATTTGTGAAATCTTTTGAAGCACTGCTTCCCAAAAATGAAACATCGGCTCTTGTACATAATGCATTTCTTGTTCTCGAATAATTCTGTATATGTCGTTATCAATAGGGCCTAATGTATACAAATTAGTTCTTACTGGTATAATAACCTGTCCCTTAACTTCTGGCCTGATAAGCGCTTTTCCTATCCGTTCAGAGTCTCTTGAAAGCTTTAGTTCAACGAAAGCGTTTGCAGATATGACTGCTTCAACTATCTTTTCTGCGTAATCAGTTATTATCTTTATTTTTTCATCGTAAGTTGGATAATTCTTTTTTTCTCTACTGCTGTTTGATGTACCACTATTACGTGATGCAGCACTTGCTGTGATGCCTATAAAGCCTCCTTTTTGCTTTTTTAGTTCTTGGTATTTTATCTTATACTTCAAGGCTTTTTTAAGATATAACTCTTCGCTCATCATATATATATTATATGTAATATATAAAATAGAACTAGACAAAGTATAAAACTTACACAGTATGCACTTATAAAAGAAAATCTAGACAAATCTGTCAAGATTTTTTTTTTTTAGATTCAAGCCTTGCTAAAACTAAATATTTAATTAATATAATAGTAAGGAGGACCAACATAATCAGAGTGCAACATCTGCAGCGGTCTGGTAATTCTCCTATGTGGCTTTACATAGCACATTGTGTTATTTATTCTATTTTTGCTCTGGTTGTTCATGTTGTTGTACACGTCGACTGACTTCATAATACCAATTGAATTACCCATTTGTAATATTAATTACTGTAACCTGTATTACCAGTAGCAATAGAAATCAATTTTTATTAATCTAAAGATTAACAAAATTTGTCATATAATTAGTATACAATGTTCATATTAAGTTTTATACTCTACTCTAGTCATTCTTGCGAAGATAAACTGTCATTTGCATGTCGTCTTTTTCAAAAGTTACAGGATCCGCAAATAGATTTTCCATATAGTCTCTGTCGTCTTTATTGACAGGATTCAGATCTTTGTTCAAGATATTTTTGATGTATTCAATATTGTTTTCGATAATGGTTGATAAGTTATCAGATGCATCATATCTGATGTCAATATCATCGACGACTCTGATCCCAATCTCTTTCCTGTAGTTTTGAATTCTTGATGCAAAGTATCTTGCCATAAAGATGTTATAAACAGTTTCCGTTTCAACATCGTCGACATAGATAGTGACAGTGTCGTCCATAAATGTTTTGTATCCATCAATCGGATTAAACCAGTTTACAACATCCATATGTGAATCTGTCAAAACAAACTCATCAAACCTGTAAAAGCCGTCGATAATCAGAGCCATTGCAGCATTTCTACTGTTATTGAGATCGCGCAGGTGTTGTGTAATACGTGTGACACCTTGTTTAAACTCTGTGCCAATCGTTTTGAAATTTGGTCGCACCCGTTTCTCCATGTGCTTTGAAATATCCACATAGTCAATGCTAAACAGATTAGCTTCATCTTCAATAAGGCTGTTATACTCTCTGATTCTGTCTAAATAACACATCTCATGTTGCTGCAGTCCAAAGATGACTTTGTTAATAGGCTTCTTGCATCCAATATTGTTGTTTGCACGATAAGTCAGCACAGAATAGATCTGTTTAAAAACAGAATCAATGACGGCTGTTGCTGTACTGTTATTTTCGTTATCAACGATAAACAAGAGATCAGAGACACGATAGTCATCAATACATCTGTCTGTCCTAATAAAACCGACGTCGCTAAGTTTCGTAAAGATTTCGGCAGCAGTTTGTGGCATGATTCTGTACAAGACAACAGAAAGAGTATAAAGCACATAACCGAGTGTTGACAAACTGTTTTGCCACATAGCTCTGCCGAGCTTGCCTTTAATACCGTTTCTGTTAAACTTACAATAACCATTGTTCATTGTTTGGATAAAGTCGTTAATAAAGTCTCCTAGCTTAAACAACTTGTATTCTGTGACGTGTGTTATTGTGTTTGTTACAAATTCTTTAAACTTTGTCATAAACCAGATGTCAATATCACTTGACGACGATACTTGTTCAAAGTCTCTATACTGCTTTCTGTACAGATCGTAATACTCTGTAAACAGTTTAACAGTGTTCTTCAATGGAATAATAACAAGCCTGTTCCAGTCACGGATCTGTTTTTCAATAAACTTAAAGTTTAGTCCCTTTGAAGACGGGGATGCCATCATAAACAGTCTGACAGCATCTACTCCATAATCACTTATAACAAATTCAATATCTCGATAGTTCTTTAGGCGTTTCGAAAACTTGATGCCATTCTCGTCAAGTACAATGCCATTGATTATGATGTTTTTATACGGTGCCTTATTGATTAAAGCAGTTCCAAGAACAAGAAGAGTGTAGAACCAGCCGCGTGTTTGGTCCATTCCTTCCAGAATAAAGTCGGCAATTCTGATCTCGTCACTGATAAAAGGATATCCGGTTTCGCCCATAAACTGAGCGCCACTCTCCATCCAACAGTCAGCTGTAAAGTTGCAATGCTTATATTCTTTACCGTCTTTGACAACAATTTTAGGGATCTTGTCAGTATGGAGGTCTGTTACAGATCCAGCTTCTACTCCGATCAGTGTCTCAAGTTGACTGGCTGAACTAACAACTAAAACTTCGCCTTCATCTGATTTCCAGATTGGAATAGGCGTTCCCCATAACCGCGACCTTGATAAGCACCAATCGGGTGCGTTAACAATGTTTTCTCGCATGCGTTCTTTGCCTGCACCATGTGGGAAGTTAATGGTCTCAAAGTTGCGTAGTATATCATCTTTGATCTTTTGAATGTCAAGATTGATTGTCGAAACCATCTTAAAGTATAAAATAGTATCAGTACGCCAACAATGAGGTAGTTCATGTGTGATCATCTCTTCTTTAAACAGTGTACCACTCTTTTTGATCTCTCTAACTATATCAGAGTTGCAACTTCTAGCTTCGCGTCCCGCATACTCTGGGCCAACTTTGTCTGTAAAGTTCATTCTAGAGTCTGTAGGATCAAAACAGCCATTGCCGCGTGCGTCAATAATACTGTATTTCATACACACTCTATGGTCGTCATCTCCATGTGCAGGTGACAGATGTACAATTCCAGTTCCTGTATTGTTTGTTACATAGTTGTCCCATACAACTTTGTAGTAGTTGTTTGGATTATAGTCAAAAATTGGTGTGTATTCAACATTCTTTAACTGTTCGGCTAAGATATCAACATGGTTCTTACTCTCTTTAACAGTAGACACAAAACTCTTTGAAGAGATATACCAACTTTCTTTAACTTGGAACATCTGATACTCAATCTTGTCATTGATACATAGAGCAGTGTTACTGAAGAGTGTGAATGGCGTTGTTGTCCATACAATAAGACTCACGTCTCTTGCAAGAAATTTGTTTCTCAACTTAAACAAGACATACACACTCTTTTCGGTTACTTCTTTATAGTTCTGCTTAGCCTCAAAACTCGAGATACATGTTTCTGCTTCGGCAGAGTAGGGTTGCACTTTCATTCCTTCGTAAATCAGTCCCTTGTTGTAAAGTTCACCAAAGATATACCACAATGTGTTCATGTAAGAAAAATCCATAGTCGAATGCTCGCTAAATCCAATGGTCGAGCAAAGCTCTTTAAGAGACTCTGGCCACATCTGCATAGTCTCTTTCAAATACTCTTTGCAGATCTCATTATACTTTTCTAGTCCGATATTTTCCAGGATGTCAGTAATATTTGAATAGCCATACTGTTCCTTGATCTTGTCTTGTACTTTAAGTTCTGTTGGTAATCCATGCACATCAAAACGTACATCTGTTCCTCTTACATCGTTTCCAAGAAATCTGTTGATGCCAAGAATAATGTCTTTCAGTGTTAGATTAAGAAAGTGACCGTAATGTGGTTTTCCTGTCGGAAAAGGAGGACCATTAGTCATATGGCATGTTGTCTGCTCATATTCGACTGCTGCCATAACAGTGTTATTTGTGCTCATGCCGGCTGACTGCATTTCGATGATACCACTGTTATAATCCATATAGAGATATATATAATCAATTTTTTTATATAGATAATAGAGTTATTATCTAGCCAAGCTGATAGTTATATTAGCTGGATACTTTCCAACACAGATGTGCATCAAGTTTTCAATGATACTATCTGTATTAGAGAGTATCTGGATACTCTCCAACACAGATGTTATCAAGATCTTTATCTCCAGCGTATATGACAGGAGTCATCCAGTTTTTGCCATAATACTGTTCAAGCCAATATTTGTAATAGCTAGGTCCTTTGACATAAGTGTTGTAACCGATGTAGTAGTCTTTGAGAGGGTAAAGACCAGTAAAGTTCCATACACACGCCGTATGTGCAATAGTATAAAGACCATTGTCGAGTTTTTTTGCACCATACAGTTCAAGTCTAGCTTCTGGAGCAATATGTTTATCTTGAAAGTCTTTGAAATCATTACCTGATACGTCTTTATAACAAACTTTCATGAACCCAGGCGACATTTCATAAAAAATAATACCAATAGAGTTAAACTTTTGTATAATCTTGTTTGTGCTATTCATTAGCGGCGCTAGATCTTGATAAAATATATTTATATCCATATCTCCTGTCCATGGAAGCACAGTCTTATTTCTGACGCTGCCCAACAGAGTTCCTTGTGTTATCCATGTATCGATATTGTATTCACGGAAAGTATCTTGTACTTGCTTTGTGAGATTAACCATCATCTCAAGGCGTTGCCTGTTGTTTATTGGGATTTCGCAAATCCAACACGTAACAGTAATAAGTAATGCAAAGACAAATGCTGTCTTCATCTGGTGTGTATGTTATCTTAACTATAGCTGTATAAACAGTGCATTATTCAATTTTATAAAAATTGAATGTTGTAATGTTAAGACAGTAATATCTTTATATATTATACAAGATGCAGACGCTTATCAATGCTGCTTTGAATGCTTCGCGTGAGTCGTTCAGTAACCAGTATCCACATGGAGCTGCCATCTCTCTAGGTGGAAAGATTATCGCACAAGCTGCTAACGGTAGCACTTCTCTCTGCCATGCAGAGGCTATAGCTATCAAAAAAGGCGCTGCGTTACGTGCCTTATCGTAAGAGGGCAAGCTGTAAACTTCTAGTAATTCGTCGTGGAAGGACTGAAGACACCTTTTTAGAATCGAAGCCATGTTCAATGTGTATTGATATTATCAAGGCATCTGGCATTGGTACTGTGATCTATAGCACAAGTGACGGAACTCTAGTCAGAACGTCGCCGCATGAAGTGACCGGCACTCACTATTCAAAACATGGTAAGGCAATTAACGCGAACCCGGTTTTGTTTAGGAAAAAGATTAGAAAGATTGTTGATCTTGTGAAATCAAGGTATCATACCTGATGACGAGTATATCTACTCAGCATACACATGTATGTTGAGCAGACGAGCCACTGATTATATGCATTTTGACGCACATAAATGTTTTTCTTAATATTGAATATATTTCGCTTTATATGCTTTGCAGTTTTAGTATATATAAAGAGATATTTCATTGGTGTGTCGTCTTAATTCAATAATCTACTCAGCATACGAGTGTATGTTGAGCAGACGAGCTGCTGATTATATGCATTTGACGCACATATTTTTTTGCCATATAATATCCTCGAATATTATATTACATAATATCCTCGAATATTATATTACATAATAATTATATTTCTTTATATCGTTTTCTTGTGTACAAAGAGTCGTTTTATCTTAATTCAATAATCTACTCAGCATACGAGTGTATGTTGAGCAGACGAGCTGCTGATTATATGCATTTGACGCACATAAATTTCATTTCATAATATTAAGTAGGAGTGATGCTTTATATCTTTTAGTAGCGACTATGTATATAAAGCAATTAATAAATATTTAGACAATGTATTGAATTGTCTGAGTTAGACAGATGGCACATAGTTTGTGATACATCCTTTTGATGCAGAGCTGACATATTTCCCAAATTTGTATAGATAACCTGTCGTGTCTAGCTTCTTTATTTTGACAGGACGTTCGTGTTTAAACGAACAGCTAATACTGTTATCGTGTGCAATAATAGTGATGACGTCATTGTTTTGAACATATGCAATAGGACCGCCATGATAGGCTTCAGGTGCAATATGGCCAACAATAAAACCGTGAGAACCGCCACTGAAACGCCCGTCTGTAATCAAAGCAACCTTATCTAAAATCCCAATACCTGCCAATGCACTTGTAGGTTTGAGCATCTCTGGCATCCCTATTGATGGTCCTTGATACCGCATAACTATGACAAGTTTTTCACCACTGTTAACCCGTGCATGTATATCACTAATAGAGTTTATCATATCATCTTCTGTATCAAAGACAACAGCCGATCCTTGAAAACATTCGCCTTCTTTTCTAGTAATTTTGGCGACAGCTCCACCAGGAGCAAGGTTGCCGTATAATATCTGTATATGTGAACTTGTTTTTAAGGGATCTTCAACTGGAAATAACAGTTTCTTGTCTGGCACAAAGGCAGGGTGCTCTAACAGATTTTGTTCGACTGTTTTGCCTGTAACTGTCATGCAATTGCCATGCAACAAACCCATATCAAGCAAGTAGCGCATAATCGAAGCAGTTCCTCCCCTCTTAAAGACATCATACATAAGATTATCACCAAAAGGCTTCATATTGGCGAGAAGTGGAGTGTTATTGCTTATGTTTTGTATGTCGTTGAGTGTGAGTTTACGTTCGGCGTCTTGTGACAACTCGTTTGCTATTGCAATAATATGGAGAACCATATTTGTAGATCCGCCCATCGCCATGCCGACAACTAAAGCGTTATGTATTGCTTCTTTAGTAACAATATCACGCGGTTTTAGATTCATATCAAATAGTATTTTCATAGTCTTTCCCATAAGATTGCATTCTGCTATCTTTTCATTTGACATTGCCGGATTTGAACTGCTTTGCGGAAGAGTCAGCCCCATTGCTTCACACATCACAGCCATTGTGTTTGCAGTGTACATGCCGCCACACGAACCTGCACCAGGGCAAGCGGATGCTACAATCTGTTCTGCTTCTGCTTCAGTAATTTTGCCGGCACACAGTTCTCCATATGATTGGAATGCAGTTACGATATCAATATCTCTACCGTTATGACATCCTGGTTTAATGCTGCCACCATAGACCATTGCGCCGGGCAAGTTCAGCCTGAGCATGGCCATAGCAGCGCCTGGTATATTCTTGTCACAACTCGGAGTCGTGATTAGCATGTCATAGAGAAGACCTCTGACGTGTGTCTCAATTGAGTCAGCAATAATCTCTCTTGATGGCAGTGAGTAAGACATGCCTGTTGTCCCCATGGCAATTCCGTCACTAATGCCAATTGTGTTAAACTGCCGCGGCAATAACTTTTCTTTTTTTAGACTATTGCTGATCTGTTTCGCAAGCGTCATGTGATGCATGTTGCATGGGTTTCCTTCAAACCACATTGTTCCAATACCGACTTGAATATTACGTAAGTCTTCGGGAGTAGTGACTGTTGTCTTTAACATTGCACGGGCAGCATAGTTGTCAAACAAAACACTACTCACAGGATTACGTAAATCTTTACGTTTCGGCACAGAGACTAATGGGGTTACACCGACTATCTTATTCTTTAACGTGTCACACTGCAACTGAAAATCATGTGTGATTCGGTGAGACAATCGGTTTGAAACAGGAACGTTTAATCTAAAAGCCGACATTATATGTGCAGCCGACATTATATGTGCAGTTATACTATATATATCAATATGTAGTATGATGTTTCACAATTCAATTTTATACTCAATTTTATATTAAAATTAAGTATAAAATGCAATAAAATCAATCAACACTTTTAGATTCGTGTATGTCATGTATAGCTTTTATAAACACTTCGCCACATCGTCTCCAGATATCAGACTCTTGTTTTGTCGCATAGCTTTGTAGATATTCAAGCAGCAGATCAGTGTATGTGTCTGAGAATTGTTCTGACGCATCTTTTGGTACAAGTGATGGAAGGTTATCGACAGCACAAAAGTATACGTCTTTACATATTTCATAAAAAGGGTTTTGTAATGTCGTTAAACGCATGTTAATAGGAAGAACATTATTAAGGCTATGCACATCACATGACACATCGACAATTACACTCAGCCTCTTGTTATGCATAAGTGATTCTGAAGTGACAAAATGATTAGTTTGAGCATCTTTTGGCAGAAGAATAGTGTTAATAAGAATATCATGTTCCATAATAACAGGGTACGGACCAGGTATTTTGGTCTCTTCAATATCCCACTGTGTTACGTTGTCAATCATATTGATTCTGGTAAAAAAGTCTAAAGATCCTTTACCGCACTTTCCTTTCGCACCTATTATAATGACTCTTGGAAAACAGAAACCAGAATCGCTAATAGATTTTTGAACACTGCTGTTTACAATGTCTGCAAGTTCTTGTTGTGTGTAACTAGACTTATAACTGTTAAATAGATTTGTGTTAAAATGAGTATCAAGCCATTTGAAAACAGATAATGCCGCGCCGACATATCCAGCATTATGACTAAACGACAACAAACGTCTGCCAACAGAATCAGTAAAATACTCTATGTCATATAGCATTCCGTTTCTAAAGTTTTGCAGATATTTTTCAGATCCTGTTTGGCCTTTTAGACAGTGTTGAAAGTGCGACATAGTGTGCGACACAACTATGTTTTCTGGTAGTTCCTTAAGACCTACAACAAGTGTAGTGGCTGGATCTGTTGATTGCCAATATGAAGCGTCGACGGCTATACAACCAGCGTCGATATACTGTTGCAGAGGAAAGACACGATCATCTGATTTCTCTATATAGACTTTGCAGCCGGTCTTGACCAGTCTTTCTGCGTTAACAGGTGTGACAGTAGTGCGCTGTTCTGTACGATATTCAGCACGAATAACGATATCCATAAGATGTTGCAATAGTGTTAAACACTGTTAAACTAATCTTAATACAATTTTTTTATTAAGATTAGTTCAAGACTCAATACTTGATTTTATATTAAAATCAAATATAAAACCGGTAAACAGCTAGATATTTATTGTTGTTATACTACACTGTGCAGACATATAGGACACTGTTTGCTCTGATGTAGCCAAGCTTTGCAACACTCGTCATGAAATATATGGAAACAAGGCAGTGTCAACGTCATGTCATCTTGTCTATATTCTGTTTGACATATTGAACATAATTCATCTGTATCTTTTTTTACTGCAGTCACTGGCAGATTCTGTATGACCTCGTTTACTTTTGATTTCATTGCTTCTTCACACTCTTCTTCAGTTAGACTATCAATATTGCTCAATGAATCGTAATCAACCACCTCTACCTTATTTATGTTGCACTCGTTTGCGTTGTAGTTGTCAAGATTGTTCTGGTAATTTTTGTAGTAATGCTCTATTTTGTCGCCATGATAACTGTAATACTGTTCTTCTATCTTGTTTATGACTGGTTTGTCAAGCAATACGCTATTGCAGTTATTTTTGTCGTCGCTGTCAAGACTACTGTAAAAATCATAATACTTGTCTTCTATCTTGCTTATGAGAGAGTTGTTTATCGATATATTATTGCAAGGCGGATTGTCTTTATGATATATAAATTTTTTTTGTATCATTGTTGTGTCGTCTTGACAGTGGTCGTGATTTATGCGGTCAACAACTTGACTCAAGACATCTTCTATCACTTTGTCAGTTATCACATGGTCATTGTCAATGTTTAAGGACAGCAAACTATATGATTCTGGTGCAATGTCTGTCATTGTTGAAAACGTTGAACATATTACAAGACATGCTTTTCTCACTACGCCATATTGTGATAGACCGAATGCATATGTATGTTCGTAAAGAACATTTGCGTAAGAAGGGTAGTCATCAATAAATCTTTCTATATATTTTTTTGTGTTTATGACATCTATGTCATGACAATAGTCTGATGTAACAATCATTGAATTGTTCTTTATTGTTTCTGTACTTTTTTTGTCTATATGATATGTGATCTTTTTGTTGACATACTCAGCTAATTCTTCGTTGTACTTGTTGTTATACATGTTTGTTGCGTCATAACTAGTCATTGTGTATGTATATCATATTATGATACGATATACATTATCGACATTATGTTTCATTTTTTTATGTTAATTACATGGAGTTCACAAATCTAGTAAAACAGATTAGTTATATAACTAAAGTAGCCTGTTGATACAGGTTTTTCATCTGCAACAGCCTCAAATATTTCATAATCGCTGTCTGTATAGTCAACAACGGTATTTGGAACGGCGAGAACAACATTGTTATTATGCATGTCAATTGTGTCTATGTCAGTCTGTTCATTACTGTTTAGATCTCTACTTTGCTCTATATGGTCTGTGTCGCTTTCAATATCAGCACAAAGTTTGTCTTCATCATCTGAAGCTATTGTGTTCGTCTGTGTTATACAGTTGTCGTATAAAACATCTTGTTCTACTGTATCAATCGGCGGAACTGTTTCATGACTATCAATAACATAATCTGTCGCCTGCTCTTCTAATCTTTGGATTGCTTCAACGCATTCTCGCATTATTTTATCGAATTCGTTAACAGAGTCTTCGCAAATATTGTTATCAATGACTGTATTGGCAGTCTCTTCACTACTACATATCTTGTCTGTAATGTCTGTGTAATCTTCGTAATCGTCGCGATCATATTTGCAATCATAGTAATCGGCATACTCGTCAACATAGTTGTCATCGTAGTAATCATCAGTCTTAATCGAACTGCGTTCATAGTAATCGGCATACTCGTCAACATAGTTGTCATCGCAGTCATCATCAGTCTTAGTCGACTCTCTTGTTTCCTCTGCGCCTTCGTCTTCTGTTTCCTCTGCGCCTTCGTCTTCTGTTTCCTCTGCGCCTTCGTCTTCATTGAAAATTGTGATATATTCAATAATATTGTCTTCTGTGTCTTTTTTACTGTTGTTTTCTGAATCAAAAATAACGTCTATGTCAAGCGCGTCGACTACGTGTGTGTCTTCGTCTTCAGAGTCAAAAATAGCGTCTTCAGAGTCAAAAATATCGTCTTCATTGTTAACAGAGTCGCTGCAAACTGTCTGCGCGTTTTGTTCGTCTTCAGAATCAAGTATGACATTGTCATAAACTGTTTTTGTGTCGTAATCGTCTTCTGAATCAAGTATAACATTGTCATAAACTGTTTTTATGTCGCCATTGTCTTCAGATTCGAGTATGACGCCAACGTCAACTGTTTTTGTGTCGCCATCATCAACTGTTTTTATGTCGTCATCATCTTCAGAATCAAGTATGTCGTTGTTATTAACATCTTGTACACTTTGTTTGTGACTAGGGCTGTATGGGTCAGATGAATAGTAGGATGTAGTGTCGTAATCAGTTTCGTGCGTATCATTTGCTCTGTCAAGGCTTTCAGGATACAATGAATATCTGTCGACATCGTCTGTATCTGATATTTTCGCGAGATTTGGCATAGAATCGTTATCTTGTTCTGAGTCAGTGCCATTTTTATTGATTAGTACATCAGGATCAATAGTATGTGACGTGTCATAGCAGATGTCTGTTGTGTTATATATGTACTGTGTGATGTCATCTTGGCATTCTGAACCTTCTTCTTTTCCTGAAAAAGATCCGTAGTTTGTTATCTCGTCACAGCTGTGCAACAGATTGTCAGTAGATTTTTTGTCGAAAGAGTGATTGTCAATCTCCGTATCAATAAACCTGTATACGTTGTTCGCTATATTAACTGGTTCATATTTCTTCGTAGAGTATATTTGCTGTGGCCGATGGCTGTGTTTAAATATTTCGTCTAGTATACTGTCAATATATTTTGTGTCTTGCTGTGAAGCAGATTGGATATGTAGCTTTATAATGAGATTGCCTCCGTTAAGACCGATTCCACTATAAGTAATTATGTCATTCTGGTTGCTCTTGCCTTGTTTTGCGATATGTATAGTTGAATTGTCGATATATTCAATCTTTTTACAGAAACCGTTCAGGGCTTCAGATTCTGTAATTTCAACAGTCCTGTATATATTATTGCCAACAACTGTGTAATCAGGATTATCTTTGTATTTGACAACTACTTCTAAATCACTGAAAAGAAGTAGCCCTGGATTGTAGTTTCCTTTGTTTTGCAAGACTATTGCTTCGTTGTTCTTAGTGCCTTTTGGTATTTTAACTTCTGCGTCATATGGTTTTACATGACAGCCGTAGTTTCTGTTGTAGTCAATATGTTTAGTACAGCCGGCAATAATTTCGTCAAGAGACACGTCTATATAAAGTCTGGGATCGATGATCCGTTTATAGAACTTTGTTTGCAAATCCATTTTATTATATTATAAGTAAAGATCTTTATATGTTTTGTGGAAATATTATCGCTGGTTGTTTTTGTTAAAGCTGTAACTGCATAATAAAGTGTTGTCATATATCCATATAATTGCGTCTGCGTGATATAAAGAAAACAGTATATATAATTTATTATGTCAGCAATTGGTATTGATTTAGGAACAACTTATTCATGCGTAGCAGTATGGATTAATGGAAAAGTAGAGATCATAGCAAATGATCAAGGCAATAGAACAACTCCGTCTTATGTCAGTTTTACTGATACTGAGAGATTAATTGGAGACGCAGCAAAAAACCAAGCAGTATTAAATCCGACGAATAGTATATACGATGCAAAACGTCTGATAGGGCGCGATTTTAATGATAAAACAGTGCAAAGCGATATGAAACTGTGGCCTTTCGAGGTAAAAAATGTGAACGGTAAGCCATTTATCTGCGCTGATTACAAAGGTGAGCGTAAGGAGTTCAGACCAGAAGAGATATCTGCAATGGTTTTGACAAAGATGAAAGAGACTGCAGAAGCGTTTTTGGGTAAAGAGGTTAAGAAGGCTGTTATCACAGTGCCAGCATATTTCAATGATTCTCAACGTGCATCAACACGTGACGCTGGCAAAATCGCTGGACTTGAGGTATTGAGAATAATCAATGAACCTACAGCAGCAGCATTGGCATATGGTTTTGAAAAAGGACATACCCAAGAACGTAATATACTTATATGTGATATAGGTGGAGGTACAACTGATTTTACTGTACTGTCGCTTGACGACGGAGTGTATGAAGTAAAAGCAACAAAAGGCGACAATCATCTTGGCGGCGAAGATTTTGACAACAGGCTTGTCAATCATTTCATTGAAGAATTTCAGCGCAAGTTTAAGAAAGACATAAGAGGAAATGCAAGAGCTGTAAAACGATTAAAGACAGTATGTGAACGTGCTAAACGAACTCTAAGCACATCTGCAAGTACTAACGTAGAGATCGATGCTCTTTATGAAGGGATAGATTTTTATACGACAATTACGCGTTCAAGATATGAAGAATTATGTGCGGATCTTTTCAGGATTCCGATAGACTGTATATCAGAAGTGTTAAAAGACGCTAAACTATCAAAAGGTCAGATTGACGAAGTTGTATTGGTTGGAGGTTCAACAAGAACTCCAAAGTTGCAGAAGATTATCTCTGAATTCTTTGGAGGTAAAGAGCTCAATAAATCAATCAATCCAGATGAGGCTATAGCATATGGCGCCGCAGTCCAGGCAGCTATACTTTCTGGAGTTAAAGATGAAGCTATTGACGGGCTAGTTATTTTAGATGTTTGTCCGTTAACAATTGGTGTTGAAACGAGTGGATCTGTAATGACACCTATAGTCAAGCGCAACACAACAATACCGGTCAAGAAGTCACAAGTGTTTAGTACATATTCAGACAATCAGCCGACAGTTACAATCAAAGTGTTTCAAGGAGAGCGTGCAATGACAAAAGACTGTATGCTGCTTGGCACATTTGATCTTAATGGCATTCCACCAGCACCGCGAGGCGTTCCACAGATCGAGATATCTTTCGATGTTGATGCAAATAGTATCCTTAATGTGACGGCAACTGAAAAAGGTACAGGCAAAACAAGCAAAATCACAATAACTAACGATCAAAACCGTTTATCAAAAGCAGACATTGAACGTATGGTCGACGACGCATCAAAATATGCTGAAAATGATAAAGAGGTCCGTGAAAAGATCGATGCACGTAACGAACTCGAGAACTATGTATATTCGCTACGTAATTCTGCTGTAGATCTTAAAGAGAAGATGGAAGCGAAAGACAATGAGAAGTTATCTAATCTAATAACTGAAAATATTCAGTGGTTAGATAATAACAGAGAGTGTGGCAAAGAAGAGTATGAATCGCGAAAGAAAGAGTTAGAAGATAAAGTAGCTCCTATAATGCGTAATGTATATGCACAGAACAGTTCAGCAACAGATCATTCTAGTAAACCATCTGGGCCACATGTCGAAGAAGTTGACGACTAGTCTCTGTGTCTATGAGCAGTATAGAGAAAAATGCTATACATGTTCCGATCAGACCATAATTGACAAACATTCCAACATGTATTGCGATATATAATATAATGTATAACAGATAACTATTATCTTTTGTACTATGTTTTTGTACTTGACATGACACGCCATATTGGCGTGATGTTCTATATAGATTTGATACTTTATTGAAATCAAGCCCTGCCTCTCTTTCTTTAGAGTTTTGTATAGGAGTTGACGTTTTGTTATAGGTTTGTTGAATTTGTGGATATTCTATATCGTCGTTATAGTCTTCTGAAATGTTGATGTTGTTATGACTGTCTAAATTTTCGCCATAATTATCTAAATTGTCAAACATGTTTTCAATACTGGTATGCATGTTTCCAATATTAGTATGTATGTTTCCAATATTAGTATGTATGTTTCCAATATTAGTATGCATGTTTCTAATGCCAGTATAGTCGTTGCCAGTATAGTCGCTAAACATATAATCGTCGTCACTATGCAATATGTGTTTGGCACTGTGGCCTTGAACATTCTTGTTAATGTTTGCGACACTTGATTCGTCATCCGAGTAGTGCGCTGTATACTGGCTGACTACTTTTCTTTCTGGTGTCAATGTTCTTATGTTTTTCATAATAATTAATCAACTAACTTATTTTTTATGTATGTAAATATTTCAGTAAGTAATCCAGACGCTACTTCGTAGTCGCCCATAAAGTTGTATTGGCGTATAATGACAAAATATACGTATACTTCTGTTAAATACGCTGCTACAACAAGTATAAGCGCAAGAGAATCAGTTGAAGACCATGAAGTAGGGTCTTGTACATACTTTTTATAAACATTGTACGCAAAAAACATAAGAGCTATAGTAATGACTACTAATGGTATGCCAACATATCTTTTAACAAGAGCATAATTTTTCTGCATTCTGGCTTCTTTCTGCTTGGCTGCTTTCTGTTCTATATCATATCTTTTGTCTGATTTGAGGAAGTCTTCTATTTTCTCTTCGACTTCAGGATTGTGGGATGCAAATATTTTGACAAGACTTATTTTGTCTTTTATAACAGTATCAACTTGTTTGCTGGCTACTAATATGAAAAAAAACGTCTGGATCACCATAAAAAATATAACGTTTGTCAAAATGACTACCCATGCATTTGGACTTAATGATAACATAACTATATAATAACAGACTAGAATAAAATATTGTTCTATGCGAATTAACACAGTACAGAAAACGATTATATGTTATTACAAATTGTTACAGTTTGCCGTAATGTATATATATTTTTAATGTTAAATCTGATTTAACATTAAAAACTCGTCTTACTGGAAAATATAATATGAATAAATATAACACGTCTAGATTTTCTTTCACGTTATTTGCAAATCTGAAAAGAGATACGTTTGATTTTTCTTTCAGAGTCTATTATTTTTATATATACATTATTATATGGGTCGTTTTGAAGATATTAAGAAGGCTGCCAGTACAGTCGAAGGACTACACGAAATATTAACTATTTTACTTGTAGCAACTATATTAACAATATTTGAAGTCGTTTTCTTCTTTAATGTTATTGCACCAGAAGTCAAGCACGAAATTGATATGAAACTTAAGAAAGCTGCTGTGAATATTGGCGATGCACTGTTCGGTGATAGATTGTCTGTCGTAGACAGCATGATACCTAAAACTGCAAAAACACGAGTAAAAAAAATGATAGCAGACACAGAAATCTCACCAGATTCGATTATTGATGACAATCCTTTGCTTGATTTTATCAATACATTACGTGACAGAGAGAGAGAGCTAATAAACAAAACAAACACTTATACTAAAGTGTCTGGCGTGTTGCTGATCATCATTTTAGTTGCAGTGATAGCGTCAATAGTGTTCATAATAAAACGCAGTGGAAAGATTAACAAGCATGCAATAATTGCTGCCGTTGTAACAGTCGGGCTCTTAATTGTATTTCAGTATACGTTTTACAAATTTGGCAAGAAATACTTGTACACGGGGTCTTATGGACAAGAGGAGTTTCTTAAACTTGTAATCGAAAAACTAGAAGAATAAATGCTTTGTGCTCCACAAACATCTTGGCAAACATTTATTAAGACAAATTAAAACATTTGTCTTAATCATAATAAGTAACCACGACAGGGTTATTAAGTATGTCATACATGTCTCTATAGATCAGTTCTGCATCTTTTTGCTTCATACGTGAATCAAAATTAGACAGATCAAACAGTTCAATAAGAGTACTGGTCTTGTTTCCGTTCGTCGTATCTCGCTTCATGCGCAGGTCAAACAGTCTGCATGCCTGGTCAGCAGTATTATCAGCCATATCTGTTTGATAGAGAAAACTAGTGTTTGTGTAAATATGCATTAAATAATTGTAATCATTGTTATAATTATTTAACAATTCATTTCTTCAATTTTTAGTGTTAAGACAAAGAGTCTGCAGGATCGTCAACAAGATAGTTGTTATATTCGTCTTCGTCACTATTTGCTGCAACACTGCTGTTATCTACAAAAGCAGAAGAACATCTGATAAGCGAAGGCGATATTGCAACAAGATCATCTTGACTTGGGCTTGGAGTATGTACAGGATGCATATGAGTTGTGCCAGCGGTATGACGTTCTCTAGATTGATACATATTTGTAATATAGCCTCTTCCTGCAGGATGTCTTGGAGCAGGTGACGGTGATGTTCTTCTGTCTGTTCTGTAGAGTTCTGGACTGTACTGTGTATTGGCTAAAGCATGTGCTTCTGCACTGATGCTCGCTGCCAGTCTTGCGTATTCTTGATTAACATGTTGCACTAATCTGTCTTTCTCTTCTGCTGTAACAAATCTTGTAGTCTCAAGCAACGTTTTAAGACTTGCAATCTTACTATAGACGTCCATGATTCTAATGTACAACTCAATGTCCATTGTTAGTAGTTCTCTTTACGATTAAGCTTACTGGCAGTTAAAAAATCAATTTTATGACGATGTGATCTGGAAGAGAAAATCATGTCAAATTTGTATGCTATATGTCTAACTACTATATGCATCTATTTTATTATGATTAGCAAAGAACGTCAAAGAAGATGTGGATACGGACAATATAAAAGTCTAAACTTTTCTAAAGCGCGCAATATAGATTTTATAAGTTATAAAACAACTGTCAACAGTGTAGCGATACCAACAATATCATACAGCAGTTACAATGCAAGTCTGGTTGACATTAACACGAAACATAATTCGGGAACTTTTAAGAGTCTTGTGACACAGAATGCCGGCACAACTTATGGAACTGTTTTCATATCTTTTCCTAACGGCAAAAAGCTGCAAATAGTTGCAGTAGATGGTAATTCATTAACAGAAAGCCAGTATTATGATGAGAGCTATGTTATAAATCGATATAACTCTGGTAGCATGAACGTGATTAGTTACAATGGTGTAATGACAGACACTCAAAAATACAACTTTGATGGATATACTGCCAGCATATGGTTTGTACTCATGATGTATGAAAAATACGGTAGGGTAGGCATATTTGATACTAACGACTCTGTAATGCTTTCAGTGGTGAACGTTAATTTTACGAACGCTTTCTGGAACGGATATTATATGACAATTGGCAATGCATCAGACAGTGTTTCCATTGCTCCATTAACGACACTTGACATTGTTGGCCATGAGATGATGCACGGTGTAACAGATCAAACGAATGGTCTTGCTTATTACGGTGAATCAGGAGCATTGAACGAATCTCTTAGCGACATATTTGGAACATTGACTGAACTGTACTACGATAATAAAAGTGGTAAAAATCTGTTTGACTGGAATGTTGGTGAAGATTCTTTCTCTGGTGCTCTGAGATCAATGTCAAACCCTAAACTGTATGACCAACCAGACACATATCATGGAATAAATTGGCTACCAGTAAATAGTCCATACGATAATGGCGGTGTACATACAAATTCAGGTGTTGGTAACTATATGTTCTACATACTGACAAATCCTACAGTTGACACAAACGATTTTAATTACAACTACAATATATCTGATGTATTCTCACCGTTTTCACTAGCTAAACTCTATTATAACTACATTACTGGAAGAACAGGTTATAGAATAATGCCTGCAAATGTACAATACTATAGGTTTGCCAACGACCTCATATACAACGCTAAACTTTTTATATTAAATGAATCGCTGGATGTTAATTTAAATATCATGTTTGACAAAGCGGTGAGAGCAGTTAATATCAAAGTGTTAACAGATCCAGTATTCAAAGCAACAAGAAGAAGAAAACCCAAATATCTTCCAAAGAAACGCGTTAAAAGGAGACGTGCAAGACAGCTGTAAAATATTTAGACGATATTCGTCTAACGTTGCCTTGATTTTCGCTTGCAGTCAGACAATTATGTTTATATTTGTCTATACACCACAGACGAATCGAATAAACCTTACTATATTATAGTATGAACATAGTTTTGCCAGAAATAGGAGAAACAATAACGTCTGAAAGAGCTATTGAACTATGCAAATATTTTCAGTTAGACTATTTAGTAGACCGTATCCAGAACAATAAAGATGCATACAATTCATGGATATTTGATGGTGTATCAGGAATACCTGACAGTTTGGCAAGTCTGTTTGCAGACTGTGATCAACACAAACTGACGTATTATTGTGCACTGCCACATGATTTAGGATACGCATACGGTGAGAAAAATAATTTAGAAGAGAAAAAAATGGTCGACGTAAAGTTTTATCATGACATGGTACATACTGCATATGCAGATGACTTTGTTGCCGATATCTTTTTCGCGATAGTTACTATTTTAGGACGAGAGAAACTCAAGCTTAGTTTTACGTGGGCCTTTGCAAGCAAGTAGTATAAAGTATATTTGAGTTATATAACTATTATGACAGACAGAAGCTATATAGACAAGATTTATATAGAACACTCCATACCAGTCAATGGCCTGCATGATTTTCAAAGTCAAAAACAGAGATTCCATGCTAAAAGTTATGCCTACGATTATCAGCAAGATTTTTTGTCGCAACCTACGCCATTGTGTACAAGTAATTATGTCTATGAACATAACATCTAAAAAAATGTGCGCAAACGTTGTTTAACGGCTGTTTCTGATTATATTTATTGAAGATTGTAATATTCTTTTACAATCTTTTTAGCTTTGTTAAGTTTCTTGAATATCTCTTCGTATTTTTCTTTCTCTTCAACATTTTTATCTGGATGGCAAGCCGCTGCTTTTTTACGGAACGCTTTAGACAATGATATACTATTAGGTGTGTCTGTATTATCGAGCCCGAGTATTTCGAAACATTCTTTAATTGTCATCTCTTCTTCGTCTTGGCTGTCTGATTCTTCTGTGAACTTTGCCTTACAAATAAATTTGTATGTGTCTTCAAAAAATTCAATTATGTTTAGTATACCGTCGTGATTAAAGATCTCTAGCAGTTTCGCATAGTTGTATACAAGTGTTGTTTTTGTGTCACTATTTTGTTTCACAAAATACTGTTGCAGAAATTCGTCTCCTTGTTTTCGAATCTTGTCTAGTTCGTTTTTCTTCTTAATATCTGAACGCGACGTACCAGAAAAGAATACTGACGCCTCTTCAATGAGATATGCGTTCGCTAATTGATATGTGTCAGGATCAAAGCTATGTAGTTTGTTGTTTATGTTTTTTAATATTATGTCTAGTTTAATCTCTTCTGCCGTATTTAACTTGTTTGGAATTACGCTGTTGTGGTTACTTTTGTTTATTACTTTTCTGCGCACACTGCCTTTTCCTCCAGTTTGGACTGTTTTTTGTTGAAGCTGTTCAAGGAACGAAAGTGGTTTTTGGTTCATAACCTATTATTTATACTCATATAATGTATAAGTCTTAATAAACATTAAGAATGTAAAAGAATTGCTATAGATTTATAATAATTCTTTTTTTTGCCGTTCTCGATAGGAAAATGGTGTTCTCTAATGAGATAGAGACTGTATGGTCAAGTGTTGTGTTTAACACTACGCCTTGGCTGTTATGTTCAACAGTACGTCTTGACCACTATTCCTAATGCTTGGCTTGCATCAAGAATCATCCATTTGTCATCAACATATTTTTAGCATGTCGAGTAACCCTATCGCTGCAGGAGTTTTGCCATTGTCCACAGGTTAACGGTATTCCCTAATGATGTAAGAGAGTAGTGGTTTCCCACTGTTCTTAATGCATGGCTTGCATCAAGAATCTTCCGTTCATGTTTTTTTAAAATTAGCATGTTGGGTAAAACCTGTTTCGAGAGTTAAGAGAAACGTGAACCTGTTCCCTAATGAAAGGTTGACTTTGGAGTATAAACTCCAAACAGAGCTGGATACACTCTGTTCAGTATAAACTCCAAACAGAGTTGGACACACTCTGTTCTTGGTTCAAGGTATCTTTTAATTTTAGCATACCGGGTGATCCGTTTCTCATCTTTGCTCAGTGTTATGAAACCTGCGTGTGTGACACACTGCATAATAACACACTACCAAGCAAAGCATCTGCCCTCTCAAGCAGATAATTATATATAACCTTGTCTCTTAAAATGTTTAAATATCATTTTTTTAAGTAGTAATTAAATACTTAGACAGATCACGACATATTTGTCTAGATTTTCTTTAACATAATACAACTTTCCATAGTGGTATTTCTCTATGTGTATCAAGACCATGTTCTCCAGTATTAAGTTTGTTTATGTTGTCACCTAAATCGACAGCACTGCTCTGGACAGAAGCACTCGCCTGATCGACAACACAGCTTTGATCCGAATCGCTTCTCGGTTCGTCATCAATCGTCTGTTCAACTGCGCTTGTTTGCTCAACTGTATTGTTAAACAGTTGGTGATTGTTAAACAGTTGGTAGCTGCCAGACTTGTCTGTATTGCTCCACACGTTAGCTCCAAAGATTCCAGTTTCAATAAGAGCCTGCTTATCAGAGTCAGACATTGCTGGAATTTTGACTCCGCATATCATGTCTGCTTGCTCACGCACATTTCCTTTTCGTTTCTTAGGCATGCCTATCCATGATTCGATATCATCATTGTGTTTGTCGACAAGTTCTTTAAGAGTTTTCAATATCTCTTCGCTCGACTGATCTTTTCGCAGAGCAACTCTCCATGGATATGTTCCAGAGTTTACAAGTTCTCCAAATACTTTTACACTGCCACAACTCTGTTTGTTAACAGACTCAGCCCATCTGCGCTGATCTCCTGCAACTAACTGCATAACCTTGAGAACAAGTGGAGGAGATCCGACAGGTCGCACCGAAGTAGCACGTATGATTCTGCTAATGTTTACCCATGCGTCAGCAACACTGTTCCATCCAGCGGAGTTCACCGGCTCTCTGCGGGGTTTGAGTATTGATACTGGGGGATATATCTCTTTTGTTATGGGGTTCCAACACAGTTTTCTGTTTAGTCTGTTGATACGTCTAGGAACCAACATATCTCTGTCAACACATTTACTTACGCCTTTGGCCCACTCTTTGTCTAGAAAGTATGCAAACGGTCCTAAAAACTCTTCTGCTTTCTTTTGAATATCTGTTAGCTGTTCGTCAGTAAGTCTTGTCATAACATCCTCTACCGGGAGGATATGTGCTAAGTAAACAGCTCCATCTGGTTCTTTCTCGAGAGCAATGTCAACAAGTTTGGCAAGATGACTGTTCATAAAGCCTTGCTTCTGACTCTCTAGTGTAAACTCTTTGCGAGCTCCAAACTCTGATACAAGCAGACGTACAACTGCTTTAGTAATAGGAAGTCTGTTTAGTTTTTCTTTAGAAGCATTGTCAAGATCTTTTTGTGCTGGTCTGCAAGACTCACATAGTTTTCTACTATCACAATCTGCATGCGATGTCCCCCACTGTGCTGACAACCAACTGTTTATACGACTGCAAATTTCTCCTTCTGGTTTCTTTGGTTTAGCATCTGTCTTGACATCATCACAACTAACTGTTCGTATAATACCACATTTTGCAACATGGAGAGCGACTGCAGTTGTCCATGGTGACAACCATCTATGGACACGACCACAGAACTCTGCTACGAATTTAACTGCTCTAACATAGTCGCCATGATATAGTTTTGCAAACGGTGTAGTCTTTTGTGTAGCAGAAATCGATTCTGCCCGCATCTTCAGATTTGCTCTACACGTTTTGCGATCTTTTATTGCGACAGGACCCCTACAAGCACGTCTGAACCTTCTTTCCCGTATGTTTAGTTTAGACATCTCTTTATTATGCGTAGAAACAACATGTTTATATGCTTTTTTTACAGCATTTGGATGTGTTGATGACGTCAGCATATAACCTTGAATGCTAACAGCTCCAACAAGTCCCATCAAATCTGTCTGGAGTTTATAGACCTGATATGCCTGTGTAGGAGTTGTAATAGGCAACTCTGGCATTTTAAATTCTACGCCTGTTTTGGTAGTCAACCAACTTAACTGTTGTGTTATCTGTGTACCTTCCTGTCCTTTCAGTTTGGCTTTCGCATGTGCATAGAAAAAATCAGGTGGAGGATGATATTTTCCGCATCCAGCTGAACCGTAAAATCCCTCTGATTTTTTTTCAAGTTCTTGGCTCCACAATTCAAGTTGTTGAACGGCATCAGTATTATGAGCAACTTCTGATTTGCTCTTTTCAATAACATGTCTGATTTGACAACGTTGGGATGTAAGCATCGATTAAAGTGATAAATATATCATAACTTTATATGATTTAGTTATATTTTTTTCAGTTTTTATTTGGATTCTCTAAAAACAAAGCCTGAACTTTTAGCTTTTTACACATAATTTTTAATGTGAAATTAAGTATAAAATTGCCGAAAACTGTCTAAATATATTTAATTACTATCATGTCTTTGCAAAACACTTGGTTTTGAAGAGATATTGTGTCTACTGTTTTCATTCTTTGCTTGCAAGCAAGGAATAGAAGTTCTAGTTCGTCATAATTTATAGCATTTTTAACTAGAATCCTAGAAGTGTTTTTGTCCAACTCCAGTAAGAGTCTTTTTTTGGCAGACCATGTTTTTTTTGGAACTCAAACATGTTTTGGTTTCCCATTGATCTGTTACAAGTGCCGCAAATAGGTCTTAAATTTGTAACAGTATCCGGACCTCCTTTGCTTTTTGCGTCGACATGTCCGCATTCGAATTCAAACTGACTTATCTCTTTCTCATTGCAACACCAACACTTTGCCACTCCATGCTTGTAGCCAATGTAATGTCCCCATACCATCTTTCTTATACTTTGTGGTATGCTTCCAGTTTTTGTCGCTTGGCTCCCGTCTGGTCTTCTTTTTGTTGGAGGCTCTACAGTATATTTATCAGTCATATCTTTATCAACAGAAAAATCTCTGGATCGTTTTTTCGTACCTATATTTTTTTGCGACATTGTGTCTAATATCTCTTTAATAGAGTCTGGCTTTACTGTTTGCTGTTCAACTATAGGCAACTTTGCATATGACCCACTATACTTTTTTGTCCCGCTATTTATATTTTTTGTTCTTCTGAACAGGTTAAATATGTCTATGTACATAACTATATATTATATATTAGACTATAAGCCTGTATTTTATGGATCTTCATTTATTAATTATGTCTAATATTTTTGTTAGGTAATCACCTTTAAGTGTTTCGTCATTATGTTGGACTTTTAGTACATAGTGATCTATGTTCTTGTTTTTATCTAGTAGTGCGGTAGCATTGTCATAACTTACAATCTCGTCTGTCACACTGTGTGCAAGAAGTATTGGAGACGTTATATCTTTAATAAGTTCAGTGTTGCGGAACTTTTTAGCAAACAGTATTTTTGTTAACGTATCGCCTATTATTTTCTTGGCTACTCCAGACGTACTAGAAAATCCTGCTTCTATTATGACATGTTTAACACGTATTCCATTATCAGACAACATTTTAGCTAAGAACAGAGTAGGATAAACACCTAAAGATCTGCCATAAAGTATTATATCTTTATTGTCAGTCCTGTCAACTTTTGTTACATACTCGTAAACGGCTGTGATGTCGTCTTTTAAACTCTGTTCACTGCTTTTGCCAGTACTCTTTCCATAGCCTTTATAATCGTACATTGTTATGGAAGAGTGTCTTCCCAATATGTTGAACAGACTTCCATGCATGTTCATGTTGCCGGCATTGCCATGTGAATATATGATATGTGTTTTGCTTTTGTCTGTCTTTGTTTGTAGAACATATATATCGTCTTTTTTATCTAATGATTTTATTTTAACTTCTGTTACGTTGCTCACAGTATATGCCTCAACTTTTCCTGGATGGAACAGACATAATTCCAAGAAATGACTCATCAAATATCTTATTGACAAATATGCAAATATTGCTAACAGTATTACAGTAAGTATTTTATTGAACAGCATAATAATATATGCGATTATAATATTTACAAACAAATAAATATAAACGTCATGACACACATAAATAATCAAACTATACTATCAGGCAGCAGTCAAAGCACAACAGAGAATAATCAGTCGGTTGCAATGTCACAACTGCAAAATGTTGCACTAGACAATGTTACAGCATGTTTTGCAGAATGTTCTCCACAACATCTTGTTCTTGGAACAAATAATATCAATGCAATATTTGAAAAGTTTCAACAAGAATCATATTTCAATAAAAAAAGTGACTTCCCAGTATGGATGAACAAAGTTGTTAACAACCGAATGTAGCGAATATGTCGATTATGTTTGCAAAACTTGTATGCGCAAAAATAAGTTATCACCTTCAATATATAGAAACAAAAACCGTAGCCTTGTTGATCAAATGCTATTTATAAATACATGTGAGAAGCATTATAATAGTGTTGTCGCAAAATACAATTTAAATAGCAACACAGACACAATAAAAAAGAAAAGTCTTATCCAGAGAAAAATAATAAAACATATATTACAAAAAACAGTTCTGTAAACAAAACTATTATCACAATTGGAGACATACACTCTAGTTTGTCTGCATTGATTAACATAATAAAAGATTTTAAACAGAATGGCTACATAAATGAAATGTTTGAACTTAATCCTAACATTGTTATTGTGTTTTTGGGTGATCTTATTGATCGTGGCCCGTTTAGTGTAGAGATTTTTTATATTGCAATGCAATTATATTTAACAAATCCAAATAGTGTTGTTGTTTGCAGAGGAAATCATGAAAACGAATCAACATTATCGTTGTATGGATTTAGTCATGACATGATACACAGCAGATATGGCGAGAACAACTCAGAAGAAGAAGCATTTTTAGGAAAAGCGACAAGTTTAATAAAAAATGTCCATCTATTACAACAAAAAAAAGCAGACCTAATGCGAAATGCTGACAGTTTACTAGAAACCGTAACACACTTGCGAAAAGAATCAGATACAACAAAAAAACATATCTACAAGAAAAAGCACGCTTAAAAAAAGCAACAGGCTTTAAAAAAACAGAAAATTTCAAACAGGATTGCCAGAGGCGAAGATGGCTACACAGAAAACGATTTTAAACAGTATGCATCACGGCCTACATATCTTGTAATATCGAACCCTGTCGCGACAACAGCATCTTCAGAAAGAGGAGTGACGTTCGAGAAAACAACAAATATACAGACGGGAGGCATGATTTTAGCTAACCAAAAATATAGAGACAAGTATTTTAAATACAAAACAAAATATTGCAGTCTTAAAAATAATTTGAACCGTTAAACGTCGCACAACTGTTTGTCATATTACAATAACTTGTTCCATAGAATAACTAGTAACAGTCTATTAAGGAAAAAGCTTGAATTGTCAGATATTTATACTTAATTTAAATATAAAACCTATAGAAACTATTAAACAACATATATGAGTATGTATGTTGTTTATCAAAAAATTACTCTTCTTTCGACTCTTTAGAGTCAGTTGTTGCTTCGTCATTCTCGGATTCAGTTTCAACAACAATTTCGAGCAGGTTGATAACCTTTTGTAGTTTTTTAATCTGCTTTCCTAGCTCGTCTGCTTCTGCCTGAAGTTCGCAAATCTCTGCTTCTGCATTATTAATGTCTTCAGTAACATCTTTTGCTTTCTTTAGCTCTTTATGTTGTTTTTCAACGCCACGTTTTAGTTCCATAAAATCTTTTACATCTTCTTTCTTAACATGTACCTGTTCGTCGTCAAGTTCTTTCATTCGTCTCTTAAGCTCATCGAGTTTCTTTTCGCGTGCTTGATATAGTTCGTCTTTCTCACGCAGCTTGTCAATATTTTCTGTTAGTGTAACTAAACTGTTAATACATGCTTCACGACGCGAACTCTTTTCGCGAAATTCACGACTGACAATATTTGTCAGTGTCATTGTTTTACGGATGTTGTCAATCTGCTGCTGTAGCTCTTCGCACGTCACCTTTTTAGCAGGCATCTATAATAATGTAATATCAAGAGATATTATAGTATACAGTTATCTTTTCAACTTTTTAAAGAGCCTCCATGTACTCTTGAACACTAGGAATCTTGCCATATATCGCTGATATAATTGCCATCTCTACGCTTGCAAGATAGACATTTGAATCTTTGCCAAGCCTATTTGGAAAATTACGTGTAGAAGTGCTGACAACAGTTGAGTTATCAGCAACGCGTGCCTGATTACCCATACAAAGAGAACAGCCTGGTATCTCTAAATTTATTCCATGGCTTCTAAACACGTCATAATAACCTTCTTGTTCTAATTTTTCCATGTCCATCTTTGTTGGCGGTGCCATCCATAGCTTTGCACTTATTTTTTCAGTCCGTTTTAATATCTCGCCAACAACTCTAAAATGCTGGATAGTTGTCATGCAGCTACCAATAAAGACTTCGTCTACACGTTCTTGTGGAATATCAGACAGAAGTGAAACACTGTCAGGATCATTAGGTTTACATAGTACAGGCTCTCTTAACTTTGTAAGATCAATGTCAATAACTTTATAAAACATCTCATCAAGATTGTCATCGCGCTTTAGTAGTGTCGGATTGTTTAGCCACTTGTTCATATCTTCTATGCGGCGCATTAAACTTCTCTCACTTGTATAACCTTCTTTTATCATCCATTCTAATAGTTCGACGTTGCTTTTTGTATACTTAACCACATTTTCTATGTTGTGGTTAAATGTACATGCTGACGCACATCTTTCTGCAGATGCGTCTGTGAATTCAAATGCTTGATAACAGTCAAGTGTTTCAAGTCCTTCTATCTCTAATATACGACCATTAAACACATTTTTCTTGTTTTGTTTATCAACAGTAAGTAGTCCTTGTTTGATAGCATAGTAAGGAATAGAATGTACCAAATCACGTATGGTAACGCCGTTTTGCTGCTGGCCTTTAAATCTGACAAGAACAGACTCTGGCATATCAAGAGGCATAGTGCCAGTTGCGGCAGCAAATGCTACGAGGTTTGATCCTCCAGGAAAAGATATACCGATTGGAAATCTAGTATGTGAATCACCACCTGTGCCAACAGTGTCTGGCAAAAGAGTTCTGTTTAACCATGAATGGATAATCCCGTCGCCAGGCTTAATGTTTACGCCGCCTCTTGAACGAATAAACTTTGGTAATGTGTCGAATATTTCAAGGTCGTATTTACTTGGATATGCTGCAGTATGACAGAAAGACTGTAAGACAAACGGCGCTGTAAACCCAAGACAGGCTAACTCTTTTAGTTCGCTCCTAGTCATTGGTCCTGATGCGTCTTGACTGCCAACTGTTGTTACTTTAGGCAACACAGATTCTCCTGGCACAATTCCATTTTTACCACATGCCTTGCCGACTATCTTTTGTGCTAAACTATACGATCTATTTACTTTATCGTCAATTGATGACATAGACACTGCAGACATCTTTTTTTGTACTTCATTGTGCACTACATCTAATGCTTTTTTTTGTAGATTATTAGCAAGTATCATATTTATCCGTCCACCTGCCTTTACTTCGTTCAAGATATTTTTGTCGAGATCGAATTCAGCAATCGTCTTTCCGTCACAATCTTTTATTACTTTATCATACGGCATTATGTATGCTTTCTGATTCATTTTGATACTGCTAACATCTGTCTTTATAATAAGAGAACCAGAGTCACGCAAAGTGTTGTAGAAGATAGGTGCAATATTTGAAGCTACCACTATTCCTCCTGACCTCTTTCCTGGATAGAATGGAACATCTTCACCAATGTGCCATAACAAAGAATTAGTGGCAGATTTTCGAGCCGATCCAGTTCCTAATACATCAGAAACAAAACAGAGTTTCGTGTCGTCAGAAGTGCACAACGAAGATAAAGGACCAACTTTTCCTGGAACATCTGGGACTACACCTTTGCGTGCAATCTTTAACATAGATTTAGCATGCAGAGGTATGTCTGGTCTTGTGTTTACATCTCCTGCAGGAGACAAATCGTCTGTTGTGACTTCTCCGTCAACCTTAAAAAACGTTGCAGCTATTTTTTCAGGTACTGGTCTCTTTTCTTGTAAATATATATTGTCTGCCCACTTTTGCATCACATATGTCGCTATAGAATCGTTCTTTTTATATGCTTCTTCAATATCATAAAAGTAATCAAATATAAGAATGCTACGTGTTAATGTAGACGCAATATAATGTTTGTCTAGCTCGTCATGTTTTTTGCTATGTTGTAACATTTTAACTGCCACTTCGATATTATAACCTCCTTGCATCCAAGATAACAAGTTCCATGCAGTGTTTTTTGGGATTGTAGTGTCTTTTCCTTGCACAATTTTGTGTAGAAATTCTGCTTTCACTTTAGCTGCATCATCAACACCTGGTGGTACTTGTGTGTGCAGTATGTGTATTAAATTATCTCTATTATATCTTTCAACGGCACACATATCGCTAATCAACTCTTCGACTTGTGAGGCAGACAGTGGCAGTGGTGGCAGACCTTGATGTTTTCTCTCTCTCACATGTTCTATATACTTTCCCATAAAGCCGGGTTGTACTGTTTTGTTGACAAGCTTTTTGACAGTAGTTGATTTGAGCATCATACGTATATCTTAATAGAGACTAATGTACACATATGTTTGCAAATTCAACTTTATCGAAAAAACTGAAACCAGCAACTTATTAAGGCATGTTATAATGGCTTGTTATATGCATTTAATGACTACTGAAGACAGTACAATGACGTCTGGCCAGGGAAGCAGTGATCCTGTAATTACTGCGGATGGAAGATTTCTTCCATCAAATTTTATATTCTGTCCTGATATAGCTTTATGGGAGCATGTGCCGCTCACCGTAATGGCAGAATATGATCAGGATACGAAGCGTATGCATTGGATTGCAAGATATGGTATGGTACATATCTCTGGTACAGTCCCGTTCGAGAACAAACAGACTATGCATAGTGTAATTGAAACATTTAATCCATCAACAAGTGATCTTGCGTCTATGTTAATCAACATTCGCAAAAAGGTTCCAGACGACTATATTGTGTCTAGTGTATTTTCAGGATTCATTGATCTTCTTGACAAGACACTGAAGGGTGTTGTATTAACACCATGGGCTGAAGATCAGCTTTCTGACTATGCTGGCTATGACACTGATTTTGCAGAATCTGATGCAGATTTCTATAGGAGAGCTACATATTATATCATAAACGACATTGTACATCATTATGAAAAGCAAGTTTGATAGAATATTTTATATATTTTACATGCTTTTTTTCAAAACATGCCGTATACACTTATTACCGAGCGACATAAATTGTGCAAGCTTTTTCATAAACATTTGACATTCATAGACATGAAGCATTTGCACAATAATTAAATATTAAGCATAAAAGGCTAAAGAGTAAAGTTTTGGTTTCACAGTCTACAAACTATTGAGAATATTATGTAATGATAGAGCTTATATTAGAGTTTAAAATTGAATTTCGATCCTTTACCGTTTGTGCTTGTACAAAAACATATATAAAAAGCATGTACCGAACGAAATTGATCTTCTCTTATATTGAAGAAACACTGGTCCTTACGCCAGACTATGTAGAACTGTCTAAAACAGAGATTAAAAAGCTAAACAAAGAACTTGATTGTTATAATAAGCATTTACAGAGAATTATTAAAGGCATTGCTCTAAACGAATGTTACAGCGATCTAAGAGACAAAGAATGTTATTTCATGAAAAGAATGAGAACAGAAAAAGACATTCCTGACTCTTACAAACATATCCCAAGAGGATATTATATCGACAGTTGTTATGAGCCTCGCTTCAAAGCTGTTGTCAAAGACGATTGTGAATGGCTTTCCCACGTGTGGTCTGAAGAAGAGTTTTCATTAGACAGGAGTGATGTTGTCGTTGATCTTTCTCCAAAAGAAATAACAGGAATTTTCTTGTATAGACATGGCGAAGAAGGAGAAGACGGTGGTTTCAGTATGAGACACGATATATTGCCAATCACAGAGAAAATGCTTTCAAAATACTGTTCAGAAGAAGATTTTAAGAGAGGCGTAAATGATAATCAAGAGACAGACAAAAGTTATAGTGACTATGAAGCAGCAAACGGTGTTGAAAAGACGAAAGAGATAGCTTTTCTGCAAAAACTTATAGAAGAATATCAAGAAGAAAAACAAAGAACTTATTACAGAAGTATTTTTCCAAAATGTAAAATAGAAGATGAAAAATCTTTTGTGCAGAAGAAAAATGAGATAAGCAAAACTCTTCAAGAAATTTTGAAATGGAAAGTGACAGGCGAAAGATAGATTAGCTTATCTTGCAAGTGTGATGTATTGTTTGACCATCTATAAAATTAATTTATGTCTTAAATGTATATAATGAATCAACACGAACTGAGCAGATTGAAGAAGAATTTAGATGGTGCTATAACAACTCTCAACGCAAGAATTGACAATATAACTATCGATTCTATATTAGACAGACATATTGGAGGATTTGAATCGAAAGTTAATCTTTGTTCAGAAAAAATAAAAGCCTTGAGAGAAGAGTCAAACACATTAAGAAGAGAGAAAGCAGAGCTCGACGGTCTTAAAGAGAAAAACAAAGAGCTGCAAACGCAGATTGACAGTATCAAGGCAAAGATGATGTCTGTTGATGTTAAAAACATTGCTGACACTCAGAGATATATTGAGAGTCTCAAACAAGATACTGTATACATTAGCAAAGACAGATACAGCAATATCGTTGAAAGCATCGCCTCAACTGAAGACAAGATTATAGAGTTAGAAAAAGAGATGAGTGTCCACCAAGATAAACTTAACAGATTTACAAAAGCTAAACAAGTTCTTGGTCTTTCTGACTAAGAGTATCGGCAATTGATTATTTGCGACAGTAAATAAATATTTGTTTTAGCAATTTTACGTTTAATTTTATATTAAAATTAAATGTAAGACGCTGAAATTTCAAGCCTTGTTTTAATCTAAAAGAAAAATATTTTTCAAAGAGATTATCGCTACAACATAAAATATAGTTGAGTATATATATGTTATGGGTTTAAAAGATAAGCTAGTAACACTTGATAACTTTGATAAAGACGAGATCATATTAGACGATCTCAAAGACGGTACAACTCAACGCATATACTTGTTTTATAAATCGTTAGATAAGATTTGGATAATGACTCCTAAACTAAAAGTTATATACATGCCGACTGTAAAACATGGAGACAATACATTGACTGTCGCATTTTGTATAACGAAAGGAGACTCAAAACAGTTTTACAAACTTATTACGAAGATAGACAGAGCAGTCAAAACTAGATACGGGATAGACTTTAAACCAAGCATAACAAAACATAATGACAGTCTATATAAGATGTACTTAAGTGTGCCTTTAGATAAAGAGAGGAAGTGTCCAAAGATCAACGCATATAACAACTACTCTGAAAAGATAGAGATAACAGACATAACACATTTATCGACTATTGCAGCATATATCGAGCTAAATTATGTTTGGTATGACGGCGATAAAATAGGCATACAATGGGATATGCTTCAAATAAAATATTATCACGACACATGTTTTGATGAATGTCAGTTTGATGACGGTGAAATCAAACCTAGACAACATAACAGCATAGAACCGCAATCTTTTACAGTCAGTAAAAGTAAAGCACCGCCTCCACCCCCACCGCCTCCTCCAGGGAATAGAGCTCCGAATATATCTGCACCTTCCATACAGAAAGAGTCTGATGTTGCTAGATTTATTCCTACTGCTTCTGAACTCGCAGACATGAAGAAAAAACTAAAAAAAACAAGATAGGTTGCAATGTCTCACGCTAAAATTTAGCACAATAGTCTAGTTATTTCACAATAAAACATCTGTGCAGCCCAGTAATCAAATATTTAGACAAATCATGACACATTTGCCTTGATTTTCTTTTACTGTTGTATAACTTGTTCACAAAACAAAATATATGAACATGTACGACTATATATTTCATTGAATAGCTTATTATAGACAAACAACATCCATAAGATATTATATAAAATACGACTATTATATGAATATCGTTACGACAACTGTTCCAGAAATAAGTAGACGCAAAGTAGTTATTCCATACACAACACATGTTGATCTAAACAACAATATATATGAAATATGTGTTCCTAAAGACTTTATGTATGACGGTACATCTATACCATCACCATTCTGGATAATATTTGGGACGCCGTATGACACATCAAATGATACGCCTGGATGTGTACATGACTATCTATATAACAAAAACAGTAACAGCAGTGTTATATGCAATGGTACAAGAGTGACGTTAAGTCGCAACCAGGCAGACAGAGTTTTTTATATACTCTTATGTAGGAACGGCGTATGTAAAATAAAAGCATATATCATGTATATTGCAGTGGTTGTGTTCGGCTTTTTTTTCTATAAAGACAGAGTAAGGAAGATTTTAAAATTTCCATGTCTTGTTTTTAAGCTGATCAATAATTGTGCAACACTGCTTGAGGGTTCTGCAGTTCCTAAATATGCTTTACCAACATATTAGGTTAGTCTTAATCCAAGACTGTTAAGCTTATTTATGCTGTCGGGCTGTGTACTAAAGTTATGTTGTACATCGCCACTGTGAAGTCCATATCTATACTCTTCGTAACGAGATATTGTGTCTTTAACAGAACTGTCACGACATCTTCCATATGTGTTATATCTTTGACATATTTTTTCAAGAGTGTCACAGTAATATCTGTTTGTATAGTTAGTGTCTTGGCATTCGCGATGAAGATTGTAGATAAGATTATCTTGTTCAATCTCATTTAAAGTGTTTGTTTTAAATTTCTTCTTTAAATCAGAAGAATTAACATTGACGAACTGTTGTTTCGGAGGCATTATATAATAAGAATATATAATGCTTATATATCATGGCTAAACTATAATTAGATATCGCCGGCTTATTAGATATTACTTGTCATTTTAAGATTTTCTTTTACAGGTATATGCTTCACATCTGTGCAAAAAATCTGATGATAAACACGATTGCCACTACAATAACCGCAATAATAGACGGCCACAGACAGACTACTTTGCATTGGAAATCTCCTATATCTACATCAGTAACAAAAAAATTTCTTATGCAACTGCCTGCTTTTTCTGAAAAAGTTTGACTTGTCTCGGTCATGTTTAGTAATATAATAATGTGTTATTAAACATAGAGTGTTTATTTCATTTTTTTGTTATAAAATTGAATATCTAATGTTTGAGTTTTAATGTATAAATATAGTATGTGAGATGGATTATCGTTCAGATATTGCGTGCAAGATCAATACTGTTGTTTCAGAACTTGAAGCAAACGGGTTTTTTAATTATCATAACTCTGTAAATCGTCATGCAAAGCTCAAGAACTATGCAATTGGTCTTGATTGTATTGCTTCCGAAAAAGAGTTTAATGATAGTGTTAAATTGTGGATACAGTATATTTTTCATTTTATTTTGGATGACATAAAAGATTCTAAACTGCTCAGATCAGTTGCAACAAAAGAGAAGAAGTATAGCTGGATATTAACTTTTCTTGATGTAGCTGAAAAGATAAGTGTTTAATGTTTATAGATTATTCTAGTTGACTTGTGTTCCTTGTATTTTTAGCCGTTTTGCTTTATTAACTTGTCGTTTACTAAATCTGTCAGCAGTTTTAATAGACGTGTGTTTTAATGGTCTACAAAGTTTCACACTCTTTTTACTGCCTGCTCTTGAATTTTTTCTATAGTCACTTCTATAGCCACATGGTTTGATGTTCCGTTACCATTTATACTGATCATACTTATTCAAATATGACCAATACTTTATTTATAGTCTCGATAACTAAGACTTTTTCACTTCACTCAATCCTTTTAGCATTATATTTATGCTACCATTTATGTC
>JACCDN010539813.1_pt1 | contig 36584 bp, 36 predicted proteins | sample 7441691 | NCBI WGS metagenome assembly JACCDN01 (sample SAMN15323439, study PRJNA562643) | freshwater metagenome | isolation source: river surface water | place: USA:Blue River Watershed | collected 2017-08-16
AAGAAGCCGGCCGCCCAGAAGGTTGCTGCTAAGAAGCCGGCCGCCAAGAAGGTTGCTGCTAAGAAGCCGGCCGCCAAGAAGGTTGCTGCTAAGAAGCCGGCCGCCAAGAAGGTCGCTGTTAAGAAGCCGGCTGCCAAGAAGGTCGCTGCTAAGAAGCCGGCCGCCAAGAAGGTTGCTGCTAAGAAGCCGGCCACCAAGAAGGTTGCTAAGAAGAAGTAATTCGTTCAAAGCAATGGCCGTAAAAAAACCCCACGTTTCGGCGTGGGGTTTTTGTTTGTGCTGACTAACAACACGGGTGTTATTTTTTCTTCTGCGGCGGTAGGTCTGTGCAAGCGCCTTCGGCAACTTCGGCAGCGAGTCCGACAGATTCACAGAGGGTTGGGTGAGGGTGGATGGTGTGCCCCATATCCGCTGCATCACAACCCATCTCGATCGCCAGACAGATTTCGCCGATCAGGTCACCCGCATGCGTACCCACAATGCCGCCACCGATGATCCGGTGTGTCTCGGCGTCAAATAGCAGCTTGGTGAAGCCTTCATCACGGCCGTTGGCAATGGCACGGCCAGAAGCGGCCCATGGGAACACGGCTTTAGTGAACTTGCGGCCACTGGCCTTGCACTGTTCTTCCGTTAATCCGGCCCACGCCACTTCCGGGTCGGTATAAGCGACAGAAGGGATTTGCAGCGGATCAAAGACGCGCTTATGCCCCGCTGCGACCTCTGCGGCCACGTGACCTTCATGGACCGCTTTGTGTGCCAGCATCGGTTGACCAACAAGATCACCAATCGCAAAAATGTGCGATACGTTGGTGCGCATCTGATTGTCGACCTTGATGAAGCCACGCTCATCGACGATGACACCGGCTTTGTCTGCCGCCAGTTTGCCGCCATTGGGTGAACGACCAACCGCCACCAGAACCCGGTCATAACTGCCGGCATCGGGTGTTGCAGCACCATTCGCCCCTTCGAACTGAACGGTCACGCCTGAAGCATCTGCCTTGGCAGCAACGCATTTTGTGTTGAGCATCACGCGGTTAAAACGCGAGAGGTTCATCTTCTCCCAGACTTTCACCAGGTCGCGATCTGCGCCTGGCATCAGACCCGGTCCGAGTTCGACCACATCAATTTGCGTTCCGAGTGTGGCGTACACCGTGGCCATTTCCAGGCCAATAATCCCACCGCCAACGACCAGCATGCGTTTGGGTAGATCCTTGAGTTCCAGGGCACCGGTTGAATCAACGATACGCGGATCAACCGGCATAAATGGGAGTTTGATCGACTGGGAGCCAGCAGCGATGATGGCCTGCTTGAAGCGGACGACTTTCTTCTCGCCGGTGAGTTTCTGGCCACTACCCGCTGTGACATCAACACTCATATGATGTGCATCAATAAATTGGCCGAGGCCACGGATTTGTTGCACTTTACGGCCTTTGGCCATACCCGCCAGGCCGCCGGTGAGTTTGCTGACCACCTTGGTTTTGTGTTCGCGCAGCTTTTCGACCGAGACTTTGGCCGAGGCCATCTCGACAATACCGAGTTCGTGCAGATGCGTCACTTCTTCCATGACGCCAGCAATATGCAACAACGCTTTAGATGGAATGCAGCCGACATTGAGGCAGACACCGCCCAAGGTGCCATAGCGCTCTACGATGACCGTGTTGAGGCCCAGATCGGCCGCACGGAACGCAGCGGAGTAGCCGCCGGGGCCACCGCCCAATACCAGCATGTCGCAATCCACGTCGACCTGACCAGAGAAAGCTACTGCGCTTGACACTGCATTGGCGCTCTCGCTTGCGGTACTTGCCTGTACAGCCGCGCTCGGGCTTCTCGCATTGTCTACGCTCGTGACGCTTTCTTGCGTTGGTGTGTTTGAAGTAGATGCCTGAGGCGTATCTGATGCCTCGACACGGAGCACAATGGTACCTTCGCCAATGCGGTCACCGAGTTTGACCAGCACTTCTTTTACCGTACCCGCCGCCGAGGCCGGAACATCCATCGTGGCTTTGTCGGACTCGAGGGTGACGAGGGCGTCATCCACCTTGATCACGTCGCCCGGTTTGACGAAAACTTCGATCACTGGGACGTCGGTGAAATCGCCGATATCCGGTACTTTAATGTCGATCAGTTGGCTCATGGCTTATTCCTCAAAGGGCCACGCGACGGAAATCCGCCAGCAGTTGCGCTAGATAGACATTAAATCGGGTGGCCAGTGCGCCATCAATCACGCGATGGTCTGCAGTCAGCGACAGTGGCAGCGTCAGCCGCGGTACGAATTGTTTGCCATCCCAAACCGGTTTCATAGCACTCTTGTTCACGCCGAGAATAGCGACTTCTGGTGCGTTAACGATGGGCGCGAAGTACGTGCCGCCGATGCCACCCAGCGACGAGATGGTGAAGCAGGCACCCTGCATGTCAGCAGGCTTCAGCTTACCGTCACGCGCCTGCTTGGCCAGGTCGCCGGATTCCTTGGCAATGTCGAAAACCGATTTTTTATCAGCATTTTTGATGACGGGAACTACCAGGCCGTTTGGCGTGTCGGCGGCGAAGGCGATGTTGAAATATTGTTTTAGAACCAGATTGTCTCCATCCAGAGAGGCATTGAACTCTGGATATTTCTGGAGCGCCTTGACGCAGGCTTTAACCAGGAAAGCGAGCATGGTGAGCTTAGTCTCGCCGCTCTTTTCATTTTCCTTGTTCAGCTGAACACGGAAAGCTTCCAAGTCGGTAATGTCCGCATCTTCGTGATAGGTCACGGCCGGAATCATCGCCCAGTTGCGTGAGAGATTTTGCCCGGAGATTTTCTTGATGCGTGACAGCGGTTGTACGTCGATTGGGCCAAATTTGGCGAAATCGACCTTCGGCCACGGCAACAGATCTAGGCCGCCACCGGATCCAGCGGATGCGGCTGCCGGTGTTTTTCCCGGAACGATGCCGGTGCTCATGGCACCCTTCACGAAACCGGTGATGTCTTCACGTAGGATGCGGCTTTTCGGTCCGGTAGGTTTGACTTGGGTCAGATCGACACCGAGTTCACGGGCGTAGGCACGAATGCCCGGGCTGGCGTGGACTGCACCACCCAGCGGCAGACTCGGTAATGTGGAAGCGGCTGCGCTCGGCACTGCTGTTGCTGCAGGCGCGGCAGCAGTCGGAGCTGGTGCACTGGTCGCAGGTACAGCGGTAGGTGTCGGGGCCGCTGCGGCAGGCGATGTACTCGTCAATGCGCCCGCGCTTTCCAGGCGTACGATCACGGAGCCTTCGCCGACTTTGTCACCGAGTTTGACCAGGACTTCCTTCACGGTACCGGCAGCCGAGGATGGCACATCCATCGTGGCCTTGTCCGATTCCAGGGTGACGAGCGCATCGTCCACTTTGACGACATCCCCCGGCTTAACGAAGACCTCAATGACGGGGACTTCGGAGAAATCACCGATGTCGGGCACTTTAACGTCAATGACAGCGCTACCCGATACGGGTGTGGCAGCTGCTGGCGCAGCGGTTGATACTGGGGCCGGTGCAGGCGTTGGCGCGGTAGCTGCGGATGTGGTTGCTGCAGTTTCGCTGGCTTCCACTCGTACAACCACTGTGCCTTCTCCAATGCGGTCGCCTAGGTTCACCAGTACCTCTTTGACGACACCGGCTGCCGAAGCGGGTACGTCCATGGTGGCCTTGTCAGACTCCAGCGTAACAAGTGCGTCGTCTACTTTGATGACATCACCGGGTTTGACGAAGATTTCGATGACAGGGACATCGCTGAAATCGCCAATGTCCGGGACTTTAATATCAATCAGTTGGCTCATGGGGATTCTCGCTTAAACCGTCATTGGGTTAGGTTTGTTCGGATCGAGCTGATACTTGTTAATGGCAGCAGCCACTTTGTCGCGACCAATAACGCCATCATCAGCCAACGCTTTAAGTGCAGCAACGGTGACCCAGTGCCGATCAACCTCGAAGAAGTTGCGCAAGTGTTCGCGCGTGTCCGAGCGACCGAAGCCGTTAGTGCCTAGGGCGATAAAGGTTTTCTTAATGAACGGACGGATCTGTTCGGCGTAGAGCTTGATGTAATCGGTCGCCGCGATCACAGGGCCGTTGGTACTGCCCAGTTTCGATTCCACATGCGACATGCGTTGTGGTTCTGTCGGATGCAGCATGTTCCAGCGTGTCACATCTTCGCCGTCGCGTGCCAGCTCGTTGAAGCTCGGGCAGCCCCACAGATCCGATTCCACGCCCCAGTCATTGCGCAGCAGATCGGCGGCGGCAATTACTTCGCGGAAGATGGTGCCAGAACCTAGTAGCTGGACACGCGGTGCATTGCCAGCGGCACCCTTGCGGAAGGCGTACATGCCTTTGATGATATCGGGTGCGGCACCGGCCGGCATTTCCGGGTGCTCGTAGTTCTCGTTCATGACCGTCAGGTAGTAGAAAACATCTTCCTGATCCACATGCATACGGCGCATGCCATCCTGAACGACGACAGCAACCTCATACTGGAACGTTGGGTCGTAAGAGACGCAGTTCGGGATCATGTTCGCCAGCAGCAGGCTGTGGCCGTCTTCGTGCTGGAGGCCCTCGCCGTTGAGCGTGGTTCTACCGGCAGTGCCGCCAATCAGGAAACCACGGGCACGCTGATCACCTGCTGCCCAGCACAGATCCAGCGTGCGCTGCAGGCCGAACATGGAATAGCAGATGTAGAACGGAATCGTTTGTACGCCATGCACCGAATAAGCGGTGGCCGCGGCGATCCAATCGCTCATGGCACCGGCTTCGTTGATGCCTTCCTGTAGGACCTGACCATCCTTGCTTTCTTTGTAGAACATCAGCTGGTCATGATCTTCCGGCACATAGTTCTGGCCTTGCTGGTTCCAGATGCCTACGGCACGGAACATGCCTTCCATACCAAAGGTGCGTGATTCATCTGGCACGATAGGCACAACATTCTTGCCCACCTGTTTGTCTTTTAGCATCATGTTCATGATGCGCACAATGGCCATGGTGGTTGACAATTCGCGGCCTTCGCCAGAGGCTTTAAGAAGTGCGTCAAAGTTTTCCAGTGGGGGAATGGCTAGGGCGTCGGCCTTGCGACGGCGCTGTGGGAGGAAGCCGCCGAGCGCCATGCGGCGGTCCCGCATATATTGGTATTCCGCTGAATCCTCGGCAAACTTCAGGTAAGGCAGGGTTTCGATTTCCTCGTCTTTGACGGGCAGCGAAAAACGATCGCGGAAACGGGCAATTTGCTCCTTGTCCATTTTCTTCTGCTGATGAGAGGTGTTCATGGCCTCGCCCGCTTTGCCCATGCCAAAGCCCTTAATGGTTTTTGCAAGGATCAACGTCGGTTGCCCCTTGTGCTTCACGGCACGGTCATAGGCGGCAAAGATCTTAAAGATATCGTGACCACCCCGGTTGAGTTGCCAAACCTCGTCGTCAGTCCAGTCAGCAACCAGTGCTTTCAGTTCAGGTGTATTGAAGAAGTGCTCGCGAACATAGGCGCCATCCTTTGATTTGAAGGTCTGGTATTCGCCATCGCAGAGATTCATCATGCGTTGTTTGAGAATACCCTGGGTGTCACGCTGGAATAGGGCGTCCCAATGCGTGCCCCAGATGAGCTTGATCACGTTCCAGCCGGCACCACGGAACTCGGACTCGAGTTCTTGAATGATTTTTCCGTTGCCACGTACCGGACCATCGAGTCGCTGCAGGTTACAGTTAATGACGAAGATCAGGTTGTCGAGTTTTTCTCGACCGGCCATGCCGATAGCACCCAATGACTCGACTTCATCGGTTTCCCCATCGCCCAAGAAGGCCCAGACTTTGCGGTGCTCAGCTTTTTCAGCATTGATCAGGCCACGGCTGGCTAGATACTTCATGAAACGGGCCTGATAGATGGCTTGGATGGGGCCCAGGCCCATGGAGACAGTCGGGAACTGCCAGAAGTCTGGCATCAACCAGGGGTGCGGGTAGGAGGAAATACCTTTACCGGTTGTTTCCTGACGGAAGTGGTCCAGTTGTTCTTCGGTAAAACGTCCCAGCATGTAAGCGCGGGCGTAAACGCCGGGCACCGAATGGCCCTGGAAGAAAATTAGATCACCATCGTGTTCGGTGGAGGGGGCATGCCAGAAGTGGGAGAAACCTACGTCATAAAGAGCCGCCGCCGAGGCAAAAGAGGCGATGTGACCACCGACATTCGTATGCTTGTTGGCGCGTACGACCATGGCCATGGCATTCCAGCGGATGTAGGAATGGATCTTGATCTCCATGTCCGGATTGCCAGGGTACTTGGGCTGCTGCGTCACAGGAATCGTGTTGATGTATTCCGTGTTGGCGGAGTAGGGGATATCAATGCCCTTGGCGCGGGCCTGATCAATCAGGGTTTCGATCAGGTAATGCGCGCGTTCGTCGCCCTCATTACTGATGACTCCCGAGAGCGCATCTTGCCACTCACGGGTTTCCTGCGGATCTGCATCAACTGATGACGACGAAGTCATGTTGTTTTCGTTTGCTGCCGACATGCTGCCTCCTCCTTGTAACGGCTACGACGTGCGTACCCGTGATGATCAGCTACAGGACATTTCAAACCCGAACTGACTATAGCCTTATGTGGTTGTTTAGAGTGCCGCGTTGCACAACCGATGTTTTGTAATATGAAACGACGTATTGCTATGCGAAAATACTAGAGCTTCGATTCGGGGGCGTCAAGATCTAATGAATGTTCTTTATGAACGGGCGTGGCATTATTGAGACATGACGAGTCTCGAAGTAGGTCTGGCCCAATCCTGGGCGTGTTTACGGTGCGAACAACCACAGGTGGTCAGCTATGTCCCTAGGCTGCATGGGAATGTGCAACGTTTACGCCATGCATTGCGCCAGGCCGGTGTGCCCGTCCTAGAAATGAACCAGGCACCGGGCGACATACAAGCGCTATGGTTGAGCGAGGCGCGGTGCCTGTCGGAAGAGTTTTTAAGCCCGGTTGTTGTACTCGGGGGGCTTGCGGGCATCGAGCCAACTATTGAACAGCCGATAGGGCAAATGCAGGCGGATGTAGCCTGGCTATCTGCACGCCAGGTCGCTTTGACATCCGCTGTTGAAAATTCTGCGCTAAACCGGGAGTTTCGGCGGACGTCTGAAAAATCCGGTTGGATTCGGATTGGATGGCATGAGGAGGCTGCGCTGGCCGAGGGAAATGGCTTGTTGCTTGCCTGGAGCAGCCCGCTGCCTTTAATGCGGATTCGGAATTTTTCGGCCCGATGTCCATGGCAACTGCAAATTGAAGGCCCTGATGCCAATCTGTTGGCAGAGGATGTTCGCTGTCACGGTATTTCCGTAACGCATTGGCAGATTGAAGTAAAATAGCGGCCTATGGCTAATCAAACTACTGCTCAAATTCTTGATGGCGCGGCGTTGTCCAAACGTCTACGTGCCGAATTCAAAGTGCGTGCCGATGAACTGGCGTTGCAAGGCACTCGCCCTGGTCTGGCGGTCATCCTGGTCGGCGAGAATCCGGCCTCGCAAGTCTATGTCCGTAACAAGATTAAAGCCTGCCATGAAGCGGGGATGGTCTCGTTCGATTTTCCGTTTCCGGCTGACGTATCCCCCAAGCTTGTGTTCGACAAGATTGCTGAGCTGAATCAAGATCCGACTGTGCACGGTATTTTGGTGCAATTACCGCTGCCTTCACAATTCGATGAAGCGGAGGTGCTGGCTGCGATTCGTCCGGAAAAAGATGTTGACGGGTTCCACGCCGCCAATGTCGGTGCCCTGATGCAGGGGGATCCCCGCTTTATTCCCTGTACGCCTTATGGTGTGATGAAGCTGCTGGCGGAGACCGGTGTCGATCTGAATGGCAAAGAAGCTGTGGTGATTGGTCGCTCCAATATCGTCGGTAAGCCTATGGCGATGTTGCTGTTGCACGCGGGGTGTACGGTCACGGTCTGTCATTCGCGCACCAAAGATCTGAATGCGCATACCCGTCGTGCCGATATTCTGGTGGCCGCCATCGGCAAGCCGAAATTTGTGACGGCTGACATGGTGAAACCTGGTGCACTCGTGATTGATGTTGGTATCAACCGGTTGCCGCCGGAAGCCGGTGGTGGCCTCTGCGGTGATGTTGATTTCGACGCTGTTAAACCGATTGCGGGTGCGATCACACCGGTGCCGGGCGGTGTAGGCCCTATGACGATTGCTATGCTACTGGCCAATACGCTGACCTCTGCGGAGCGTTTTGCCGAAGGAACCGTTAAATAATGAGTGCTGAAAACAAGTTACCGCTGGTTGGTATTGTGATGGGGTCCGATTCCGATTGGCCGACCATGAAGGCAGCGGCAGTGATGCTCAAAGAGTTTGGTGTGTCGTTTGAAGCACGTGTTGTTTCGGCGCACCGCACGCCGGATCTGTTGTTTGAATACGCCGAAACGGCGGGGCCCCGTGGTCTGCAAGTCATTATTGCTGGCGCTGGTGGCGCCGCGCATTTGCCGGGTATGCTGGCGGCCAAGACCACGGTGCCGGTGCTTGGCGTACCTGTGCAGTCAAAAGCCCTGTCGGGCGTCGACTCGCTGCATTCCATCGTGCAGATGCCCAAAGGCATTCCAGTTGCGACGTTCGCCATTGGCGAAGCCGGTGCAGCTAATGCAGCGCTGTTTGCTGTGGCGATGCTGGCGAATCAGGATGCCACCTTAAATCAGCGGCTGCAGCAGTTCCGTCAGCAGCAATCGGCCAAAGTGCTGGCCATGACATTGCCGGAAGCCTGATGAAGAAATCGTTTATTCCGGCACCGGCGGTGCTGGGCATGCTCGGTGGCGGCCAACTCGGCCGCTATTTCGTTATGGCCGCCCATGAGTTGGGCTACCAGGTGTGGGTGCTGGATCCAGATCAGGACAGCCCGGCGGGGCTCATTGCTGATCGTCACCTGTGTGCCGAATATGACGATAGCGCGGCACTTGCCGAACTCGCCAGGGGGTGTGCTGCCGTAACGACTGAGTTTGAAAACGTTCCAGCGGAAACGCTGGCAGTTCTGGCTGAACAGGTGCCCGTACATCCCTCAGCGGCCGCGGTATCGGTTTGCCAGGATCGTATTGCCGAGAAAACCTTTCTTAAAACACACGGCTTGCCGCATGGCCCGTTTGTTGAAATCAATTCACTCGAAGATCTTCGTGGTGCGCCGGCACATCTGTTTCCAGGCATTCTGAAAGCCGCGCGTCTGGGCTACGATGGCAAGGGCCAGGCGGTGGTTGATGACCGTGCGACCGCGGAGAAGGCCTGGGTTGAACTAGGCAGCGTGCGTTGTATTCTCGAAGCCAAGCTGCCACTGGACTACGAAATTTCGGTCGTCCTGGCACGTGGCCAGGATGGCTGTGTCAAAGCATTCCCTTCGGCGGAGAATCGCCATCGCAATGGGATTTTAGACGTGAGCGTTGTGCCCGCTTGGGGTTCAGCCTGTGTGACCGATAATGCTTGCGAGGTCGCCGAGAAATTGGCGGGTTGTCTCGGCTACGTGGGGACGTTGGGCGTCGAATTCTTTGTATCTCGTGGTCAACTCGTCGTGAACGAAATGGCGCCGCGTCCGCACAATAGCGGTCACTACACGATTGATGCTTGCGCAACGAATCAGTTCCAACAACAGGTACGTGCATTGTGCGGTTTGCCATTAGGAGAGAGCCGAGCGCATTCGGCCGCTGTGATGGTCAATCTACTGGGGGACTTGTGGTTCGGCGGCGCAATACAGAAAGAGCCGGATTGGTCGGCCTTGCTGGAAATTCCTGGGCTTTGTTTGCATCTCTACGGGAAACAGTCGCCACGAGCGGGGCGTAAGATGGGCCACTTTACGGTGGTTGGTGACGATGCCAAACAGGTCTACGAGCGCGCCATGACAGCACGTCAGATTCTGGGGTTGCCCGATGCCTGAAATTGCATCGGGTCAATCATCGGCAGCGATTGACCGTGCAGTAGCGTTGCTGAAGGCAGGTCAACTGGTCGGACTGCCTACAGAAACGGTGTATGGCCTTGCGGCCGATGCCGACAACCCTGATGCCGTTGCGAAAATTTTTGCCGCCAAGGGGAGGCCGGCCAATCATCCACTGATCGTGCATCTTGGGGCGGATGATTTGCTGTCGCACTATGCGAGAGATATTCCTGATGCTGCCTGGGCTTTGGCCGAAGCATTCTGGCCAGGCCCGCTAACCCTGATTCTTAAAAAAGCCCCGGGCGTAACGGATGTGGTGACTGGCGGTCAGGATACGGTGGGTATCCGCATCCCCGGTCACCCAGTGGCCCTGGCCTTGTTGCGGGCTTTCGCACAATCACGACAAAATGACGGTCAACAGGGCGGTGGCTTGGCCGCGCCTTCAGCAAATCGGTTTGGCAGGATCAGCCCGACGGCGGCGCGAGATGTCGCCGACGAACTGGGTGATGCCGTGTCATTGATACTGGACGGTGGGGATTGCCAGGTTGGTATCGAGTCAACTATTGTTGACTTGTCTCGGGGTATGCCGGTAGTTTTGCGTCCTGGTGCCGTTACGGCTGAACAATTGGCTCTGGTGCTTGGTGAGTCTGTTTCCAGTGTGCCAGCAGAATCAAAGGGTGTGCCACGTGTCTCAGGCTCGATGGCGTCTCATTACGCGCCGGTGACGCCGCTGGAAGTGATGGAAGTGGCTGCTATCGAATCTCTGTTAGAAAGCGCCGGCTTGAATTTTGCAGCAATCGTGCGTGATGGCTCCACTATGAGTGCATCTATGAGACAGCGTCCGCAAGTGATTGTTCTTGCCGACGAACCTATGTCTTACGCGCACGATATTTATCGCGTCTTACGAGATCTGGATGTGGGTGGTTATACAAAAATTCTGGTGCAGACATTGCCAACGACGGTTGAGTGGGCCGCGGTACAGGATCGTTTAGGACGGGCAGCCCATCGGGAGCTGTCTGATAACGCCCAAACTTAGTTGAGGGATTCCACCTTGGCCAGGCGTTTGAGTGCGGCCACTTGATCTTGCAGTGGTTGAGGAATGCGAGCTGGATCGCACCTTAATGCCTGAATCAGCGTAACGTTCTCGTCAAATTCGGCTGACTCCGGCCAGCCGGGAATGGGTGGCGTACCCCCGTCTTCGGCAGGAAATAGCTGCATCGAATCGCCATTCAGGAACCCCAGGAGTTCTGGTCGCCGTTTCGGATTCGCAAAGGGTTCGCCTTCTGTGCCGCGCATGAGCAGTGCCGTTGCTTGCTGTGCCTGTAATAGCGTGGTCATCCGGATCAAATATTCAGGGTGGGTGACGTTGACGACACGAATGCTTTGTCCGGGGCAGGGGTCGAGCAGCTTGCACAATGTGTGCGCCGAGTTGCGTACGCCAAGGCGAGCACGCAGACTGAGCAATCGATTCAGCGCGGGATTGAGCAATTCGATATCGGCCAACGCAATACGGTGATCTGCGAGCTGTTGGTTGACATCAGTCAGGGACCTGGCCGAAGGGATGCCGCAGGCGTGAAAGAGTGGGAACGGATTCTTACGGTTATCGAAATCATGCCGCCCGTGAATCAAAACCCGAAAACCTGCGTCACGTAACATCAGCGCTAGCAGCGGAAGCAGATTGGGTTGGCGGCGTACACCGTTATAGGAAGGCAAAACGATCACTGGTGCGTTTGTTGTGATCGTCAGTGTTGTTGTTTGCATGGCACGACAAAAGCCGACCAGCTCATCATCCGATTCACCCTTAACCCGCAGAGATAGCAGAATAGCACCCAACTCAAGGTCAGGCACTTCGCCAGAGAGCATGGCCATGAAGAGAGACTGCGCGTCATCCGTCGATAAATCGCGCGCACCTTTGGCGCCTCGGCCGATTTCCTTAATAAGGTCGGATAGTTTCATCATGTGCGATCAGCGGTGGCGTTAGGGAATAAGCCAGAAAGCGGCGATAGCTACCAGTGTTGGTCCGAGTGCCGCCAAAAAGAGGCCGGGCGCTCCAATCGACTTTTCGGCAAAGCAGTCTTTGAGAAGCGCATACCCCGCCGGGTTGGGGGCGTTGGCAATCACGGTCAGGCCACCACCCGTCACCGCACCGGTAACCAATGCATATTTGAACGCAGCATCCGTGCCTTCAACGAGGCTGCCCAGATAGGTAATCGCTGCGTTATCCGTAATGGCAGTGAGCCCGGTCGCGATGAAATAGAGCAGCGTGGGTGATAGTCCGGCCAGAAGATCCTGCAGCCACCAGGCCTGTAGCCCGCCTAGAACGACCAGGCCACCGAGGAAGAACGCGACCAATAAGGCTTCGCGTAATAGCAGACGTGATTGGTAGTGGGGGTAGGCTGCGGTATAGCCTAGGAAAAACAGGAACAACCCCATGAACACAACAGGATGGTGATGAAAAATAACGGCGGTTGCCAGAAACGCCGTGTGGATCAGCGTGACACTCAAGGGAATGCGTTGGGTATCTTCCGCTGTTGTCTTTGACGTGGTCTGTGATGCCAAATCAGCTAGAAACTTACGGCCGATCAGTGTAAGAACGGTCGCGTTAATCAGAACAGCCAGTAGTGCACGCCAACCAATTTCAGTCACCATAAAACTGATGTCCCAGCCCCATTTGCTAGCAACCATCAGCACCGGGGGGGCAGCAAACGGGGTCAGCGTCCCACCGATAGATACGTTAACGAAGAGCACGCCGACCACCGCATATTTGAAACGCTCGGGTAGGTCGTGTTGCATGAATTGATCCCGCATCAGCAATGCACCCAGCGTCATCGCTGCCGGCTCGGTAATGAACGATCCCATGAGCGGAATGAACGACATGGTGACAATAAACCGGGCGGTGACTGGATTGATTGGCAGCAAACCTGCGATGGCGTTATTGATGCTCCGGGCGGCTTCTACTAAAGGACGGCTCGCGGCCATTACCATCAGTACAAAGACGAGCAGGGGTTCTGCATAGTTACGTGTATCCAGATACTCAATCGCCGTGTCAGGCGTTTTGATAAAAGCCATGGTTAGGATCAGGATAGCGGCCCAAACGCCGAAGACTACCTCGACTTCACCCAGCAGATGAAACAGTCCGGCATGACGAGGATGGGTGTGCGCCAGATGCTGGAATTGACTTGCGGTAAAAGTATGAACCAGTGCAAGTCCGAAAATCAGTGTGGCAATCAGTTCAATCGTAGAGGGTGTCATCATGGTTGGGCTGTTTTATCGTTATGGTTGTACGGCTTAGTTTCTGGTGGGAGAAATCGTGAACTTTTCCAGGCCGGCAAGCGCCTGTAAGGCCTGAGAGAGGCCCTGAATGTCGGAATGGTTATTGGGGCCTGTCGTAGCAGTAAAAGCGTAATACTGATGGCTGCGGGTCAGGCTGATACTGAACGTATCGCTGCGTAGGTGAAAACCAAATTCAGCGGTCAGCGCCTGGAGTCTTGCGCTGTCTGGTTGGACATCCGCTGAAAAACACAGTTCGAAAAAGAAGCGTTTCTGCTTGGGTAGCCAGCGCTCAATCTGGAGAATGATGCTCATGCTGAAAGCGCAGAGCAAGGACAGTGCGATCGCAGCTAGGTACAGACCCAGTCCAACCAGAATGCCGATGGCGGCTGCAACCCAGATGGACGCCGCAGTCGAGAGGCCTGAAACAGAACGACCTTCACGGATAATGACACCGGCTCCGAGGAAGCCGATGCCCGTGACAATGCCTTGCATGGCGCGGGATGGCCCGTCAGCGGTGAGCGTGCCCACCGGTTGCCCGCCAAACCAGAGTTCCGGATAGCCGAAGGTCGCCACAATACCGGTTGAAGCCATACATACCAGCGAGAAGGTTCGCATGCCAGCGGCACGCCCATGGTAAGAGCGTTCATAGCCGACCAGCATACCCAGCAACATGGATCCGACGAGGTGCATCAACAGTGTGATGTTGCCTGCCAGTGAAGCTGGGGACCAGAAACTCAAGAGTGTCGCTGTATCAGGTAAGTGGCTCATGTCGAAAACGGTGTTATGTAAAACCGTGTTGGAAAGCAAACGAAAGAAGCTGGGTTGCAGTGCAGTATAATATGCAACGCATTGATTATACGGTGTGAAATTACCGCGCCGACAGAATCAACTTAATAAGTCGGCAGTCACGATGGTGCCAGTAGGGCATGCAAGGTTGTGACCTCATTTGGGTACAGGGAGAGGGTCTTGGATTTAACGGCATTGGATTTGTCGCGGATTCAGTTCGCGTTTGTGGTGACATTCCACATTATTTTTCCATCGTTCACGATTGGTTTGGCCGCTTGGCTGGCCGTGTTGGAATGGCGCCATCAGGCGACGGGCAATCCGGTTTATCGTAAGCTCTTTGACTTCTGGGTCAAAATCTTTGCAGTGTCTTTCGGTATGGGCGTCGTCTCCGGCATTGTCATGGCCTTCCAGTTCGGCACGAACTGGAGTGTATTGAGTGAGAAAACCGGGCCGATCCAGGGGCCGTTGCTGGGGTATGAATCATTTACCGCATTTATTCTGGAAGCCACCTTCCTCGGTGTGGTGCTGTTCGGTCGTAACAAGGTATCGCCACGCGCGTTTCTGACGGCCTGTTGCCTGGTCGCCCTGGGTACGACGCTGTCGTCGTTCTGGATTCTGGCCAACAACAGCTGGATGCAGGTGCCGGTGGGGCACGCCATTGATGCTGCCGGTCGTATCGTGCCTACCGACTGGCGGGAAATCATTGGCGGTCATGTCTTCGTGACGCGTTGGCTACATATGCTGCTGGCCGCCTATCTGACGACCGCTACCGTTGTTGCTGCAACAGGTGCCTGGTACACCCTCAAGGGTGTTCATAAGACAACCGCTAAAGCCATGCTGATCTGGGGTATGGGCCTGATGGCAGTGTTTACGCCGATCCAGATGGGCTTTGGTCACCTGGCCGGTGAAATCATCCGTGATTATCAACCGGGTAAATTTGCGGCGGTTGAAGGCCGTTGGGAGAGTGGCACACGCGCACCGCTGATTGTTGCCGCCTGGCCAGATAACAAGGCAGAAAAAAACAGCTTCGAGATCAGTATTCCCGTGATCGGTAGTGTGGTCGATTCAGGTAACCCGGATTCATATCAGCGTGGCATCAAAGACATACCAGCGGATGAGCGCGCACCGTTCCTGGTGCCGTTCTATGGATTCCGCATCATGGTGGGTCTGTCGCTGCTGATGCTGTTCATCGGCTGGTACGGCAGTTGGCACAATTACCGCAATAGCATTGCGAAGTCGCGCTGGTTCCTGAATGTCGTCGCTATTTCCTTCCCGATTGGCTGGGTCTGTGTGATGGCCGGTTGGTATACGGCGGAAGTAGGGCGTCAGCCATGGGTTGTTACGGGCCTACTGCGTACCTCCGATGCGGTTACGCCATCACTGACGTTTAATCATGCGCTGACCAGTCTGGTCTTGTATGTGACGGTTTACCTGATTGTTTACAGCTTTGGTTTTCGCTACATCTGGAATCTTTTCAAGAAGGGCCCGTCGAATGACGGCCCGAACATGTCGGAGGCTGTATGAGTCTGGAATCCATGAGCCCCTGGCTGCCGTATTTCTGGGCGAGTCTGATCGCTTTTTCGATCCTCGTTTACATCATTGTCGATGGTTACGATCTTGGCGCTGCCATGCTGTTTGCGACGGCAAAAAACAATGATGAGCGAAATGCTGTCATCGGCGCGATTGCGCCCTTCTGGGATGGCAACGAAACCTGGTTGATTATTGTAGGTGCCTGTCTGTTTGGTGCTTTTCCGGCCATTTACGCCATTTTCCTTTCGGCGTTCTATCTGCCGGTGGTGCTACTGCTCATTGGTCTGATTTTCCGCGGTGTCGCGTTCGAGTACCGTGAACAGGCGCTGAAGGCACGTGGCCTGTGGGAGTGGGGCTTCGTCGTTGGTTCGACCGTGGTCACCATTGTTCAGGGCGCTGCCATTGGCACCATGATCTTGGGTCTGCCGATTGAAGGGACCACCTACGTTGGCAACGGCTGGGATTGGCTGGCACCATTCCCTGTGCTGTGTGGTGTTGGCCTGGTGCTTGGCTACGGTATGCTCGGTGCCGGTTGGCTCATCCTCAAGACGGAAGGTGCTGTGGCCCAGCGTGCCCGTGCACAATTACGTGGTCTGTCGATTGCTTTCAGCGTCTTTATTCTGGTGGCTTTCCTGGTGACACAGGGCATTGATTTGCAAGTCCGTCATGCCTGGGAGCAGGCCCCGCTCTGGCACTTTTTGGTGCCGGCCCTGGGTTTTATCGGTCTGCTGGGGGCCTTTAAAACCAGCCGTCATGATTGCCCGCACGAGCGTGCGCCATTTGCCTGGGCCATGCTGATGTTTGTGTCGGCCTTCGGTTCCCTCGCGTTCTCTTTCTGGCCGTACATGATGCCGTACTCGCTGACCATTGAGCAGGCTGCCGCACCGGCGGTGTCGCTGCAATTCATGTTCTGGGGTGCGATCGTGATGTTCCCGCTGGTCGTCTTCTACTTCCTGCGTGTGTATCACATGTTCTCGGGTAAAACGGATCCGGTGGGTTACGGAACAAACCACTAAATAAATTGTCGTAACGAAAAAGGCCACCGTAAGGTGGCCTTTGCTTTTGGTCTCAGGCGATGATCAGGCTTTCTTCACAAAACAGGCCTTGAGCATGATGTTGCCGAAATCCGATTTGCAATCCAGCTCGTGATCACCCTCAACGATGCGGATGCTCTTGATCTTGGTGCCGACCTTCATTGTGCTCGATGAGCCTTTCAGTTTGAGATCCTTGATCAGGACAACACTGTCGCCATCGTTGAGCACATTGCCGTTAGCGTCCTTGACGATACGCGGACCGTCTTCTTCAACGGATTCTGCCACCATCGGCCATTCAAAGCCGCAGTCAGCACAGACGTAGTTGTCGCCGTCTGGGTAGGTGTTTTCAAGCGTACATTGCGGGCAAGCGGGAATAGCGGACATGATCGTGACTCTCGGTAGATGATAAACCGCTATTGTACCGCTTGCTTAAAACGATAGCCGTCCATGGCGATGACGAGATCATCGACGCCAGCGTAGAAACGCTCGGATTTCGGATGTCTACCCGCCGCGCCCAAGGCGACGAAAAATGGCATGAAGTGATCCTCGGTTGGGTGGGCCTGGTCGGCATCATCGGCAGTTTTGCGATAGTCGATCAGTTCGGGCAGGTTGTCGTGCTGTAATTGACGGTTTACCCAGTCCGCGAAGCGGGTGACATAGTCAGGCGTCGGAAGCCCATTGTGTACGCAGATCATGTAGTCGCGCAGGTTATGCGTGATGCTGCCGGTACCGATGATGAGGAAACCCTGTGTTGAGAGTGGCTGGAGTGCTTGACCCAGGGCATAGTGATATGCAGCACCCGCATGTGCTTTGATTGACAGGGGAATGACCGGAATGTCGGCAGCAGGGTACATCATGCGCAGCGGCACCCAGGCACCATGGTCAAGCCCACGGTGTGAATCAATCCGCGGTGCGTAGCCAGCGGCTTGCAGACATTCGGCCACTTGCCTGGCAAGTGCGGCATGACTGTGGGCAGGGTACTTCAGGGTATACAGCTCACCGGGGAAGCCGCCGAAGTCATAGATGGTTTCTAGGTCGAGTGCGCTGCCCACGGTCGGTTCGAGTGTTTCCCAATGTGGACTGACAACGACGATGGCGTCAGGACGCTCAATTTGTTGTGCAAGATCCTCCAGCGCCGCGCCAGCCGCTCCTGGACGAAGGGCGAAGGTCGGTGCGCCATGGGGAACAAATAGCGTGGGCAGCGGCACGGGGTCATCCCTTGAAGTGGCGTGTGATTTGGGCGATGCGTTCACCATAGAGGCGGGCGGTTTCCAGATCGCCTTGAACCACTTCGTCAGCCGAGGCATCAGACGGTGTCTGCATCATGGCACCGGCAAAGGATCCCACATAATTGATGTCATCGCGTTTTGCCAATTTGCTATTGGACGGCATCAGACCGGTACCAACCCAGATGCCGCTATGTTGCATGGCCAGGGTAATGAAGTAGTGAATCGTCGAGTGTTTGTCACCGTTCATGGTGGCTGAATTGGTGAAACCGCCAAAAACCTTGTCTTTCCATTTTTGAGTAAACCAGGCTTTGGAGCTGGCATCAGCAAATTTCTTGAATTGCCAGGTCACGCTACCCATGTATGTCGGCGAGCCAAGAATGATGGCATCGGCCGCATCCAGTGAAGCCCATTGGGCTTCTGACAGATTGCCTTCGGCATCAATGGCGATCAGTTCGCCATCGGCGCCCTTGGCCACGGCTTCGGCTTGTTTGACGGTATGGCCATAGCCACTGTGGTAGACAACAACGATTTTGCTCATGGTGTGCTCCGTTGGGGTTGGGGTTTATTGCTGGGGTAAATCGAAGACAAGAACCTCGGCTTGCGTGCCATGGTTCAGCGTTACGGCTGCTTCATTGCGCAGCATGAGGGCATCGCCTGCGGTGAGCAGCTCGCCATTGACGGTAATGCTGCCACGTGCCACGTGCACATAGGCCATACGTTCAGTGGCTAAAGGATGTGTGGCATGTTCCGCACCATCGAACAGGCCGGCATAGAGACGTGTATTCGTGTGGATGGTCACGGCACCTTCAGCACCATCGGGTGCGGCGATTAGACGTAGTTTGCCGCGTTTTTCGGCGGGGTCGAAGGCGGTCTGTTCATAGGACGGCGTCAGATCTTTCTGATCCGGCATGATCCATATCTGTAGCAGGTGGCACGTCTCATTCGGATGACGATTGAATTCGCTGTGATAGACACCGGTACCTGCCGACATTCGCTGGACATCGTTGGGGCGAATGACTTCCTGATGTCCCATGCTGTCTTGGTGGGTGAGTTCACCTTCCAAAATATAGGTCACGATCTCCATATCCTTGTGCGGGTGCATGCCGAAACCGGTGCCGGCGGCGACCCAGTCTTCGTTAATGACGCGTAGTGGACCGAAGTGCATATGATTGCGGTCGAAGTAATCTGCGAAGGAAAAACTATGGAACGAGCGCAGCCAGCCGTGCTCGGCGTGGCCTCGTTCGTTGGCGGGTCGTTTGATCTGCATGAGCGTCTCCTTTGGGATGGGTTTCACTTTAAAAGTCTTGAACCCCGTGTGTGGCGACGCCGGATTGATGGCATCATTCAAATTATTTGAATTAAAGAGGGTGTCATGCATCGTTCTCCTCTAACGCCGGAGCTTTTGCAGATGGTGAGTCTGATTGCCAGAACCGGTAGTTTTGCTGCGGCCGCTCGGGCGCTCGGCAAGGTGCCGTCCGCTGTGACGTACAGTATCCGTCAGCTGGAAGAGCAACTGGATGTTTTACTGTTTGATCGGCGATCCCGTCAGGCACGCCTGACGGCAGCGGGTGCCGAACTCGTGCATGAAGGAGAGCGCTTGCTGGCCGAGCTGGATACCGTGGCGCAACGTATCCGTCGCGTTGCGACTGGGTGGGAAGCCGTGTTGAATATTGCCGTCGATAGCATCATCACGGAAGCTACCATTCTTGATCTGATTGCCGAGTTCCTCGCACAGAAACCACCGACACGTATCAAGCTGCAGCGTGAGACCCTTTCAGGGACTTGGGAAGCCTTGGTCAGTGGGCGAGCCGACCTAGCAATTGGTGTTGCGGACCAACCGGCGCCACCGGCCGGTATTCAGAGTGCCCCGCTCGGCGAAATACCGTTTGTTTTTGTCGTGGCGCCCAACCATCCATTGGCCAGTGTTGCGGGGCCCATTACCGACGAGCTACTGATGCCCTACCGAATGGTGGCTCTGGCCGATAGTGCGCAGCAACTGGCTCCAATGACGGTGGGTCTCTTGCCGGGTCAGGATGTGCTGACCGTGCCTTCGATGGCCCTGAAGATTGCGGCGCAGGTACGTGGATTGGGTTGTGGTTACTTGCCTGAACCATTGATTCGCGCAGAACTAGCGAGTGGTCGTTTGATCGAAAAAGTACGAATGCCGGCCCGGCGTCCGGCCATGTTGTCCTACGCCTGGCGCGTTGGTGGTCGGGAGCCCGGTCCGGCGCAAAAGTGGTGGTTGGAGCGTTTGGCCAGTCAGCGAACACGTCAGGCCTTAATCGACGCCGGCTAACGCTTGTTAATGAGAATTATTCCTAGTAATATGCAGACATTGACACAACGTCTTCTGTCACAGGATGCCCTTATGAAAATCGTGCTTCGCCCACGCAAAACACTTCTGCCAAACTTTGCAACTGCGCTGGCATCGGCGCTGATTTTGGTGGCGGGTGCGGTTAGTGCAGATACCGTAACTGTCTACTCGGCGCGCAATGAGCAGCTGATCAAGCCACTTTTTGACGCTTACACCAAAGAAACCGGCACACAGATTCAGGTGTTGACCGACAAGGAGGGCCCTTTGCTGGAGCGCCTCAAGGCAGAAGGCACCAAAAGCCCAGCTGATGTGCTGATAACGGTTGATGCCGGTAACCTCTGGCATGCTGGGCGGCTGGGCTTGTTGCGGCCGATCAAGTCGCCAGTATTGAATGCCAACATTCCGGCAAACCTGCGTGACCCCAAAGGCGAGTGGTATGGTTTGTCGGTACGAGCACGTACGATCATCTATAACAAAAAGTTTGTGAATCCCTCGAAACTCTCAACCTATGAAGCACTGGCCGAGCCCGAGTGGAAAGGCAAGCTCTGCCTGCGCACATCGAAGAAGGTCTATAACCAATCGCTGGTGGCGACGATGATGGCGACATTAGGCGAGCAAAAGACTGAAGAGGTGGTGCGTGGCTGGATTGCCAATCTGGCGACAGATGTTTTTGCGGATGACAACGGCGTGATTAAAGCCGTGGCCGCAGGACAGTGTGAAGTCGGTATTGTGAATACCTACTACCTGGCACGTGCTTTGGATAAAGATCCCAATCTGCCGGTCGGGTTGTTTTGGGCGAACCAGAAGGAGCGCGGTGTCCACGTGAACGTGTCGGGCGCGGGGGTGACCAAAAACGCACCGAATGCCGCAGGGGCTCAAAAGCTGATCGAATGGTTGTCGAGCGACACGGCGCAGTCGATTTATACGAATGAAGACTTTGAGTATCCTGCTAACCCCAAGGTCAAACCGGATTCGATCATTCGTCACTGGGGGCCGTATAAAATGGATCTCATTAATGTCTCGAAGGCTGGTGAGCTGCAGGCTGCTGCAACCAAGCTGATGGATCGGGCGGGTTATCGCTGATTGGGTCTCGTGATGGAAAACTGCTGACCGTGCAACCGCGCGGGTCAATCTGGAACTGGCGTGGCTGGGGCCCCTTGCGGGCCCTGGCCATTGCTGCTTTAACGCTCATCCCGCTGTTTGTTGTTCTGGCCTCGTTTTTTGATCCGCAACCTGAAATATGGTCGCACCTCGCCGAATATGTCTTGCCGGGCGTTTTACTAAATACGGTGATTTTGATTTTTGGGGTGGGGGCAGGGGTGCTGTTCCTCGGGGTTCCGTTAGCCTGGCTGACGGCCGTATGCGATTTTCCCGGACGGCGATTCTTTTCCTGGGGGCTGATGTTGCCACTGGCGATGCCGGCCTATGTGCTCGCTTTTGTTCAGGTGGGGCTGCTTGATTTTACTGGCCCGGTGCAAACCACCTTGCGCCTCTGGTTTGGCAGCGTCTCCTGGTTTCCCCCGATTCGTTCCACGGGCGGGGTCGTGCTGGTGCTGACATTAGCTTTTTATCCTTACGTCTATCTTCTGGCGCGTAATGCCTTTGTGACTCAAGGCTTGCGGGCGGTTGAAGCAGCACAAGCCCTAGGTTATACCCGCTTCCAGGCCTTCTGGAAGGTGGCTCTGCCAATGGCGCGTCCCTGGATTGTCGGCGGCATGACGTTGGCGCTGATGGAGACACTGGCTGACTTCGGGAGCGTATCTATCTTTAGTTTTGACACCTTCACGACCGCCATTTACAAAGCCTGGTTCTCTCTTTTTAATCTATCCGCCGCCAGCCAACTGGCGTCTCTGCTGGTGCTTTTCGTGCTGGTTTTAGCGGCAGTGGATCAGCGACTACAGCATAACCGACGTTATGCCAACAAGAGCTTTAGCCCGGTGCGCATCCGGTTAACGGGCGGTTCCCGTTGGGCAGCAGTCGTGTTTTGCGGTCTGGTTTTTGCCATGGCTTTTGCCGTGCCGTTGCTGCAATTGCTTGTGTGGGTGCGTGATGTCTGGGTGACGGATTTTGATGCGCGTTACCCCGTATTCCTCTTGCATTCGATCTGGTTGGCAGGGCTGGCGGCACTGGTTGTGACTGTGCTGGGTTTGTTGCTCAGCGCGATCCGGCAACACCATAAAGATCAGGCCACCCAATGGATCGTGCGTTTGGCAACCCTTGGCTATGCCATTCCCGGGACTGTGCTGGCCGTGGGCGTATTTATCCCGGTGGCCTGGCTTGATAACCGATTGATCGGCTTGGCCAGCGCATTCGGCTGGGAAGTGTCTGAAATTCTCAAAGGATCATTGCTCGTGATGTTGTTGGCGTTGTCGGCAAGGTTTCTGGCAGTGGCCTATCAACCGATTGATGCCGCAATGCAACGTATTACCCGGAATCAGGGTAATGCAGCCCGCTCGCTCGGGTTATCTCCGCGTCAGGTGTTGTTGCGTTTGCAGTTACCGATGGTGCGAGGCGGATTAATGACAGCGGTGCTGATCGTGTTCGTCGATGTCATGAAAGAAATGCCAATTACGCTCATGACGCGACCATTCGGCTGGGATACGCTGGCGGTACGCGTATTCGAGATGACATCGGAGGGCATGTGGGATCGGGCAGCCCTGCCAAGTCTGGCAATTGTGCTGGCTGGCCTTTTGCCGGTTATTCTATTGGTCAGGAAATCCGAGACTGGTTTCCACTGACAGGTTAAAGAAACGTATGGATGCGCTGATTCTGGATTCGGTGGTTTTGGGCTATGCCGGTAAGCCGGTCGTCAGTGGTTTGTCGTTTAGTCTGGCACCGGGTGAGATCGGTTGTTTGCTGGGCGGTTCCGGTTGCGGAAAAACCACCGTCCTGCGTGCGATTGCCGGTTTTGAACCACTCCGGTCGGGGCGCATTGCCCTGAACGGTCATTGGGTCGCGGATGCGGATTGGCAGTTGGCCCCCGAACGACGTCAGATTGGTATGGTGTTTCAGGACTATGCGCTTTTTCCGCATATGTCGGTAGCCGACAATGTGGCTTTTGGCCTGCGCGAATGGGCGAGTGCCGATAAGCGTCACCGGGTCACAGAAATGCTGGCACTGGTTGGTCTGGCAGATGCCGGGAAGCGTTATCCGCACCAGTTGTCGGGTGGACAGCAGCAACGTGTCGCTCTGGCACGCGCCCTTGCGCCTGGGCCAACCTTGTTACTGCTGGATGAGCCATTTTCCAATCTGGACGTGGAGCTGCGTGAACGTCTGTCAATCGATGTCCACCACATCCTCAAGGCCACAGGGACAACGGCACTCCTGGTGACGCATAACCAACAGGAAGCCTTTGCCATGGCTGATCGTGTGGGGGTGATGGTTGATGGCCAACTGCAACAGTGGTCGTCTCCGTATGCGCTGTATCACGAGCCGGCCACGCGGCACATTGCAACCTTTGTGGGTGACGGCGTTTTCCTACCGGCTCGCGTCAGCGGACATAATTGCATCAGCTTCGAGCTAGGTGAACTTTGCCGGATCCAACCAGTTGATGTTCCCGAAGGTGAGTTCGTGGATGTGTTGATTCGTCCGGATGATATCCAGCACGATGACCACAGTACGGTGCGTGCACGCGTCCTCGAACGCGTATTTCGTGGCGCAGCATTCTTGTATACGCTCGAACTTCCTTCCGGTGATCGGGTACTATCGTTGGTGCCGAGTCACCATGACCATGCGGTGGGGGAGATGATCGGTATCCGCTTGGAGATTGATCATCTCGTGGCTTTCCCCAAGATATGAGGTAGTTCTGACTGTTTGCAGGAGGCCTGAATGAGCACGATGCAAATGCAGCCGATCAATGCGCGAATCGATTGGCTTGCCGATCTGGCTGAACGCCACGGAGACGCATTCCGTAGCCCAGAAGCCATGCTGGCCCGTTCGCTTTATTTGAGCCAGCACCCGACCGCCATCGCCGTTTTAAAGTGCATGGATGGCCGTATCAACATTCCTGTAGCCACAGGGATGCCCGTTGGCATTCTGATGCCATTCCGTAATCTTGGTGGGCGCTTTGACCTGGGGTGGCCGCACCTTGGTGAAGTGGTCACGCAGTATGTGATGGATCGAGTGCACGAAGGTCGGCGTGTGCTGTTTATGGTCACGTACCATTACTCGAAATCTGATGCCCATCGGGGTTGTGCCGGTTTTGGCTACGATCAGGCGGCGGCCTTTGCGCATACCCAACAGATTCGTGAGCAGATATCCGCGGTGTTTGGTGAAGGGCATGCTACGGTTTATCCACTCGTTTGCGGCTTTGAAACTGACGAAGAGGCGCTGGTGCTGCATGGCGAACATGGCGAGCGCCTTGATGTTGCAGCGCTGGCCGAGGCGGAGCCGCTCGCGCTGGCCGATTGCCTGAATCGGCTGTTTCCGGACATGCATGGCAGCGTGAAACAGGATCTGATACCGCTGCTGCTCGGGAATTTCAGTCATGTAGGCAGCATGCGCCAGGCCCTGGCCGAAGGGCGCCGTCAACTCGACATTGAACACCGTGAATGGATGATTTGCCTGGGGCGGGGCTTTGATTTTTTACATACCCCTAACCTGGCTTTAATCATTGGTCCGTATAGCCCCAATCTGGCCGAGCCGATTATCAAAGCGGCGGGGATTATTGAGGCGAACATGCAGGCAGGCAGGATTCCTGAAGATGGTTTCCTGCTGTTTTCATCGGTGCCTTATGAAGGCGTTGGCGTTGATCGCGCACGCGCTGAATTAAAAGCCCGCTTTCTGTCAGGCTTCGCCCGAGAGGTGATTACCGAAGCTTACCCGCAATTGGCGTCCAGAATGATTGATCGGACGGCTGTGCTGGATTGGCCTGCACGACGGCTCAACTGGTTGTAAAGGGGCTATTCCGGAAGTTCGTCATAGTCTGTAGCCAGACCATCGACCAAGTCACGGAGTGCCTGACGGATTTGTGCCTCGCTGCAACCCAATAGCAGCGCATCGTCTAATGTTTCCTGCGCTAAGTTACGGAGTTCTGCAAAATTCTCGTTGAGAACCTTGATCTTCTCAACGCAGGCCACGGGTGCGCCGCTGGGTTTTTTCCAGGTTGGGAACAGTGTCATGGGTGAATTCTATCGCAGGTCCTGCAAAATCCCGGTCGGTTTACTTCAGTTTCATCCTGGATTTATATATCTGGTGGTATAATGAAAAAAATATCCATAAATTTCCTACCCCAGGAGAAATCATGGCGCTAAAAAAACCAAAACCAGCTGAAGCTGCGTCGAGCTCCCCCCGATCTCCGGCCAATGCACCCGTGCTTGATCTCGACTGGATGCGGGCGCAAGCTGCGCAGGTTGTTTCCTTGCTCAAAGTGATCGGCAATCCCGATCGTCTGCTATTGCTCTGCCAGATGCTTGAAGGTGAGTACTCGGTTGGCGAGTTGGAGGAGTTGCTCAACATTCAGCAGCCAACGCTGTCCCAGCAGCTGGGTGTGTTGCGTAACGAAGGTTTTGTCGCAACGCGCCGTGATGGGAAGTACATTTATTATCGGGTCGCCCATCCGCATGTGCAGGTGATCCTTGAAACGCTGCACCGTCTGTACTGCACAACGCCCACCTCTTCGGCCAAAACCAAAGCGCCAGCCACCAAAGGGTGTGCTGCATGACGATTGATTGGGATGCATTCACACTCAATGCGGCGATTGCGGCATTGATCGGTGGTGGCATGATCGGTCTGGCTGCCGTATGGCTGGCTTGGACGAATGGTCGTATTGCGGGTATTAGCGGTATTCTTGGCCATCTGATCGAGTTGCTGGTTCAACAGAAGCGGGAACATTTTGGCTGGCGCGTTGCTTTTCTGATCGGCTTGATCGGTGCGCCGACTGTGTGGTCGATGTTCATGGCTTTGCCGTCATCTCTACAGCAAACTGGCACCCTGGGGCTCATCATTGGTGGCCTACTGGTTGGCCTAGGTACACGGTATGCCAATGGTTGCACCAGTGGCCACGGGATTTGCGGCCTCTCTCGGTTCTCGTTGCGTTCGCTGATGGCTGTGTGCAGTTTTATGGGCTCGGCCATCGTGACGGTTTTTATCATGCGCCATGTGCTGGGAGCCTGATCTATGAATCGTGTCGGTCAATGGATAACAGCTGGTCTGGCCGGTTTGCTACTCGGCCTGGGGCTGATTTTCTCCGGGATGGCCAATCCTGCGAAGGTTGTTGGGTTTCTCGATGTGGCAGGCCCCTGGGATCCGTCACTGGGCTTGGTGATGGGGGGGGGGCTGGTCATTGGGAGCATCGGCTTTGCGTTACTGAAGAAGCAACCCAGAACTCTGTTGGGCGAGCCGTTGAACCTGCCGAGCAGTCGCAAGATTGATGTACGCCTGATTGCCGGTTCAGTCCTTTTTGGCATTGGTTGGGGCGTTACGGGAATTTGCCCCGGGCCAGGCTTGGTGCTCCTGGGGGCGGGTGTGCCTGAAGGTGTGATCTATATGGCCAGCTTGCTGGCAGGTATGAGCCTCTACAGCGTGATTGAAAAGTTGAGATCGCATCGTTGAGATTTGAAGTTTGACGAGCTGCGCCAGCTTGGCTAGACTCCGTGATCGTTTTTACCCAACAGATGATGGAGTCAGACTATGAGCGAAAACAATAATCCCGTCCTGGCCCTTATTGATGAACAGGTCAAAGGCCATCCGGTCGTTCTGTACATGAAGGGCACCCCGCAGTTTCCGCAGTGCGGTTTCTCGCAGCGGGCCTGTAAGCTGCTGCGCGAAAGCGGTGTGAGCAAATTTTTCAGCGTCAACGTGCTGGAAAACTCGGACATCCGTGAAGGCGTGAAGGTTTATGCCAACTGGCCGACTATTCCGCAGCTTTACGTCAATGGCGAGTTTATTGGCGGTAGCGACATCATGATGGAAATGTTCCAGGCAGGCGAACTGCAAGCACTGGTCGAGCCGTACAAGAACTGATGGAAGCCTTCCTGATCGCCACGGGTGTCGTGGCGTTGGCGGAGATGGGCGACAAGACCCAGCTGCTATCACTGGTGCTCGCGACGCGTTACCGCTCACCGTGGGCGATCAGTGGTGGCATCCTGGTCGCCACGATCTTTAACCATGCCCTAGCGGCGTTGGTTGGCGAGTCCGTTTTTGAATGGCTGGGCCCGGACTGGACCCGTTGGATTCTGGCAGGGTCCTTTATCGCTATGGCGGGTTGGATGCTGATTCCCGATAAGCTGGATGATGACGAAGAGAACGTCGCCGAGAAGCGGATGAAACGTTATGGCGTCTTTGTCATGACGACGGTCATCTTCTTTTTGCTGGAAATGGGCGACAAAACTCAAATCGCCACCGCGATTTTGGCGGCACGCTTTCAGGATCTCACGGCGGTTGTTGCGGGCTCAACGCTGGGCATGGTGATCGCTAACGTGCCGGTGGTTTTTTTCGGCGATGCGTTGGCGAAAAGAATACCCATCGACATGATTCATCGAATCACCGCGGGCATTTTTCTCGTGATGGGGATTGCGATCCTCTTCGGGATCGCTTTCTAATACGGTACTGTGGCTTATGCGAGGCGCTTGCGGGCGCGCTCGATGGCCGCTTTGACCTGGTTCGGCGCTGTGCCACCAATGTGGTTGCGTGCAGCCAGCGAGCCGTCTACGGTGAGCGCATGCACGACATCGGCTTCAATCAGCGCCGAGAACGCTTGCAGTTCTGACAGCGTCAGATCAGCTAGGTCGACTCCTTTTTTCTCTGCCGCCTTGACGGCCAGGCCGACAACTTCATGCGCTTCACGGAAGGGTAATCCTTTGCGCACCAGATAGTCGGCTAGGTCGGTAGCCGTGGCATAACCCTGTAGCAGTGCGTTGGCCATGGGCTCTGGTCGTACCGTGATGCCAGGTACCAGATCGACGAAAATACGCAAGGTATCGGTCAGGGTATCGACGGCATCAAACAGGGGTTCCTTGTCTTCCTGATTGTCCTTGTTGTAGGCCAGCGGCTGGCCTTTCATCAGCACTAACAGGGTATTTAGATCACCAATGACACGGCCGGTCTTTCCGCGTGCCAGTTCTGGGACATCAGGATTCTTCTTCTGCGGCATGATCGACGAACCCGTGCAGAAACGGTCAGCCAGCATCACGAAGCCGAAACGTGGCGTCATCCACAGCACCAGTTCTTCCGAGAAACGTGAGAGGTGGATCATGGCCAGCGAGGCTGCCGCACAGAACTCGATGGCGAAGTCGCGGTCGGAAACGGCATCGAGCGAGTTTTCGCAGACGGCCTCGAAGCCCAGTTGCTCGGCGACAAAGTGGCGATCGATCGGGTAGGTAGTCCCGGCCAGCGCAGCACTACCCAGCGGCAGGCGGTTGACGCGGCGGCGCAGATCCGTCAGGCGTTCGGCATCACGTGCCAGCATTTCCACGTAGGCCATCAGGTGGTGGCCAAAGGTGACCGGTTGAGCTACCTGCAGGTGTGTGAAGCCTGGCATCGGTGTCGCTGCATGCTGTTCTGCCAGCGTTACCAGCGCCAGCTGGAGGCGCTTGAAGAGTTCAATCAGGATGTCAATGCTGTCACGTAGCCACAGGCGAATATCAGTCGCGACCTGGTCGTTGCGCGAACGGCCGGTATGTAAACGCTTACCTGCATCACCGACCAGGCTGGTCAGACGGTGCTCGATGTTGAGGTGTACATCTTCCAGATCCAGCGACCACGTGAACTCGCCACGTTCCAGCTCGCCAAGAATCTGCGTCATGCCACGTTCAATGTCGGCCAGATCTTGGGCGCTGATGATCTGCTGTTTGGCGAGCATGCGGGCATGCGCCAGCGAGCCGCGGATATCCTGTTGCCAGAGGCGCTGGTCGAAATCAACCGATGCTGTATAGCGTTTGACGAGATCCGACATCGGTTCATCAAAACGGCCTGCCCAGGTGTAGGGCGTGGAGGCTTGGGTCTTTTCGTTGGCAGACATGGCAGCAAGTCGTAAAAGTGGCTGTAAACCACGCATTATAAGGGATGCCGCGTGCTAGGATTGCATTCATTCGGGTAATTGCACCCGCAGTCTTTGCACCGTTGGATTTTGAAATATTTTTATGTCGACGCCTCTAGTTATCGCCTCCCGAGAATCACGACTGGCCATGTGGCAGGCCAAACACGTACAAGCCCTGCTGCAGGTGAAAAACCCGGATCGAGATGTCCAGATTCTGGGCATGACAACACGGGGTGACCAGATTCTGGATAGACCGCTGGCAGCGATTGGCGGCAAAGGACTTTTCATCAAAGAGCTGGAAGTCGCCATGGCTGAAGGCCGTGCCGATCTGGCCGTACACTCCATGAAAGACGTGCCCATGGAGATGCCGGAAGGCTTTGTTTTGGCCGCCATCAGCGAGCGGGAAGACCCGCGTGATGCCTTTGTCAGCCCCCGTTATGCAACCCTGGCCGATCTGCCTACCGGTGCCATCGTTGGCACCTCCAGCCTACGCCGCGAGGCTCAGTTGCGTGCCCGATTCCCGCATCTGGTCATCAAACCCCTGCGCGGTAATCTGGATACACGCTTGCGTAAACTCGATGAGGGTGAGTTCGACGCCATTATTCTTGCTGCGGCGGGACTTGTTCGTCTGGGATTGGCTGAACGGATCCGTGCTCGGATTGACCCTGCAGACATGCTGCCGGCCCCTGGTCAGGGGGCGCTCGGCATCGAAATTTGTGAAGGGCAGCCTGTCATGCAGCGTATTGCGGATGCGCTGGCAGACCCCGCTACAGCAGCTTGTGTCACAGCGGAACGTGCATTTTCGCGTCGACTGGGTGGTAGCTGTCATTTACCGATTGCTGGGTTTGCTGTGCCGGAAAATGGCGAGCATTTCTGGTTGCGAGGTCTGGTTGCCTCAGTGGATGGCACCAAGATCGTTGCTGGTGAATGCCGTGGCCCTTGGTCAGAGGCAGAACCGCTAGGCAAGATGCTGGCCGAATCCTTGTTGGCGCAGGGTGCCGATCAACTGATCTGTCAGATCAACGCGGGTTAATGTCAGATAGCACGGTGCAACAGTGGCATCGTTAACCGGCGCGCTGAAGGGACATCATGTCCTGATCACTCGACCCGAGGGGCAGGCACATACCTTGCTGGCAGGGGTTCATGCTTTGGGTGGTTTGGCATCGCATATTCCGTTTCTTGCCATTACGCCAAAGCCGGCAGAGCAGGCACTAAATGCCGTAGCGCAGCAGCTAGATCGTTATCGTGCAGTGCTGTTCGTCAGTGCGAATGCTATACAGACGTCATGGCCGGTCTTGACGTCGAAGATGCCCTGGCCGGCATCATTAGCCGCTGCCTCTGTTGGCCCGGGCACGGCCCGGGTTTTGCGTCATCTGGGTGTTGAGCAGGTTCTCATGCCGGCAGAACGTTTTGATAGCGAAGGCCTGATGGCATTGCCCTTCTTTTCTGAGGAAAACTGCCATGGGCAGTCGTTCGTACTCATTCGTGGTGAAGGGGGGCGGAACTTTCTGGCGCACACCTTGCGCGCGCGCGGTGCGCACGTTGATGAAGTGGCCAGTTATCAGCGTCACTTGAACCCGCATGCCGTGCCGGCACTGCAGCGACTGTATGAGCAAACACCGCCAACGCTGGCTGTTATCAGTAGTAGTGAATCACTCCAGCGAGTGATGCAGGCGATGCCCGAAGATCTGGCGGTTCGTTTCCGGAGCAGCATGGTATTAGTGCCGCATCTGCGGATTGCCGAGGTGGCGAGGCTCCTTGGTTTTGAGCATGTCATGGTCACCGCAGGCGGTGATCAGGGTATTCTCGATACCCTGAAAACGTATAATGAATCACAGCGATCATTGATTAATGAACCACGGACGGATAGGTCATGAGTGACACAAACGCCACGGACAATATGAAGCCAGAAGATCTAAAAATCAAAAAGCCTCAGCGGGTAGTTTTTGGGAAGCGATTGGTTGTCGGCCTCGTTGGTTTAGCGGTGATTGGTGTCGTGGGGCAGCAAGTCTGGACGATGCGTCTGTGGGAGGGGCTGCAGCGTGAGGATGTTGCAGTCGATTCTGTCGATGCGAGAGTGGCGACGCTGGAGTCGGCGCTGGCAGATCAGCAGGTGCTGCAGCAGGAGATGGCGGCGTTGCGCCAGTCATTCCTGCGTGATCGCCTAGTGTTACAACTGGATCGCATCGAAGAACAGATCGATGCCGGTTGGCAGCTCTGGTTGGTCACGGGCAATAGTAAGCCGTTGGGTCAGGCGCTGGAGCGCGGCCAGCATCTATTGGCGAATGTGCCGATGGCTGAAGTGCAGGTGCTGCGTCAGGCAATGGCCCGGGATCTGGCCGGGGTCGCCAACCGTCAGGTACTCGATCTGCGAGGGACCGTGCAGCAGCTGGATGGCGTGATGGCCAGCATCGACAAATTACCGTTGCAGCAAGAGCGGCGCCTTCAATCGGCACCATCCGAGCCGACAAACAGCAGCCCGTTGCTGGATACGGAGGTGCCGACCCTGATGGACAAAGCACGAGCCCTCGTCGCCCAGATCGGCGAGGAGATCTGGCAATCGATTCGCCGCATGGTACGCGTTCAACGTTTGGATCAGGCCGAACCAGCGCTGATCGCCCCCGAGCAGAGAGTCTTTCTGCAACAGGGTGTTCGCATGTTATTGCTGGATGCTCGCCATGCGCTGATAGAGCGGAACGCAGCGGTTTATCAGCAATCATTGAGTCAGGCGCGTCGCTGGATCGTCAAATATTTCGATAGCACCGATGCATTAGTGCGTAGTGATCTGGAGCTGTTGCAACGACTGGAATCCATTCAGATGGATCCGGCGGCGGTTAATTTTGATGCGACCCGACAGGCGCTGGATGCCTTGCGTAATGCATTGCTTGGTGTGGATCCCGCGGCGGCACCGATGGCACCTACGGGCGAAGCACCGACGGAAGCTAGCCCCAAAGGAAGTGCGACATGAGAAAGCTGCTGATTTGGAGCCTTGTGCTTGGCACTTTGGCCGTTATTGTCGCTGAGCTGATGCACCGTAACGATGGCTATGCCATTGTCGCCTTGTCGACCTGGCGTATTGAGATGTCGCTTAATTTTCTGGTGCTGGCATTGTTAGCGACCTTGCTTACGGGTGCACTGTTGCTCAAATTGCTTCAAGGCACGCTCCGCTTACCCGGTCGCATTGCCCGTTTTCGTCGAATGCGCCGTGAACGGCGTGGTCAACAAGCATTTCTCTCTTCGCTACGCTTGCTGATGGAAGGGCACTTCGAAGCCGCGATCAAATCCACCGAACGTGCGCGTCAATCTGGTTTTGCAGCGGGCTATGCGGATTTGCTGGCGGCTCGTGCGGCGCAGGCATTGGGCGATGCAGATCGTGCAGCAGTTTGGCTGGGTCGCGTGGATGCGGATGACGAAACGCTGGTTGCTGCACGGTTGGCACAAGAGGCCGAAATGTTGGTGGCTCGCCGTCAGTTTGAAGCGGCGCTTCAAGTGCTCATGTTGGCAGACCATGCGTCACGCTCGAAACGTAGTACCGGCCTGATTCGTGCGGAGTTGCGTGCTTTGCTGGGTACCGAGCGCTGGGAAGATGTCTTGCTCCAGGTGCGAGATCTCCGGCCACGTGACGGGTTGAGCGATAGCTTTTTGGCGCACTGCCGGCGTCAGGCGCATCTCGGTAACCTGCGGCATTATCAGAGCGATTCACAGCGATTCTGTATGTATTTGACACAGATTCCGCAGAAAGAGTGTGATGCTGATTTGTTCGACGCAGCAGACGCCATGCTGAGCCGTATGACCGCTGACGAATGGACAGCCAAGGCGCGAACGTTTATGGATGCGCAGAGGGCGCAGCGTTAAACCAACCAATCCTGATGCGGTAAAAAGTCAGTGTAAAGCGCTGCTTCAGGTGAACCCGCTGCAGGTTGCCAGTCGTAGCGCCATTTCACGATCGGTGGCATCGACATCAGAATCGACTCGGTGCGTCCACCCGACTGCAAACCAAACAGGGTGCCGCGGTCGAAAACCAGGTTGAACTCCACATACCGCCCACGGCGATATGCCTGGAAATCCCGTTCGCGCTCCCCCCAAGCGTTGTCACGGCGGCGTTCCAGCAACGGTGCATAAGCGGATACAAAGGCATCGCCGACCGATTGCGTTAGCGCGAAGCTGGCATCAAAACCGGGTTCGTTGAGATCGTCAAAGAATACACCGCCGACACCACGGGCTTCGTCACGATGTTTCAGGAAAAAATAGCGATCACACCAGTCCTTGAAGCGGGGGTAATACTCGGCGCCATGCGGTGCCAAGGCATCACGGCAGGTCTGGTGAAAATGCACGGCATCCTCGCGGAAGCCATAGTATGGCGTTAAATCCATGCCACCCCCGAACCAGAACACGGGTTCAGCCTCTGGCTGGTCCTTGGGTGGGTGCGCAACAAAATAGCGCACATTCATATGGGCCGTTGGGCAGTAGGGGTTCCGTGGATGCATGACTAAAGACACACCCATGGCTTCATACGGCCGACCGGCAAGCTCGGCACGATGAGCGGAGGCAGAGGGGGGGAGCTGCGTTCCCATCACGTGCGAAAAATTCACGCCGCCACGCTCAATGAGGTTGCCTTCTTCGATCAGGCAGGAAATGCCACCACCACCAGCTGGTCGCGTCCAGCTGTCTCTGCGGAAAGGTTGGCCATCCAGTGCCGACAGCGCATCAACAATCCGTTGTTGCAGCCCACGGAAATAGCGCTCGACGACTTGCGAACGTTGCGTACCGGAAGATTCAGCCATGAGCGCAGCCTATGCCGATGATTAACGATTGATGGCGCGGTAGCCGATGTCCGTGCGGTACTGCATGCCGTCGAAGCGAATCTTGTCCAGGACCTCGCGGGCACGTTTCTGTGCTTGGGCGACATTTTCTCCCAGCGCCGTCACGCACAGTACACGACCACCGTTCGTGACCACATGGCCGTTTGCATCGGTTGTGCCGGCATGGAAGACATGGGCGTCGTCACCGGCAGAATTGCCGGCTGGCAGTCCGTGAATCACATCGCCTTTGCGGGGTGTGTCCGGGTAGTTCTGAGCAGCCATCACGATGCCGAGGGCAACGCGGCGGTCCCATTCGATGTCTGCTTCGGCTTTATCCAGGGTGCCGGCAATCGCATGCTCGAACATTTTTACGGCGTCCGACTTCAGGCGCATCATGATCGGCTGCGTTTCGGGATCACCCATGCGGGCGTTGAATTCCAACGTCTTGACCGAGCCATCTTTGCCGATCATCAAACCAGCATAGAGGAAACCGGTAAACGGTATGCCATCGGCTTCCATGCCACGTACGGTGGGCAGAATAATCTCGCGCATGGCTTTGGCGTGTACATCGGGCGTGACCACAGGGGCAGGTGAATAGGCACCCATGCCGCCGGTGTTGGGGCCGGTATCGCCGTCTCCGATTCGCTTGTGATCCTGGCTGGTGGCCATCGGCAGCACGTTCTTGCCATCGACCAGCACGATGAAGCTGGCTTCTTCGCCATCGAGAAAATCTTCAATGACGACACGGGCACCGGCGCTACCGAGTTTGTTGCCGGAGAGCATGTCATTAATGGCGGCATGCGCTTCATCCAGGGTCATGGCGACAACCACACCCTTGCCGGCCGCCAAGCCATCGGCCTTGATCACAATCGGTGCGCCACGGCGAGTCACATAATCATGTGCCGCCGCCGGGTCGGTAAATGTTTCGAATCCGGCAGTTGGGATATTGTGACGGGCCATGAAACGCTTGGCGAAATCCTTGGAGCTTTCCAGTTGAGCAGCGGCCTTGGTCGGGCCAAAGATCTTCAGGCCGCGGCCGCGGAATATATCTACGATGCCGCCGGCTAGCGGGGCTTCCGGGCCAACCACGGTGAGGTGAACGGCGTTATCCGTAGCAAAGTCGGCTAGCGCATTCAGGTCGGTGATGGGCAGGTTCTCGAGTTTCGGTTCGCGTGCGGTGCCTGCATTGCCCGGCGCAACAAAAACCTGAGTAACGCCTGCGGCTTGTGCGAGCTTCCAGGCGAGGGCGTGTTCACGGCCACCGGAGCCGACGACGAGAATTTTCATGAAACGATCCTGCGAGTTAAACGAGAGTAAGCGAAACGGTTTTGTCCAGATCGCACATTATTTGAAGGAATACTTGGCCCACCAGAACAATACGTTGCCGTTACCCTGGCCACCAGGGATGTAGGCCATCTGAATATCCAGCGGTCCATAGCCGGTGGATACGGCAGGCAGAATGCCGGGGATGGGGGCGTAATTGCCAATGTCAGAGCGCATGAAGAAGAATGCGGTCAGACCAACGCCGACTTTGAATTTGTCATCCAGCGGCCGCCACGTTGGAATCCAACCGTAACCGCCCATGTACATGGGGAGGCCATGAGAGTCTTGGAACTCCATCACGTAAATGCCTTCCCAGTTGCCGCTTTCGTTATAGCGACCTTTGCCGATACCGCCGCCAGCCGGATACTCCGTGTACTGCGAACGCTTTTCGGGTGTATAGGCAAATGGCAGGTGGTAGCTCCAGAAAGGCACATAAAGCTCGATGTCGCCCTTGTTCCAGATGTCCGACAGATGCTGGCCGGCTGTGTCCCAGGCGCTGCTGTACCAGGATTTGCTGTCACTGGTTTTGGCGTCGTTGTCCGGGGAGCCCACGACGACGACACTCTGCGGTGCCGCAGTGCTCGTCGCATCTGCGCTGGGTGCATCATCTGCGAATCCAGGCGTTGCGAAAGTCAGCGATAGGGCGGCCAACAGGCCGGAGAGTAATCGGGAACAATTCATGGCGGTGGCTACTGAAAAGTGAAGAGGGAGTGCTGATGCTTAGTGACGGAAATGGCGGGCACCGGTAACAACCATGGCCAGGCCATGTTCGTCAGCGGCGGCGATGACTTCTTCGTCACGCATAGAGCCACCCGGCTGAATCACAGCCTTGGCGCCAGCCTCTGCCAGTACGTCAACACCATCGCGGAACGGGAAGAACGCGTCCGATGCCACAACAGAGCCAGAGAGTGACAGATTGGCATTAGCGGCCTTGATGGCAGCAATGCGTGTCGAGTCAACGCGGGACATCTGGCCAGCACCAACGCCGAGCGTCATGCCGTTGCCACAGAAGACTATAGCATTCGATTTAACGAATTTTGCAACGCGGTAGGCAAAGAGCAGGTCAGCAATTTGTGACGGCGTTGGTTGAATCTTGGTCACAACTTTCAGATCGCTGGCTTGGACATTAAATGCATCAGGCGTTTGCACCAGCAGACCACCCCCCACACGCTTCAATTCCAGCGCATGGTAGATCGGCGTATCTCCTGCCGGCAACGGCACCGTCAGTACGCGCAGATTGGCTTTGGCATTGAGTAGTGCCATGGCGGCTGGCGTGAAGGCTGGTGCGATCAGCACTTCAACGAAGTGCTTGCGGGCGTTCATGGCTTCGATGACATCCACATCAACAGGGCCATTAAAAGCGATGATGCCACCAAAGGCCGAGGTGGGATCCGTCTGGAAGGCTTTTTCGTAGGCCTTGAGCAGGG
>JACCDN010205785.1_pt1 | contig 36578 bp, 31 predicted proteins | sample 7441691 | NCBI WGS metagenome assembly JACCDN01 (sample SAMN15323439, study PRJNA562643) | freshwater metagenome | isolation source: river surface water | place: USA:Blue River Watershed | collected 2017-08-16
GTCCTAAGAAACATGGTGTAAAAATAAATCCATGTGAGGCAAATTATATATCTAAAAATTATAAGACTAATACTATGGCAAAAAGCCGAGATTCAAAATCAGTATTATTGAATAAATACCAAGAGGTTTTAGGTAACCAAACTGGCTTTATTTTAGTAGATACTCACGGACTAGATACATCATCAATAACTACATTAAAAATGAAGTTAAAAGAGATTGGATCTGACTTTGTTGTTGTTAAGAACACAATTTTAAAAATTGCGCTTCAAAATGCTAACACTGACTTAAAGATTAATGATTTTGCTGGTCAAACAGCTATGATTTCAGTTGGTGAAGATCCTTCAGTTGCTGCAAAGTTAATTAAGGAAGTACAGACTGATAAGAAATTAATGAACGCTAAAGTTGGATTATTCCAAGGTGAAGTATTAAGTGCAGAGAGAGTAATGGAACTAGCAGAAATTCCTTCAAGAGAAGTATTGCTATCCAAACTTCTTGGTTCACTCACATCTCCTCTATCTGGATTCATGAATGCCGTTACCGGTAATGCAAGAGGATTTGTAGTTGTACTAAAAGGTGTATCAGAAAAATAATATTGTTGAGTAATTAATTTAAGTTTTAACAAATAACATGGACATAAAACTATCAGACAACGCTCAGAAGGTTCTTGAAATGGTTGAGAAAATGACCGTTTTAGAATTAGCTGATCTTGTAAAGGTAATGGAAGAGAAGTTCGGAGTAAGTGCCGCAGCTCCTGTTGCCGTTGCCGCAGCTCCTGTTGCTGCAGCTGATGTAGAAGAGCAATCAGTCTTCTCATTGGTTCTTAAAGACGCAGGTGCAAACAAGATTAACGTGATCAAAGCTGTAAGAGAAATTACAGAGTTAGGTCTTAAAGAAGCTAAGGATCTTGTTGACGCAGGTGCAGGTTCAGTAATCAAAGAAGGCCTAGCAAAGGCTGATGCTGAAGCAGCAAAGAAGAAGTTTGAAGAAGCTGGAGCTACAGTTGAACTTAAGTAATAGCTTTTCAATAATCTTTATGGAATAACCGGGTTTATACCCGGTTTTTCTATTTTATAAAGATATATACGGTTTCAGTATTAAACTCGTTCGAACTCTTTAATATATATCCCAACTTTTCAATTCTAGCTTGATATATATTTCTATAATTTTCTCTCATACCCTTTTCCTTTCCTCCCAGTGACTTGTTTGGTAGTGATACAACTAGAAAGTTACAATCAAGATTTGAAATAAATTGATCACAAGACTGAGGATCTATCTGATCTAAAACTGGAAGCAATTTAAAGGCAAATACAATATCTACTTTTTTAAACTTATTCAAAAGAGCATCCCCTACTTCTGCTTTGTATTGTTTAAATCCTTTCAATGCAAAATACTTGTTTAAGAAATTTTGCTGATCTATATCAATATCTACAGCTAAGTATTCATATTCATTTGAATAGACTGAGAAAAGAAGAGGATTAAATCCACAACCAATATCAAGAATGTTATTTCCTCGGGTATTACTGGTTATATAGTCAAAGATTTTAATATAGTCCCCCACTCGCTCACTTGTTGAAGTGTGAACTTTGCAAAAATCTATTGGAGAAAGAGTACCCTCCTCAAACTTTTTGAAAATCTTTTCAAATCTAGGACGTGATTTATAGTATGCTCCCCAAATTTGGTGCAATTTTGACCGAGCGACATCAACATTATCGGCTAGTTTTATAACTACATTTCCAATAGTATCTGGGCTTAATGATTTATATTTTTTAGAAGTTACTAACTGTTCAATTATCCTTGTCTTATCCATATAATTTCATTATCTCATTTATTGTTTAAAAGCACAAAAAATAGTATAATTACGAGTAAATTTAAACTGCTTATTTCAATTTAGATAATTCACAACTATGGATTTTACCAACTGGTTATTATCATTATCAATTCCAAAAGAGGTTCTAGAGATATTAATAATCATCCCTTTACTTGCGACTATGATTAGTATTGGTCGATATGTTATAGGCCTTAAGACTTTAGGAATATATGCTCCGATCATTTTAGCAATTGGATTCAAACTTACCGGACTCAGGTACGGTTTAGTACTCACCTTTCTAGTAGTAATTGCTTCACTAATTGGCTACAGACTACTAAGTAAATTTAGAATGCATTACATTACAAGAGTAGCTGCCAACTATGCCCTTCTCTCTATCCTATTAATCTCAGGAATAATTACCTTTGATAATATTCCACTACTTAACCTAGGTAACTTTGACCAAATCAATCCAATTGGAGTTGTATTAATAGCAACACTCTCGGATTTTTTCATCAAAATGTATGTAAAGAAGAATCTCTCTGCTTCCTTTAGAGCCCTTCTTGAAACAGTATTAGTCTCATCAATTGGATGGTACTTAATTACGTCACCTAGACTGATTGAAGCCCTATTCAAGAACCTATGGATGTTACCTATCCTTGTTGGTGTCAACCTATTCTTAGGACAATATAGAGGATTTAGAATTAAAGAAATATTTAGATTTAGAAGTATTCCAAATGAATTGGATAATAAACCTGTTCAAAAGTAACAGCGGTATTCTTGGTATCAATAGAAGAAATCAAGAGTATGTTCGTATGTATAACCCTACAGCCTCAAGGGTAATTGCTGACAACAAAATTCTAACAAAAAGAGTTTTAGGCAAGATTGGGATTCAAACTCCAAAAGCATATAAGGTTATAAGAACAAAAAGACAGTTATCACTCCTTGATTGGCAGTCACTTCCTAAAAGTTTTGTTCTTAAACCAAATCAAGGTACAGGTGGAAACGGTATCCTTGTATTTGTAGGCAAGAAGAAGAATAGTCTGGAATGGATAAGGGCAAATGGATCTTCTATGGACCAAAAAGAACTAGAACTACACATAGAAAAGATTTTGGACGGAAGTTTTTCAATGGGAAATAGACAAGATATAGCCATTGTCGAAGAAAGAATTAGAATTGATAAAGTTTTAAAACCATATACATATAAAGGAGTACCAGATGTGAGAGTAATTGTATTTAACAAGGTGCCAGTAATGGCAATGTTAAGACTTCCAACTAAAAGATCAAACGGTACAGCTAACCTTCATTCAGGAGCAATTTGTAGTGGTATTGATATAGCCTCTGGACTTACAACGACATCAATGTATCTTGCTAAAAAACCTTTCATTGAAGATACCTATACTCAAACTGACATGACACTTGATTTGGATAAAAATATGCCATTAAGTGGTATCAGTATTCCATATTGGGACGAGATATTAAAAATCGCAATTAAAGCTCAAGAGATCTCAGAACTTGGATATTTAGGCGTTGATATTGCAATAGATAGAGATCAAGGCCCTATGGTGTTTGAAATTAACGCAAGACCAGGTCTTGGAATTCAAGTAGCAAATCAAGAAGGACTTCGAAAAAGACTTGAGAGAATTAAGGGATTAAAAATTAAGAGCATTAACCATGCAATTAGGGTAGCTAAGAATCTTTTTGGGGGAGAAGTCGAAGAAGAAATTGAGAGTATAAGTGGTAAGAAGTTAGTAAATTTAATTGAAAAAATTTCTGTATCTCATATTGCGAAATTAAATAAGAAAGGGAATGTAAAACCAGCAAGAAAAGAAGTAGTAAACGCATTTTTAGATACAAGCAAAGCATCTTCAAGAATTCACGAAAAGTTAGCATCAACAATTGGACTATACTCAAGTATTAAAAGATTCAAAGAGTTAAACATACCTAAATTTAATAATTTGGACGAAGCATTTAAATATGTACAACTGCATGAAGAAGCAATTGTAGAACAAACAGGGATCAAAAGATTAAGTAAAGTAATAATAGAAGGTAAAGTTGAACTAAGACCCGTATTTGATATTAATATAACAATATCTAAAGAAGAAAAAACTCTTGAAATGTTAATTGATACAGAAAGAGAGATGGGGTATTCTGTTGTTATTGGTCGTAAAGATCTTAAGGAGTATTTAATTGATCCAAGTAAAACATTTAGCAGATAATGGAAAATAAATTCTTAAAAACAGCAGGCAATATACACCTTTCATATTTCCTAGAAGCTGCTGAAATATTAGGAATTGAATATGAGATGGTAATTCCCAGGCTTACTGCTAAATTTTCGCATAATGAAAAGCATTGGTATATCAACAATACTGTCACTCCCCTCACAAATGCTCCAAGCTCAAAGTTAGCTAAAACTAAGAACTTTGCTAACTTAATACTTGCAAAACACAGTGTTCCAGTACCAATTCAATCTTCAATATTAAATGAAATAGATGCATTAAAGTTTTTTGATAAGTATAAAGATATAGTATTCAAACCTTCACAAAATATTGGGGGAAAAGGAGTATCCGTTCTTCCTAAAACAGAAGAAGATGTTCTTAAAGCCTACCTCTTTGCAAAAGAGAATGATAAGCATGGAAAAGTACTTGCAGAAGAGTATATTTACGGCGATAACTACAGAGTTATGGTGGTTGGAGATAAAGTAATTAGTGTAGTAAAAAGAATCCCAGCACACGTCTATGGCGATGGGCAATCAAATATTACTCAGCTTATAGAACTAGATAATTCAAAAAGAAAATTAAAAGGTCTTCTGCCAATAGTAATAGATACAGAACTTATACATCAGGTAAATGTACAAGGATACGAAATGGAATCAGTACCAGAGAATGGTAAATATATACAATTAAGAATGAATGCAAATATGACCACAGGTGGCACTACACAAGAAGTAAGCGAAGAAGTTGATCAATACTATAAAGATATTTGTATAGATGCAGTTAAAGCATTGGATCTAGAATATGCAGGAGTTGATTTAATAACTCCAGATATTACTAAAAAATCAAGATGTGCCATTAATGAAGTTAACTATAATCCAGGCATAAGACTCCACTATAAAGTAGATGTAGGTACTCCAAAGAAAGTAGCTGTAGATATAATGAAGTACATATCAGAAAAATATAGTAAATAAATTAATGCCCATAAAAATGAACATACAAGTATTACAAGGACTAAACCTAAAATCCTCAACAACTGTTATTAACATACCTCTTTCAGGAGAAATTAACACTGAAATATTAGAAAGAATTTCCTCTTTTCACCCTGTATTTTTGGACTCATATAAAATAGAGAATAATATTTTGGTTGTTGAATCTAAGCTTCCCCACCTTTGGGTAGAGATAGGAAAAGCTCTACAGAAACTAAGTAAAAGAGATTGGAGTTATGACTATACAGTAGAATTCATATTAACTGAGGTGATAAAAAAGCAGGTCCTATCAATGAGTACCATCCCCCTACTCTATAGCGCAATGCAAGAAGGGCTAGAAATCACTCAATACTATATTCGAGAAGGATTAGCAAAGTCAGCACAAATCAATAGAAGATACGTAATTGGTGCAGGAGCAGAATCACATATAACAACAAGCTCATCATCATCAAAAGATTCATATATAGGATTTTCAACACAAAGAGAAAAAATCCTCACCAATACAATACTTGATAGATTAGGAATACAAGCACCAAAGTGGAAAGAAGTATCCTCTTTTGATGAGATCAAAGAGAATTGGGCCTCTTTTACTAAACCAATTGTTATAAAACCAAATGGACTTGTAGGAGGAAACGGAGTTGTTACAAATGTTAATACTCTAGAGCAGGCACAATCGGCCTTCAACTTCGCACTTGAAATGGTAAATTCCAAAGAAAGAAGACCTTATCAGAAATTAATCTTAATGCAGGAACAAGTTACAGGAGAAGATTACAGACTTCTTGTAATTAACGGGAAATTCGAAATAGCAACAAAAAGAATTCCTGCAAATGTAACGGGAGATGGTATTAATACAATTGAGCAATTAATTGATATTACGAACTCTAGCCCTGACAGAGACACAACAAACCCCGCCCATACATTAAAACCAATCGTAAAAGAGCAAACCCTAACTGACTTCTTAAGCGAACAAGGATTAACACTTTCTTCAATACCTAAAAAAGGGGAAGTTGTATATGTTAGAAAGGTTGCAAGTATGAGCAAAGGTGGAATTACCCAAGATTTTACAGATTCTGTTAACCCACAGATTAAAAGGATTGTTGAGTCACTCGCTCAAACGCTACATGCATATACATTAGGAGTTGATGTATTTTGCAAAGACATTTCAAAACCATTAACTGCAGACAACGGTGCAATACTTGAATGTAATACAATGCCTGAAGCATATCTAAATACCTTCCCAGTTATAGGTAAGAAATATGACAACATTGGTAAAATATTCTTAGATGGTTTGATTTCAAAAGACAGAACAAAAAGAATAGTATTTGTAGGGAAGACCCTAAAGGAAGCAAATGCAATAATTGCAGCAATGCTAGACAATACAAACGAAACTATAGGAGTATATTCCGAAAGAAAAATATATATTGATGATCAATTGATAAACAATAATATTGACATACAATCAGCTTTCGAAGCTCTAAAGATTAATGCTTCCCTTACAACAATAGTTCATGTACTAACAGAGTCAGAGCTAAAAGAATTTGGATCTGGATTTGATAGATTGGATTTAACTGTAATAAATAGAGACCTTGCAGAGATTGTTGCAACATTTGAAGGATATCGAAATCTTAACTTAATTAGCGAATTGAAAGTTCAATAATATGAAATATTTAATAATTGATAAAAAGCAAAGAGTTGAGATATCAGCAGACGCAACATATGCAATAACTAGACTTAAAGAAGAATTAGACGCAATTGGTGCACAATACCTCTTTGCAACAACAGATGATATTGAAGTAAGTATAGATAAAGAGCTTTCAATTAAGGTTCTCGGACATAAACTAGAAGAATTCTCACATATAATACTTAGAGGACATAGGTTACATAAGCCTTGGGAGTATGAAACAAAGAAGATCATTGCAGACTATATCGATCAGCATAACAAATTAAAGCCAAGTAGCAAAATACTTCTACAAAATATTGAAGCCCTAAAACTCATTGGATACTATGACAAACTCTGGATTCAGAAAGTGTGCACAGAAAATCAACTCCCAATAATCCCTACCCTCTATAGGACATCGGGTGAATACCGTGAATCATTAAATACTCCATACATAATCAAAGATTTCACAGGTGAAAACGACCTTCGAATGATTGATGGTAAGGAGAAAGTAAAGAAAAATGTCTATCTAATTCAAAACGATACTGAACTAGATCAAGAGAATTTAATAAATAAAGATAAATCAAAATACTTTGTTCAGAAATTTGTACCTACAGGTGAAGATATCAGAGTATATGTTTCAAATGGTGTTGCAATAGGAGCTTGGAACCGAAAAGCCACTGAAGGATTTATGACAGTGAAAGCAGGTGAGTATTCTTTAATAGATTTCACAAAAACTCCTGATGTTAAAGAATTTGGAGAAAAAGCAGCAAAGGTGTTCAAAGCTGACTTTATTGCTATCGATTTAATGAGAGATCACAATAACCAGTTAATGCTATTGGAGATTAGTTTCAATCCCGGATTTAAAGCATACGAAACAAAGATTGAAGGAGAGAAAGCAAATATTGCAAAAGCTATAATCCAATCTTTTGGAATATAGAGTCAAACATTTCTTTGTTTGGAACAATCGTTGGAGTATTAATAATTCCATCATCTACCCAGGAAACCATCTTTAACGAGATCTTTCCGCTATATAGCTTTGAATATATTGTTGGATCATCAGCTACTGCTTTTCTAACTTTTCTAAAACCTCTGAAATATGTCGCATCTTTTGCATATATTCCAGGTAGAGAAGTATCACTTAATCCCCTCTTCACCCTGTATGTAATATCAAAAGCCTCTTTTGGCTTAGTAAAACCACGCAATACGTTAAAAAGATTTCTAAAGGAAAGATTCTCACCAATATATATTGCATATAGCATTAGAGCTCTATGTTTTAGATATTCAGGAGTTAGTACTCCCATTATTTCCTCATTATACAAAGCCAATCCCTCCTCAGCATCCCAATATTCTGAGATATTTGATTTAAAAAGTGCTGGAACACCACAATTAAGACCGTTATGAGACCTTAAAACATGTGTCCCAATTTCATGAATTATACTTTTCTTAAGCAAAAGAGGAGATCTCTCAATATCTGGACCTATTAATATCTCCATACCTTTTACTCCAGTCTTCATACCATTCTTAGGAATATTTATAGACTGTGTAACTTTCCAACTTTTTAGACCTAATACTTGGAAAGTTGTATTCAAAGCTTTTCGAATCTCATCAAACTTCAATACCCTATCTTCTTTTGGATTTTGAACTAAGCTATATTTCTTTAGATTACCTTTTAAAACTATAGTTGCATTTTTAAACTGTTTTTCTGTTGGAAATTTATAGTATGACTTGTTAATTTCAGTAAACAAAGCGTTGTTTCCAGTACTTTTCATCAAAGAATCAACAACCATCTTATCCTCGATAAGTTTAAGATAGAAATCGGACACTCTCTTATCAACTCCTGAAATACTTTTTAGTGATTTTAGCTTTTTGAAAACCTCACTATTATTATTTCCCCTAACTTTATATTCAAATTGAGGATTATATGTCTCTGATGCAAAGAATCTTTCTTTCTCTTTCTCAAGGTTTATAGGTGTAAATGTTAGTGCTGTTGGAAGTCTTAAAGTAGAAAGAAGCTTGGTTACTTCATCTAAACTCATTTCACTCTTCCCTTTATTAAAAATCCACATAATTAATTATTCTTAACTGATTTAGAAAACGTTCTATTACTATTTGATATTAAGTCTAATGCTATACCAGTACCTTTTGCAACACAATACATAGGCTCTTCAGCAACGTGTGCTGGTACTCCAGTTGCTCTTGTAAACAACTTATCTAGATTTCTTAACATAGATGTTCCTCCACTCATTACCATACCTCTATCAATTATATCTGCAGCAAGCTCAGGTGGAGTTCTCTCTAAGACACCTTTAATTGCCTGAATGATTTTAAGAAGAGGTATTTTTACAGCTTCAGCAACATCATTTGAATTAACAATTAGACTCTTTGGCATACCTCCACCAACATCCCTACCCTTTATACTCATTTCTTTTGGTTTTTCTAACTTCATTGCAGAACCTACAGTAACTTTGATAGCTTCTGCCGTTTGTTCACCAATTAAAATTCCCCTCTTCTTTCTCATATATGCAATGATTGACTCGTTTAAAGCATCACCTGCAACTCTGAGAGAATTAAATTCAACAATACCATCAAGTGATATCACAGCAATTTCAGCTGTACCACCACCAAGATTTACAATCATATTTCCAGAAGAAGTATGTATAGGGAGTCCTGCACCAAGAGATGCTAAAATTGGCTCAGGAAGAAGGTTTATCTTTCTTGCTCCAGCTCCAAGAGCAGCCTTGATTACAGCTCTTTGTTCAACAGATGTTATTCCAGCCGGTACTGAAATCATTACTTCAGGTTTAATCAACTTCCCAATACCCAAAGTCTTGTTAAAAAAATATGTGAGTAATGCTTGAGTGACTCTTGAGTCAGCTATTACACCATTTCTAAGAGGTCTTTTAGCAACAATATGTTCAGGAGTTTTACCTAACATTTCTTTTGCTTCCTGACCAACAGCAATAACAGTGAAATTGTTTGTATCAATTGCAACAACAGTAGGTTCAACAAGAACAACACCTTCTCCTTGAATAAAGACGATTGAGTTTGCAGTTCCTAGATCAATTCCTATTTTCTTAGATAATGTAAACATAACTTATTATACCAAAGTAATCACAGATAAAGTAAAAATATATTTTCTTCCAAATACAATAATTATTCAGGTTGAATATTCTGTACTATTACTTTATTAATTATGTTTGTAGTTGACTTAATTTTACGATTTGAGATATTCAGTATCTCAAGATTGGTTCTCTCTGATACATTTCTAATGTCGTTTTTATATGATAACCACCTAATATCTGATGTAACAAATGAATCAGGCTTAAGCTGTTCAATAATTCCAAAAGTAGGAAACATTACGTTTGTAACTTTATATGGCGTGATAACAGAATAATCGACCAATTTCAATGAATCAATCATTCTTACTCGATCAAGTTCTGGATTTATAGGTCTTCCAGATCCTTTTCTTTCTCTAACTCGTTGATCTGAAGAAATAGCAACACACAAAATATCACCAAAGCTTTTTGCCTTTTTTAAAAAGGATAAATGTCCAACATGTAAGATATCAAAACTACCACCGATAAGTACTATCTTTTTTGAATTATACTTTCGGCGAATCTTCTGTAATTTATCTAATGTTATTACCATATTGGAGAATAATTAATATTTTTGGGTATTTTACACTATTATTTATATGAGACAACGGCTACTAAAACTTAATTTTCATTGCACTCTTCATACTATCAACAATACCTTGTGATATTCCCCTAACCTTACTACTACCTTCAACGGCTTTTTTCATTAATTGTTCTTTCATACCTTCAGCTTCTAATCTTCTTTCTCTAATTGGTTTTAAGAAGTTATTCATTGCTATAAATAGTTTCTCTTTAACTTCAACATCTCCAACCGTTCCCAATCGATATCTATTCTTTAGGTCCTCAACCTCAGAAGTATTTATATTAAATAGGTCGTGATATATAAAGACTGTATTACCTTCAACAGTACCAGGATCTGTCGCTCTAATCCTATTAGTATCTGTCTTCATGCTCATTATCTTTTTCTTCAATACCCCCTCACTATCGGATAGATATATACAGTTATTCAAACTCTTACTCATCTTTGCTTCACCGTCTGTTCCTGGAAGATTATGCTCAACTCCAAACAATGCTTTAGGTTCACTAAGAACTTTAACACCATAAGTACTGTTAAACTTTCTTGAAAGCTCTCTACAATCTTCAACCATAGGTGCTTGATCCTTTCCAACTGGAACTAAATCAGCATTAACACAGAGAATATCTCCTGCCTGATGGATCGGATACATGAAAAATCCAAGAGGAGTACTCTGTTCAAAACCTCTTTGAGCTAACTCTGTCTTTATTGTTGGATTATGTTGAATCTGTTGAACTGAAACAAAGTTTGAAAGATATACAAATATTTCATGAATCTGAGGTACTTCAGATTGTATAAATACGGTTGTTTTATCAAAATCAATTCCTACTGCATAGTAATCACAAAGAAGCTCAGATATATGTTCAGCTACTTTCTCAGGAGTTTTGAAGTTATCAGTCAAAGCCTGAACGTTAGCTATCATTACAAATTGATCATACTCATCTTGAAGAGCAACTCTATTTTTTAGTGAGCCAACATAGTGGCCGATATGTAGCCTTCCTGTTGGCCTATCTCCTGTTAATATTCTCTTCTTTACTCCTAACTGCCTACTTTCATTTGGAACAGTTATATCAACTACTTCATAGTTACCAATTAATTTAAAAAGATCTTCCTTTTGTATCTCTAGAGCATAGCCTTCTTTTGCTATACCACAGATAACTCGGGTCATTTCATTTGATTTAATATCAACAAGAACTCTAACTCCTTTTTCTCTCTGTAATTCAGATAGAAGTACAGGAGAAGCTAAACCTTTTTCATATCCAAGTGATTCAATCAGCTCCTCTGTTGCAAAGTTCAGACTCTTACTTCCTGTAATCTTTTTTACGGCTTTACTTACTATATTCCTATCATCACGTCTTAAGATAACGATAATTTCATCTCTTTCGTTTACAAAGAAAAGCGTTGAAAGACCTTCACCATATGTCATACCTGTAACAGCAACGAGATCTTCAACTCTTCTAGATTTGGCAGAAGTTTGGTCAATAATATTATATTTGACCCCACTCTTATCTAATTTTTCAACAATCCTATTGTATGTATTCATACTATTAATATAAAAAGTAAAATCCCCACACAACTAATATACAATAAAGTATATCAATTGTATGGGGACGATGTAGTATTCGTGGTACCACCCCACTTCGTAACTTAGTTAAGTTACCTTTCTGACTCGAATGACATCAGAGAAAGACTTGATGACGGTTCTCTTCCGGATCCCCTACTAAACCGAAGTTTTTCAGTTCTCTGCTCCTGGGCCCATTCTCCCAATCAACGCATTTCATATTTAATTGTCTTATATTATATCATAACTACATAAATATTAGCGCCTTTGATATACTTAAACATATGAAAAAGATTTTTTTACACAAAGTTTGGGATGTTTTCTCCTATATACTTTTAGCATTTGTCATTATTGCAGGAACCCTCATTGCATACTATTACGCAGTGGGCTATAGATTTAACCCTATAAGTGGAGAGGTAAAGCAAACCGGAGTATTAAATATTCAAACCACTCCTCAAAAATTACAAGTATTCTTAAATGGAAAAGATATTGGAAAATCACCAAAAGTAACATCTGTTGATCAAGGAAGTACTCGAGTTAAGATTGAGAAGGAAGGATATACATCTTGGGAAAAGGATGTGCCAATTGTCGCTGAGAAATCAACAAGCATATTCCCTACTCTTTTTTTAACAAACCCACAGGCAGAAAGCATTTACAGTACCTCGGGAAAGATAATTTCACAACAGATAGCGCCATCAAATGATTCGATACTTGCACTAATTTTGTCAGAGAAGACATATAAGATAATTAGATATGAACTAAACAAACAATTCTGGAACCTTTCTGACAACCCTACTATTCCGTATACGACACCATCAGAAAAGATTAAAACGATTTCAATGAGCGTATCAAGTGATGGGAAATGGGCGCTAATCACCAAGGTTATGGAGGACAAGTCTAAAACTTACGAACTTGCTAAGCTAACAATCCCCTTCCAAACAATATCAGATACTGGACTTGAGGAATTTAGCAAAGAATATACTATTAACTGGAGCTCTGATTCTAACTACCTAATACTCGAGTCAAAAGTCGATATTATTACCTATAGGGTGTCGGACTCTACCAAGTATTTACTACTTAAAAAGTCCGCTAAAACAAACTATATATGGAATACCGACAACGACGGATTCTTTTATTATACTAGCCTAGAGAAAGCAGACAACCTAAACAAATTCTCAATAGTCCAAACAACACTTCAAGGCAATAATAAGAAGACAATACTCAAAGACATATACTTCCAAACAAGTGATGTAAAAGTACAAGAATTAAAATCTACCTCAACTTTAAGCTACGATGCAATTAAAAATAATAAAGAGGAACAACAATTTAGTGGTGAGCTGACTTCATTTGAAGTAATGCCTAAATCACAAGGAGTTTTCATATCCACTACAAAGGCAACATATTGGTACTCACAAGAGGACAATAACTATATATTAATACATCCAAGTCCTTCACAATATATCAGTACTTCTCCAGATCAGAACAAGCTACTATTCTTTGATGCAATTACAAAGACATACTATTCATTCACATTTACCGTAATCCCAGAAGACCCTACAACCAAGATAGGTACTTTCCAATTACTACAGGGGGATAACATAGGCGTGGTACAGTGGTCAAATGATTCACAGGACATATTCTTTAAATTCGAAGACAACATTACTACCGTTGAATACGATGGTACCAACCAACAAAACATAGTTAAATACTTAGGATCTTTTGGTCTTTCCAATAATCTTGAATATTTATATACGATTTCAACGACAAAAGAGAAAGACACACTAGAGGTTCTTAGATACAGACTATACTAAGCGCACCCGGCCGGAATCGAACCGACAACCTACGCGTTAGGAGTGCGTTGCTCTTCCTATTGAGCTACAGGTGCTAATGAGCAATTCTACCATAAAAAATGATATAATTGAGACCATGAATGAATATATCAAAATCAAAAACGCGAAGGTTCACAATCTTAAGAATATCTCTGTTGATATTCCAAAAAACAAGTTTGTTGTAATTACAGGAGTATCAGGAAGTGGAAAATCCTCGCTAGCTTTTGATACTTTGTACGCAGAAGGACAAAGGAGGTATGTAGAATCACTTTCCTCCTACGCAAGACAATTCCTAGGACTAATGGAAAAGCCTGATGTAGAATCAATCACAGGACTCTCCCCTGCTATTTCAATAGACCAGAAAACGACAGGATCTAATCCTAGATCAACTGTAGGTACAATTACAGAAATCTATGACTACTTAAGACTTCTTTACGGCCATGTTGGTACGCCACATTGTCCTAAATGCGGCAAAGAAGTTAAAGCCCAAACAGTCCAAGAAATTACCGAACAGCTATACACCCTTCTCACAAATGATGACAAAGTAGTAATTTCAGCGCCTGTTGTTCAAAACCAAAAAGGTACATTTAAAGACCTCCTGACATCATTTCTTTCCAAAGGATTCTTAAGAGTTGAGATAGATGGAGAGATTAAATCACTTGATGAAATTGAAAACATTAACCTTGAGAAAAATATTAAGCATAATATTAGTCTTGTAGTAGACAGAATCATTTTCAATCAAGAGGAAGATACAAAAAGAAGACTTACAGACGCGATCGAACTTTCAGGTAATCTTGCTCAAGGTGAAGTTAACATTAGCATAAATGAAGTAACTCACTTCTTCTCACAAAACAATACTTGCAGAGAATGTAAGATATCATTTCCAAAGATTAGACCTGCATCTTTTTCATTTAACTCACCATATGGAGCATGTACGACATGCTCAGGAATCGGAATCCTAAAAGAGATTGATATAGCGAGAATATACAACCCTAAACTATCAATTAAAGAAGGTGGAATATTCCCTTGGGCAAATATGACAACCGGAGACACATGGACACTTAAATCACTAGAAGCCGTTGCTATAGCTCACGGTTTCGACCTAACAACTCAAATTGGAAAACTACCCGAAGATATCTTCAATTTAATAATGTACGGCAAAGGAACCAAATCTTCATACAACATCTCATATAGAAATAGACAAGGAATGAAGAGAGAATATGATGTTAAATATGAGGGAGTTATACCACAACTACAAAGAAGATACTTAGAAACTGATTCAGAATATATTCGAGACGAGATTGGTAAATACATGGTTGAAAAGGAATGTTCAGAATGTAATGGAAAAAGATTAAAGCCATACTCACTTGCAGTAACTATAGGGAAAAAGAATATAGATGAGATAGTGAATATGCAGATTGAGAAGACATATGAGTTCTTTCAAAATCTCAACCTTAAAGGTAATCAAGCTGAAATTGCCAAATCAGTACTCAAAGAGATAATTTCTAGACTTAGATTCCTACATAATGTTGGACTTACATACTTAACTTTAAGTAGAAAAGCAAACACTCTTTCTGGAGGTGAATCTCAAAGAATACGACTTGCTTCACAAATTGGAACAGGATTAACCGGAGTGTTATACGTTCTTGATGAGCCTTCAATCGGACTACACTCAAAAGATGTAGATAAATTGATTAAATCATTAGAAGAATTAAGAGACTTAGGAAACAGCGTAGTTGTTGTTGAACATGACCTTGATACAATTTCAAAAGCAGATTGGATTATTGATGTTGGACCTGGAGCAGGTATAAAAGGTGGGAACATTGAAGCTCAAGGAACACTTGATGATATTAAGCATTCAGACTCACTAACTGCTAAGTATATCAACAAATCTTACGAGGTAGGCAAAGATTTAGCAACCTCCCCTGCTACACTTCTTGACAATGGTTCCATTCGTATTGAAAATGTAACAACCCACAATCTCAAAAATATTACCGCTGAAATCCCACTTAGAAAGTTTGTTTGCGTAACTGGAGTATCAGGAAGTGGTAAGTCCTCCCTTATCAACGACACACTATACCCAGCACTTATGAATAAAATAATGAAAGCTCAAATGCCAGAAGGAGAGTATGAGAGTATTTCTGGCCATGAAAAGATTGATAAAGTAATTGGAATTGATCAAGCACCAATAGGAAGAACTCCAAGATCTAACCCTGCAACATACACAGGAGTATTTACAGAAATAAGAGAAATATTTGCACAAACTCAAGAATCAAGAGCTAGAGGATATTCTGCTTCTAGATTTAGTTTTAATGTAAAAGGTGGTAGATGTGAAAAGTGTAAAGGTGATGGGCAAATTAAAATTGAAATGCAATTTCTTCCAGATGTATATGTAACATGTGATGAGTGTATGGGTAAAAGATATAACAAAGAGGCTCTTCAAGTTGATTACAAGGGTAAGAATATCTCAGATGTTCTAGAGATGTCTGTAGGAGAAGCTCTAGAATTTTTTGATGCAATCCCAATGATTAGAAGAAAGCTAGAGGTTTTAGATACTGTAGGTTTAGACTATATTAAGCTTGGTCAATCAGCTACGACACTTTCTGGTGGAGAATCACAGAGAATTAAGCTCTCAAAGGAGTTATCACGAAGTTCTAGAGGCCATACATTATATATTCTTGATGAACCAACAACTGGATTACACTTTCATGATGTAGATAAGCTGCTACATATTCTTAAGAAGTTAGTAGACAAAGAAAACACTGTGATAGTTATTGAACATAACACGGATATAATTAAACATGCAGATCATATCATCGACATTGGTCCTGAAGGTGGAGATAAAGGCGGTACTATAGTTGCCCAAGGTACTGTACAAGATATCAAGAATAACCCTAAGAGTTATACAGGAGAGTATATTTAAAAGAATATATTTCTATCTCTTTTTCTTCCTTGGCCAGGCGTCGTTCACGTCCTCTTCTCCATCAGGATCAACTACTAAACCTGCTTGATTTGTTGGAATTATTGTTAAGCCAATTCCTGATTCCTCTACAATTACAACTCTTCCCTTTGGAGTCTCTCGAACTTCTGTATGGACTTTACTTGGATCTGGTAAAGGAGCCTGTACAGGTATTTGGTTTTGTTTCCAAAGTGGACCTTTAGAACCCTTTGCCACATAGCTCTCTAAAACAATTAAATATAACGGATCATCGGGCGTAATAAGACTGTCACCTATCCAAAAACAAGGTACAGAAGTGTCCTTTGCCAAAACTGAGTTACCCAAAATTCCAGGAAGAGATTCTAATTCTGAAGTATATTGAGAGTTAAAGAGATTCTGATTCATAAATTTTATCTAATAGACTAGCTAAATTTAGAAACACAACTTCTGAAGAGTTGTTTCTAATTTTAACCTCAAATCCTCCATTTTCAAGACTCTTTTTAGAGACTAATACTCTATAAGGTATCCCTATTAGATCAGCGTCTGCAAACTTATTACCCACACTAATGTCTTCTCTATCATCCCAAAGTACTTCAACTTTCTTTTCTATAAGTTGGTTATACAATTTTTCTGCTTCTACTCTACCTTCATCTCCAATATGAATTAAGTGGACTTTAAATGGAGCAATACTCTCTGGCCATATAATTCCTTTATCATCGTGGAATTTCTCCGCAATTACTCCGATCAATCTACTTATACCTATTCCATAACTTCCCATGTAGACTTGCTTTTGTGTGCCATCAACATCGGTGAACGTGTAACCCACTGCATCTGTAAACTTAGTATTTAGTGGAAATATATTACCCACCTCACAAGCTTTGAACATCTCGTACACCTCACCTGTTTCAGGGTTGATATCTCCCTCTTTTGCTACTTTTATATCGTGGAACATCTCTGGCTTTGCTACATCCCTACCCCAGTTAACATTTCCATTATGATAGTGTGTTTTATTTCCACCTGTTTCAAAGTTTGTTAAATTCTCAATAGAGTCATCAAATATCTTAACAACATCATCAGGAAGATTAACAATACCTGCATATCCAATATCAGCACCCGTTACTTTTTTAACTATCTCAGCTGATGCGAGTTTTAGTTCCTTAACCTTAGCAACCTTCTTAAGTTTTAATTCGTTCACATCATAATCTCCTCTAACAGCAGCAACAATTACACCTTTCTCACTTTCAAATATCAATGTCTTTGTTGTTTTATGTGCTGGGATATTCATAAACTTACAAAGCTCATCAACACCAATTATTCCTTCTCCAAATATCTCTTCCATAGCTTTAAGCTCTGTTTCTTGCTCGAAGTCAACAGCTTTAGAAGGAGCAATCTCTTTATTGAAACATTCATTAGTACTTGGAACTCTAAATATATAGTCCTCACCCATTTCTAATTTTGTCTGGAACTCATGTGAGAAGTCTTCGGTAAAGTCACCACCTGATGCTGCTGTATAGTATGTATCACTCCCTATACCCAATCTGTTATATACCTTAGTATACGCCTCTTTGGCTACAGAATAATACTTCTTTAAATCTTCCTCAGACGTATGGAAAGAATATAGGTCTTTCATTCTAAACTCTCTTGTTCGTAGCAAACCTGTTTTAGGCCTAACCTCATTTCTAAACTTTGTTTGAATTTGATATACAGCAAATGGAAAGTCCTTATAACTTCCATTAAATTTCTTTGCAAGTGGGGAAACAACATCTTCATGAGTTGGATTGAGTACATACTCACTATCGTTCCTCATTTTAGAGAGCTCGTTTGCCCCTAAAACCTTAAAAAGCACATCAATTGAATCATACCTTCCTGTTTGTTTCCAAATCTCTGTAGGTACTATAGAAGGCATCAAAAGTTCACTTCCAATTTTATCCATTTCTTCTCTCACAATTCCCTCTATCTTTAGCATTACTCTTAATCCTAAAGGCAAGAATGTATATCCTCCAGCCATTACCTGATCTATAAATCCACCTCTAATGAGGTATTCTACACTCTTTGATTCATACTCTTTTCCAGCCTTTTGTGTTTTACCAAATAGTTTTGAATATTTCATATGTTTTTAGAATAAAATAAAAAACGCCCTCACAATAATTTAAGATTTTCTTAAACTATTGCAAAGGCGTGTGTAATACGCGGTACCACTTCGCTTGATTCTCATATCTCCGATTATACTTTTTCGGTTAAATGGGTTAAGAGCAATGTTTCGTTCCCCAACCACTCCAGGATTAGGATTCCTATCACTGTGGTGTATATTTCAGAATTATACAGTAAATATTAAGAATTTAAAGTATTAAATTACTCAACCCCCCTATCCTTATCTATTAACCATCGTAAATATGCAGAGCTACTAATATTCTTTCTCTTAGCCATTTCATCAATATGAGCAAGCTGGGATGTTGAAAGAAACATATTAAACCTATTATTCAATACATTCTTAGAATGTCTTTTTAGAAAGTTAGAAATAATCTCATCAATATTATCTACATTATACTTAGCTCCAAAGAAGTATGGGCTATCAATCTTTAGAGAGATATCTTCGTTAATAGAAAGACATAAAACAGGTTTTTTAGCTTGAACAGCAAGAGTTGCTTCATGACCCAATCTAAAACTTGGATGAGAAATCTCCATAACTACAACATCACTTAACTGTATCCCCCTTCGTATAGCTTCATAGTGAATCTTCCTAACATCTTTGATTTTTATTTTCTCCTTATTCGTTATGGTATCAAGGTAATTACCTGCTTCTGGGGAAATAATATCATCAGAATACAGGTCTAAAGTCTCTAATACGAGGTCATAATACTTCTGATACCTTGTTTTACCCCCAAATGGTGCAGTGAAAAATACCTTCATATGTATATACGTATGTTTTACGTTTGATATCTAAATTATACTGACAGTATAATCTCTCATAAATACATAACTTTATCAATATACTTATGTTAAACAGATTTGGTGTGCATATAAAAGTGAACGACTTTGAAAAGTCATATAACTTCTATAAATCATTTGGATTAAAACCTGTATTTACCTACGGAAGATCTGAATGGCTAGAAAAAGTATCTAAAGACTTTCCAGAATTAGCCCATGCAAACGAGAAATACGAGGGCATTACATTTGAATTAGGTAATTCACTTCTAGAGATAGCAAATGGACATATAGCTGTTAAACCTGAGGTCTTTAAAGAAGATATTACTTCTCCAAAAATATCAGCAATGATAGACGTAGACTCTATACAAGAGGTTGTATATATTTGTAAGAAGAACAACTACAAGATATCAGTAGAGCCTAAAGAATACTACTGGGGAACTAGAGAAGTTGTAGTCAAAGACCCAGATGGTTTTGTACTAGTATTTAGAGAGTTCTTAAAGAAATAGTAGCACCCTCAGAAGGCCTTAGAGACTCTCCACTTTTCATCAAATAGTAATTCTACAGCAGAAGCTACACTGTTATTTTTAATAATAACAGCCTTACTCTCTGAAATATCTTCAGTCAACTTTAAAATAGTTACATAATCTCCAAAGACTGCTACCAAACTCTGGTGAGTTTCATTCTCGTTAAGAAATCTACTTTCTTTTAGAGTTATTTTATCACTCTTCTCTATTTCTAGATTTCTATCTTCGTAACAAACGAGGTTCTTTATACTCATCCCTAATCCGACCCTCTGCTTTATTATATCCTTAACCCACATATCAGTTGCCTGATGATACTTCACAACAGCCTGCCCATTGATCATCTGCTTTACCAATTTCTCTCCTGAATTCATACGAACAAGCATAGCAACTACATATCCATCCAGACCCGAGTAGATATTCCAACTACTACCAGAGCTAATAATTTCGTTTACTTGTTGTGTATATTTATCTGTATTCACAGTAAAATATTGATATTATTTAATCACTACTAATTATATTTCTAAGTTAGTAGTAACTCAATCAACTATTATGAACAATATTCTAGAGAAATTAGGATTAACAGAGAACGAGTCTAAAGTGTACCTTGGGTTTAATTCAAATCCAAATGTAAGTGCCGCGCAACTATCACGATTACTAAAAATGGATAAGTCGTCAGCATATAAAGCAACTGAGTCACTTCTCGAGAAAGGCCTTGTAGCTCGTAACGGTTGGGGAAAAGGATTTTTATATAAATCTACAGACCCCGAATCTTTATTTGATTTATACCGCATGAAAGAAATCGAGCTTCATAATAGCAAAGATATGCTTACAGAATTTATTAAAAATCTAAAAAGAGACAAACCAGAAACTAGAGTAACCAATATAACAATAGAACGAGGATTAGATGCCTTAATGGCGAAAATAATAGATAGTGTGGAGAATAACAAAGAGAAAATTATAAGAGAGAAATTTCACCATCACGACATATTTAATAATCAAATTTATGTCGATTTTGTTTTACGAAGTGCTAAGGATAGATCAAAAAGAAAGGTATTTATTAAACAATTAGAATCAAAAAAAGATGTAATGGATCGAAAAGGAATGTTCCCAGGACTTATGACTGATTTAGTTAAGTACTACAAAGAAGTAAGGGTATTGCCAGATACTTACAATGATCCTAATTCGTTAAGAATTTGGGACAACACAGCAATGATACTAAGTTATGACGAACAAGGAGAATTTATAATACTAACAATCAAGGACAAGTATATTGTAACACTCCTTAAAAGCTTTTATGATTTTCTTTGGGAGAGTAGTTCGCCAGTAATTCAAGATTAACACAATTACTATCGTTTCCGTCTATAAAATTCTTGATATTGTTTACAAACATCTTGCCAAGGTGTGATCTAGACTCCTCGGAAACACCTGCAATATGTGGAGTAACAATAAAGTTTGGTAATCTTATTACCTCTTTTATTAAGATACTATAGTCATTAACATTGAAAGGTTCCTCAATCATCATATCCATAACAGCCCCTGCAATCTTATTACCTATTACGGCTTTAGCCAATGCTATTTCATCTACTATTGAGTATCTAGCAACATTAACCAAGATAGCATTCTTCTTCATCAAAGCAATTTCTTGCTCACCAATTAAATGAAATGTTCCCTTATTAAGTGGTACAGCAAGAATAATTATGTCAGAGTTAGATAGAATATCTTCAATTGATTCAAACTTATCAATGCCCATACTCTTAGCTTTCTCTAATGTAGGCTCTTTTGTGTATGCACTTACTTTCATATCATAACCATATGCGATTTTAGAGATATATTTTGCTACATTCCCACTACCAATTATTCCAACACGCTTATTATATAGCTCAGATCCAATAAAAAAATTGTAAGACCAACCACCAGCCCTTACGTGTTCCTGAGCGGCAGGTATTTTTCTTAAAAGTGAAGTAATCAGTGCAAAAGCAAACTCGGCAACAGCCCTAGCATTAAAACCTGCGCAGTTAAATACTTTAATACCTTTTGAACTAGCAGTTTCTATATCAACATTATCATACCCTACTGCCTGGCAAAATATCGCCCTAATATTTGGACAATTCAGAATAACTTCAGAGGATAATTTCGTTACAATATCTGCTGTAACTAATTCACTATCCCTTATACGTTCAATAATCTCGCTAGAGTTTGTAGGATTATCTTCAAATACTTTTACACTATCGACTTTATCGATTCTTTCAATCTCTTTAAAATATTTATTTTCTATATATGGTATATCTACTGATACAAACTTCATATCAAACTATTAAAAATTTATTATCACCATTCGCGTATGCTAAAAGCCTCTCCAAAAGGTATTTATTTAGCAATTCAATTGATTGATTTGTGTACCATGAAATATCTGGTGTAATCTGAACATTTGGCAAATGTAGTATGCTGTTTATTGAACTATCTATCCTATTTGCAATCTCTGGGAAGTAATCTAGGGCAAGTCCTTTTACTTTTCCTGAATATATTGCTTCTCTAAGAGCTAGGTAATCTATCTTTTTATGCTTATATACACTAATTATATAGACCGGTTTTCGTAATAGATTGAAGAAATTACTATCTAAAGCTGATACCAGTTCTTTATACTCATCACCAGTCCATGAGAAATACATTATTTCAGATTTTTGAAATACATCATTTTTGGTAGCAAAACTACTTACACCAAAAATGGTCGGATCAAGACTAACATCTTCTGAATATATCATTACCTCAACACCTAAACCTCTCAAAGTATTAACTAATTCTAATGTTCCAGAGTCAGTACCAAAAATTGTAATTATCTTCCCCCTTAGTTGTTCACCTTGAAAGTTTTTAAATTCATTTACACCTACCTTTACCTGCCTTGAAGCGACCTCAGTCGGCCTTAGTAATGAAAATGTCTGAGCAATAACAAACTCTGTAACAGCAGTAGACTTATAACTATAAGGGATATTTGAAAGGGATACACCTTTACTTCTAAATTGATCTATTGGCACATATTTATACATATGAGTCGCCAAAGCCATATACTGTAAATTAGGGAGATTATTAAGAATATCCGGTTTTAATTTACAAGCATAGTTATTAATAATTACCTGAGCATTCTTCGATCTCTTTAGAAACTCTTCATGCGAGATATATAATTGGTTTCTAGAATAGTCTTCTATATCGTAAAACTTTGAAAGAGCTTCCTTAGTACTCTCAGTGATGTCAAGATAATTGACAATACATAATTTCAATTTGCCTCCCTTTATTGGGTTTAACTTTTCACTTGTAGGTTCAAATATATCTTTTTTAACTTTTTCAATCTCAACAATTTTATTATCAAAATATTTACGCAACACATGCTCTGAGCTTACTTGATACTGAATTGACTTATTCTTTTTGCTCCTTGTAATTAACCCTTCTACTTCAAACGATTTTAGATAATGTAGGGCATTTGTCCTACTTATATCAAACCTATGCATAACATCATAGACAGAGAAAGTACCTAACGAATTAATGAATTTTATAATCTCAAACTTTTTCACAATTGATTATACCCACACATAGTGACTATCTCAATAGACAGATACAAAAAATTCGGAGTGATCCGACTTGAACGGACGACCTCTACTTCCCGAAAGTAGCATTCTAGCCATCTGAACTACACCCCGAAATATTAACCAGCACTAACTCCATTTGGAACTACTTTTTCTGTAATTGCTAGTACTGGAGTAATTCCATTGCTATATCCAATATCAAATAACATACCTTGAGATTTTCTTCCGAACATTTCTTTTTCAGGGAGATTCACTACAAAAAGAGCCTGTTTACCTACTACCTCTTGTACATCTTCCCTCTCTTTCTTCATACCAACAAGTATAGTTCTAGTATGATCACCAAAATCTACAAGAAACTCAACCATCTTATCTGACTCAACAATATCAGTTACTGATTTGATTTCCCCTACCCTAATATCTAACTTATCAAAGTCAGAAAAGGTTACTAATGGCTTTATTGGTAATATTTTCATAAATATATTTCTTAATTAATTTACATTTTCTCAATCACATCAATTCCTAGAAGGTATAATCCTCTTTTAATAACAATTACGAATTTTGACATAAGTAATGCCCTAGAGTATTTAATATCATCACTTTCATCTAACACCCTATTTGTTGTATAGAAAGAATTGAAAGTATTTGCTAATTGAAATAGATACTCACAAAGAATATGAGGAGTTAAATTCATACCACTATTTTTAACAACCTCAGGATATTCATTTAGCTTCCTAATTAACTCTAATTCTTCTTTTCCATTTAATAGATTCTCTAAATCAACAGCCTTCATTTCTCCAATCTTTGAAAGAATGGACATAGCTCTAGTATATGAATAGATTATATATGGAGCACTAAAACCTGAAAGACTTAAGAAGGTAGAAGGATCATAATTAATATCTTTATGGAATTCATGGGAAAGAATATTAAACTTGAAACCTGCTTTAGCAACAACCTTAGAGATACTACCTACTTCTTCTTCTGAATACTCCTTAATCGCAGATATTTTAGATTTAGCAATATCAATAGCTTCTTCCATCATCTCATCGTAACCGATTGTACCGCCCCTAGAGGATGTCTTTTTGTTATTTAGGAGTAGCCAACCAAAACCGATATGTCGGTATCTTCCAACCATGTCCGGATTGATTAATTCATATGCTTTAATAACCCCTTTGAAGTATTCATTCTGTTCAACTGAGGTTAGTACTAATGCAAATTCTAGATCTGGATACTCTTCAAACTTCAAGTCAATCAGTCCCAATTCTTTTCCAGAATATGTTGGATTACCTTGAGAGGTTAGAAATACCCAATTTGAAAGTTTATAATCTTTTCCATCAAATATTACAGCACCTTGATCTTGCTTAAATACTTTTCCAATATTCCTAGTTACGACTTCTTTTCCTCTTTCTGATACCTCGCTTTCAGGATATTGTCTATCATACTTCACTCCTAATGATGCAAAGAAATCATTTAGATACTCATAGCAAACTTCTCGAGTGTATATATAGATATCATTTACCAATTCATTCTCTTTGTTAAACAAAAGCGTATTAATTTCTTTAATTATTCCTGTAACTTCATCATCTGATTCATATACTTTAGAAGCTTCAACATACAAGTTACCGAAATATTGTTTCAACCCTTTATACCCACCCTCTTTCCTTACATTCTCAACTAATTCTTTTGATTTAGAAATTATCTCAGGTGTTATATCTTCAACTTTCTCAACCTTCCCCACCTTATTCACCAAAGCATAAATACTCTTTGCTACATATGGACCTAGATCTCCGAAGTAGTTGGCATGAATCACTTCATATCCAAGATTTTCATACAGCCTAGCAACTGACATTCCAGTAATAGCACTTTTAACATGTCCAACTGTTACTGATTTATGTGTATTTGCTTGACCATACTCTACCATTACCTGTTTTCCACTCATTAAATCAAACTTTCCGTAGCTATCATCTATACCTTTCAAGACTTCTTTCAAATACTTTTCAGAAAGAAAGAAATTAACAAATCCTGGAGCAACAGCTTCAACTTTAGAAAATATCTCCTCTTTATTTAACTTTTCAGCGACTTCTTTTGCAATATCTAATGGGCTCTTTTTTAATTGTCCAGCCATTCTCATAGCAATTGGGCTAGTATAATCTCCAAACTTTAATCCGGAAGTTTGTGAAACCACAACAATACCCTTTTCAATTCCAAGAGCTCCAGCAACCATCTCTTGAATTAGAAACTGAGGTGTTCCAATTATATACTCAAACCCCTTTTGTTCTTTATTGTCTTTCATACTTAACACTCTAAATTTAAATCACACATCGTCCTGTTTAATACTTCGATACATTATTTGAGTTTTAAATCTTTCATACTTTTCTAAAACCCATCTATGTTCCACAAAGCAAAAACTCCCATCCTAATATCTAAATATATAACTTTTTAGATATTGGGACGAGAGTTAAATTTTTCTCCCGCGGTGCCACCCTAATTTCGGATAACCGACTCTTTAATTCTTCAATTGTTTTCTATTTTTGGTTTTGTTAGCTTTCAGCTGTCTAACTTGCTTACATCCTTGTTAGGATGCATAATGTTAACATATATTTATGATTAATATAAGTAGTTCAGATGAATATGAGCAATAGGTTCAACGTAGTTAACATATTTGTAATATCTCTATATTCTCTCTTTCTCTCTTATTTATTCTGGCCAATCTGTAATAACGGAACATGCTACAGTATTATGGCAAATCCTAATAATGGAGAAGATCCATATTCACTATTAATCCTATTACCAATATTTCTAATCCCTTTCTTCTATTCAAGTTTCAGTCTCATAAAATATTTACAAGGTTATGGATTTATGGATAAATTTGGAAGTAAAAAATCCAGCTTCATTAAAAATCCAACAAAAGACGAAAGAGATAGATTGCTTTATACTTCTCTGCCAGGATTTATCATAGGACTAGGCTTAACTATAGAGATTATTTGGAGTATATCCAAAATATTATAATGAGGATTTAATCGCACTCGGAGGGATTCGAACCCCCAACCGTTGGTTCCGAAGACCAATGCTCTATCCAATTGAGCCACGAGTGCATTCCTGTATTATATAATAATTATAGGGATTAGGACAAAATTTCTTTAATCTTCTCTATAACATCTTCAAGATTATCTCCATTAAACTCTAAAAGAAAATCAGATTCATCTTTCTTCGGAGGCTCATATGTTTCAACCTGTTTGTTAAATAGATCAACCCATGCTGGAGATTTACCTAAAGATATTAACCTCACATCCTCCTTTTTAGCCCTATCTAAAACAATTTCTTTTGGAGTATTTACATACAATATTACTGTCTTAATTTCAGGATTTAATTTCTTTACCTCTTCTAATCTTTCTCTCCGATCTTTTTCTGACCGATTACATGAGGCATGAGCAATACAATATCCATGCTTTGCTATAACTCCGACAATATCTCTTTGAATGCTATCTGTAGCTTCCTGTCTCATTACAAAGGCCCTACCTTCAATAGTATTATCATCTTTAAATACTTCAAATTGATTTAAATAATCATGAAGAGATCTAGAATCCAATGGAAAGAACCTATTTGGAAATTTCTCCTCTATCTTTTTAAAGACCCAGGTCTTTCCAGATAATGAAAGGCCTGTAAACATTAAGTATATTGGGGTCATATGAGTAATAATTAATTCTTTACCAATTATATCAATATTATCATTGATATAAAAAATTTAGATTGTTAGAATACATAATAAATTTCAAATACTATTAACAGTATGGAAACCTGGTTTATCTTTGCCCTATTATCAATTGCTGTTCTAGCGGGCTCAGAAATATCTCAAAAAATTTCTTTATCACAAGATGTAAATATCTCTGCAATTACTAACAATTTCTATGTTTGGACAATGCAAGGTCTAGTTGGAATTGTATTAGCGTTAATATTGGGACAATTTGCAGTTACTTTTACCCCGCTTCTTATATTAAAACTTATAGCCGTTGGAATAGTATATTTTTTAGGGGGTACTTTCTTCTACACCAGTTATAAAGGAAATAGCCCTAGTATATCTATTGTTTTAGGAACTATATCTGTTGTTATAAGTAATATATTAGGAAATATTTTCCTCAATGATCCCCTTTCAACTACTAAAATTATTGGAGTCGCCTTTATTCTTTCAGCCATCTTCTTTTTGAATTTTAACAAGTCAGAGAAATTTAATAAGTACAATCTGTATGCTATCTTAGGAGGAATTTGTTTTGGAGTCGCGTTTACACTAGATAAGTCTTTCGTAATTAATATCTCCCCTTTTATGTACTTAGGCTTAATGTGCCTAACTGTAGCTCTTGTTAGCTTAATTACAAGTATCAAATTAATCGTTAGAGAAACAAAAACCTTAGTAGCTAAGAACTTCATACCTATGATATCTTCCGCAACCTTTGGTTCAGCATTTAATTTGTTTACCTTCTTTGCTTATAAAAACGGTGCAAATGTAGGCATAGCAGATGCTATGAATAATTCCTCAATATTCCTAGTAATTGGATTAGAAATACTTCTACTCAAAGACAAGACCAATCTAACTAGAAAATTACTAGCAGCATCTGTCGCATTAATTGGGATAGTCCTAATTGGGATATCAAAGTAATAAACGTACCTGACCAGAATCGAACTGATAACCTTTGGTTCCGCAAACCAATGCTCTATCCAATTGAGCTACAGGTACAAACTCAAAGATCATAATTGAAAACTGGCGTACTCGGCCGGAATCGAACCGACAACCTACTGCTTAGAAGGCAGTTGCTCTTCCTATTGAGCTACGAGTACATAAAGTCGATAATTATATATTAAAACAAGGTATAAACACAATTACCTTATACTTAATATTTTTTCACTAATCTCTTTTGCCTTTTGCACACTCACATTACTACCTGTAGGCAGATTAACAATCATAGAAGAAATATCCTCAGCTACAGGGCAAGAGCCACTTATATACTTCATTGAGTCTAAATTAGTACTTCTAGGAAAGACTACTGGTTCAAACCACCTGTCACTAGATGAGTATCCTAAAGATTCTAAATATGAAATTATCTTTTCTGCTTTTTCTACACTTCCAGCAACATACGGATATCTAATATATGCCTCATACTTTTGATCTAAAAGATTAAAATATACGCCCGATATTTCTTTTCTTCCCTGTATCACGCTTTGGAGAGCATATAAGCAATCGAGAACGACCTCTGCTAATATACCTGAAATACCTTGCAAGACCGAGTACCTCTCAGTCCCAATATTTTCACTGGCTGTAAATCCTGATTTTAGAGCCCCCACTCGCTTTAGAAATACTTTAAGAGAGTTTGAGGCAGAAGTTGGTAGAGCTCTTATCACTCTCCAAAGTATCGGATGTATTAACCAGAGGAATGTTTGAATATTTCCAATCTGTTTCAGGCCAACCAAAGACTTTGTAATCTTAGGCAACAAATCTTTATTATTAACTATCAACGCACCACCAACTCTTGTAGGCAATAGCTTTTCAATACCGAAGCTAACAATGAACGCGTCCCCCATGCTTCCAAAAGAAGTTTCTCCTAATGTATGAGCGCAATCTTCTAATATATAAATACCATTCACCTTACAATACTGAATAATTCTATCATCAGCCCTTAACCCAAAAGTATGTTGAAGAATAAGTACTTTTACTGACGAATCAATCTTTTTAAGGAAATCCTCATAATCCATATTAAAACTAGCGGGATTAATATCAATATATAGAGGATTTAGACCAGCACTTAAGATTGGATTAATAACGGCATTACATGTAAAGGCTTGAACAGCAATTTTACTACCTGATTCTAATCCCAATGATTTGAGGAACAGATAAATTGCTGTTCTTCCATTAACAGTTACAAAAACATCATCATTTGAATACATTTCTGAAAGCTTTTCCTTTAGCCTATCTACTTTTTTCTGATCTTTATACCCAAAAATATTAAGAATATTTAACAGATATCTTGTATTATTCATAACTTCATCAACAATTTATTATCTTGATTATATATTAATCTAGACTTTAAATTAACAACAATGTCTCCATTGTTAAAAGTTGAGAGAGATTTAATTCCAAAATTGTTAAATCTTTCTAAAACTTCATAGGAGGGATGTCCATAAAAGTTCTTTCCATAACTACATATTGCAACCTTAGGAGTAGCTATTGAAAGGAATTCCTTCGCGCTTGAGGTATCTGAACAGTGATGCCCAGCCTTAAGAATATCTGTATCAAATAAATATCTTCCTTCTGTATCATTTTCAATATCGCCCATTAGCAATACCTTTGTCCCATTATATTCTACTTTAATTACAACAGAGCTATTATTTATATCTTTTGAATTTTTAATACAACCTCTGCCAAAACTAGGAAGTATATCAATGCTAACACCATTAAGTTGAGTACTTATTGAACTTCGTATCTCTACTCCATTCTGTACCAACAACTTCTTAATCATCTCAATTTCAATACTTTCTTTGCAAAGTTCGCGAGGTAAAACAATCTGCTTAACCTTGTACGTCTTTAATATTTGATGAAGGCCGTAATAGTGGTCAAGATGCCAATGTGAAATTACTAGTATCTCAATTGTCCTATCAAAGTTATTCATATATCTACCGATTTTGGACACAAGCTCTTCTCCTGGCCCACCATCTACAATCATTTGAAAGTTCTGTACAGTTAATATTGCGCCATCGCCCTGTCCTACATCAATAAAAGTAACGGTAGGACCTGTTATCACAAAATGTGAGATATGTACTACAATTACCACAACACTAAGTAATATTGTCACTAGATTTTGATCCATATTTGAAAGTTGTATATGAGATTAATAGAATGATTAGAATTGAGATGAAAATTGACTGAAACTCTCCGATTTCAATAATTGAAAACGGTAGATTTCCAAACCATGTAGCAACAATCTCAACATACTTTAATATTGCCCATGAAATATAGATTAAAGGAGGTATGAATAATCCTAGCAATCCAATTAACATTACGCTTTCAACAACGGGTAATATCAGTAAGTTCGCAAAGATACTGTACGGTGCTAAAGTTTGGAAATTTAGTAGTGTAAAAGGCAATGTCACTAAAGTACAAGCAACAGTGGCAAAAGGAAACCACTTATATTTAATTAGTCTTTCTAGAACTGAAACATAGAAGATAACTCCAAATGTTGCAGAGACAGAAAGAAGAAACCCTAAATCAAAAGCAATTAAGGGATTCAAAAGTACAAATATACATACTGTTATTAAAAATATATCTTCAATTGAGATATTAAGATTAATTAACTTTGCTACGTACCCAACACTAGCCATACTACTTGCCCTTACCATGGAACTACTAAATCCAGTAAGAAGTGCATATAACCAAATGAAGAGTATCTTAACTATATAACCTAACTTTTCTGGAAGGTATTTGGTTAACTTTTCTAGCCCAAGAACTAGAATCGAAACGTTATATCCAGAAGCAGCAACAATATGACTAATACCTGCACTCTGAATACTTTCGGAAAAATCTTTAGAGTAATACTGATCAACTCCAAATATTATTCCCGCTAACAAACTAGATTGTGGACGAGGCATTAAGCTATGAATTCTTCCTACCACCTTCTCCCTGATTTCAAATAGCTTTGAAATTGAAGTGTCTTCACATTCAATTTTAATATCGTCACCTTGAAGTAACGTATTTTTATATAAATCGTACGTCCTAATCTTTTTTATCTCTTTGTAAATCAGTTTTCCTTCAATGTTACACAATTGATATGGTCTGTAAATCAGGATATTTTCATACTTAAACTCAACACAAACTCGCGTATCCGATAGTTTACATAGAATTATCCGATTGAGGTAATCACCGGGTTTAATACTTCCCTGTACTTGCCACTTACCGTCCTCTAATTCAGTGAAACCATTAATTCCCTTGTAAATTTGGCCTATTACTTCAAGTCTATTTGCTAGCACTAATGCCAGGCAAAAGGCAGTAGCCATAAGAATTATTAATAAGAGTACAAACTTTAACCCCCCAATTCCCCTATATGAAACATACGAGGTCATGATCAAACTGATTGAACAAAGAGCAATAATTGGGTTCTTATGTTCAATTACAAAAAGTATTCCATATTTGCTGACAACTAACCCTATAACTAGCAGTATAAGATACACGCAGACCGTAAATAATGATATAAATCTTACATATTTCATATGCAGACCGAATCTTTGATTCCTTCAAACAAAGCTTCCCCTATTCCACTCACATTATCCAAATCTTCCACTTGCTTGTATGGTCGGGAATCAATAATTTTTTGAGCTAGACTTGGACCAACTCCTTTTAGTAAATCTAGTTGCTCGAGAGTTGCAGTATTTAAACTTACACATTCGTTTGAAACACCCTCTTCTACTTTTGATGTATTGCTCACTACTGCTACAAGATCATATTTATACGCGTTGTATTTAAATTCATTCTTAAACGGTATGTAGAGTTTCTGATTAGGCTCTAATTTCTGTGCTAAGTTAATATTTGATTGAATATACTCTTTTGCATATGCACTCTTCTTAAAACCTCCCGCCTTTTTAATTGCATCTATAATAATTGAGCCATCAGGCAAACAATACACATTTGGATTATTAACTGCGCCAGAGACGTCAATAAACAAGCTACAAGTAGGTTTTTGTTCCTGTGCTACAACCTGAGAAACATCGCTATGAAATGATGTAGAAATGTCTCTATTTATATACCAAAGTACAAAAGAGATTGATAGTACAACAATAGTTATGGCTATGTAGTACCAATACTTTTTTATGAGGTTTATGTATATTTCCACTCATAGATTTTATATCTATTTAGTGAAAAAATACTTTCTTATTACTTTGTAACAATCTGAATTGATTTTATTACAACAGGTGTTGTTGGTACTCCAGTAGATTTCACATTTACATCCTCAATACTATCTACTACATCAAATCCAGCAGTTACTTTACCAAAGACTGTATGCTTACCATTTAAGTACTCTGTTCCGGTAAATGTTTTAGCTGTTATGAAGAACTGAGAACCGTTAGTTGCTGGTCCTGAGTTTGCCATTGCTAACATATATGGAGCAAAAGGTGTTTTACCTGATCCTAAAGTATATTTATACCCTAATCCTTGAGTATAGAATTCGGACACAGACTTATCTGCGTATGCATTTAATGTGTCATTTGAGTAGAAATATCTTAAGAATGTAGCATCCTTAACCTTTAAATCTTCAAGTCCAATTGCTTTTGCATCAATTTCATCTGCAAACTTATATCCAGCGTCTCCAGTACCATTACCTTTTGGATCTCCACCTTGTATGACAAAGTTCTTAACTATTCTATGGAATGTTAAATTATCATAAAACTTCTCATTTGCAAGAAACACAAAATTATTAACAGTAATAGGAGTATCTTTCTCGAAAAGATCCACAGTTATATTTCCAAACTCTGTTTTAATGATTGCTTGATAATCAGACCCATCTTTGAGCTTATATTCTGGTGCACTCTTATATGTTTTTTTTGTACTTGAACTATTATCCAATACATTATTTATACCATTTCCTGTTAAATCTGTATCTATACTGAATGGATTATTTCCACTTGAATACATAAAGACAAAGATTAATACAATTAAAAGGATTCCAGCTCCAGGAAGTAATATTTTTTTATGCTCTTTTAACTGATCTTTTATATCAAACGCCATATTTCTATCTATTAATTTATATTATAAGACTAACAGTATATTATCGCTGAATTGTTAATTTTACAAATATATCCATATTTGTTGAGTTAACGATCCTTAGATTATCATTGTCTACTGATTCAAAGTAATAGTCTGTTCCAAGTCCTTTTGTACTAAAGTTACTGCCATCTGAATTTGATGACATAACTATTGATATATCAGAAGGAACTTTTCCAAAGTTATGACTTACAGTAATGTTGCTACTTGCTTCTACCTTCAACCAAGTAGTTTTATAAACACTACTTCCCCCAACTTCACCCTTTGAATCGACAGAAAATACAATTGCACCATTTGAATTTCTAATTTCAAAGGCTTTTGCTCCTTCACTATCTCCTAGTGAGAACTTAACATTACCATCAACTCCCTTAATTGCACCATTTACTAGCATATCTCCAGCTATTCCCAAGTTTCCTGATCCATCGACAGTGAACTTACCATCTCCAACGTTTAGTAATCCACCTGAGAGTATTGAGAAATTACCTGAAGTTCCTGTAAAGCTATTTCCCTCTACATCACCACTTGTAGTGAGTCTATCTCCTTCTTGTGTCCACATGCCACTTTGCCCCCCTATAAGGCCAGCAAGACCCTCACTAACCCAATCAGGCTGATACCACTGTACAGAGACATATGCATTAACTTTACCAACATATAGATAGTCATTTAATGTTAATGTGTATTCCTCCATTAAGATAGCTCTAGTATCTTTATCAAAAGTATCTATTGCAACTCTAAAACACGGTTTCTCTTCATTCCCACCTTTATCTTTTGGCCACACAATTGAATCAATCTTTGAAACTTCAGGACAATTTTGGTCAGACCACAACAGTGTATTTTCAAGAGCTCTTGCAACAATATATCCTGAATTATTCATCTTTCCACCAAACCCTGGAATTACAGAAACTCCTAGAGCATCACCCTCTATAATACTTGTTGAACCCGCAATTACCTTTACAGGTACTCTTCCCATTAATGCTACTGGTCTATGAGAGTCTTTTTGAGCATCATTCATAACAAGACCAGGAGCTGTGGAAATAACACCAGCAACATTATTTGAATTAGTTAATACTGACTTCTCAATTTCACTGTTATTACCTTTACTAAAGCTTACAACATCACCCTCTTTAATACTTTGATCATGAACTCTATACATTTCAGCTAGGTCAGCACTCTGTACACTCAAATTGTTTGCATATATTGTTCCTGCTGTACTTCCCGCACAGTTGTTTGCATCACTTTTAACACACAATGATCCTACAACTTTTAGTGTTGTATCAGGGGTTGCATCACCAATACCAACATTTCCAGTTGCTCTATATATATTCCCACCAGCTTCAGTCCATCCAGATCCTAATGCAGCAGAACCTCCTGAAGTAGTTACATTAATCCTTAGGTCCTGTGTTTGTCCTGAATAGTTATATAATCTTGTTGTGTTTACATCAGTGTTAACAAGTTTATACCCTGTTTTCCATGTCATTTGTACACTGTATAATACCGGCCTATAATTTTCGTTAGTTGTTGTTAGTATAACTCGATATTGAATATAATCATTTGGTGTTGAAGTAATTACAGATCCTGAGTTATTTTTATACAATTTCTCTGAGGCAATATTATCTATATAAAAAGTGACAGATCCAGAAGCTAAGTTAGTAAACCTCAACTTCGTAATAGCGTTCCTATCTTGAGAATCAATATCACTAATATCCCAATATACTTTTTGCCATTGATTAGCAGTATTAATATAGATTGTTTCTGTTTGTTCAGTTGCAGCGGATTCACCCATTCCAATCCTAATCGTATTCCCCGTATTCGTTCCATATATCCAGAATGTGACATAATCACGATTACTTAAATCTGCAGATGAAATAGTGGTTTCAATATACCCACCATTAGTACTTGATGTTACTTTAGTTAGATTTCCAACCGTACCTTCGTCCTCGTCTTCAAAGAAATCGACATTTCTAGTGATATCACCATCTGCCACAGTTGCATTTGTTCCCGTCCAAGAAGTATGTGTATTTGCATTCTCAAGATTTGCTGTTGTACTAACTGATTTCCACATTTCCCATGTGCCATCAGTAGAATTATTTGATTTACCCGTTCTGGTTTGAAGTTCTATAAGTCCATACTTATTAGCGTCATAGTTCCATAAGATATTTCCTAATTCAGTAGATTTTTCAGTATTTATTTCATCTGATACAAATACTGAATACGTATAATTTGGTGTAGAAGATGACACGGCAGAAGGTGAAGATGTTCCTGATATAGTACCCGAGTATTCTGAAGCGACTCTTCCAGTACCTCCAGTACCTCCATTTAACCCTCCCCCTACAGTCCCATTATTACATCCTAAACCAGCAGCACCAGCATTTGAGAATGTTTTACTTGTTCCTAAATCAACACTATTACCAATTAGTTTAATACTACCTCCCGCACCACCTCCTCCTCCTCCAGCATAACCAGAAACTGGGCATCCAGAGTTCCCACCGGCTCCTCCGTTAGAGGATAAAGATCCATTCACAACAACTGAATAACTCGATATATATATTATTCCACCACCATCACCTCCAATACCACCTGACACAGCTGTAGTATATGAACCACCACCTGCACCGGCTGAGCCAAAATATAATTTTGACAAATCTGCGACACCATAAGTTCCACCACCACCACCACCTGCACTTGAAGCTCCCGAGGATCCATTACCAGAAGTATTAGTACCACCGTTTGCAGCTGCGGTTCCTCCATAACCAAAACTACCATACCCACCACCACCACCACCATGGTGACCTACACCACCACCACCACCACCACCTTGACTTACTGATCCAGCTCCTCCGGTCGTACCACCACCCCCCCCCCCACAAAATCCTGCACCACCAGCTGTACCACCACCACCACCACTGGCGCCACTTCCACCTGTTCCACCTGATGAGGTTGTTCCAGCTCCTCCCGATCCACAAAATGCCTCTCCTCCTTGGCCACCAGCATTATAGTTATTACCTCCAGTATTACTTGTTCCTCCGATGTATCCTTTAGCATTTGCATGAATTGTTCCATTGATTGAAACTGCACCTGTTGCTCTA
>JACCDN010854173.1_pt1 | contig 36576 bp, 39 predicted proteins | sample 7441691 | NCBI WGS metagenome assembly JACCDN01 (sample SAMN15323439, study PRJNA562643) | freshwater metagenome | isolation source: river surface water | place: USA:Blue River Watershed | collected 2017-08-16
GTACCCGGCTGCAAGGCCGATCGGGTTGGGCAGGGTGAGACCGGCGAGTGTCGTGGCCAACCGGCCGGACCTGAAGGGGCCGGGCCGGGGGGCAAGGCCTGCCCGCAGCGCCAGAATCGACAGGCCATGGGCGCGCTCGGGATCAAAGCGGTGCAGAAGCGCAAGGCCCAGGCGTTCGGTCGGGGTCAAATCACGCCCTCGGGGAAGATGTGGCCCGCCGCACCCAGCGGCAGGGATTTGTCCCAGACCACTTCGGACAGGCTAAGCGCGCGGTACAGATGCGGAAACAGCGCCCCACCGCGCGACGGCTCCCATTTCAGGGCCGGGCCGAGGGTATTGGCCTCGAAGGCGACGAGCACCAGATCGCTGTCGCTGGCAAACCATTTCGCGGCCGTCTCGACCACTTGGGTGGCGGTGGAGAAATGGATGAAGCCATCGGCCAGATCAACGGGCGCGCCGCGGGTCTGGCCTGCGGTGCGGAAGGCATCCCATTCGGGGCGGCGGAAGATCTTGTAGATCAGCATGGGTTTCACCTGCCCCAAGCGGGGGCGGGGGTCAAGCCCGTGCGCATCTGGAGCGGATGCGGTTTTCGCAAGGTGCAAGGCTTGAGCCTGCCCGGCGGGGATGCTATCTAACCCTCAGCGCGGGTGTTGTGTAATGGTAAGACCTTAGCCTTCCAAGCTAAAGACACGGGTTCGATTCCCGTCACCCGCTCCAAAATCCCCGATGTTCGCTACAGAAATCCGCTTAACAGCGGGTGGGCGCCGCTGAAAAACGCCGCCGCTGTGGTCAGGTAGGCGCCAAGCGCCAGCAGCCTTTGGCGGTTCGACAGCGGGTGCTGCACGCGCAGCATGGCCTCTGATTGAACCAACCCCGGCCAGCCCATCACCACAAAGAACAACAAGAACCACGACCGGGTCATCAGGCAGAGCGCGACTGCCAGAACCATCATGGCAAGCGAAGCCTGCCGCGTCAGACCGGGGGCGAAGCTGTAGACCAGCCGCTGTGTCAACTTGCCGCCGTCCAAGGGCCAAAGCGGCAGAAGGTTGAAGAAATTAAGCCCGGCAAAGACCATGCCCTGAACGTAAAGATAGTTGCCGATCTGATAGGGCAGCGTGCTGCCAAACTCGGCGGAGGAGAGGATTGTAGCCAGTGCAAGGCACAGCGCCATCGGGCCGAGGTTGATGGCCGGACCCATCAGGGTGATGAACAGCGCCTTGTCTGAACTGGCGGGCGCGGTGTTCGAAATCGTCACCCCGCCCATCAGCGGGATCAAGCGAAACCGCGCATCGGCATGGCCACAGACCCGGTAGGCCGCGACATGGCCGAATTCATGCACCGCCACGGCAACAAAAAAGGCGATGCCATAAAGCGCACCCAGAAAATGCACTGCCAAACCCACAGCAAGCCCGCCCAAGGCAGCCCCGCCAAGATCAAAACCGATCACCTGAAAGCCGCGCTGCCCGCGCCATCCCCCTTGAAGACTTTTCCAAGTGGCAAGACACAGGGCAGCCGCGGCAACCAGATACAGCATCGAAGATTACAGGTTGTCCTGCTGTGGCATGCCCAGAACGTGGAAGCCGCAATCGACATGCACCACCTCGCCCGTGGTGCAATTGCCGTAATCACTGCACAGCCAGACGGCGGTGCCGCCGATGGCCTCAAGGCTTGCGTTGGCGCGCATCGGGGCATTGGCTTCGGTGTGGCGGAAGGTTGCGCGGGCGCCACCGATCGCGGCCCCGGCCAGCGTCTTCATCGGGCCGGGCGAAATGGCGTTCACGCGCACCTGTTGCGGACCCAGATCATTGGCCAGATAGCGCGTGGCGCTTTCCAATGCGGCCTTTGCCACGCCCATCACATTATAGTTCGGCGTGACGCGGTTCGACCCGCCATAAGTCAGCGTGATAAGGCTGCCACCATCCGGCATCAGCTCTGCGGCACGGCGCGAGACGTCGATGAAGCTGAAGCAGGAAATCGCCAGCGAATTGGTGAAATTCCCGCGGGTCGTGTTGATGAAACGGCCCGTCAGCTCGTTCTTGTCCGAAAAGGCAATGGCATGGATCAGAAAATCCATCGTGCCCCAGCGGTCCTTAAGCGCGCCAAAGCACGCGGAAAGGCTGTCATCATCGGTCACATCGACATCGACCAGAAAATCGCTGCCAACACTGGCTGCCAGCGGCTCTACCCGTTTGCCAAATGCGTCGCCCTGATAGGAAAATGCCAGCTCGGCCCCTTCATCGGCAAGCGCCTTTGCAATGCCCCAGGCGATGGACCGTTCATTCGCCACGCCCATGACAAGCCCGCGCTTGCCCTTCATCAGATCGGCCATACTGGCACTCCTGTCAAAAAATCAGCCGAGATACTTCGACATCACCAAGGTTGCGTTGGTGCCGCCAAAGCCGAAGCTGTTGGACAGGACCGAATCCAGTTCGACATTTTCCCGCAGGGTCGTGACAATCTCGGACGGGTCCAGCGCCGGGTCCAACGTGGTGACGTTGGCGCTGGCGGCGATGAATTTCCCTTGCATCATCAGAAGGCTGTAGATCGCCTCATGCACGCCGGTCGCGCCCAACGAGTGGCCGGTCAGAGATTTGGTCGAGGCGACGGGCGGGGTGGAGCCTTTGCCAAAGACACGGCGCACGGCTTCCATCTCGGTCACATCGCCGACGACGGTCGAGGTGCCGTGGCTGTTGATGTAGTCGATCTTGCGGCCATCAGGCAGGGTCGACAGCGCCAACCGCATCGACCGCTCGCCGCCTTCGCCCGAAGGGGCAACCATGTCATAGCCGTCCGACGTCGCGCCATAGCCGGTCACTTCGCCATAGATCTTGGCGCCACGGGCCAAGGCGTGGTTCAGTTCTTCCAGCACGACAACCCCGCCGCCGCCTGCGATGACAAAGCCATCACGGGTCGCGTCATAGGTGCGGCTCGCGGTGGTCGGGGTGTCGTTGTATTTCGACGACATCGCGCCCATGGCGTCAAACAGGCAGGACAGCGTCCAATCCAGTTCCTCGCCGCCGCCGGCAAAAACCACATCCTGCTTGCCCATCTGGATCAACTCGGTGCCATTGCCGATGCAATGCGCCGAGGTCGAGCAGGCCGAGGTGATCGAATAGTTCACGCCTTTGATCTTGAAGGGCGTCGCAAGGCAGGCCGAGTTGGTCGAGGACATGCAGCGCGTGACCATGAACGGCCCCATACGCTTGGGCGCGCCCTTTTCCATCACAATGCGGTGGGCTTCAAAGAAGTTCGAGGTCGACGGCCCGCCCGACCCCATGATCAGGCCCGCGCGCTCATTCGACACTTCGGCTTCGGTCAAGCCAGAGTCGGCAATCGCCTGCTGCATGGCAAGGAAGTTATAGGCCGCGCCCGGCCCCATGAAGCGCAGGTCGCGCTTGTCGATGTGGTCTTCCAGCGTGATCTGCGGCATGCCATGGATCTGGCTGCGGAAACCGTGTTCGGCGTATTCAGGTGCAAAGACGATGCCGGATTTCCCGGCCCGCAGCGATGCTTCAACCTCGGTAGCATTGTTCCCGATGGACGAGATGATCCCGATCCCGGTGATGACGACGCGACGCATGGGCGTGTTCCTTTCCTCAGTTTGCCGAAAGGGCAACCTTCATGTCGGTGACCTGATAAATGACCTCGCCGTCTGCCTCGACGATGCCGTTGGCAACGCCCATGGTCAGGCGGCGGGTTTGGATGGCTTTGGTGAAATCGACCTTGTAGGTCAGCATCTTGCGATCAGGGCGCACCATGCCGGTCAGCTTGACCTCGCCCACACCCAGCGCATAGCCCCGGCCTTCCCAGCCGCGCCAGCCCAGATTGAAGCCGGTCAATTGCCACAGGCCATCAAGGCCAAGGCAACCCGGCATGATCGGGTTGCCGGGGAAGTGGCAATCAAAGAACCACAGGTCCGGTGTGATGTCGAATTCGGCAACCACATGGCCTTTGCCGTGCAGGCCGCCGTCCTCGGAAATCTCGGTGATGCGGTCCATCATCAACATGGGCGGCGCAGGCAGCTGCGCGTTGCCCGGCCCAAAGAGTTCGCCACGCGCGCATTTCAGAAGGTCTTCCTTGCTGAACGATGTCGGATATTGGCTCATGCGCCCCCTGTCCCCCAAAGGCTGTTGTTTCCCCCGTGTATCACCCCCATGGATAGGGAAGCAAGGGTGGGGGGAAAGGGCCGCTTTTCGCACAGGGGAATGCCCGCTTGCCTGCGCGTGGAGAGGGCGGGGGGAAAGCCAATTGAATTATTCTGGATATGGCCTTAATACTGAACCCATGAACGAAATGACCTCTCTTGACCCGGAACTGCGGCTTGCCGATTGGCTGGCGCGCGGGGGGCTGCGGCCGACGCGGCAGCGGCTTGCGCTTGCGTCGCTGCTGGTTGGGGATGGGGAACACCGCCATGTCACGGCCGAGGGGCTTTATGCCGCCGCCGCCGGAACCGCGGACAAGGTCAGCCTTGCCACCGTCTACAACACGCTGCGTGCCTTTTGCGATGCAGGGTTGATGAACGAAGTGGTGGTGGATGGATCGCGGTCCTATTTCGACACCCGCCTTGACGATCACCCCCATTTCTACTGGGAGGAAACCGGGGTCTTGACCGACGCGCCCGCCGCCCAGTTGAAAATCGCCGAACTGCCCGCCGCGCCCGAAGGGGCCGAGATTGCGCGGGTTGATGTGGTGATCCGGCTGAAAAAGGCCTGAGCGTCTTAGCGCAGCCCCGGCACGCTGCCTGCTTCCACCCCCATCCGCAGGCCGCGCCCGATCCGATGCGCCAGTTCTGACCAACTTTGTGCGGTTTGGGCCGGAAGATTGCGCTTCAGCACCGAATCGAACAGGCCCAGCCAGACATCAAACATCGCCGCCCGCACATTTCCGGCGGCCTGATGCGCGGCAAATGGATTGCCGTCATACGAACGCTCCATCAGGATCGCGTTGCGCCAAAAGCGGGCAATCTTCGCCTCATGTTCGGGCCAATCGGTGACATGCACGGCGAAAACCGGGCCAAGGCCGGGGTGATGCCGGATAGCTGCGTAAAATTCCGCCACCACCAGATCAATTTCGCCGGCGGTGATGTCAAAGCGTGGGGGCAGGGCATTGGTCATGGGCAAAACTCTGACCCGTCCCCGGTTTGACGGCAAGCGGCCCGAACGCCGCACCCCCCTTTGACCTTGGCGCGCGCCAACCCTATAAGGCGGGCCATGAGCCGTATATTCCTGCCCCGCACGCGAATTATCGGCCCGGCGTCCTGATCGGGCGCCGGGATTTCGGCCGCTTTGCGCTGGCCCTTCCTTCGACCCATTTCCCTTTGCCAAGGACCGCATCCGATGTGCGCCGATACGCCCAAGACCGACGATCAGACGACTGACTACCGCGATACCGTTTTCCTGCCCGAAACCGATTTCCCGATGCGTGCAGGCCTGCCGCAGCGCGAACCCGATTGGCTGGCCCGCTGGGAAAAAATCGGTGTTTACGATCGGCTGCGCGCCAAGAAGGGCCAAGACGGCCAGAAACGCCAGGATTTCACCCTGCATGACGGCCCGCCCTACGCCAACGGCCATCTGCACATTGGCCATGCGCTGAACAAGATCCTCAAAGATATGGTGGTGCGTAGCCAGCAGATGATGGGCCGCGACGCCCGCTATGTGCCGGGCTGGGATTGCCACGGTCTGCCGATCGAATGGAAAATCGAAGAGCAATACCGCGCCAAGGGTCTGAACAAGGACGACGTGGATGTTGTTGCCTTCCGTCAGGAATGCCGCAAGTTCGCCGAGGGCTGGATCGACGTGCAACGCGCCGAGTTCAAGCGGCTGGGCGTCACTGGCAAGTGGGAAAAGCCCTATCTCACCATGGATTACCACGCCGAGGCGGTGATCGCGGATGAGTTCATGAAGTTCCTGATGAACGGGACTTTGTATCAAGGCTCCAAGCCCGTCATGTGGTCGCCGGTCGAAAAGACCGCGCTGGCCGAGGCCGAGGTGGAATATCACGACCACACCAGCCACATGATCTGGGTGCGCTTCCGTCCGCAGTCGGGTCTTGATGGTGCCACTGTGGTGATCTGGACCACGACGCCTTGGACCATCCCGCAAAACCGCGCTGTGGCTTACGGGCCGGGCATTGCCTATGGTGCCTACCGGGTGGACGCTTTGGGCGAACATTCGGCGGCCGTGGTGGGCGAGGTCATCATCCTTGCCGACGCTTTGGCCGAAGGCGTGATGAAATCCGCCCGCGTCGAAGGCTTCACCCGTCTGCGCGATGTGGCTGTGACCGAGTTTGAAGGCGTTCTTCTGTCCCACCCCTATGCCAAGATCGAGGGCGGCAATGGCGAATGGGACTATGATGTTCCCATGCTTCCCGGCGACCATGTGACCGATGACGCGGGCACTGGCTTTGTCCATACCGCGCCAAGCCATGGGGACGACGACTATCAGGTGGGCCTGAAATACCGCCTGCCGATGACCTACAACGTCGAGGCCGATGGCAGCTACCGCACCGATCTGCCCTTGTTCGGCGGTCAGCACATCATCCTGCCCGACGGCAAGGAAGGCCCGGCAAACGTTTCGAACATCAAGGCTTTGGCCGGTTCAGGCGCGCTTTTTGCCAAGGGCAAGCTGAAGCACAGCTACCCGCATTCGTGGCGGTCCAAGGCCCCGGTGATCTATCGCAACACGCCGCAATGGTTTGCCGCGATTGATGCCAAGATTGACGACGGGCAAGGCACCTATGGCGACACCATCCGCGCCCGCGCGCTGACATCCATCACCGATCTGGTGGAGTTCACCCCGGTTTCTGGCCGCAACCGTCTGCACTCGATGATCGAGGCGCGGCCTGACTGGGTGCTGTCGCGCCAACGCGCCTGGGGCGTGCCGCTGACCTGCTTTACCAAGGTTGGGGCCAAGCCGACGGACGCCGATTTCCTGCTGCGCAACCCCGAGGTCAACGCGCGCATCAAGGCCGCGTTTGAGGCCGATGGCGCCGATGTCTGGTATGTGGCGGGCTTTAAGGAAAAGGTGTTGGCGGGCATTGTCGACCCGGCGGCCTATAATCAGGTCTTCGACGTTCTCGACGTCTGGTTTGACTCTGGCTCTACCCATGCGTTCGTGCTGCGGGACCGCGAGGACGGCAGCGCCGATGGCATTGCCGATCTCTATCTGGAAGGCACCGACCAGCATCGTGGCTGGTTCCATTCTTCGATGCTGCAAGCCTGCGGCACCAAGGGGCGCGCGCCCTATCGCGGTGTGTTGACCCACGGCTTCACGCTGGACGAAAAGGGCATGAAAATGTCCAAGTCCTTGGGCAATACCGTCGCCCCGCAGCAGGTGATCGACGAATACGGCGCTGATATCCTGCGGCTTTGGGTGGCGCAGTCTGACTATACGGTGGACCTGCGCATCGGGAAGGAAATCCTGAAAGGCGTGGCGGACAGCTATCGCCGGCTGCGCAACACCCTGCGCTTCATGCTGGGCAATCTGGCGGGCTTTACCGAGGCGGAAAAGGTCGCCCCGGCGGAGATGCCGGAGTTGGAACGCTGGGTGCTGCACCGTTTGGCCGAGTTGGACGTCGAGGTGCGTCAGGGATACGCCAAATATGACTTCCAAGGCGTCTTCCAAAAGCTGTTCACCTTTGCGACCACCGATCTGTCGGCCGTCTACTTCGACATTCGCAAAGACAGCCTTTACTGCGACGCGCCGTCCTCGACCCGCCGCCGCGCGGCGCGCACGGTGCTGGATATCCTGTTCCACCGTCTGACACTGTGGCTGGCCCCGATCCTGACCTTCACCATGGAAGAGGTCTGGCTCTGCCGCAATCCGGGCGAGGATACCTCGGTGCATCTGGAAGATTTCCCCGAAACGCCCAGCGTTTGGCGGGACGATGCTTTGGCAACCAAGTGGGAGGGCATCCGTGCCGCCCGCCGGGTTGTGACCGGTGCCTTGGAAGTGCAGCGCACGGCCAAGGTGATCGGTGCCAGCCTTGAGGCGGCCCCGGTGGTGCATGTCGAAGATGCGGGCCTGCTGGCGGCGCTGAAATCGGTGAACTTTGCCGATCTGTGCATCACCAGCGCCATCGGTCTGACCGCCGATCCCGCCCCGGCCGAAGCCTTCCGCTTGCCCGAAGTGCCGGGTGTTGCAGTGGTGTTTGAAACCGCGATGGGCGAGAAGTGCCAGCGTTGCTGGCAGATCTTGTCAGATGTGGGCAGCCATAAGCACGCCCATACCTGCAAGCGCTGCAATGACGCCCTAGGCTAATCGGCCTTTTCAAAGCCCGTAAAAGACCAAAGCGCACCGAGATTTCGGTGCGCTTTTTCATTCAGGAATAAAAAAGCTGCGGGAGGCACTGGGAGAGCCCCCCGCAGCAGGACTGCCCATTCAGGCAGGGAGACGAAGGCGGAACGGCAGGGCCGGGAAGCTCCACACCTTGTGGCGGGCTTCGACCGGGCCAAGGCCCAGATGCATGGCTTCAAGATCGGCGCGCGTCAGGCCGATATCCGCCAGCAAACGGTCGTCCGAGCGATCAAGCAGGAACTTGGTCGAACGGCGGGTTTGGATTTGGGACATCAGGTGGCTGAACATGGCGGACTCCTTTGCTTCATCCGCAATATGGGCCTTGCCTTGACATTTCACAAACGAATAGGTTTTATCTCTGACATAAGTTTGTCTCATGGTTTTGGCATGACGAACCCCCTCGACAGCGATTTGATGCGCAGCTTTCTGGCTGTGGCCGATGCGGGATCCGTGACCGTGGCGGCGGCCCGGCTTTACCGGACGCAATCTGCGGTTTCCTTGCAGATCAAACGGTTGGAAGAAAGTCTGGGCCAGCCGCTTTTCACCCGGCAGGCGCGTGGGGTGGAGTTGACCCCGCGGGGCGACCAGCTGTTGCCCTATGCCCGCAAAGTCGTGGCGCTGTTGGATCAAGCCGCCGTTGCCCTGCGTGAAAAGCCCCTTGTGGGGCCGGTGCGGGTGGGGATTCCGGATGAATACTCTGGCACGGTGCTGCCGCGGGCCTTGGCCGCCTTTGACGAACGGCACGAAGGGGTGCAGGTTTCGGTCCGGGTTGACCATTCCAGCGCGCAGATCCGGGCGCTCGAGGCGGATGAAATCGACATCGCGGTGATCTATGACTGGGATTATGTGCAAGAGGGCGAGGTGCTGTGCATCGACCCCACGGTTTGGGTGACGTCAGAAACCCACCAGCAACACCTGCGCCACCCCGTGCCGGTTGCCGTCTATTTCAAATCGGCGTGGAGCCGCGAATTCGCCGAAGCAGGGCTGACGCGGCAACGCATTGATTGGCGCCCCGCTTGGGCCTGCGACATGGCTGGGGGCTTTCGGGTGGCGGTGCTGAATGGCATGGCGGTGGCCCCCCTGTCCCGCTCGACCATACCGGTCGGGTGCCGGGAGTTGACGGCCGAGGATGGCTTTCCGATCGTCGATTACGCCCGCGTCATGCTGCGGCGCAACCCGCGTGGCACCTCGCCCGCGATTGAGGGGATGGCCACGATGCTGCGCGAGGCCTTTGCGCCCTTGGGGGCGAAGGCGATAGATGGCCCAAGGGGGCGGGGAGGGGCCGGATGAACGCTGCGATCTGCGTTGACACCCCGCTTGGTCCCGTCACCGTGCAAGAAAAGGCGGGGGTTCTGACCAGCCTGACCTGGGCGTCCACGCACGGGCAAACAGGGGAAACGCCGCTTTTGCGCGATGCGGCCGAGCAGCTTGCCGCCTATTTCGCGGGGGCGTTGCATCGCTTTGATCTGCCCTTTGACTGGGGCGGCGGGTTGCAGGAAAAGGTCCGTCGCGCCATGGCGGCGATCCCCTTTGGCCAGACGTTGACCTATGGTGAGATTTCCGCGCAGGTCGGTGCGCCGGCGCAGGCGGTCGGGCAGGCCTGCGGTGCCAATCCTTTGCCGATCTTTATCCCCTGTCACCGAGTCTTGGGCGCAAAGGGTCTAGGGGGCTTTTCCGCCAAGGGTGGGGTGGAGACCAAGGTCTGGCTTTTGCGCCACGAAGGGGCGGCGGGCCTTTTGATCTGACCAGAGTCAGACCGGCACACATGTCTGCTGGGGCGCTTGCGGTAAACCGCCGGAGCCTCCGGCGGGGATATTTAGGCCAAGGTAAACCGGGGAAGTGGCTTGCGGTAATCTGGGGCTGTTTGTAACGATTTCACGATAACACAGAGCAGGGGCAGGAATTGAGCGTTTGGGTCATGATGGCGGTCCTTGGGGCAGCCTTTCTCCATGCCTTGTGGAATTCTCTGCTCAAGGTCGGCACCTCGCGCATGGGGGCGATGGTGATCCTGTCGATCGGCGAGATCCCGATCGGCCTTGCCGTGGCGCTGGCCTTGCCCCCCTTGGACTGGCAGGTGGCGCCTTGGGTCTTGGGCGCGGGCTGCGCGCATTTCTTTTACAAGTTGTTCCTGACCTATGCCTATGAGCGGGGGGATCTGAGCCGGGTCTACCCGATTGCCCGCGGGTCAGCGCCTTTGGTGGTGGGGATTGTCTCGCCCTATTTCCTGACCGACGTCATCACGCCGACCGAGTTTGCCGGGATTGCGGTTTTGGGCGCGGGTATTCTTTTGATGGCACGGGGGGTATTTGCCAGTGGTGAAAACCGGCGTTTGATCCCTTATGCGTTGGGATCGGCCTGTGCGACGGCCAGTTACACCCTGATCGACGGGCAAGGCGCGCGCGTGGCCGGGGATGCGGTGGCCTATATCGCGTGGGTTTTCGTGATCGACGGGCTGTTTTTTGCCGCGGGCATGCTGGCGTGGAAGGGGGCTGCGGTCTTGCCGCGGCAGCCGCGCGCTTGGGGGATCGGGATGATTGCGGCGGCGGCTTCTTATGGGGCCTATGCGGTCAGCGTCTGGGCGATGACCATTGCCCCGATTGCCGTGGTGGCGGCGCTCCGGGAAACCTCGATCCTGTTTGCGGTGCTGATCGGCTGGCTGGTCTTTGGCGAGCGGATGACGCGCGGCAAGGCGCTTGCGGCGCTGGTGATTGTCGGCGGGGTGATGCTGACGCGGCTTTAGCTGATCCGGCGCGGGCGTTCGGGGATGATTTGCTGGGCGACACCTGCGCCCACCAGATAGATCGACGTCGCGACCAATCCCCAATGCGCCCACGTGCCTTCGGCAAAGTTCACCCAAGCGGCCCATGCGGCAAACAGCACCCAAGCGATGGAGACCGGCAGGGTGATTTCGCGCCAGCGTTTGGTGCGGGTGGGATGCACGAATTTCAGCGGCACGAACATGCCGACCGTCAGCAGGACAACGACGGCAAGGATGGTGTGCTGCGATGGTGCGATCGCGAACAGCACCAGAACCACCATGTTCCAGCAGGCCGGAAAGCCCGAAAAGCTTTTGTCTTTGGTCTTCATCCGGGTGTCGGCGAAATAGATGACAGAGCCATAGCAGATCACGATGATCGCGAGCCATCCGGTCCAGCCCGTCAGCATGCCCGATTTGAACAGCGCATAGGCGGGAATAAAGACATAGGTCAGATAGTCGACGATCAGATCCATCAGAACCCCGTCATAGGTCGGGAAGTTCTTTGGCGTGTCATAGCGCCGGGCCAAGGGGCCATCGATGCCATCGACCAGCAAAGCCAGCACCAGCCAAAGGAACATGGTCTGCCAGTGGCCTTCAACCGCGGCCAGCATGGCAAACATCGACAAGACCGCGCCAGAGGCGGTCAAGAGGTGAACAGAGAGCGCTTTGATCCGTATACTCATGCGGGGTTCATGCCGCAAAGTGGCCCGGCTGGCAATGCTTGACAGCCGGGCGTAGGTAAAATCTGAGCGTGATCAGCCCTTCAGGGCCTGCAAGATTTGGCTGTAGCGCTGGGCGAGGGCGTCGGTGTCGGTGCTGTTTTCGACCTGTGCTGCCATGGCCTTGACGATGGTTTCGGCCAGAGATCCGGTCTGGGTCGCGCTGTCATCGGCCGCCATCTTAGCCAGCCCACTTGCCAAATCTGACCCGCTCAGGCTGCCATCGGCATCTTCATCCATCGCCTCCAGCACGGCGGTCAGGGCTTCGGCAACGCTGGTGGCAGTGGTCTCATCCATTCCGACACCTCCAGCGCTGCGACTGGGGGGCGGGCCATCGGGGGGCGGTCCATGAGGTTGCGGACCGCCCGCCCCGCCGGGGCCAGAGGTCGCGGCGTCATCGGATGCGGACATGCCCGCCATCAGGCCTGCGATGTCAACGGCCGAGCCTGCCGCCTGCAACACGGCATTCACGGCCGTCTCATAGCTGCCAACTTCGGCGGCATCGAGTTGGCCATTGCCGTCGGCATCCACAAGCCCGAAGGCATCGGACAAGAGCGTGGAGGCGGCGCTTTCGTCAATCTCGCTGGTCGAAAGCGTGCCCGAGCCGTCGGTATCGCTGCTGGCCAGCGCCTCGAACAAGGACTGTGCGTCGCTGCCCATGCCCGAGCCGGGCGGGGGACCAGAGGGAGGAGGGCCGGGGGGGCGCTGACCGGCCGATTTCAGGCTGGACGAGGTGCTTTGCGTTTCGCCATTGGTCTTGAGCAGGTTCAAAAGCCTGGCGCCAGAGGAGGAGAGTTGACTGGATTGACCTGTCGAAAACGAAATGGCGGACATGGGGTTCACCTTCCTGGTTGCGCTCCCTTGCCGCGATAAAGACCTGATGCGGTTAAGAAAGTGCTGCCACGGTGACGCTGCGGACCCGCAATATGTATTCAATTTTCAACGGTATGGCCAAAGGTTCAGGCCCGCGGATGGGCCTTTTCATAGACTTCCATCAGACGCGCTGCATCAACGGCAGTATAGGCTTGGGTCGTTGACAGCGAGGCGTGGCCCAGCAGTTCCTGAATGGCGCGCAGGTCCCCCCCGGCTGACAACAGATGCGTGGCAAAGCTGTGGCGCAGCGCATGGGGCGTGGCGCTGGCAGGCAGGCCCATTTGCAGCCGGGCTTTCTCCATGACCCGCTGCACCAATCGCGGGCTGAGGGGGCCACCCCGCGCGCCGCGAAACAACGGGGCATCGGTCGCCAAATCAAAGGGGCAAAGCGCGACATAATGGGCAATCGCCTGTTTCGTCGCAGGCAAGGTTGGCACCAGACGTTCTTTCCCGCCTTTGCCGAGGATCCGCAGCACCTCGGGCAGAGGGTGGGCGTCCCCGGTCAGCCCCAACGCCTCGGAAATCCGCAAACCAGAGCCGTAGAGCAGCGTCACGATCGCCATGTCCCGCGCCGCAACCCATTCTTCGCGTGCCTGATCGCCAACCACGACGATCATGTCGCGGGCGGCGTCTTCGGCCAAGGGGCGCGGCAGTTTGCGTTTGTATTTGGGCGCGCGCATTGACAGGGCGGCGGTGGCATCGTTGCCCTCTTGATCCGAGACAAAGGCAAGAAAGCTTTTCACCGCCGAAAGTTTTCGCGCCACAGAGCGGGGGGCGACGTCGCGCTTGTGCATTTCGGACATGAAGGCGCGCAGATCGAATTTCCCAAGATCGGTCAGGGCGGACATGCCTTCCTGCCCGCCGTGGTGGCGGCTGAGAAAATCCAGAAACTGTCCGACGTCGCGGCCATAGGCGGCCAGCGTATTGTCTGCGGCACCTTTCAGGGCGCGCAGATGGTCCAGCCAGCGGGCCATCGCGTCGCGCTGGGCGGCGCTGATCGCCAGCCCGGCCATCGTCACGACAACCAGCGTCGCATCGTGCGCTCAAAGACGCCGGCAAAGAAGGCCAGCAAATCGGTGCCATGGGTGGATTTGAACTGATGCGGGTCTTCGGTTCCAAGAACCAGCATGCCGGGCAGACGCCCCTTGCCAAAATCCAACTTCATCAACGCCTCAGAGCGGATCCACCCGGCCCGCTCGCCATAAAGCGCGTCCGATTGCGGCAACACTTGCCGCAGCACCACGGCGCGCTGCGGCACATTGCGCCCGCCTGTCAGGTAGTCGCTGACAAAGCCGGGGGCGGCGACAAAAAGCACATCGCCTAGTTTGCGCAAAGCGGGGTCTTCGGCGTCTTGCACCGATTCCAGCACCAGCCGCACACAGTCAATCCGCAGCGTTTGGGCCACATCGGTCGCCATGGTTTTCAGAAAATCTTCAAAGGACAGCGGATCCAGCATTTGCAGGATGGCGCGATGCACCTGATTTGTCCCGGCAAGATTCTCATAGGCGGCGGCAATCACCGTGCGATGGGTGTCTTCCAGCCGGTCCAGCCGGTTCTCCAGCCGCTCCATTGCGATACCGCGCAGGTCGACAACATTGCCGCCCATCAAGCGTTCATTCGCGCCGATCAGCGCGTTCATCACATCGCGATCTTCGAGAACCGTCTCGGGCTCCGCAAGGATGCGGTCCCGCATGTCCTGATCCATCATCCGTCCCGGGCCTCATCCGCGCCCTGTGCCGGGCGGCTTTACCTTTTGCAACCATTTACCACAAAACGCGTGCATCGCTCTAGTGCCATTCGGCCACAACTGGCCGCAGATGGCATGCGCCGGACGCTCCGCGGGGAGTATTTAAGACCAAGATGAACTGGTTTTTCATCTTGGCAAAAATACTCCCGCCGGAGGCATCCGACAGGCTTGGCAAGCGGGTTGATTACAGGATCTTCTGCCCGGTCTTGGCCCAGTCTTTCATGAACTGTTCCAGTCCTTTGTCGGTCAGCACATGGTTCGCCAGCCCTTTGATGACGGCGGGCGGCGCGGTCATCACATCGGCGCCGATCAGGGCGCATTGGGTGACATGGTTGGCGGTGCGGATCGAGGCGGCAAGGATCTGGGTGTCAAAGCCGTAGTTGTCATAGACCTGACGGATGTCGGAAATCAGTTCCAGCCCGTCAAGATTGATGTCATCCAGACGCCCGATGAAGGGCGAGATGAAGGTCGCGCCGGCCTTGGCGGCGATCAGCGCCTGATTGGCCGAGAAGCAAAGCGTGACGTTGACCATCTTGCCTTCGTCCGACAACACCTTGCAGGTTTTCAACCCGTCCCAGGTCAGCGGCACTTTGACGGCGATATTCGGGGCGATCTCGGCCAGTTTGCGGCCTTCGGCGATCATTTCGTCAGCGGTCAGCGCCACGACTTCGGCCGAAACCGGGCCTTCGACAAAGGAGCAGATTTCCTTGGTCACTTCGAGGATGTCACGGCCTGATTTCAGGATCAGCGAGGGGTTCGTGGTGACGCCGTCCACCATGCCAAGGGCGTGCAGTTCACGGATGGCATCGACATCGGCGGTATCGACAAAGAATTTCATGGCGGGGTCCTTTCGGAATGGGTTGCGGGTGCTTGGGGCGGGGTTTACCCCATAAGGGGGCCAAGGCAAAGGGCAGATGACAGCAGAACGGGTTTACGCGGCGGGCGATCTGGTGGGGGTTCTGACGACAGAACCCTTGGGACGCGTCTTGGACTATAAGGCGCCCGAGGGCGGCTGTGCTGACGGGGATTTCGTCGAGGTGCCTTTGGGGCCGCGCCGGGTCTTGGGCGTGGTCTGGGGGCCGGGCGAGGGCAAGTTTGATCCCACCCGGATCCGGCAGGTGGCCCGTGTGTTGGACGCCGCCCCGATGCGGGCGGAGTTGCGCAGCTTTTTGACACGCGCTGCCGATTACACCTTAACCCCCTTGGCCGCGATGTTGCGCCTTGCCACCCGCGCGCCGGGGCTGGGCGATGCGGTGTCGATGCGCAAGGTCTATCGTCTGGCCGGTCCCGTGCCGAACCAAATGACCGAGGCACGCTTTCGCGTGGTGGAAGCCTTGCGGCGGTTTGGCGCGGCCCCGGTGACGTTGGGCGAGTTGGCCGAAGAGGCCGCTTGCGGGCCTTCGGTGGTCAAGGGCTTGGTAAAGCTGGGCGTGATTGCCGAAGAAGACACGCCGCGCGATCTGCCTTACCCGCCGATGCAGCCGAAACTCGCGCATCATCTGATGGGCGATCAGGTGGGCGCTGCCGATGCGCTGGTGGCGCAGATAGGGAACGGCTTTGCGTCGACGTTGCTCAAAGGCGTGACGGGGTCGGGCAAGACCGAGGTTTACCTTGAGGCCGTGGCCGAATGTCTGCGGCGCGGCCAGCAGGCGCTGGTCCTGTTGCCCGAAATCGCGCTGACGGCGGATTTTCTGGGCCGGGTCGAGGCGCGGTTCGGTGTGCGGCCTGCCGAATGGCATTCGGGCGTGACGATGACGGAACGCCGCCGTTTGTGGAAGATGGTGGGGCAGGGTGGGGCGCAGTTTGTCGTGGGCGCACGCTCGGCGCTGTTTCTGCCGTTTCGCGATCTGGGGCTGATCGTCGTCGATGAAGAGCATGACACCTCCTACAAGCAGGAGGAGGGTGTCCTGTACAATGCCCGCGACATGGCGGTGTTGCGTGCAAGTATTGTCGGCTGTCCGATTCTGCTGGCCTCGGCCACGCCCTGTCTGGAAACTTGGGCCAATGTCGAGGCTGGGAAATACGGCCGTGTCGATCTTGGCGCGCGGTTTGGCGCGGCAGAGTTGCCGCCGATGCGGGCCATCGACATGCGGGGCGAAAAGCTGGCCTCGGACCGTTGGATTTCCGCCAAACTGGCCGCCGAGGTGCAGGCGCGGGTGGCCAAAGGGGAACAGTCGCTTTTGTTCCTGAACCGGCGGGGCTATGCGCCGATCACGCTGTGTCGGGCCTGCGGGCATCAGGTGGGCTGCGACGATTGCGACGCGCGGATGGTGGAGCATCGTTTCCTGAAACGTCTTGTTTGCCATCAATGCGGCGCGACAAAGCCCGTGCCCGTTGCCTGCCCTGCCTGCGGCGTCGAGGGCCGGATGGCCGCTGTCGGTCCGGGGGTGGAGCGGTTGGCCGAAGAGGTGACCGCGCGTTTTCCGGACGCACGTTTGTCAGTTCTTTCGTCGGACCTCTTCGGCAGCGCCCGGGCGCTGAAAGAGGCGGTGGTCAATATCGCCGAAGGTGGGGCCGATATCATCATTGGCACACAGATTGTGGCCAAGGGGCATAACTTTCCCCTGCTGACGCTGGTCGGGGTGATCGACGCCGATTTGGGGCTGCAAGGGTCAGACCTGCGCGCGGCAGAACGGACGTTTCAACTGATGCGCCAAGTGGCGGGCCGGGCGGGGCGGGCGGACAAGCCGGGGGAGGCGTGGCTGCAATCCCACCAGCCTGACCATCCGGTGATCCGCGCGATCTTGGGCGGGGATGAGGAAGCCTTTTGGAAGGCCGAGGCAGCCGAGCGCAAAGCGGCGGGCGTGCCGCCCTATGGGCGGATGGCCGGGATTATCCTGTCGTCGCCAGATGTGGCGCAGGTTTTTGATTTCGGGGCGGAACTTGCCCGCCGCGATGGCCCCTTGCGCCGGGTTGGCGCGCAGGTCTTTGGTCCGGCCCCTGCGCCGATTGCACGGGTGCGCGGACGGCACCGGGTGCGGCTTTTGGTCAAGGCGGAAAAGACGGTGCCTTTGCAGGCGGCTTTGGCCGAATGGGTGGGGCAGCTGAAACTGCCGACGAACCTGCGGCTGGCGATCGACATTGATCCGCAGAGTTTTTACTAGCCGATTTCCGGCAAAACTCCGGTGCTGCCGCGGCAGCCCAAATTTCTTGCAAGAAATTTGTCAAAATCCTTCGAAGGATTTTGTTTCTCGCCTATATGGAGGGCAAGAACAGGAGAATGCCCATGCTTGTGATTGATCGCGCCAAAATGCAGATGGTCCGCCCCGAAGACGCCCTTCCTGGCCGTCCCGAACCGATGCCCATCACCGAGCCGCATTTTCTGTCGGGGATTGATCTGAAATCCCCCGTACCCGCAGGCATGGCCGAGGCGATGTTCGGCATGGGTTGTTTTTGGGGTGTGGAACGCAAGTTCTGGCAGCAGCCCGGCATTTGGCTGACCATGGTCGGCTATGCGGGCGGCTTCACCCCGAACCCGACCTACAAGGAAACCTGCACCCAACTGACCGGGCATAACGAGGTGGTGCGGGTGATCTTTGATCCGGCCGTCACCTCTTATGAGGCGCTGCTCAAGCTGTTTTGGGAAAACCACAACCCGACCATGGGCATGCGGCAGGGCAATGACATCGGCTCGACCTATCGTTCGGGGATTTATACCTACAGCCCCGAACAGACCGCCGCTGCTGAGGCGTCGAAGCTGGCTTATGCCGAACGGCTGCGCGCAGCCGGGCATGGTGCGGTGACGACAGAAATCCTGCCCGCGCCGGTGTTTTATTATGCCGAGGATTATCACCAGCAATATCTGGCGAAGAACCCCGAGGGCTATTGCGGGCTGGGCGGCACCGGCGTGACCTGCCCGATTGGGCTGAATGCTTGACCCTGTGGGGCCAAGGGCCTAATCCCGCCGGAAAGAAGCCCGGAGGCCGCTATGCCCTTGTTCGTTGCTGAAACCACGCTGGAAGGCGATGACGCCGCGTTTGCCTTGGCTGACGCGTTGGAGCGGATGCAGCCCCCGGCGCTGACGGCGGAATGTTACGACGTCGAGGGCATGGCCGGGTTGGTGCGGGTGGCCGCGACCTTTTCGCTGGCGCCGAATGAGGTGATGCTCGCCGTTCTGGCCGAAGCGTTCGGGGCTGGTGCCTTTGAAATCTCGCCCCTGTCCCAGCACACTTGGTCGGCCCTGACCACGCTGCCGGGCGAGGCAGGGGCGCGGGCCTTGGCCAGCCAGATCGAAGCAATGGAGCCTGCACCCTATGGGGTCGGTGCCTTTGAAATCGAAGATGGGTCAGGTCTGTGGGAGGTCGGCGCCTATTTCTCGGACGCGCCCGATACCGCCGCCATCAATGCCCTTGCCGCCCAAGCGGGGGCGAAGCCTTTCGTGATTTCCGAAGTGCCGGATGTCGATTGGGTGGCCCATGTGCGCCGCGAATTGGCCCCGGTCGAGGCTGGGCGCTTCTTTGTCTATGGCAGCCATGATGCCGACCGCGTGCCGACCGATCCGGGCCGCGTGCCCTTGCAGATCGAGGCGACGGTGGCCTTTGGCACCGGGCATCATGGCACGACGCTGGGCTGCCTGCGCGCCTTTGATCGGCTGTTTGAACAGGGTTTGCGCCCGTCCAAGGTGGCTGACATTGGCGCTGGCACGGCTGTGTTGGCCATCGCCGCCGCAGCCGTTTTGCCCGATGCCTTGGTGATCGCCAGCGACATTGATGAGGTGGCGGTCGATGTGGCCGAGGCGAATGTGGCAATCAACGGGCTGGATGGCCGGATTGAATGTCTTGAGGCCGCTGGCTTTGCCCATCCGCGTTTGCATGAGGCCAGCCCCTATGACCTGATTTTCGCCAATATCCTGAAAGGCCCGTTGATCGAGCTTGCCCCTGACATGGGGCAGCACTGCGCGCCGGGCGGTTTGGTGATCCTGTCCGGCCTTTTGGCAGTGCAGGCCGAGGCGGTGACGGCAGCCTATATTGCCGCTGGTTTTACGCCGGTTTCGCGCGATGACCTTGGGGAATGGTCGGCATTGGTTCTGAAGCGGAACTAAATTGTTTCTGTCAAATCCAAGGCTTAGCCGATAGCGCTGCCCCGATTTCGCCACAATTGGATCGCATGAAAGTCTTCATGTGGGGGCGTAACGCGTGGAGCGGGTATCATGTATGATACAAACTTGGTCGACTTCTATGCCCGGGTTGCGGCGTTCGAAAAGTCACAAGCCAAGGGCTATGGCCATGAAGCCCCCGGCACCCTTGGCCGGTCTGTCACCTACGGTCTGCGCAAACCCCGCCGTCGGATTCGCCTGATGCCGCTGGCCTTTGTTATTCTTGCCGCGGTCGGGCTGAAAGCCACGATTCTGCATTCGGTGGGGGCGGCGGCTTATGAAACACGCGTCGCCGCGCTTGAGGCGGGGCAGGGCTTTGACCGTCTTGGCGGTTGGTTGATGCGGGTTGATCCTGTTACCGCCTTTGTGGCCGAAAAGATCGACACCGCCACGCGGGCGATCAGGGGCTGAGTGCGATCAGCAGGTCAGCCCCCCGCCGCCGCATGGCATGCAAATGAAAAAGCCGCTGCCCATTCTTGGGCTGCGGCTTTTCTGTAGCATGCGTCAGGCGTTGGCTTAGCGGCCAATCGCCTCGATGTCGCCCCGGCACAGACCGATATCATCCAGTTCACGGTCAGTCAGCTTTGCCAGTGCCTTGCGGGTGACGCGCGCGTCATTCCAGGCAGCAAAACCAGCAAGCTTGTCGTTCACCGATTGAACGAAACGGAAAATGGCGATGGCGCCAAACGGCGCCGCGTGGGACGTCTCATAAGCGGCCATAGCGGGTATCCTTTCTCGAACTGCTCATAACCTAGGCATGTCTCTGCCCTTGATGGCGGCTAAATAGTCATGCTGCATATGCGAAGCAATGGGGGTTCGGGAATGGCCGCAATGCGTGCCGTGCATGGCTGTTTGCCAAAAATTAACCACAGTTATAGACGTTTAACGCTTCATTAATCGAAAATGTCGCGTTTTGCGCAAAGGGCGTCGAGTTTCTGCGCTTGCATAATGGATTCCGAGAAATTCCCAAGAAAGACAATTCAACTTGGCGGATGTTCTTCTTTCGTGCTAATTCGGAGAGGGCGCGAAAAACGGGGGCAGCCATGCGAGTTTTAGGAATCGACCCCGGTTTGCGAAACCTTGGCTGGGGGGTGATCGACGTCGTGGGCGCGCGTATCAGCCATGTCGCCAACGGGATCTGCCATTCCGCCCCGGGCGAGGCAGAGGGGGATCTGGCCTTGCGTCTGGTGTCCTTGCACAGCCAATTGACTGAGGTTTTGCGTGAATTCACACCGGATGCTGCGGCGGTGGAACATACCTTTGTCAACAAAGATGCGGTCGCGACGCTGAAACTGGGGCAGGCCCGGGGAATCGCCCTGTTGGTGCCTGCACAGTTTGGCCTGACGGTCGGGGAATATGCCCCGAATGCGGTAAAGAAATCCATCGTCGGGGTCGGTCATGCTGCCAAGGATCAGGTGGATCACATGGTGCGGCTTCACCTGCCGGGCGTGAAAATTGCCGGGCCTGACGCGGCGGATGCTTTGGCGATTGCGATTTGCCATGCACATCATCTGCAAAGCGCGGGGCGGTTGCAGGCAGCATTGAAAAGGGCGGCAGGATGATCGGCAAACTTTCGGGGCGTCTGGATTGGCGCGGTGGTGACACGGTGCTGATTGATGTGCGCGGTGTGGGCTATGTGGTGCATGTGTCGGATCGGACCATGGCAGGCCTGCCGGGACTGGGTGAGGCGGTCAGTCTTTATACCGAACTTCTGGTGCGCGAAGATCTTTTGCAGCTCTTTGGCTTTCCGACCATGCTGGAAAAGGAATGGCACAAGCTGTTGATGACGGTGCAGGGCGTGGGGGCCAAGGCCTCGATGGCGATCCTTGGCACTTTGGGGCCAGAAGGCGTGGGTCGGGCCATTACGCTGGGCGATCAGCGTGCGATTCAGGCAGCCCCCGGCGTGGGGCCAAAATTGGCCCCACGCATCATTCTAGAGCTGAAATCCAAGGCGGGTTCGGTGATGGCGATGGGCGCAAACCTTGCCGTAACGGCCGAAGCCGATGACAGCGTGATTGAACCCTTTACGCCCGCCCCTGCAAAGAAGGCGACCAAACCCGCAAGCCCGTCACAGTTCCGCGCCGCCTTTACGGCGGATGCGCTGTCAGCGTTGATGAACCTTGGCTATGGTCAGGGTGATGCCGCGCAGGCCGTGGCCACGGTGGCCGGTGAGGCGCCCGAGGCCGATACCGCGACCTTGATCCGGGCGAGCCTGAAACTTTTGGCGCCGAAGGGCTAAGTAATGAGTTCAGACCCCACCTTGCGCCCGGAAAAACTGCCCGATGACGCCGACCGCGCCCTGCGCCCGCAGGCGCTGGAGGATTTCGTGGGGCAGGCCGAGGCCCGCGCCAACCTGCGCGTCTTCATCGAAAGCGCCAAGCTGCGCACCGAGGCGATGGACCACACGCTGTTTCACGGTCCGCCGGGCCTTGGAAAGACGACGCTGGCGCAGATCATGGCGCGCGAGTTGGGGGTGGGGTTCCGTATGACTTCGGGTCCGGTCTTGGCCAAGCCCGGCGATCTGGCGGCGATTCTGACCAATCTGGAACCGCGCGATGTGCTGTTCATCGACGAAATTCATCGCCTGTCGCCGGTGGTCGAAGAGGTGCTTTACCCCGCGATGGAGGATTTTGCGCTGGATCTGGTGATCGGCGAAGGGCCTGCCGCGCGGACAGTGCGGATTGATCTGCAACCCTTCACGCTGGTCGGCGCGACCACCCGGCTTGGCCTTTTGACGACGCCGCTGCGTGATCGGTTCGGTATTCCGACCCGGCTGAATTTCTATACCGAAGAAGAACTTGACCATATCGTTGCGCGGGGCGCGCGGCTGATGGGGATCGAAAGCGAGCCGGCAGGCACGCGCGAGATTGCGCGCCGGGCGCGCGGCACACCACGCATCGCTGGCAGGCTTTTGCGCCGTGTCGTGGATTTCGTGACGGTGGAAGGCAATGGTCGGCTGACCCGCGCCATCGCGGACCGGGCGTTGACGCGGCTTGGGGTGGACCATCTTGGCCTTGATGGAGGGGACCGGCGCTATCTGTTGCTTTTGGCCGAAAACTACGGCGGCGGGCCGGTTGGCGTGGAAACCATTGCTGCGGCCTTGTCCGAGGCCCGCGATGCCATTGAAGAAGTGATCGAACCCTATCTTTTGCAACAAGGTCTGATCCTGCGAACGCCGCGCGGGCGCATGCTGGGGGCAAAGGCTTGGGCGCATCTGGGTCTTGCCGCGCCCAAACCGCCGAGCCAGAGCGATATGTTCGAGGGCTAGGCTTGAGGGCCGCCCCCGGGGGCGCAGCCCCCGGACCCCTTGGGATATTTGAGCCACATTGAAGGCAGAAAGGGGGGGCGTTGGACGATAAGAGTTTGGTGGAGATCAGCCAAAACGCTGCACGCGTTGGAGCGCTTTATTGCGCGCGGTTCGGCATCGTGCCTGATGAGGCGTTTTTTCTTGGCAAGCTGGCGGAGGAGTTGGGCGAGGTTTCCGCCGCGACATTGAAGTTGACCGGACGATCACGTGGGACGGATACACCAATGGCAGATCGTGAAGAAAATTTGCGCGATGAATTGGCCGATCTTCTGGGCTTCCTCTTGATGTTTGCCGCCTATCGCGGCATCGACCTTGGCGCGGCCTTTGAGGCGAAATGGGGCCGCTGGCTGAAGGATTGACGCATGACCCCGGAAGATGTGCAGGCGCTGTTCACCCGCAAGGATGGCGAGTATCTTTTTGCCCGTTGGGGGCGGCCGATTGTGCCGGTGGTGTTCGGGGTGGAGGATGCAACGCTCGCGACCGTCAAGGGGGCGATTGAGGCGGTGGTGACCCTTGCCGGGCACAAGATGGCAGAGACGGACCCGGAACTCGGGGCCAATCTGATGGTGTTCTTTTTCCGCGATTGGGCCGAACTGCCGCAGGTGCCGAACCTTGATCGGTTGATCCCGGATCTCGGTCCTTTGTGTGACCGCTTGGCCGCCGCAGGGGCGAACCAATATCGGGCTTTCCGCTTTGATCCCGATGGCAGCATCAAGGCGGCCTTTGTCTTCGTGCGGATGGACGCCGCGCTTGAGGCCCTGCCCGCCGAGGCGCTGGCCTTGAATGAGGCGGCGCAGATCATTCTTTTGTGGGGCGACGGCGCCTTTGTCGATGGCTCGCCGCTGGGTCGGGCCGGCGAGGCGGTGATCTTGCGGCCTGACATCGCGGCGGTGATCCGTGCCGGGTACGACAAGGTGATGCCTGCCGTTGCGCGCGATCCGTCTCATGCCTACCGCTTGGCGGCGCGGCTGTGAAAGAAGTTGACCTATACCCCGATCTCAAGGCGTTCCTTGAAGGGCAGGGCTATGAGGTCAAGGCCGAGATTGGCGCCTGTGATGTGATGGCGGTCCGGGGCGTGGAGCCGCCGGTCATCGTCGAGATGAAGCTTTCGTTCTCGCTCGCGCTGGTCATGCAGGGCGTGGCGCGCCAATCGCTGTTCGACACGGTTTATCTGGCTGTTCCACAGCCGAAAAAGGGGTGGCCCGCGCGGTATAAAGATATCGTGGCGGTGTGTCGGCGCTTGGGGCTTGGTCTTTTGGCGGTCCATCCGGGGCAGGGCGTCGAGGCCCATCTTGATCCCGGGCCTTACCTGCCGCGCCGGAATGTGGCGCGGGCGGGCAAGCTTTTGCGTGAGTTTCAGCGCCGCGTGGGCGACCCCAATCAGGCGGGCAGCACCGGAGTGAAGCGTATGACCGTTTATCGGCAGGACGCTTTGCGCTGTTTGAACCTGCTGGCGGGCGGTGCGATGAAGGGGGCCGAGGTGGCCCGCGCGACGGGGGTTGCGCGGGCCACCACCCTGATGCGCGATGACCATTACGGCTGGTTCGAACGGTTGGAAAAGGGCGTTTATGGGTTGACCGTTGCGGGACAGGCGGCCCTGACCGCCCATGCCGACGACATCGCCCGCCTTACGGCACCGGAATGACCGAGATCGACATCTTGCCAGAGCCTTGGGTGACCTCATTGGCATGGGCCAAATAGACCAGCGCGTGGTTCGCCTCGTCATAAATCCGCGTGACCTGCAAGGATTTCAGGATCAGCGACTGGCGTTCCGAAAACACCGTCTCGCCCTCCGGCCCTTTTTCGATATTGCCCAGCACGACGGGCCCGGTCTGCACGCAGTCCACCGCCGAATAGGACGGATCTTCGAACCAATTGCCCTGTGTCAGCCGATCATAGATCGAGCGGTCGAAATAGGCGACATGGCAGGTGATGCCTTGCACCTTGGGGTCTGCAATGGCCTCGATGATGATGTCATTGCCCACCCAGTCAACACCGACACGGCCGATTTCTTCGGCTTGGGCGGGAAGGGAGATCAGGGCAAAGGCGGCGGCAACAAGGGGACGGATCATCGGGATACTCCTTTTCGCAAAGATGTTGTCCTTGACCCAGCATTCTTCAAGGGTGGACGTTCCGTCCCGCCACCCGTAGCCTCGCCGCAAAGGAGTTCCCATGACGCATCGCCATCCTGTTCGTGTCTATTACGAAGACACCGATCTTGCCGGCATTGTCTATTACGCCAATTACCTGAAGTTCATTGAGCGTGGGCGCAGCGAATGGGTGCGGACATGCGGGGTGGATCAGGTGGCGTTGAAGGCCGCGCAGGGGATCGTCTTTGCGGTGCGCAAGGTGGATGCCGATTATCTGAAGCCTGCAAAGTTCGGTGACGATTTGCAGGTGGTGACCGAGCTGCTTTCCTTGGGTGGCGCGCGCATTGACCTGCGCCAAGAGGTTTGGCGCGGTGAGGACAGGATTTTCACCGCCGCCGTGACGCTGGTTTGTTTGCATGAGGGCGGGCATCCGGCCCGAATTCCCGCCGAGGTGCGTGCCGCTTTGCAACCGATGCGGCATTAGGGCTCTGGATCCGACGCTTTGCGCGTCGTTCGCGACAGTTCCAGCAAGTTGTCGCCATTAACGCAGATGTGTTGGCAATCCCCCTCAAACCTTGTTAGAATCACCTGTATCAGGCGGGCGTAGACCCGCAGTCAAAGAGCAGGCGTAATGGATACTCAAGCCATCGGAATGGCGGCGGAGATTGATTTCTCCATGCTGGCCCTATTTGCACGCGCGACCCTCATGGTGAAAATCGTGATGATCGGGCTTATGGTCATGTCCTTTTGGTCGTGGTCGATCATCATCCGCAAACACATGATGTTCCGCGTCGCGCGGTCGGAAGCGTCGATCTTCGATCGTGCCTTCTGGTCGGGTGAGCCGCTGGATGAACTGTTTGAAAAGATCGGCGGCGATCCGCAGGGGCCGTCTGAGAAGATCTTTTCGGCAGGCATGCTGGAATGGCGTCGCAGCCACCGTCAGGATGGCGGGCTGATCGCGGGCGCTCAGGCGCGGATCGATCGGGCGATGGATGTGGCGATTGCGCGCGAAAGCGAGGTCTTGAACAAGGGCCTTTCCTTCCTTGCGACCACGGGTTCGACGGCGCCGTTCATCGGGCTGTTCGGCACGATCTGGGGCATCAAGCATTCGTTTGAACAGATCGCCATCAGCCAGAACACCAACTTGGCCGTTGTGGCCCCCGGCATCGCCGAGGCGCTTTTGGCCACCGGTATCGGCCTGATCGCGGCTATTCCGGCGGTGGTATTCTATAACAAGCTGAATTCGGATAGCGAGCATATCCTTGGCAATTACGAGGCCTTTGCCGACGAATTCGCCACCATCCTGTCGCGCCAACTGGACGCCTGACCGATGGGTGCCGGGGTCATGAAAAAATCGGGCGGGGGTGGCCGTCGTGGCCGCCGCCGCGGGTCATCTGCCGCGATGAGCGAAATCAACGTCACGCCCTTTGTCGACGTGATGCTGGTTTTGATGATCATCTTCATGGTGGCGGCCCCCATGCTGACCGTGGGCGTACCGATTGAGCTGCCGGATACGGCCGCAAATGCCATGCCGAACGAGGAAGAAGAGCCGCTGACCATCTCGATCACCGCCGATGGGCTGATCATGCTGCAATCGACCGAGGTGTCGGATGCGGATTTGATCCCGAAGCTTGCTGCCATCGCGGCAGAACGCACCTCGGACAAAGTGTTCCTGCGCGCCGATGGGGCCTTGGCCTATGAGCGGGTGGCGCAGGTGATGGGGGCGCTGAACAAGGGCGGTTTCAACAATATCGGGCTTGTGACCGATGCCGGGGGTCCGGCAATGGACGGCAACTGAGGCCTCGCGATGAACCTGCGCGACATGGATAAGGCCAAGACGATTTCGGCCATCGGCCACCTTGGGGTAATCCTCTGGGCGGTGATGGGCGATTGGCTGTTTGCGCCAAAAGACATGCCGCCGATGGAGGCCGCTGAAGTCTCTTTGATGAGCGAGGGCGAGTTTCAGGCCATGATGGCCTCGGCCCCGAAGCCCGACCCCGAGGCGACGCCCTCTGAAAAGCCGCCCGCGGTCGATGCGCCAGAGCCGGTTGATACCGCGGTTCCCGAACCCACGCCGCAACCCGAAGCAACGCCGACGCCCCCGCCTGAGGCCCCGGCAGAACCCGTGCCGGTTGAAGAAGTGCTGCCCGAGACTGTGCCGGTCGCGCCCGAGGCGCAGCCGGTGGCCGTTCCCGAACCCAGCCCGCAAGTGGCCGAAGAAGATCAGCCCATCCCGGTGCCAACCAGCAGCATCAAGCCAAAGCCGCGCCCTGCGCAACGGATCACCGATGTGCCGGTGGACAGCACGCAGGACACGCCCGAAGTCGCGGATGAGGCAACGCCCGAGGTGTCGGATCAGGCGGCCCCCGATGCAGCGGTCGTGGAAACCACCCAGCCTGCCGCAGCACCGGAAGAAAGTGCTGCGATGATTTCGCCCGATGCGACGGAAAGTGACGCGCCGGAACTGGCCCCCACCTCCTCGCGTCGCCCGCAATCGCGGCCTGAACGGCAGGTGCAGACCGAGGACGCCCCCGAGACACCGGCGCAGACCTCTGAGACGACCAGCACCGAGCAATCGGATGCCGAAGCCGAAGCGATTGCCTCGGCCTTGGCCGAAGCGGCCGCGACGGAAGCCTCCAGCGGGGCGTCGTCGAATATTCCCGAAGGCCCACCGATGACCTCTGGCGAAAAAGATGGGGTGCGCAGCGCCATCAACTCCTGCTGGAACATCGGCAGCCTGTCCAGCGCGGCACAGCGCGTCAAGCTGGTGATGCGGGTCGAGATGAACGAAGATGGCACGCCGATCGGGTCGTCCATCGAAATGACCGGTTATGAGGGTGGCGACGAAGCGGCAGCCCAGCAAGCGTTTGAGGCTGCCAAGCGTGCGGTCGTGCGCGGTGTGAAAGGCTGCGGCGGCAAGACCGGCTATGAGCTGGACCCGGCGAAATATGGCACATGGAACGTGATGAACTTGACGTTTGATGCCTCTGGCATGCGGCTGCGCTAGGATGGTGTGCCTGAAAAAATTCCCCCTGCCAGTGCGGGCCGTTTTGGCCCAGACTGGCAAGCAAGAGCAGAACGAAAACACGCCCGTGATGAACGAGGACAGAATGAGTGCTTTGAAATCCCTCACCGCCGCCCTGATGATCGGGGTTTCCGGGCTTGTCGCCAGCCCGGCGCTGGCCGAGTTGAACATCGTCATCGACAGCCCGGTGATCGAGCCGATGCCCTTTGCCATCCCGAATTTCGTCGATGAAGGCGGGGCGGGCGAATATGCCACCAACATCAGTCGCGTTGTGGCGGCCGACCTTGCCGGAACCGGGTTGTTCCGCGAAATTCCGGCCGAGGCGCATATCTCGGGGATCACCTCTTTCGATGCGCCGATTGCCTATAACGACTGGCAGGCGATCAATGCCCAGGCGCTGATCGTGGGCGCGGTGCAGGCCTCGGGCGACCGCATCGTGGTCAAGTTCCGCCTGTTTGACGTCTTTACCGGTCAGCCCTTGGGCGAGGGGCTGCAATTTGCGGGCACCCCCGACACCTGGCGGCGCATGGCGCACAAGGTGGCTGATGCCGTCTACAGCCGGATCACTGGCGAAGGCCCCTATTTCGACAGCCGCGTGGTTTACGTGGCCGAAAGCGGGCCGAAGAATCAGCGGCAAAAGCGGCTTGGGGTGATGGATTATGATGGTGCCAATGTGGCCTATCTGACCGACAGCTCCTCTATCGTGTTGGCCCCGCGATTTTCGCCGAACGGCGACAAGATCCTGTTCACCTCTTATGCCTCGGGCTTCCCGCATATCTACATCATGGATGTCGGCAGCCTGGAAACGCGGTCCTTGGGCGAGGTGCCCGGCACCAGGACCTTTGCGCCGCGCTTTTCCCCCGATGGCGGCACGGTGGTGTTTTCGCTGGAGCAGGGCGGCAATACCGACATCTACGCGATGGATGTGAACGGTGGCGGCATGCGGCAATTGACCAACGCGCCGTCGATTGAAACCGCGCCGTCCTTTAGCCCTGATGGCAGCCAGATCGTGTTTGAAAGCGACCGTTCCGGTGGTCAGCAGATCTATATCATGCCTGCCAGTGGTGGCGATGCGGTTCGTGTGTCGGGTGGCAAGGGGCGTTATGGCACCCCGGTCTGGTCGCCGCGTGGCGATATGGTCGCCTTTACCAAACAAAACGAGGGCCGCTTCCACATTGGCGTGATGCGCACCGATGGCAGCGAAGAGCGTCTGTTGACCGCCTCGTTCCTGGACGAGGGCCCGACCTGGGCGCCGAACGGTCGCGTGGTGATGTTCACCCGCGAAAGCTCGGGCGCGGGCGGGCAGGCGCAGCTGTTCTCGGTCGATATCTCGGGCCGGAACCTAAAGCCGGTGCCGACCGATGGTCCGGCCTCTGACCCGGCCTGGTCGCCCTTGCTGCCGTGATGCGTGGCGGACCCCAGTGGTCCGGACCCTGTGGTCCAAATCGCTGAAACGGGCGCGATAAGCGGGGCCTTGCCCCCTTGCACGCGCCCGATTCACAGCCGCAAAAGAACCTGCTAACATGCCCACAGTCGAGCCAACCCAAGATCCATAAGGACACCTTACATGACCCTGATGCCCAAAGCCCTTCTCTTGATCGCAGCCCTCGGGCTGGCTGCCTGTAACAACCCCGACCGCTTTGGCAATGGGGCGAATGACGGCGCCAATGGCGCTGGCGGTTTCGTAGACACCAACGGCCTTGGCGACCCGAGCGACCCGAAATCCATCGCCTATTTCAACCAGACCGTGGGCGACCGCGTGTTGTTCGCCGTTGACCAATCGACCCTGTCGCCCGAAGCCCGCACCATTCTGCAAGGTCAGGCGCAGTGGCTGGCCACCAACAACCAGTATGCCATCATCATCGAAGGCCACGCTGACGAGCAAGGCACCCGCGAATACAACCTTGCACTTGGCGCGCGCCGTGCCGCAGCCGTGCAGCAGTTCCTTGGCAGCCAAGGCGTGCCGGCAGACCGCATGAAGACCATCTCCTACGGCAAAGAGCGTCCGCTTGAGGTCTGCTCGGAAGAAGCCTGCTACAGCCGCAACCGTCGTGGTGTGACCGTGCTGTCGATGGGCTCGGGGGCCTGATCTGATGCTGCGTTGGCTGGTCCTCTCCGCCGCCATTCTGGCCACGCCTGCCCTCGGGCAGGACAAGGCGCAGACGCTGGCCGACCTTAAAATCGAACTCGGCCAGTTGATGGCCGAGTTCAACACGCTGAAAGCGGAAACTGTGTCGTCCGGGGCGACAGGGGGCAGTTTCGGGTCGGGTGACGCCTTGCAGCGTCTTGACGCGATTGAGGCCGAGCTGATGCGTGTGACCTCGCTGGCCGAGGAAATCGAGTTGAAGCTGAACCGTGTGGTGACCGATGGCACCAACCGGATCGGCGATATTGAATACCGGCTGTGTGAAGCGACCGAAGGGTGCGACCCGGCGAACCTGCCCGAAACGCCGATGCTTGGTGGCGACAGCACTGCTGCCGCCCCAGTTGATGCTGCGGCCGAACCGGTTGCCGGGGCAGACCCCGCGCCCTCGGAAGATTCGGGGCCAGAGCTTGCGATGGGCGAAAAGGCTGACTTTGACCGGGCCAAGGAGGTGCTCGGTCAGGGTGACTTTCGCACCGCCGCGGACCTCTTTGCGACCTTTGCCCAATCCTATCCTGGCGGACCACTAAGCCAAGAAGCCGCGTTCCTGCGCGGTGAGGCTTTGGGCCAATTGGGCGACAAGGCTGGCGCTGCACGGGCCTATCTCGATGCCTATTCCGGCAAGCCGGATGGGTCATTCGCCGCCGAATCCCTGCTGAAGCTGGGTCAGGCGCTGGGTGATCTGGGGCAGACAGCCGATGCCTGTGTGACCTTGGCCGAAGTGCCGAACCGCTTCCCCGGTTCCATCCATGCCACGAATGCCGATCTGGCGCGGCAGGGTCTGGGCTGCCAGTGACGGCAGAGGCTGACGCCGGTCTGCTTGCCAACTTGTTGCGGATTCTCAACGAAAATCCGTCCCAGCCTATCGCCGTTGCCGTGTCTGGCGGCGGCGATTCGATGGCGCTTTTGGATCTGGCGCAGCAGGTCCATCCGGGCCGTATTCATGCGGTGACAGTCGATCACGGATTGCGCCACGAAAGCGCGATTGAGGCCGCAGGTGTGGCCGCCTTCTGCGCCCGGCACGGCATGGCGCATCAGATCCTGCGCTGGCACGGGCCAGAGCCGACGGGCAATCTGATGGCGCAGGCCGGCGCCGCGCGGCTTTCGCTGATGGCGTCATGGGCGCAAGGGCAAGGCATTGCAGATGTGCTTTTGGGCCATACCGCTGACGATCAGGCCGAGACCTTCCTGATGGCGCTGGCCCGCGCTTCGGGTGTTGACGGGCTGGCAGGGCTGCGACCGCGATTTGTGGCCCATGGCGTGACCTTCCACCGCCCCTTGCTTGAGGTGACCCGCGCGGATTTGCGGCGCTATCTGACGGGACGCGGCATTGCTTGGGTCGATGATCCCTCGAATGAAAATGACCGCTTCACCCGCGCAAAGGCGCGAAAGGCGCTCGCGGCCCTTGGTCCGCTTGGGATCAAGGCAGATACCCTTGCCTGCACCGTGCGCAACATCGCCGCCGCCCGCGCAGGTTTGCAAGCCGCGCTTGCCGATTTTGTCAGCGCAAATCTGCGCGAGGTGGCAGGCGCCGTGCAAATGGAAGGGCAGGCATTTGACTGCTTGCCCGATGAGCTTTCCCGCCGCCTGCTGATTGCAGCGCTGCGCTGGATCGCGGGGGCGTCGCACCCGCCCCGCGAAACCCAGCTTGACCAGTTGCGCGTCCGGCTTGCGGCCCGACAAGAGGCAACCCTTGGCGGCGTCAGGTTTCTATGGCGGGCCGACATGCTGACCATTGTCCGCGAGCTGCGCGCGGCGCAGGGGGCGGTTGATCCCGCGCTTTTATGGGATGGCCGCTGGCGTCTGGAGGGGCCGGCACAAAGGGGAACCCTGCGTGCGCTTGGTCTGGACGGCTTGGCTCTTTGTCCTGATCGGCCCCGCGACATTCCACGTGCCGCGCTTGTCGTCAGCCCGTCACTTTGGGCGGACGGCACCTTGATTGCCGCGCCTTTGGCGGGATTCGGCCCAGATTTCACGGCCAAGCTGTCGCAGGGCTTCACTGAATTCATCTTATCGCATTGAACCCGGTGAACTTATCTCTATCTTAAGGAAGTCCGCCGAAGCTGCCCCTCAATGAAGGGGCCTCGGCCCCTCAACCGGAGTTTCTTCGTGGGTAATGCACGAAATATCGCCTTCTGGGTCGTCCTCTTTCTGCTGATCCTGGCGCTTTTCAACGCCTTTGGTGGCAATCAGGCCACCACGGCCTCGCGCTCGGTGTCCTATTCCGAATTCGTCCAGCGGGTCGGCAAAGGGGAGGTCGCCTCGGTGACCATCGACGGCGAACGCGTTGTCGCCACCGGCACCGATGGCAATCGGTTTGCCACCATCGCCCCCGAAGATCCCAAGCTGACCGAGCGGTTGATCGACAAAGGCGTTGAGGTGCGGGCCGAGCCGCAGCAATCCAGCGGCTTCATGTCGCTGTTGTCGGTTTGGCTGCCCTTTATCGTGCTGATCGGCATCTGGATCTTCTTCATGAACCGGATGCAGGGCGGTGGCAAAGGCGGTGCGATGGGCTTTGGTAAATCCAAGGCCAAGCTTTTGACCGAAAAGAATGGCCGCGTGACGTTTGACGACGTCGCCGGGATTGATGAGGCCAAGGAAGAGCTTGAGGAGATTGTGGAATTTCTGCGCAACCCGCAGAAATTCTCGCGGCTCGGCGGCAAGATTCCGAAAGGGGCCTTGCTGGTTGGTCCGCCCGGTACGGGTAAGACGCTTTTGGCCCGTGCCATTGCGGGTGAGGCGGGGGTGCCGTTCTTTACCATCTCGGGGTCGGATTTCGTGGAAATGTTCGTTGGTGTCGGTGCCTCTCGGGTGCGCGACATGTTTGAACAGGCGAAGAAAAACGCGCCCTGCATCGTCTTTATCGACGAAATTGACGCCGTGGGCCGCGCCCGCGGTGTGGGCATGGGCGGCGGAAACGACGAACGCGAACAGACCTTGAACCAGCTTTTGGTCGAGATGGACGGGTTCGAGGCGAATGATGGTGTGATCATCGTGGCCGCGACCAACCGCAAGGATGTTCTGGACCCTGCGCTGTTGCGTCCGGGCCGCTTTGACCGCCAGATCCATGTGCCGAACCCCGACATCAAGGGGCGCGAAAAGATCCTGTCGGTGCATGCCCGCAAGGTGCCTTCGGGACCGGATGTGGATCTGCGCGTGATTGCACGTGGCACGCCGGGGTTCTCGGGTGCGGATCTTGCGAACCTTGTCAACGAGGCCGCGCTGATTGCCGCCCGTCTGGGCCGTCGTTTTGTGGCCATGGCTGATTTCGAGGCGGCCAAGGACAAGGTGATGATGGGCGCGGAACGCCGCTCGTTGGTTCTGACGCAGGAACAGAAAGAACACACCGCTTACCATGAGGCTGGCCACGCCATCGTGGGCATGGCGCTGCCGAAATGTGACCCGGTCTACAAGGCCACGATCATTCCGCGCGGCGGGGCCTTAGGGATGGTGGTTTCGCTGCCGGAAATTGATCGGCTGAACTGGCACAAGGATGAGTGCAAACAGAAGATCGCGATGACCATGGCCGGTAAAGCGGCTGAGATCATCAAATGGGGCGATGAGGCGGTGTCGAACGGTCCTTCGGGCGATATTCAGCAGGCCTCGGGCTTGGCGCGCGCCATGGTGCTGCGTTGGGGCATGTCGGATGCCGTCGGCAATATCGACTATGCCGAGGCGCATGAAGGCTATCAGGGTAAGACGGCCGGCTTGTCGGTTTCTGCGGAAACCAAGCAACTGATCGAAGGTGAGGTCAAGCGTCTGATCGACGAAGGCTATGAAACGGCCCGCCGCATCTTGCTGGAAAAAGCCGTGGAATTCGAGCGGCTTGCCAAGGGGTTGCTGGAATATGAAACCCTGACCGGCGATGAGATCAAGCGGGTGATTGCCGGTGACAAACCGACGCCGGATGCCGATGACGCGCCGCCACCGGTCAGCGGCGGGGGCGACGGGGTGGTGTCGATCCCGAAAACCCGCGCGCGCAAGCCGAAAGCGACGCCTGATCCCTCGCCGGAGCCATCGGCTTGAGCGTCAAGACAACTGACTGGAACCCCGGGGCCTATGCAAGGTTCCGGGGTTTGCGTTTGCGCCCGGCGCTGGACCTTTTGGCGCAGGTTGGCGACCTGCCGTCCGGCGATGTGATTGACCTTGGCTGCGGCGATGGGGCGGCGGCTGGGGCGCTGGCCGAACGATTTCCAGAGCGTCGGATTGTCGGCGTCGATAATTCCCCTGCGATGCTGGACAAAGCGGCGGGTTATGCGGCCAAGATCTTGGCCGACATTGGCGCTTGGCACCCCGAAACCCCGCCTGCGCTGATTTTTTCCAATGCGGTGCTGCACTGGCTGCCGGATCATGCCGCCTTGATGCCGCGGCTTGCTGGGTATCTGGCCCCGGGTGGTGTGCTGGCCGTGCAGATGCCACGGCAGTTTCTGGCGCCGTCGCATCGGTTTCTACGCGACATTGCCAGTGTTATGTTGCCGGATCGTTTTGATTTCGGGGCCTATCATCCGCCGGTGGAACCGGCCGTGGGCTACCACGAACTGCTTGCGCCACTGGGGCGGGTATCGGCATGGGAAACCGAATATGTGCAGCGACTTGATCCGGTGACCGCGGGACATCCGGTGCGGGCCTTTACCGGATCGACCGCCATGCGCCCGTTTCTGGACAAGCTGTCAGCGGCAGAGGCCGAACACTTTATCGCCGCCTATGACGCGGCGCTGACCTCGGCCTATCCGGTTATGCACGATGGCGCTGCGCTGTTTCCGTTTCGCCGCTGCTTTTTTGTCTTGGAGATGTCATGAGCGCGCTGAAGCCGACGCAATTTTCCGGGCGCATCGTCTGGCTGGGCCATGTGGCCAACCGCGAGGCGGCCTTGGAAAGCCAAAGTCAAACCGTGCTGCGGGCAAGTTTCGCCGGGCCGGAGGGCGAAGCCCATGGTGGGCTGACGCGTCCATCGTGCAGCCGGGTGCTGGGTCAATATCCGCGCAACACCGAGATTCGCAACACGCGGCAATTTTCCATCGTTTCGGCCGAAGATCTGGCGGCGATTGCCACGGAAATGGGTTTGGACACGCTGGATCCGGCCTTGGTTGGGGCCACAATGGTGATCGACGGAATCCCGGATTTCAGCCACCTGCCGCCCTCATCGCGTTTGCAGGGGGCGAATGGCGCGACGCTGGTGGTGGATATGAACAACCGCCCCTGCACTTTGCCCGCCCGGCCGATCGAAAACCGCCATCCCGGTTTTGGCAAGAAGTTCAAACCAGCCGCCGTGGCGCGTCGCGGAATTACGGCTTGGGTTGAACGCGAAGGCAGCTTCACCTTGGGTGAGACGGTCCGGCTGCATATTCCCGACCAACCGGTTTGGGCGCATCTGGCGGCCGCACGGCGCAGCTAGGCCTGTTGCCGCCATCGCAAACTGCTGCCCGATCCGGCGTTCAGGCGTCGCTTTGGCGCACATATTTCCCATCGGAAACCGGCTCTGGCGAAAAACGTGCGGGACAGGTCGGAAAAACACCTTCCAAAGCCATTGATGCCCGCTATCAGGTCGGAAACGGGATAGTCCGCCCCCTTGGGAGATGAGAATGGCCTTCAAAACCGACATCGAGATTGCGCGCGAAGCGAAGAAGAAGAACATCATGGAGATCGGGGCCAAGCTTGGCATCCCGTCCGAAAGCCTGCTGCCCTACGGGCATGACAAGGCCAAGGTGAGCCAGGAGTTCATCAAGTCGCTGGCCGGCAAAAAAGACGGCAAGCTGATCCTCGTGACCGCGATCAACCCGACCCCGGCGGGCGAAGGCAAGACCACCACGACCGTGGGTCTGGGCGATGGCCTGAACCGCATCGGCAAGAAAGCCGTGATCTGCATCCGTGAAGCCTCGCTTGGCCCGAACTTCGGGATGAAGGGCGGCGCTGCTGGCGGCGGTATGGCGCAGGTCGTGCCGATGGAGGAGATGAACCTCCACTTCACCGGCGACTTCCACGCCATCACCTCGGCCCACAACCTGCTGTCGGCGATGATCGACAACCACATCTACTGGGGCAACGATCTGGGCATCGACGAGCGTCGCGTTGTCTGGCGTCGCGTCATGGACATGAACGACCGCGCGCTGCGTGATATCGTTGTGTCGCTTGGCGGCGTGTCGAACGGCTTCCCGCGTCAGACCGGCTTTGACATCACCGTGGCGTCCGAAGTCATGGCGATCCTGTGCCTGTCGAACGATCTGGAAGACCTGCAAAAGCGTCTGGGCGACATCGTTGTGGCCTATACCCGCGCCAAGACCCCGATCTATGCCCGCGACATCAAGGCCGACGGCGCTATGACCGTTCTGCTGAAAGACGCGATGCAGCCGAACCTGGTGCAGACGCTGGAAAACAACCCGGCCTTCGTGCATGGCGGCCCGTTCGCCAACATCGCGCATGGCTGCAACTCGGTCATCGCGACCAAGACCGCGCTGAAGCTGGGCGAATATGTCCTGACCGAAGCTGGCTTCGGCGCTGACCTTGGCGCTGAAAAGTTCTTCGACA
>JACCDN010038088.1_pt1 | contig 36524 bp, 34 predicted proteins | sample 7441691 | NCBI WGS metagenome assembly JACCDN01 (sample SAMN15323439, study PRJNA562643) | freshwater metagenome | isolation source: river surface water | place: USA:Blue River Watershed | collected 2017-08-16
AAGAGGAACGCCCGCATCCGCGCCCCGGGACCGCTCGCGTACGTCCAGCGGTAGGCCTCGGAGATGGCGAGTTCGGCCGGCTGCAGGGCCGAGACGATGTGCGTGAACGCGGAAAGCTCACGCAGGGAGACCTTGAACGGGTTGGCCGGATCTCTCCTATCCGTCGCCGGAGGCTCGCGGCGGTGACGAGCCCAGAGAAGGGCCCAGAAACGCTCGATGGCGCGGCGCCCATCCTCATCAAAGCCGAACTGCCGGAGGGCACGACGGGCGACCCCCGGAATGTCCTCGAGCGCCACGTTACGGCGCGCATCCGCCGTCACAAGGAAGAGGAAGCGGGGGCCACGGGCGCGCTTCAGGAGCGGCACGACCTCCCGCATGCCCGCGATGGAGGTTTCGACCGTCCCATCAAGGTCGCAGTTGAAGAGGTTGATCCCCGTCTCGACGCCGCACATCTGCTCGAAGACCCGGCGGAACTGGCCCAGGTCCCCGCGGCAGTGACGCACGTGCGGGAGCTCACGCTCGAGCTGAAGGCTGCGGGCGCGCTCACGCTCGACGACGAAGATCCCCTCTTCCGGAACCCCCTTGCCCGACAGGAAGCGGATGTCCTTGCCTTGGCCGCCGAGAGTCAGGCAACGGAGGTCGGACGGACTCAGATGGGCTGCCCCGAGGTCACGGGACAAGAGACCGAACACGAAGCGCAGAATCTCATCTTTTGGAGCAGAATCGTACATGATGCCTCCATCATGGCAGGAAAACCGAAGCCGCAAGCGGCTCGGGCGATCCTGTCCGAAATCGGGGATTTTGTCAAGGGATCGATGGATCGGCCCATCTCATAGCCACCCGCCCCCCCCTTGACAAATCAGAAAAATCCTGTCTAGATCACGCCATCTCGAAGGGCGCTGCGGCGCCTTTTGGGAATGGCCCTACGCAAGACCGAAAGTGAAAACCCATGGGCAAGAAGCATCAGACCGAACGCGCCGAGGAACTGCTCAAGCGGCAAGCGCTCGTCCTCGAAATGTGCCGGACACAAACGCTGATCCATCGGCTCGTGACCGAGCGCCTCAAGGAAGAGAACGAACCGCTGGAAACCATCGCCCGCCGGCTCAACAGCAGCGGGGTCGCGCTGAAGCGCTTCACCGACCGCGAAAGCGCGATCACGGACCGGGCCGCCCTCCTCCCTGGACTACTGGCATATGCCCACGGCAGCAAGGCCGCACAGACCCTCCCGACGGAAGAGCGGAACCTCCTCGCACGAGCGCAAACGCTCTTCGATGCCTGCACGAAGATGGGCGATCGCAACTGGTCACTCACCCGATTCCCGGAAAAGGTGGTGAACCTGTTCTTCATGGTCCAGGAAACGCGCGTGCGGATCTGCCGAGAGTATCGCGGATGGATCTTCGCGGCCGGATTCGGCGAGCAGGCGGCGCTCGTCACGGACTTGCTCGAGCTGAAGAACCAGGCGCTGAAGCAGCTCGAGATCCCCGAAGTGGCGGACCGCCTTCTCGACCAGCTCTGCGACGCACAGCTGATCGATCGGGTGAAGGCCGCCGAACAGGCATCTCAAGACGAGCTTGAGCGATACGCCGTCCACGCCCGCAGGGTCCGGGACGTTCTTATGCCGAGCGTCTACAAGGATGGCGGAAAGATCGCCAGCGCGCTCGGGGAAGCGGCGCACTTCGTCAATGAGATCTGCAACCCGCGCAACAGCCACACCAGCATGGAGCAGATGCGCCGCGTCTTTCTCATGCTGGTGGACCTGGCAAGCAGGCATAACCGGCCGATTCCTGAAGACCTGCTCCCGTTCATCGAGCAGGAACGTCTCCAGGCGACCGTGGACGTGAGACGGATGAGGGCGCGTCCCGCGACGGAACTGCGTGCGGATGAAGACGAGCCGGAGGGGGAACGGAACGCGAAAGAAGGGGTGGGAACGGAATCCTCCCTCGATCTTCCGCCACGAGAACCTCCATCCACCCCTCCGCCTGCACCGCCGCCCGATGCACCCCCGCTCAATACCCCGCCCACACAAGAGCCAGCGACCACCGTCGATCCGCTGGCCCTGCTCAGGATCATCGACACGGACATCCTGGAAGCGGAGCTGGTCCGGCGGGGACGGCAACCGGAACCGCCTCCCCCGCCGACGCGCGCCCCCAAGTACGGGATCTCGCTCTTCGAACGGTCGCTCACGCTCCTGGGGCCGCTCGTGGACCTCGTCCGGGCCAGCGTCGAGACGGAGCAGGTGGATCGCAACGATCTGCGCGACATGGCCAGGCTCTGCCAACAGATCCTGACCCTGATCGGGGCGGACAAGGATCCAACCATTCAACACCACGGGCTGGGACATCTCAGCCCTGAAGAAGTCTTCGGAGGAAGAAAGACATGACAAACGGAACGAAGCAGCACCGCCTGAAGACGTCTGGGCGGGTCTACCGGGACCAGCTCGCCGGCAAGATGTACGGCCGGATCGGCTGCATCATGGAGCTCGTGCGCAACGGCTGGGCGGCGGGAATGGCCCGCGACCCGGAACGGGCGACGCGCTGGAACCATCGCGAAGCCGCCGAGATCGAGATCTGGCTCGAGAAGGGCACCCTCCTCATCATGGACAGGGGCCTTGGCTTCACTCCCCTCGACCTGGAACGCTTCTTCCACTTCGGACCGAAGCGCGACGAGCCGCTGCGCAACGGCGGCGGCAACCAGAACCAGATGGGACGCATGGCCGCCCTGGGACTGAGCGGCGCGCGCGACGGTGAAGCGATCGCGCACTGGCTGACACGAACCGCGGCGACCGGCCCCGTGACGCAGCTCACCATCTCGGAACGGCTGCTGGAGGCGGAGATCGGGGCAGAAGAACGGACGCTCTCGGCAGACGATCCCCTCCTGGGGCGCTACCGGGGCATCCGCGGTTCCTTCACGGTCGTGGTGATCCCCTCCCCGATCGTCACGGCGAAGGAACTCTTCGAGAAGCTGCCCGCGCGCCTGCCGCGCGGGGCGGATCGGGCGGTGAAGATCGCGCTGAACGGCGAACCGCTGTCGGCCCCGCGCGTGAGCGGGACCCCGATCGCCCTGGGGAGCGGGATGCAGACCGCCTTCCTTCACGCGGAAGCGGCCACGGAGGGAAACGAGGACGGGATCGCCCTCTGTGACGAGGATTCCGGCCTGCCGATTTGCTTCCTTCCGGAAGTGCGGGTCAAGATCCATCCGCTCAACCGACCGGACGTGACGGGCTACCTCCGTTACCCGGGTCTCCTGGCCCACATGGAGAGCAGCCGCAAGGGGCTCGATAGCGGGTACTGGGAGAGCGAGGAGGGCGCAGCGCTTTACCGGCTGCTCACCAGCAGGCAGGCGCGCCAGCGGATCGATGAGCTGGTCGGTGACCGGACGGCGGCGCATGGCAAGGCGGCGGAGACCTTCAAGGAGGTATGCGAACTGTTCGTCGCCGCCTTCGGCCCGGCGAGCGGACGCGGGAACCGACCGGAGGGAACGCGGCCCCCGTACCCAGAACCGGAGCCGGAACAGAAGCCGAACCCCGACCCGCCCCCACGCGAGGGAGGAACGGGCGGAGGTGGCGGTGGCGGTGGCGGAACCCGACCGGGACGTTCGAAGACCGCCCGGTTCCGCATCGGCAACAAGGATTACTACTTCGAGGGCGTCCCCAACAAGGGCAATCCGGAGTACGCCAGCCTGAGCGGCGACGGGCAGGCTATCGAGATCAATCACGAACATCCCTTCTGCGAACGGCTGGGGAGGGCGGAGTTCTTCTTCTTCGCCGTCCAGGAGCTCACGGGGGCCGTCGCCAAGGACCTGGAGAACGGCGGCAGCCGCACCCCACGCGACGCCCGCAAGCGTCAGGTCGAGCTCACGCTCCAGGCTCTGTCCAACGCCGGCCGCCGCAGGGGCGGTTGAACACCCTAGGACCCTTCACCGGGTCCTTTTTCTTTTGCCGGACCGGTTGACAAGAATCCTTTTTTATGGTCAAAATGCCCCATCCCCTTCCTTCGGAAGCGGGAACAAGCCCATAGGAGCATCGATGGACACGCCCAACGCTCTAAGCCATGCGCCCGATGATGGCGCAAATGCGCTGCCGACGACCCCTTCCGCGTTCGCGGGACTAGCCGGTCCGAACCCGACCCTGTATGACCTCACCGCCGAACGTGACCTCCTGTACGAGGAAGTCGAGCGCCTGAACACGCTTCAGCACGACTTGGAAAAGGTCTCCGCGCAACAGAACGAGATCATCGCGCGGCTGACCGAGGAAAGCGCCGCCAGGCTGAGGCAGATCGACCTGCTCGACAAGGAACTGCAGATCGCGAAGGTGACCGCGGCCCAAAACCGGGCCCTCGCGAACCACCAGGACCAAGAGATCACGCGGCTGAACAAGGAACTGAAGCCTCTGACGGAGATCGCAGAGCAGTATCGAGCCCTCCGCAAGACCTGCGAGGCCCAGGAAGCCGCCCTTGCGAAGGGAAAGCACGAGGAACAGCTGCTGCGCGCCTGGATCGAACGCGTCGAAGCCGCCAAGAAAGCGGTGGAGCGCTCATACGACGAGCTCAAGAAGCGAAAGGACGCCCACGAGATGGCGGCCGCCGAAGAAGCGGTACGGATCGCCGCCGCCGAACGGACGGTACAGCTCACGGAACGGATCGAGGCACTCGAGGCGGAATCCACGCAACTCGCTGTGGCCCGCAATGAGGCGACCATCGCCCTCGAACGGCTGAAGGAAAAGATGGAAGGCATGCGGCGCACCGCCGACAAGCAGGCGCACGCGGCCGCCCATCTCGCGAACGCGCAGGCGGAGATCGCACGCATGAAGGAAGACCGCGCTGCCTACATGGCGACCGCGGAAGCCCTTCGCGAAGTCGCCGAGCGGGCCCACGCCGCGGAGATCCATGACCTGCAGGCAGAACTAGCCGAAGCCCGTCAACAGGAAGAGGCGCGCCCGACGACCATTCCGGCCACATCACTGAACACCTCTGCCCGATCGGCACGATCGGTCAACGTGACAAGCGAAGCGGAGGTGGCGGCGGCCCTCCAGGCACACCGGACCGCCCTCCAAGAGGCCAAAGACCGTCTGGCGGAAGCGCATGAGGCGCAGGCCGCGGAACGGAGCCGCCTCATGAGCCGCAAGCCGACGCTCCTGCAGGCCCTCCGCAAGGCCGATGGGGAGTGGGCGGCGGAACTCCGTAGCGAACGAGCGCAGCTCGAGGGTCGCCTCACCGAGATGGACCAGTCGCTCGACACCTTGCGCGCGACCTGTGACGAACTCACGGAGGCGTGTGAACGACTCGAACGACGCCTCGAAGCCCTGCGCGAACTCGAGACCCCCCTGGCCCCGAAGCTGCTGGCACCGCCATACCTCCGCCCGCCGCTCGCCCAACCTTCTCCATCTGAACGTCCGATCGCCCCAGCTCCGACCGCACCGCCACCAAAGGCGACAAGGAACGCGGCGGCGGCAGAACAACGCCCATCCTGCACCGAGGAAGAGCGGCTGGACCTCTTCATGAGACTCTCGGACAAGCATGGCAATACGCATGCCGGGGCGTTCCTCTTCCTCGCCCTGGTCGAGCTTCTGCCCGAGCAGGGCGGGAAAGCGAGCGCCGTCCTCGCTCGAGCGCAAGAAGCAGGCCTCTGCCGGATCGGGAAGAAGGCGTTGGCGGATATCCAACGCCACCTCCAGCACGCCCCGATGACCATCTGGCTTCAACGGGATGGGATCGACCGAAACAAAGAATGGATCTACAAGCGCACACGCGCGGCCGCTCCCTGGCCGGAGTTCGTGGACAAGCCGGTTTTCAATGCGGCCGAGCGCGAACGCTTCCTGGCCGCACAGCCGAAGACCGAGTGAGCGCCCCTGCCCCGAACGATGTTCGGGGCTTTTTCATACGCAAAAAAAGCGCCGAGCTTAGGCGCTTTTCCGAACATGATGTTTCCGCCACAACCGTCGCCACGGGCTATACGCTAGAAAGATTGCCGTCCCCACGAGCGCCGACCAAGCACCGAGCAGGAGAAAATACAAGAGCCAGCAGGCTTCCTTCAAAAACAGGTACCGCGTGCTCCAACGATAGCAATCGACGCCTATGAGGCCGGATTCCTGGACGCGCTTCGCTTCCATCTCTTCCAACCGGTTTGAAACGGACGCGTGCATGAAGGTGAACCAGACGGCGACCACCCCGATCCATTCGATCCGACCACGACCAGAAAGGAGCGCGGTCGAGGCGAGAACCAGAAACACGAACGCCGCTTCGACATGCCAGGTACGGCAACGGAAGAGGCGCTTAAGCGCTTCGACGAGACGGACGAGAAAGATGAGATTCATAAATGAAAGATTAACGCGGCATCTCCCAAGCAAGTTCTTGGCGACAGAGAAGCTCGGCGGCACGGGTTGGCTCCGCCATGAGTTCCTTAACGAGACGCTCCATGCGTACGCCTTTCACCGTGAGCGTACGCGGCCCCTCAGAGGCTTTTGCGAGGACTACGTCGCCCGGCCTGAGGATGTCCTGCACCCACAAGGCGAGTTCGGGAGTATCCTCGAAGATGTGCACGTCCGTTTCCGGAAAACCGGCGGAGAGGGCGCCGGCGCGATAGGCCTCGGCCTGGGCACCAGCCACACACAACTGGTCGATCCCCAAACGGGCCGCTTCAGCCCCGATCCGCTCATGTAAGGCCGCAGAAGTTGGACCCAGCTCACGCATCTCCCCCAAGCAGGCGATCTTGCGTTGGCGCGAGGGATCGAGGGCTAGAGAGGACAGATCGCGCAAGGAAGACAACACGGAAACCGGGGAGGCGTTATACGAATCATCAAGCAGCATCGTCCCTTTGATTCCAGGAATCAGACGGACGCGACCCGGCAGCGACTGAAACCCTTGCGCGCACGCCGCGATGATCTCTTCGGCCGTAAGATCGAGCGCCAAGCCCGCAGCCGCGGCAGCCGCTAGGGAAAATGCGATCGAGCGTCCGAAGACGCCCGGGAGATAGACGGTATACACATGCTGTAAGATTGCTAACCGCACCTCCAATCCAACAGGAAGCCGGCCGGTCGGCGTTTCCTCAAGACGGACATGGGTTTTCACAACTTGAACATCCGCTTGCACAGACGTCCCGAACGTCAGGACATGGCCCGGGTTTTGGTTTCGCATGGCGAGGACGCGCGCATCATCCGCATTCAGGACCATGGTCCCGCCCGGCAAGAGGCGACGCACGAGGGTGGCCTTTTCCTGGGCGACGGCGTCGATCGACGGATAATTGGCGGCATGGACCGGGGCCCAGTCCGTATCCTCTGGCGTGACGGCCGTGATGATCGAGAGCGACGGCGGGGCAATATCCGTCAGAAGAGCAAGGTCACCTGGATGGTCCGCGCCCATTTCGAACACGAAGGTCTGGACACCCGTCTGACGGAACCCAAAGGCATGCAAAAAAGCCGTCCACAAGAGACCCGCCCAGACGAATGGTGAACGGCCGGGCGCCGGACGACCAAACACGGTCAACGGCACGCCCATCTGGTTGTTATAATTCTTCGCCGTCACGCGGACCTGCGGATGCGTGTCCGCGTGCACGATGGCGGCCAGCATCTGCTTGGTCGAGGACTTCCCCACTGAACCGGTCACGGCGATGATGAGCGGCTGTTCACGGGCTAAGGTTTTTTTCGCCATCGCGCCTAAGAGACGGGTCAATGCGTCAAGCAAGGATTGCATAGGAATTCGAGCATAACACAGGGTCAGAACAGGGCGAAGAGGCCGGAGGGGATCAGTTGGTGACGGCCGGGGGCGCGACCGGAGAGGGTGGGATGAGCGGCTCCGGCTCGACGGATGGCACGACCGGGGCCTGCTTGATGGGTCGCTCGGGAGGGATCTGCAGGTAAGAAACGAGGAACTTGGCCATCTCCCCAAAGATCGGGGCCGCCGAGGATTCGGCGAATTGGACGGTCTGCGGGCGGTCGATCTTCACGAGCATCACGAACTGTGGTTTCTCGGCAGGCACATACCCTACGAACGAACCGATGGTTGCATCTGCAAGGTAGCCGCCATTCGGGTTCGGGATCTGGGCCGTTCCTGTCTTGCCGGCGACATAATATCCTGGCACGCCTGCGCGCTTGCCGTGCCCATTCTCGACCACATCCACCAGCATCGCAGAAATCAGATGTGAGGTCCGGCTCGAGATGATCGGACCCACGACCTGCGGCGCGACCGGCTCCTTTCGGCCATCCGGATGGAGGATCGATTCGACGATCCGCGGACGGTACATCGTTCCCCCATTCCCCAACGGGACATAGCTCATCACCATCTGGAGCGGCGTCGCGGCCAGGCCTTGCCCGAACGAGATGGTCGCGGCGAAAATCTCGCCAGCCCGCTTGAGGGCGGAGACGTCCCCCTTCACTTCGGTCGACAACGGGATGCCTGTCCGCTCGCCAAAGCCAAACTTCTGCACGTAGGTGCGGAAGAGATCCTTCCCCAATTGCCGTTGCACGTAAATCGTCCCCGTATTGAGGGATTTCTCGAGGACATCGGTCATGGTCTGCGTCCCGTGGGCCTTCTTATCGGAATTGCGGATGGTGAACTGGTCGATCTTCTCCTCCCCCTTGTCGACGTAGGTCGAACGCGGCGTGATCTTGCCGCTATCGAGTCCGGCCGCCAGGGTCACCGGCTTGAAGATGGACCCGGGCTCGTACTGATAAAAGATGTTCGGGTTGTTGAAGAGCGCGATATCCTTGACGGTCCGGTACGAGGAGGGATCGAAATCCGGGACCGAACACATGGCGAGGAGCGACCCATCCCGCGGATCGACGATGATCATGGACGCACCCGTCGCCTCGAACCGCGCGACGGCCTCCTTCAGCTTTGCACACGCCTCGTATTGAATCCGCCGGTCGAGGGTGACGACGACATCACTCCCGTCACGCGCTTTCGTGAGCTCGATCGAGCCGGTAGTGAGGCGGCGCCCTTGTGCGTCACGCTCCGCCTCGATGGAACCGGCTTGGCCTCGTAAAACATCATCAAAATACCCTTCGAGACCGTAGCGACCGACGCGTTGGTTCTGGTCATCCAAGGAAATGAACCCCAAGATCTGCCCGCCAATACCGGGCTCCGGATAGAGCCTGGCCGCGCCGGCCTGCACGCCGATCCCCGGCAACTTGGCGGCACGCAGCTCCTCGACGCGCTCATACGAAGCGTCCCGCTCGAGGACGAGATAGGTCGTGGTGGGAGCAAGCAATCGGGGCAAGAAATCCTCCTTCGGCTTCCCCAGGATCTGGGAAACGCGCTCCGCGACCGCCGCCCGATCAGGCATCTCACGGGGGACGGCATAGATCTGCCAGGCGTCACGGTCCTTCGCAATGGGATAGAGACGCCCATCGGCCCGGTCGCGCACGTAAATCGTCCCACGACGAGGCGTAAGAGCCTTCTGCAGGGCGTGCTGGTCGGAGGCCAAGACCTGGTATGACGCGTACTCGATTACCTGCAACTGGAAAAACCGCGCAATGAGCAGCACGCCAAGAAGGACGCAGCCGATCGCCAAAAGAAGCAGGCGCGTCGAGGAGACGCCTGCGCTCGGCCGAGGACTTCCACCACCGCGCGCCGAAAAGGGACGGGACACGTGGGAGAGTATAGCGTAAACACCCGTTACAAGAAAACAGATTAAGAAAAAACACTCCGAAGGGAGTGAGTCGCCTCAGGCGAGGCCGAGCAGGCGGGTGACGAGGATGACCAGCCCGTAGACCAAGACAACGACGAGGATCGTGCACGGCACGATCACAGTCGACCACACCAGAACGAACCGCAGGCGAGACGGCCGCCGCCTGGCCGCGATCCCGGGCGCGAGCTCGGAGACGGGCTGATAGCCTACATCCCCAGGGCGAGGCGGCTCCCCATTGGCGGCCCGGATGAACGCGCCAATCGTCCGCCCATCCGCAAGGCGGGCGATGGTCCTCTTGCCGAACCCTCCTTTCGGCTTCTCTTGCTCTTCCTTTTCCATAGGCCTCCGATATAGAGAAGGTAACCCCTTTTTTCCGTTTCTGTCAATAATCGAGGGGGCGGAGCCCCTTGTCGTACGAACAGCCCTTCAAAAGCAAAAAATACCCTCACGTAAAGAGAAAGCTACCGCTCCGTCCGCACCCCCGCGACCACGGCCGCAAACAGGAAGGCCTGTGCCAATAGAAAACACCAAAGTAACAGGTAGACGACCGCCGAGCCTGTCCCAAACAACGAGAACAGGGCCTTCGTCTGGCTGAACGAACTGATCAAGACCTTCGCGAAAAGAAGACTCACGAACACGATCCCAGACGCGATACTCAAACGACGCAACGAGGGACGTTCCCGCGCCAGCGTGCCATACAAGACCGCAAAGATCCCCGTCGACCCCAACAGCGCCATCACCGAAAATAGGATCGGCCAGAAGGGCGGGATCCCCTCCCCGAACACCAAGCGTTTCACGATCGGCCCAAAGAGGATCGCGCTCGCCAGCAGAAAGAGGCCACCGACCACGAAAACGGTCAAGGCGCCTAACGCGAAGAAGGAACGCAGAAAACTGCTCAAAAAATACGAGGAGGACTCGCTCCGTTCCTCGTGGCGATGCCAGATGATGGTGAGGCAGCGTTGCATGTGGCGGAACAGGGCCGCCGAGCCGATCGCCGTGAGGAGCGCGTTCGCGAAGATCGTCGGCGCACCGCCCTGGAAGAGGTTCGGCTGCAGGAGGAGAGCCCGGATCGCCTCCGCTGTCGCACCGCCCAAGGCCCGTACCAGTGTCGTATAGATCTCGCCGCGCACGACCCCCATCCCGAACAGCCGGTCGAGCAGCGACAATAGCAATACAAATAATGGGGCGATCGAGAACAGGGCAAAGAACGCCATGGCCGCCCCTCGCTCCCAACACAGGGCACCACGCCAGCGAAACAGGACGGTCTGCCAAAAGGACACCTTGAGCATCTGTTCCATAGTTGCGCTGAGTATAGCACACCCCGCCGCTCCCTTTACGCATGGTATACTTCCGTCATCGTCCCTTCTATGAACCATTCGCCCTGGCTCCACCAGCTCGAGCGCACCCGCGCCCTCTACCGCCTCGACCAGCACCGGCAGGAGGACCTGGTGATCGTGGGCGGCGGCATCGCCGGCCTCATGACGGCCGCCTTTACGCTGCTGCGCACGAACCGCTCCGTCCTCCTCATCGAGGCGACGCGCCTCGCGCACGGAGCGACCGGACACAATGCCGGGCAGATCGCCTCGTACTTCGAGCGCCAACTCCCCGACCTCGTCCGACAGTTTGGCCCACAACGGGCGGCGCGCGCCGTGGAGAGCGTCGAATCCGCCTGGGACCTGCTTGACGGCCTCAAGGACGCCCTCGCGCTCCAGACCCCCATCCACCGCTTCCCGGGATACGTCGGCTTCCGCGACCAGGCCGCCCTCGCCATGTTCCTCAAGACGGCGCGCCTGCGCGAGGAGCTTCGCCTGCCCGCCCTCCCTCTCTACCTCGTGGAGGAGGCCTTGCCGAACCTCCACCTCCCCCGCAGTGCGGATGGCTTGTTCACCGCGCTTCCCAGAAAAGACGTGCTCGGCCTCATCGAGACCACGGATTCCACGTTTATCGGCGTCCAATCCGCCAAAAAAGGCGTCACGAACAGCGCCGCCCTCACCGAAGAGATCGCCGCCACGCTGCTCCAACGTTTTCCTGAACGGTTCATGGTCCTCGAGGAAACGCCCGTCCACACGATCACCTTCCACGAACGGGGTGCCGCCATCGATACCAAGCTACGTTTTCAAATCCAGGCGCGTGACGTCATCCTGTGCACGAACGGATTCGAGTCGTTCCACCTTATTGGGCGTGACGGCGCCAAGCTCGACCGCCGTTTTCATGACACGGTGCGCGGCATCATTGGATACATGGCCGGCTACGAGACGCCTGCCGCCTCGCCGACCGCCATCAGCTACCTCGACACGAACTATCGTGAAGAATCCGCCTACACCTACCTCACGCGTCGGCCGTTTTCGCATGGCAGTCTCGTTTGCTGGGGCGGTCCAGAACGTCCGTTGCCGGAAACAGAACCGTATTTCCGCACCATCGCCGTCCCCTCGGAGCCGTTACACGCGCTAAAAGCCGCCGTGCGCAACATTCGGCCGCATGACCAAAAAAAACCCTTCCTCTTCAAATGGCACGGGTTGATGGGCTACACGAAGCGCGGGGTACGGGTCGTAGGCCAAGACCCCAAGGAATCCCACCTCTATTACAACCTCGGTTGCAACGGCGTGGGTATTTTACCCTCGATTTATGGCGGGTCTCGCCTTGCGGATCAGATTCGTGGAAAGCAGCTCGAACCGTCGATCTTTGATCCGTAACCCTTGACATTTCGCGCGACTTATCGTATAGAAGACGCACAAGGAGAACCCATGGCAAGCCATTCCGACCGTACGCTTCCACCCGATCACTACGCGGTCTACGTGGACGATCGGACGATCCCCTTCGGGCGGGCCCCGAACGCCGAGCGCCCCGAAGGTCACACGGAACTCCCGTCCACGACACTCAGTCTTCTCAGCGAGGCGGATCCTGTCGCCCGGACACCGCTCGTGGCGTACACCGCCTTCGAGCGGTGGCGCCCCCTCACCGAAGAGCTGGCAACCCTGCAGCCCGACCCGGGCGTGCGCATCTTCTACCTCTACACGCCGCCGACATTCCCCTGGCGAGTGACTACCGAAGTCGACCTGGCGTCCACTCGACGAACGGATGCCAGCCCGAACGGGTACCGGCCGCCGCTCCCGATCGAGACCTGGACCTTCGCCGTCGCACACCCGGACCTCGCTGACTTCATCGCGCCGGGCGTGACCGTCGAAGCGGCGGAAGGAACGTTCTACCCCCAAGTTGTCCGCCTCCCGAACGGCAAACGCCTGCTCGAAAGCGTCTACGACGGCCCGCAGCCGCGGACGTTTCGACTGCTCCTGGTCCGACGCTAACCCTCGCAAACCCGCAATTGTGCGGGTTTTTTTGTCGCGCCCCCGCCCGTTGACCCTTGACAGAATCTCTTGACGCCTGTATACGGAATCGCTTCACTTGTCCGGCGACCGCCAGAAAGCGGCGCGGAAAGGGGTGCATTCGCACCATGAGCAGCAAAAAACACGACTCCGCAGAGATCGGGCAGCAGGATTCCCGTCGGCTCACGCTCTTCGACCGGGCCAAGCACGGGGCCATCGCCGGATGGAAGGCGGTTCCCGGCGAAGGCGTCGAGGTACGCGCGAACCCTCGCGGATTCGCGCAGGCATGGGTGGCCGTACCGATCGCCGCCAAGCCCAAGAACCCGGATGAAGGCAGCTCACCGGCTTTCGTGCCTGGGTACGAGCAGCCGATCCTGATCGAGGACCTGGGCACGATCATCATCGCGTCCGACGCAGAGGGACGCGTCGCCCTCGTCAACAACTACCGGTTCATCGGGCCCCGTCTCGCCGACGCACCCCCGAGCGGCTACGTCCGGAACCTCCTCGAGGGGGACCGCTGGCGAGAGCTGGCCGAGGGTCTCGGCCAGTGGAATCTCGAGTGCCCACGTGGGATGCTCGATCCGAGCAAGGCCGCTAGCTCCCCCATGCAGGTCGGCGGTGACGTGAGCGGGTTCGTGAAGGGTGTCGCGCGGGTCGAGGGCCTCGAGGAAGGCGGCCTCGAGCTCGAAGACCTGCGCCTCGTCGGGTGGATGAACACCAACACCACCTTCTTCGCCCATCCGCAAGCGGTGGTCACGGCACGGATCGCTCGCATCAACAAGCAGGAGCCCGAAGCGTTCGAACACATCGGCGCCCTCCAGCTCCTCTCTCCCGCGGAGCTGCGTGCACGCATCGACGCCGGCACCCTCATCGACGGCGTCACGCTCGCCGCACTCAGCATCTGCGGCATCCACGTCCCCCGGGGCACGCGGGAACCCAACGACCGCTGACCCCCCCCCTCACGGCCTCACCGATCTCAGGTAGGCCGTATTTTTATATTCGTGCGGCTTGATGCGGCTCCTCACCTTCCCAAAACCCACCAGGCCACGAGCAACGAAAACGCAATCCGGTAGATACCGAACCAGGTAAAGTCATGCGTACGCACATACCGCAGCATCCAACGGATAACCGTATATGAGACAAGCGCCGACACGGCGAACCCGACGAAAATCAGGTCGAGGCGATCCGCCGTAAGCAACGCGCGCTGTTTCCATAAGTCATACGCAGCCGCCATGCCAATCGTTGGGACGGCAAGCAGGAACGCATACGACACCACGGTCGCGCGCGGCAGCCCAAGCGACAAGCCTCCGAGGATGCTGGCCGCGGATCGTGAAACACCCGGTACGATCGCAAGCGTTTGCGCCATTCCGATGAGCGATGCCTGGCGATGCGTCATGCCCTCGACGGGTAGGATCTTTTCTGGGATAGGGCGCGCATGTCGCAACCACCGCTCGAGCACGATGATGAGGATGCCCCCAACAAGGAGAGCTCCCACCACGATCGATGGGCGCAGCAAATATTGCTTGACCAACCGATACAGCAGAAGCCCAATGACCGCGGTCGGAAGAAAACCGGCAAGCACGCGGGTCCAAACCCCTCGCTTCAACCATTCGCGCCAGGTAAACGCGAATACGGCCGCCATGGCCCCCGCCTGGATCGCGATCGCGAACGTTTGCGAAAAGGCGTCGGTCAGCCCTAACCCCTCCGTCGCAAGGAGCAGGTGGCCCGTCGATGAGACCGGTAGGAACTCGGTGAGCCCTTCAATCACCCCCAGCAGGATGGCGTGCCAGAGCAGCATAAAAACGGCTATTTAGACTTAGAACGGCCAGGCCCGACCGGTCATGACAAGGTCACGCCAACGGGCGAATGGGAGGGTAATTTCGGGGATTCCAACGGCATACGGGGTCACCTCATACTGTTGAAACACGACCCGCATCCCCGTGGGGACCAGGTAGAACGTCGTCGAAGTCGAGAGGCCGGACTGGTTCGTTTCCCAAAGCGTGCGGGCACGGGTCGTCCCGCTGTTCACGAACGCCTGGATCCTTGTCGCGCTCTCCTCAAAGAGGCCGTCGCGATATTCACGGAGAAGGTCGTTGCCGACCCGTTGCCCAAACACGGGTGCCACCTCGGGACGGATGACCTGGTCGATCTCTAGCGGCTCTCCCGTCTGCAGATCAAAGACATGCGCCGCACGGAGGACGCTCCCGTGGGCGCCGCCGGTGTAGGTGGACCGGTCGGCCGTAAAGGAAAGGTACCCGTCGCGGTTGAAGGTGACGGCAACCGACGTGTATTCGCTGCGACGCAGGAACCCTCCCCCCTCCTCTGGGACGCCGAGGTCGCGGACCTCCTCCTCAAGCTGGTTGCGGCAGGCGCGGAGATAGTCTTCCTTCACCTGTTCGGCCGTCTGCGGACCACCGCGGCGATACTCCTCCCACGCAAAGGTTACGGGCGTCAGAAAGGCACGACGGATTTCGGCGTTCATGCGTTCTGCTGCGCCACGCGAAACGGGACCAGCTGCCTGGACAATGGGATACGTCAACGAAAAGTCGCAGGACATTTGCCGGGCGGCATCCTCCCAACGACCCTCCGCCCGTTCGAAGGTCAGACGAGCCGTCGTGGTCGCCGCATCCGTCAGCCGCAGCGGATAGGTGCGCGAACCCATGGCCATGGTGCCCGTGGCCGCATTCCCCAACCATGTCGCGGTCGCCGTCGCAACGATTTCGCCATCGGGACGATAGGCCGTCAGCAGGAGCTGGTCGGTAGAGGTCGCAACCTCCCCGTAAGCCTCATAGACGTCGGCTGCGGCGTAGGCATACCCATGGACACGGTCGTCTATGGTCAGCTGCCAGGCGAGGAGCGACTTTCCTTCTCCCCCTGCAAACGTCACAACATACGGCCGCGAACGGTCTCCCGCAAACACGGGCCCCGTCGACGAGGACGTCGACGTCGGAATGACCGACGGGACCAGGTCTGCGAGCCTCTGTTTCCACCCCTGCAGCGAAAAGAAGCGCCAGGCGAAGAAGGCAAGGACGATGATTCCGGCGAAGACAGCGAAGCGACGTTTCATGCTTCCAGGCTAACAGATTCTTCCCGCCCTGAACACCGTCGATAAACGCTAGAAATGGCAGGCCGCACCCCCATGCTTCTCCACGTAGCGCTGGTGATACTCCTCCGCGCGATAGAACGGACCCGCGGGGACGATCTCCGTAACGATCGGACTCAGGTAATTAGCCTGTGCCGCGGCTTTCGAGGCTTCGGCGGCCTGGCGTTGGGCCTCATCCAGGGTAAAAACGGCGGAACGGTATTGGCTGCCGACGTCCGGGCCTTGGCGGTTGTAGGTCGTGGGGTTATGCAGCTTCCAAAAACGGTCCACCAACTCACGGAAGGAAACGCGCTCTGGGTCGAAGGTTACGCGCACGGCCTCCGCATGGCCGGTCGTATCGGTACAGACGGCTTCGTACGAGGGATTCGGCACGGTCCCGCCTGTATAGCCGACTTCGGCATCAACGACGCCTGGGATATCACGGAAGGCCTGTTCGACGCCCCAGAAGCAGCCGGCGGCGAACATCGCGTGTTGGGTTGGTTGCGGCATAATGGATCTATTTTAGTAAAATTAACCTACTGACGAACCGCCCCGCCTGGTTTCTTCGCAAGGAGATACCTCTTCCGTTCCGCAAAAGGAAGCTTCTCTAACGCGTACCGCAGCATCGTCCGCGGCATCACCGCCGCATGCGCATCCAGAAACGTCCGCAATCGCCCCACCTCCCGCTTCCCCGCCTCACGCAACATCCAGCCAGCGGCTTTATGCATAAGGTCTTCACGATCCGTAAGCAATCGTTCGGCGTATTCGAAGCACGGATCCAAATCCCCCAGCCGCATCCAACCAAAGGTTGCGAGCATGGCCATGCGGCGGTCCCAAAGCGTCTTCGAACGAAGCAGTCTGTCCATCTTTCGTTTCCAGGCGGATGAGGGTTTCCAGCCGCCGAAGATGACAGGAATGCTGGTATCGACCAAATCCCAGTTATTGATCGCGGTGCGGTGAGCAAAGAGCCAGTCGGCGAGTTCGGCTTGCGCCGTAGGCTCTTTCAAGCGTCGGGCCTGGTTCGTGAGGACGATCAGCGCGAAGAGGCGAATCTCATGCCATGGCGAAGCGAGCAATCCTTCCAGGGCTTCACGAGGCAGCGCCTTCGCCTCCCTGGCAAGGAACCGCAATCCGGGGACCGTGATCCCCAAAAACCGGTCCCCTTCGCCATATTCCCCCGGGCCGGTACGGAAAAAGCGCTGGGCGTGACGCGCCCGAGCGGGATTAGCTTCCGCCAACAGGCGCTTAGTCCAGGCGGACGCGGAAAGAGGCGTCGCCATGCTTAGGCCTGGAGCGCCTTCACGTCGGCGAGGACCTCTTCGGCGTGCGCTTCGGGCTTCACCTGCGGGTAGACCTTGGCGATCTTGCCCTTGGGATCGATCAAAAAACTCACGCGGTTCGTCCCCATGTATTCGCGGCCCATGAACTTCTTCTTGCCCCAGACGCCGTACGCCTCGACCATCTCCTTTTGTTCATCGGCGAGCAGGATGAATGGGAGCTGATATTTCTCAACAAACTTCGCGTGTTTCTTGACGGAATCGACGCTCACACCGAAGACGGTCAGGCCAAGCTTCTTGAATTTCGGGAAGGAATCGCGGATCCCACAGGCTTCTTTCGTGCAGCCCGGGGTGTCGTCTTTTGGGTAGAAATAGACCAATGCCCACTGCCCCTTCACTTCGGCGAGCGTATGTTCCTGACCGTCCTGGTCGAGCAAGCGGAAAGCGGGGGCCTTGTCGCCAACGTTCAGCATAGGGAAAGAAAACGAGAGTAATAGGATGACGATAGCAAGCCTACCCGGAAAAGGCTAGCCGGATTTTTGCACGTTTATCACGCGTTTAAGGGGATTTTTCGACGGGACACCGCGCCTTCCCTTTTTTGGCGTCCCTTGGTACGGTAAAGGCAGACTTATGAATACGCGTTCCAATATCCAGCTGTTTGCCTTCGTGCAGGCGTTGCAGGCCGACCTCCGCGCGGAGAAGATCGACCGCGCCCAGTTCGATTTCCTGCTCGGCGTGTTCCTGCGCAAGGAATTCAACCTCTTCCTCGGCAAGCAATTGCAGCGCCTTGAATTTCACCCAGCATCGAACGGCAAGAACCTGCTCTCATTCTCCTACCGGCGCGACCGCCAGCTCAACCATGCCAACTGAAGTCCGTAAGCCCGAAGAGGCGCTCGCCGTCAGCAAGAAAGACCTGCCGCTCATCGATGAGACCGTCACCGCACATTTGTTGCAGATCTTCGGCAGCCAGACGCAGGCGTACATGCCCACACAGGCGCAAGTCGACCGAATCCTCGCCCTGCAAGAGAAGGAGATGGACTACGCGCATGAGGAACGTCGTCACGTCTCACCGAAGCAGAAGGTCCAACTACTCGCCTTTTTCGTGATCACCGTCGTCTTCCTGACCCTCTTTTTCGCTTGTTTATTTTACGCGCCGGAATACCTAGGTGAAGTCATTACGGGCGCCATCGCCTTCGCGGCCGGATCAGCGGGCGGCTATGGGATCGCCAAGGGAAAGCAAAAGCAAGCCGAAGAATAAGCTCGTATGCGCCTCCCCCAACGAACCTCCCAACAGCTCCGCGACCAGGACACGAGCGACGACGTCGTCTATTTGACGCCAGAAGGTGCGGAAAAACTGAAACGTGAGCTGGAACGGATCGAGAAAGTCGATCTTCCCGCCGCCCTTGAATCGATGCGTTTTGCCCTGACCTTGGGGGATTTTTCGGAGAATGCGGAGTATCAAGAGGCGAAACCGAAACTCGCCCGGCTGCAGGGCCGCGTCATGATCATCAAGGACCGCCTGAAGCGCGCGATCATCACCCAGGCGAGCGACGATGGGCGCGTGGCGATGGGGTCGACGGTGACGGTTGAGGTGAATGGGAAGGAGCGGACGTACCAGCTCGTCGGGCCGCACGAGGCGAACCCGTCGCAAGGGAGGATCTCGCATTTGTCGCCGGTGGGGGCGGCGTTGCTGAACCGGAAAGTCGGGGAAACGGTGCGGGTGGAGAATGAGAGCGGGGGGACGGAGTATCGGGTAGTGAGGGTGGAGTAAAAAAGATTCCATTCCAGGAAAACGTCGGCGTGGGGAGGGGTAGAGCGCAGTACGTCGTCTCAAGTTATATCGTATCCACACGAACAGTTACATTTCTATTTGTGCCAGGATTTGGATCAGCTAGTTTTTTTCCAATATCTATCTTCGCACCGGAAAAAGGCTGCCGACGTTTTTCAATTGGCAACAGCTCCTCGACAAAATCGACAATCTCTTTAACCTTTCTGAAAATTTCTTTAACATCGTCTAAATATAGCTCATTCCCTTCCACAACCAGCTTTCCCTCGTGTGCAAAACCATTCCTAGCCTTACAAAGCTTCATAAACGCGTTCCAGTGATCAGGCAATTCCTTCACTAATGAGCGTCCACCAGATACAAGCGGCAGAAGATCCTTATACTGCTCAGCAACCCGATACCGCTGCTTGTCAGTAAGCACAGACCATATTTCACGCGAAGAGGCCGGCATTGCCTCTTTTAAAATATCCAACGCATGTTCGACCAGCAATTCCAAAGCGGCGTGCATTAAGAAAATACAGGCACCGATTTCAGACATCATGCTCTGCGCATCCAATAACAGCTTCTCATACGGAAGCGGAGCGTACGAATCGGGCAAAGATTGAATTTGATTCCATATCGCCTCGGATACATGATTCGCATTAAACTCTATGTTACCACACCGAAAATCTCGAAATAATTCTTTATCTTCCGGCAGGAGAGTGCCTTCGTCATCAAGATACGTAATTCTAAAATGGCTTTCATTCGGAGTAACATTTTTGACGTAGGGCGACCTGGTCAGGCTTCGGATCTTGCTTAGAAATGAGTTCAATATCGCAAATATAAACTCTGCCCCAGGATCTATTCTCTGTGGCTCTTGACCCCTTTTCCGGGAAAAGCTATCCGCCTGAAAATCAATTTGAATTAAAGTAGATGGACCGCCTCTACGACCCCCAATTAAAACCTGATCAAAAAAGGTCGGATCCGATACCGGTTCCAAATCCTCAAGAAGGTCGATGGGTGATTTTTCGGAGAAAAGATCAAGATCTTGTAGCAGCAGCTTCGTCTGATAAGGCGGGTGGATCGTAACCTGATAAGAAGCGACTGTCTGTTTTATCGGATCAAGCCTTGCACCCTCTGGCACAAATACCGTATAGGGCAAAAGAATTCTAAAGCGAGCAATCATAGCCGTACTTCACAGGAATAAGACAACCAAATTTAACTCATATTTATCAAATACATGGCCACATCACAACCAAAATGCACGTGAAGCAATCAATCATGCGCCCATCCCCGCCAACCTCCCCGTCGCCCACGACGCCTGCAGGTTGAACCCTCCGGTAAACCCATCGATATCCAAAATCTCCCCCGCAAAAAACAATCCGGGGCAGATTTTCGATTCCATCGTACTCGGATTCACCTCATTCAACGGAATCCCCCCTGCCGTCACGAACTCGTCCCCTGCCCCGCGGCCCGTCACGTCGAGCGGAGCGGCCTTGAGCCAGGCGACGATGTGGAGGAGTTCCTGCTTGTTCACGTCGGCCGCGTTCTTGTGTTCGGGAGCGCCCGCCTCTCGACAGAGGACGGTCGCGAGGGATTTCGGGACGGCGAAGCCCAAGACCGTCGCGAGGGCCTTGCGGCCGTTCGCGCGGAGGAGCGTCTCGAGGCGGGCACGGAGCGCGTCGGCCGTCTCATCCGGAAAGAGATCGAGCGTGACACGCAGAGGCTGCTGCACGTCATACGCCTCGAACGCCACCAACGACGAGACCGCAAACACCGCAGGACCCGTGATACCTTTATGCGTAAACAGGAACGGACCGGTATACGTGTGCACATTCCCCCGGTGTGCCGTGACGGTCGCGCGCGCGAACGACAGCCCGGCGAGCTCGGCGGGCCAGGTCTCCTTCGTGAAAAACGCGTTCAGGCTCGGCGCGAGGGGCGTGAGCGTGTGGCCCATGGCTTGCGCGAAGGCATAGCCGTCGCCCGTGGAGCCGGTATGGCGATAGGCCTGGCCGCCGGTGGTGAGGATGACGCGGTCGACGGCGAGCGGTTCCGGCCGGTCCTTCAGGAACAGGTGGAACCCGTCGGACGCCTTCTCGAGTCGGATCACGTTTGCCTTCAGCCGGGCCTCAACATTCCCCCTACGGAACAGCCGCTCGAACACGGCCACGATGTCATGGCCGTCGTCGGATTGCGGGAAGGCCCGCAAATCCTCCTCGATCTTGAGCGGGACGCCGTGGGCCTCGAACCAGGCGTAGACGGCTTCGGGCGGGAACTGGTGGAAGGCGGAGAGGAGGAACTTGTTGCCGCGGGGATAGCGCTTGAGGACCTCGCGGAGATCGCGCAGGCCGGTCGTGACGTTGCAGCGGCCGCCCCCGGAAATGATGACTTTTTTCCCTAAGGCATCATTTTTTTCAAGCAAAATGACCCGTACTTCCGGGTTTTGCTCACAGAGGGTCGCGGCGGCCATGAGTCCGGCGGCCCCGCCTCCGACGATAGCGATGGTCATAGCCAGGATGATACCGCAAATCGCCTATCCATACTCTTCTTTCGCGGTCCTCATCTCTTTTTCAAGCGCTTCGATGCGATCGTGGGTCGCAAACCACTGGGCTTCGGCAGCCATGGAAGCCTCTTCAATAGCCTTCAGGCGCTTGGCCTGGGCAATGCCCTGCTGGAGCGGCTGCTCGGCGTAGGCACGGAAGATGGTCTCGCGTTCGCGCACGAGGGCGGCCATTTCCTTCTCGAGGCGCTCGAGGGCACGCTTCTCTTTTTGCTGGTCATGATAGACGTCAGTCTTGCAGCGGACGTACGGGGCTTCGCCTTGGTTCTTGTCCTCTTCCGCGACTTCTTCGCTGAGCTCAATCTGCTCATGTGTCTTCAACTCATGAACGTAGACCTCATACGGGTATGGATAGCGTCGGATGAGACCGTTCTTGACCTCCAGAATCGTCGTCGCGACTTCGGCGACGAACGTCCGACTGTGACTCACGAAGAAGATCGTCCCCGGGAATTCCTGGAGCGCTTCGGCGAGGGCTTCGACCGTATCGAAATCGAGGTGGTTGGTGGGCTCGTCCAAAATAAGCACGTCATACCGGCCCAAACAGATCCCCGCCAAGCACAACCGCGCCCGTTCGCCACCAGAAAGGACGGAGATCGGCTTCTCGAGATCGTCCTTGCTGAACAGGAAATTCCCGGCCATGCGCAATAAATCCTCGGGAAGGACTTCGCCAGCGACTTGGGAGAGATAATCGCCCGCGGAACCGTGCTTAGGAAGCATCTGCGGGACGTGTTGCGCATAATACGCGACACGGAGGTTGTGGCCCCACTTATACGTTCCCTCAATAGCCGGAAGATCGCCCGCCAGCGTCTTCAAGAACGTGGATTTTCCTTGACCGTTCTCACCCAAGACGACCACATGGTCCCCACGATCGATCTCAATATTTATTTCACGCAGGATCGGACGGTCGCCATACCCCACCGACAGGTCGCGGCAAGTAAGCGCCGTCCCCTTGCGTAACACGGCAGGTGGCGGCAGCTGGATACGGACCGTCCGTAGCGAATGCTTGATCTCGATCGTCTTCAGGCGGGCGATCTGCTTCATCTTGGATTGTGCCTGGATGGACTTGCTGGCGCGGAAGCGGTCGACGAAGCTTTGCAGGTGGGCCTGTTGCGCCTGGATCTTTTTATTGTGGCGGCGGGCCTCTTCAAGACGCTGCTCCTTGTTTTCGAGATACGCCTCGATATCACCAGCGAAGAGGCTCACCTTCCCATGCTCAAGCTCAAGCGTATGTGTACACACATTTTTCAAGAATTCCCGGTCATGGGAGACGAGGAGAAGGGCCCCACGGTATTGCCGCAAGACCTCTTCCAAAAGAAGGACGGTCTGGAGGTCAAGATAGTTGGTCGGTTCGTCGAGCAGGAGCAGGTTCGGTTCACGCGCCAAAACGCCCGCCAAACGGACGCGCATCTGATAGCCGCCGGAAAAGGACCCGAACGGACGCTCGAGTTCGACGGGAGTCAAGGCAAACGAAGCGGCGACCTTGGCACATTCCCAAGGCTCACGCCCGGAAACACGGACGAGATAGTCCCCCACCCGCTCCTCGGCCGGGATCTGCTCGTGCTGTTCGAGATAGCCCAAGCGCGTCGTAGGATGAAAGACGATCTGGCCACCATCGACGCTCTCCTGCCCTAAGATCATGCGCAATAACGTGGTCTTCCCTGCCCCATTCGCCCCTACGAACCCCACCCGCTGCCCTTCCGCGATGGAAACCGTAGCCTCAGCAAACAGGCGTCGGGGGCCGAACGCCTTTTCCACCGCCTGAAGCTGCAGGATCATGGCCATGGGGAGGATCATGCCAGAGATGGGGGAAATCGACAAAGGGACAGGGCTCTGGATCCGTGGTATGCTGCACGCATCTTTTTCTTTACCTCTCTTCTCTATGATAGGAGAATCATTCCGCCAACGTTATGACGCGGACGCGTTCGACCGACGCACAACCGTATCCACCGCACCATCGAGAGCCCCCGAGCGGGGGGTGAATGCATCTTACGGGCGCCCAGAGACATCCGACGTGCACACGGAACGCCTCCGCCAGCAGTTCACGGCAAACCTCCGTGAAGCGGAATCCGTCTTATGGGAGGCCGAACGAAATCTCGGACAAATCGAGGCGCGCGCCGGACAGAGCGGCGAAGTAGACCTAGACGAATGGAATGACGCCCTGAACGCCGCGCGCGACCTAGCGACCGTCGTCGTCCGGATCAAGAAACAACTGGATCGTTTCGTCAGCTGAGGCCGCTTTTTTCACCAAACCCACGCCGAAATGGCGTGGGTTTTTTTTCTTACGGCCGCTCCCCCATCGGTGGTACGTTCGGTCGCAACTGGATCATCTCCGCCGTAACACTCCCATCCTGGTTCGTCGCCCCATTGACCGTCACCGTCACCCCGGTAGCGACATCCCCGATCATCCCGTCCGCCATCTTGCTTACGCGGGTGGACGTGCTGTAGAACACGATCCGCGAACCGCCGTCGCGCAGCTTGAGCGTAAGGGAATTCGCATCTTTCGTGAGGACTTCCCCAGCGAGCAGCCCCATCCCATTCGGCGCGCCTCCAGCCCCACGTCGAGCGGCAAACGGCCCGTTCCCAGCACCCAAACCCGCCCCAAAACGCATAGGCCCAGCGGCTGGCGCCTTCGCCTGCTGATACCGCATCCCGCCATAGAACGATCCACCCAGAAGAACGATCCCGCCAATGACCAACGGAGCAAGATATTTTTGCATAGCTGATAGGAAGAATGAAAGAACTAGATCATCCCGACCGTGCCTCACTCGTACCGTAAGGCCTGAATCGGATTCAGGCCCGCGGCTCGTCGCGCCGGATAGAAGCCGAAGACGAGCCCGATCCCCACCGACACGCCGCAGGCCAGGAACACCGAGCTCCAGGCGACCGTCGTCGGCAACTGCGTGAGCGTCTGCAGTAGCCGCGCAATCCCATACCCAATCAGGATCCCGATCAGGCCGCCGAGAAGCGTAAGGAGCACCGCCTCACCGAGGAACTGCCCGACGATCTCCCCTTTCTCGGCCCCGATGGCCTGGCGCAGGCCGATCTCGCGCGTGCGCTCGGTGACGGTCGTGAGCATCATGTTCATGATCCCGATCCCGCCCACGAGGAGCGAGATCCCCGCGATGGAGGCGAGCAGCGTCGTGAAGGTGTTCGTGACGCTCGAGGCCGCGCTCACGAGGTCCGCCTGGTTGAGGACGCTGAAGTCCGCCGCGACAGGATCGCTGATCCGATGGCGTGAAAGCAGGACAGAAGTAATTCCGACCTGCGCATTCGCCATCGCGTTCGCATCGGTCGCCTGCACCGCGATGGTTCCGACATTGTCGCTCCCCGCGAGGAACGTGGCCGCCGTCGTGAGCGGAACGAGCACGAGGTCATCCTGGTTCGCGAACCCGGAACCGCCCTTCGCTGCCGTCACGCCGACCACCGTGAAGAGCAGGCCGTTGATGCGGAGCTGGCTGCCGATCGGCGAGGCGTCGGCCCCGAACAGGTCGTCACGGACGGTCGGGCCGATCACGGCGACTTTCGCGCGGGAGGCCAGTTGGGATTCCGAGAAGAAGGCGCCGGTCTCGACCGTGACATTGCGGACGCCGAGATACGCCGGGGTCGTACCGACCACTTGGGTATTCGTGTTCGTCCCTTTCGCCGCGAGCTGATATCGACGGGAAATCTCCGGCGCGACCGCCTTGACGCCCTCGACCCCGGCGAGAGCCTTCGCGTCCTCATACGTCAACGTCTGAGCCGACCCTCGCCCGGCACTCACCCCTCCCCCAACCCCGCGCTGCACGCCCGGCATCACGAGCAGCAGGTTCGAGCCGATCGATTGGATGTTCGATTCGATCTGCGCCTTCGCTCCCTGCCCGATCGAGAGCATGGCGATGACCGAGGCGATCCCGATCACGATCCCGAGCATGGTGAGCCCCGAACGGACCTTGTTGGACGAGACCCCCAGGTACACTTCCTCAAGAAGATCAGGCAGCCTCATACGTTTGGAGACGACGGTCTTTATTCACCCGATCCTCGACGAGCGCCCCGTCACGGATCACGAGGATCCGCTCGGCATGCTCGGCGACATACGGCTCATGGGTGATGAGAATGATGGTCCGGCCTTCGGCGTGCAGGCGCTGGAAGGTGCCGAGGACAATGTCGCCCGTCTTCGAGTCGAGGTTCCCCGTCGGCTCGTCGGCGAGGATCAGGGCCGGATCGTTCACGAGGGCGCGGGCGATGGCCACGCGCTGCATCTGCCCGCCAGAGAGCTGGCTCGGCGTATGCAGGTGGCGCGATTCGTCGAGCCCGACCGCCGCCAAGGCCAACCGGGCCCGACGCTCACGCTCCTCCTTCGGGATTCCCATGTACACGAGCGGCAGGCAGACGTTGCGCAGGACGGTCGCGCGCGGGAGCAGGTGGAACGACTGGAACACGAAGCCGATCTTCGTCTTGCGGATCGCGGCCAGCTGCTCAAGCGGGACCGACGACACGTCTTGCCCGTCGAGGCGATAGGTTCCCGTCGTCGGCACGTCGAGCGCGCCGACCATGTTCATGAGGGTCGACTTGCCGGAACCCGACGGGCCCATGATGGCCACGAACGCGCCCTTAGGCACGGTAAAGGAGATGCCGCGCAGCACTTGGGTCACCTCCTTGCCCGTCTGGTATTCCTTCCGAATGTCATGAAGCTCGATCATAGACGTTAACGGGGGGCTGCACCGCCGCGAAAGACCGCGCCGCCACCTTGCCCAGCCCCACCCGTGAGACCAGGAATTCGGACGGCCGCCCCCGAGCCGCCGGCAGCCCCCGTAGAAGCGGTTGTGACGTTCGGGTCAATCGTTCGCACGACCACTTGCTCACCGACCTCCAGGCCGCCCACGATCTCCGTAAACTGGTCGTTCGCGAAGCCGACCTGGATCGAACGGGCTTCGGGCGGAACCTCGGAAGGGATGCCTTGCGCGGCATTCGCGGACGCCTCCGTGGCCGCCGACACGGCCAACACCTGCACCGTCGGCTGGCCGCCGACCTGTTGGATCGCCCCGTTCGGGACGGCCAACACGTCAGGACGGACATCGGTGATAATGGAGAGGGCAACGCTCATCCCCGGTTTCACGCGCGCGTCCTCGGTGAGGAACGCGACCTTGACGGCATAGCTCACGACGCCCTGGCTCACGGTCCCGAGCGTGTCGATTTGGCTCACGGAACCCGCGATCTGCAAATCCGGTAAGGCATCGAACGTGAGGGTAGCCTTCTGACCGACCTGGATCTTGGAAACGTCGACCTCGTTCAGCGAGACCGTCGCGATTTTTGCCTTGGTCAGGAGCGATCCCAAGACGGTCGAGGGCGAGGCCTGGTCACCGACCCGCACGGGCACGGTCGCCATGATGCCTTCAAAGGGGGCGTATACGGTGTAGGCCTTCAGCTGTTCCTGAGCGTCGGTGAGGCGCTGCTGGGCCGATACGAAGGAAGAGCGGCGCTGTTCGATGCCGTTTTGGGCCGTGGCAAGGTCAAGTGCCGTCGCGCCCTGTTGCAGCTTCGCGAGGGAAGCCTGCGCCTCGGCGAGACGCTCTTCCGCCGTCGTGATCTCGTTCGGCTCGGCCCCGCGCTGCACCTTCTGGAGATTGAGTAGCGCCTTCTCGACCGCAAGGCGCTGCGTCTGCAAGTCGGTCTTCGCCTGGTCGAGGGCCTGGATGGCGGAGGTGACGGATGTGCCTTTCGAGGCGACATCGCTGCGATCAGAACGCACCGAACTCTTGAGGGAATCGATCGTCGTCTGCGTGAGCGCACTCGACGGGACGAGCACTTGCGTCAATGTTTCGGCCTGCTGCAAGAGCGGAACGAGCAAATCCAGCGCCGTCCGCCCGCTTCGCAGGGCGGCATCGACGTTTGCCGGATCCTCACCGGTCGCGCGCAGGGCATCGGCCTGGCCCTTGAGGGCCTGCGCCGACGTCTGTACGCCCTCATATAGGTTCCCGCCCGTCTGGTTCGGGTTCATAACCGACACGAGGCGGCTGTATTCGTAGGAACCGTTCAGGTTGCTCTGGCCGACGACGCGCAAGAGCTCGTCGAGGTTGCGGAGGGCGGTCTGCACGGTCTGCGAGGCGCTGCGCGCGGTCGGGACGGCGTCGTCGTAGGCGTCACGCAGCAGGTTTGGCGTCTTGCCGTCGGCGGAGAGCTGCACTTTCTGCTGTTGGATGAAATAGTCCTGCTGGGCTTGTTGGACGTCGGCCTGGTCGGGACCGGCGCGCAGGTCGTCGAGCGCACGACGGGCCTGGTCGACGCTGTGGCGCGCTTGCGTAAGCGCGACGGCATCCGGCGGCAGGCGAAGCTTCTGGAGGGAGATTTGGGACGATTCGAGCGAAAGGCGCGCGTCGTTCACCGCTTGGGCTGCATCGCGAACCGTCTTTTGGGCTTCTTTCGGATCGATCGTAAAGAGGACCGTGCTCGTCGAGACGGTCTGGCCCGGTTTCACGGAAACCGTTTTTATCTGACCGGAGACGGTCGGCTTCAGGTCGAGCTGGTTCTCGCCCGATACCTGGCCGCTCGCCGCGACGGACGAGACGAGCGTCTGCCGACTGGCGGAGGCGACGACATATCGGAGCGGCTCTTTGGAGGCAAACGGGTCGGCAACCTTGTAGCCGACGCCGGCGAGGACCAAGACGAGACCGGCTATGGGAAGTTTTTTCCCGAAAAGGGAGGAAAGGGGGTTGGGCATACAAGAGGGACCAGCGACGCCGGAACCAGTCGCGGCGGGCAGGGGTCAAGGACACACCGTAGGCAACGGGCATCGGAAAGGCAAGCGCGCGCTTCATGAATTCTTCATGAATAAAAAGAGGTCAAGGTAAAAGAAAAACGCCCGGATGCGGACATCCGGACGTAGCGACTATCAGCGGCGGAAGGCCGTCGCCTCGAGGAAGGCGAGGGCGTAGCCGGCGGCGCTCCAGAGCTGCTCGGCGGCGCCGTACCACTCCCCCGTGCGGGGGTCGATCCACTCGGGGAAGGTGGGGTGACGGTGCAGGGTCCGGAGGTGGTGGGCGGCCTCCTCCCCCTTCTCCGCCCGCAGGAGGGCCCGCACGACGAAGGCCTGCACGAACGGCCAGACCACCACGCCGTCGGTCGCCTCGATCACCTCGGCCTCATCGGGCTTGCCGCCGTGCGCGGCCTTGTGCTTGCACTTGATGGTGACGCCGTAAGGCGTGTCGAGGTCGGTGAAGACCTGGAGGGCAGCCTCCCACAGCGGACCCGTGTAGAAGAACGGCCCACCGTGAAGGATGATGAAGGCCGCCCCGAGCGGGTCGGGCCGGTCCGAACCGGGGTAGTCGATGAGCCGACCAGAGAGGACGGCTCCACCCTCACTCCGCCCGCTCGGGACGAGGAACGTCTCGTGGATGCGCCGGATGAGGTCGTTGATCTTCCTGAAGTCGTCCCGGTACCGGTAGACCCGAAAGAGGATCATGTTGTTGCTGAGGAGGGGCTTGTCGCCCAGCTCCTCGTGCATGGTATCGCGCCAGTCGGCGCCGACCATGAGCCCGTCGCGCATGAGGTGCGTCTCGACGTAGGCGAGGGCCGCCTCGAGCTGGGGGCGCCACGTCTCGAGGAAGCGCGCGTCCCCCGTCACGTGGGCGTAGTCGTACATCGCGAGGAGGTAGCAGACCTCGGAATCCCGCGTGCCGTCGGTGAGCTCCCAGAGCGCGCCCTCCCGGTAGCGCTTGAGCATGAAGGGCTCGCGGCCCGCGTCCTGCTCCTGCTTGAGCTTGCGGGCGAGCCAGGCGGCCTCATCGTCGAGGAAGACGATGGGGATCTGCCCGTTCGGCCGCTGGAGGCGGCTGACGTTCTCGAGGTGGGTGCGGACCAGTCCGTACTCCCCGAGCTTGAGCAGGAGAGGCAACAGGAAGTAGGCCGCGTCCCGCATCCAGATGGTGTTGCCGTAGCGGCTTTCCGCGTCCGGGCTGGCCCAGATCCCCTTCGGGCCGCGGGCGCGCCGCATCATGTCGAGGGCGTACCCGAACTTGTCGAGCGAACCGGGAAGGGCGAAATTCATGTCCAGTGCCATGGTCTCCTCCGTGAAAAGGGCACCGACCCACCGTGGGCCGGTCCAACGGTCGATTATTAGCAGATATTTGGGGGCGTGTCAAGGGGCGAGCGAACCAAAAGAGGCAGGAATATGCCGATTTTAAGGGATTTTTTACCACGAACGAAGAACGGCGGAGATCGAGCCACGCAGTGACACGGCCCTTTACGCCTCCCCGCCAATCACCCAAACTACCCCCATGCCTTTCTTCTCCCTCCTTTTCAAATACCTCGGCTATCAGATGGGCACGCAGATCAAAGGGACCCTCGCGGCGACCATGCTGGCGGTCCGGCCATACATCCAGCACTTCGGACTGGGGCTCGCCTGTTTCGTCGCGGCGGGGATCTCGTTCTTCGTGACGTTCCTGTTTTTCCTGGCGGGGTTCTTCCTGTTCCTCATCCAGAAGACGGACTGGAGTTTCGCGAGCCTCTGGACGGCGCTCGTGGCGGGGATCATCGGCGCGCTCTGCGCGACGGGTGGGGTCCGCCTCCTCCGTAAGCCGCTTCCCCGGTAACCCGTATGCTCTCCCTCCACGACCTAAAAACCGCCTTCCGCGCCTGGCGGGCGGACCAGGCCTCGTACCTGGCGGCGGCGCTCTCGTACCATGCCGTGTTCTCGCTCGCACCCCTCCTCATCGTCGCGCTCGGCATCGCGGGGGCGTTGTACGGGCAAGCCGATAACCAGGCCGCCTTCCTGACGATGATCGGCGATTTTTTCGGTCCGCAGACGGCGGGGCTCGTGACCTCCCTCTTGGAACAGCAGCGGTTTGCGGCGCAAAGCGGCTGGGCGGTGCTGATCGGCATCGGGATCACCCTCTTCGGGGCCATCAATGGCGTGCAACGGTTGCGCGAAGGCGTGAACCTGATCTGGGACGCGCCGAAACGAGCGCGTACGACCTGGGAAAAGATCTCGCACTACCTCCTCCTGCTGTTCTTGCTGGGAGCCACGGGCGTGCTCTTGCTCGCTTCCCTTGCGGCGAGCGCCATCCTCACGCAAAGCAACGCCTTCCTGAGCGCGCAATTAGGGATCGACCTGCTGTGGCTGCTGCCCATCGGCAACGCGGTGGTCTCGCTCGGGGTGATTACCGTCCTCTTTGCCGGCATCTTCAAATACCTCCCGGATGCGCGCGTCCCCTGGCGGGCCGTGTGGCCAGCGGCGTTCCTGACGGCGGTCCTGTTCAACGTCGGGAAATTCGTGATCGGGTTCTATCTTGGGCGGACGAGCATCGCGTCGTTATATGGCGCGGCGGGATCGTTAGCCGTCTTCCTCGTCTGGGTGTTCTATGAGGCGCAGATCTTCCTGTACGGCGTGGAAGTCGTGAAACAGGAGACGAAAAAACGCCTGCACGAGCGGCAGGCGGACTAGTCGGCGAAAAGCGGGGGCGCAAAGGCCGACCGATACTTGTCACAGAAGAGACGGGAGCAACCGCACCCAGCGGTCATCATCTCATGGAACCGAAGCGAGAGGCGGCGCAGGTCCGAAGCGAGCTGACCTTCCCGCATCTCATCCCGCTGCCAGCGAAACGAAAGGAGCGCAGGAAATGCCGGATCCTGTCGATGCATCAGCATTGGGACCACCGTCCGCAGGAGAGCGGATGCGTAAGGGAGCTGGGTATACGCATGCTTTTGGCCACACGGCCAATCGCACATCTCTGCGGTGAGCATGAGGCGGCGGACGACGCGCTCGAGCGGCTCGTCGGGACCGCCCAGGAACCAGACCACGAGAGCCGGAGGGAGCGGCGACGGGAGAGGTGGCAGCTCCCCCTGGTCATGGGTGCGGAGACCGCTTTTCGTGGCGGCCCGGTCCTCCTGATGAAAACGGATGAGCGTTTCATGAAGGATTGTCAGTTCGCGTTCGAGATCTTGGCTCATGCATGCCTCCGGGGCCAAGAATGGCAACGCGCGTCCGCCCTGTCAAGCCTCTGAGGGTCATTGACAACGTAGCTTTTTTCCCTAAGATGAGACAATCTTTAGGGCTCGCCTAAGCCCTCAAGAACCCCGCCCCTTCCACCCGAAAGGCCCGTTGATGGACCCCGAAACGCCGAACCTGCAGCTCCTTCCCTTCCTGCGCGCCTACTGGAACCTGTCGCGCGCGCAGCACCGCCGCCTGGCGATCGCGGGCCTGATCATCTTCGTGATGCAGGCCTGCAGCGCGCTCACGCCGGTACTCATGACCGACTTGCTCATCCGCGCCAGCCGCCGCGGGCTCGAGGCCTGGCCCAAGACCGCGGCCGAATGCCTGGCCCTGCTCGGCCTCTACACCTTCGTAGGCTGGATCGAGATCCCGAAGTCGCAGCGGGTCCGGCAGGCGGCCGCGGAAATGCAGCACACGCTGCGGTCGCGCCTGCTGCGCCGCCTTCTTGCCTTCGACGGAACGTTCTTCGAAACGAACAACGTCACAGGCCTCTATGGGGACCTCTCCCGAGGAATCGCGCGCATCGGCGACCTCACCTTCCTCGCGGGGCACGACCTGGTGCCCCTGCTCTTCCTCACCCTCACGACGGCCTGCGCCATCAGCTGGTACGACCGGCTGTACCTGGCCATCCTCGCGCCGGCGACGATCACGTATATCGGGGTGACCGTGTGGGTACGGGCCTCGACGGCCGTCTCGCGCTTCCGACGGCACCAGTTGGACCGCGGTACGGATCGGCTCATCGGCGGGGCCCTCGCGAACGCCCGCACGGTCTGCGCCTACAACCAGCAGGAGAACGAGATCCATCGCGTCGAGGAGCGCCAAGCGGCCGGGGCCGCCATGCTGTACGCCGAGTACCGCGGCTACGACCGCCTCAAGCTCTGGCGCCATGCGTGGGTCGGGGCGGCCTGCATCGCCTGCCTGGGCGTCTGCCTGTGGCGGATCCGGCACGCGCCCCCCGCGGGCCAGGCCCGCCTCCTCGCCGAAGGGCTCGGAGCGCTGATCCTCACCGAACGGCTGTTCCGCGCCTGCTCGGGGATCATCGACATCTTCGACAAGTTCGCCGAAGGGTCGGCGGCGGCGCAATACGTGTTCGCGCTCCTCTCGCAGGAGCCGACCATCACCGACCCGGAGGACCCCGTGCGGCTCACCGACGTGCGCGGGGCGCTCTGCCTGCAGGACGCCTGGTATGCCTATCCGAGCGCCCCGACGGTCGCGGCGCTGGCAGGGATCAACCTGTCGATCCGGGCGGGCGAGATCATCGGCCTCGTCGGCGCGTCGGGCGGCGGCAAGTCCACGCTCGTGAAGGCGCTCCTCCGGCTGATTGAGCTTCAGAAGGGCCACGTACTCCTGGACGGGATCGACATCCGCCGGCTGACGCTGCACGACCTGCGCGCGACCATCGGCTACGTTGCGCAGGAGACCGACCTCTTCGACCGGACGGCCGCCGAGAACATCGCCTACGGCCGCCCCGACGCGACCCGCGACGAGATCATCGCCGCCGCGCGCCAGGCGCACGCCCACGGCTTCATCGAAGCCCTCCCGCAGGGATACGACACGCGCATCGGCGACCGGGGCGCGCGCCTGTCGGGCGGGCAACGGCAGCGCCTCGGCATCGCCCGGGCCCTCCTGTGCCAGACGCCGGTGATCCTCCTCGACGAGGCGACGGCGAACGTGGACGTGGAGGGCGACGCGTCGATCCACGAGGCGATCGCTGACCTGGCCCGCGCCGGCCGCACGATCATCGTCATCGCGCACCGCCTGGCGACCGTGCAGAACGTCGACCGGATCGTCTGCATGGAAAAGGGCCGCATCGTCGAGATCGGCACGCCGGCCGAGCTCGCGCGCGCCAACGGGCCCTACGCCCGCCTCAAGCGTGCGCACGAGCGCTTCGAACGCGGCCTCCCGGCCAGCAACTGACCCGACTGCGCTTGGTCGGGTCTTTTTTTTGTTTGACAGGATCTTGAGGAGGGATACCGTTAGGGAAAGACTCCCTAGCCCCCTTTCCTATGTACCATCCTTACCGGGTTGCCGTGGGTGCCTTGTTGCTTGGCTTCGCGCTCTCGCCCGTTCCCGAAACGGCTCAGGCCGCGACGCAAACGCTGACCGTTCCCTACGTCTCGCAAGTCCCCGATGGCGCCTGGGTCCTGCCTTGGAGCGAGGCCTGCGAGGAGGCCAGCATCCTCATGGTCCGCGGGTTTTACGAGGGGCAAGCCGCGCTCGCGCCCGCCGACGCCAAGGCTACGATGCAGGAGATGATCGCCTGGGAAGACGCGACGTTCGAGAAGAACACCGACACGAGCGCGGAAGAGACGCTCCGGCTGATCCAAGAGAAAGGCGGTTTTTCTGCGGAAATTAAACGAAATCCGACCGTTGAGGACCTGCGCGGCGAACTCGCGGCGGAACGGCCGGTGATCGTCCTCATCGACATGTACGCACTCTATGGCACGCGTCCCGAAGGCGACTCGTTCCACGTGGCCGTCCTCACGGGATATGACGAGACGGCAGACACGTTCACCGTCGTCGATCCCGCGAAGGACGGCGCGCAGACCTATCCGAGCGCGCGCCTGATGGGAGCCCTCCATGATTTCAATCCGGCCACGGGCGAGGCCGACGGCGAAGCGACGGTCCTGTTCACGAGCAAGACCGTCGCTGCACCCGGAAAGATCGGCGCACTGCGTTGGCTGCTTGGCTGGTTCGCGGACCTGTTTCGCTAAAAGCCCCACCTAGGTGGGGCTTTTTTCGGATGGCTCGTGGTACGTGACCGCGGCGCCGAGCGGGCTTTCCGCGCGATAGGCACCGTCTTCCTGACGTGCGAGCCAAGCGGTCCCGAGCGGAACCTTCCCGTGCCCGCCGGGTAGATCGAGCATGTACCGCGGCAAGGCGATCCCGGTCGTCGTCCCCTGCAAGGCCCGCATCAGCGCGATTCCCGTTTCAATCGCCACGCGGAAATGGCCGGTGCCGCGGGCGAGGTCGAGCTGGTGCAAGTAATACGGAACGACGCGGACATCGGTGAGGCGCTTGAAGAGGGCGCGCAGCGTCACTGCGTCATCGTTCACGCCGCGCAAGAGCACCGCCTGGTTGCGGACGACGATCCCCGCATCAACGAGCGCGGCGATGGCGGCGATATTTTCCGGAGCGAGCTCACACGGATGGTTGAAATGCGTGACGACGTAGACGGGATGCGTCGCGTCCATGGCGCCGCGCAACAAGGAGATCAGGCCAGGCGTGATCCGCGACGGCAAATTGACGGGCACGCGGGTATGGATCCGGATCCGCGTCACCGTGGGAACGGCCCGCAGTGCCGCGAGCCACTCCTGGAGCTGGGCGTCAACGAGCGTCAGCGGGTCGCCGCCGGTCAGGATCACCTCATCGACCTCGGGATGCGCGCGCAGGTACGCGCAGACGCGCTCACGGTCATCGGCGGTCGGCCCTGGCGTCGCCTGGCCCGTCTTGAAGCGGCGGAAGCAGAACCGGCAATATGCGGAACAGAAGAACGTCACGTACACGAGCACGCGGTCGGGATAGCGGTGCGTGAGGAACGGGATGGGCGATTTCGCCTCGTCACCGATGGGATCGGTGAGCTCTTCCGGAGAGAAATCCAGCTCTCGCGCTTGCGGCACGGTCATGAGGAAGAGCGGATCCTGAGGGTTCGCGAAATCGATCAGCTTGGCCGTATGCGGCGTGATCGCGAGGCGCATATTCTTGAGGACGGCCCGCATGGTCTCGCGTTGGGCGATCGGAACGAGGACATCCAACTGATCGAGGGTGCGGATGGTCTGGGCGAGCTCTTGTTGCCAGGGTTCCATAGGAAATACAAAAAAGCGTGAGGACGGACAAAAAACCAAAAAAACAGCTTCCCTTAAAGAAAAACAGGTGGATCATCGATGAACGATCCGCCCCGGCTAATCCCTTTCAATAAAAGTGAAATACTGAGAAACGCGCGCACCCACCAAGCATGACAGGCGGACGCTTAGGCGGCAAAATTATCAGCTTCCCCCCGTGAGGCGGGACGGACGGCGGAAGACGTGTTTAGGCGCGCCAATACCTGTCGTTTCCGGTCTGGCTCGCTGGCCTGATAGGCCTGGGTCCGACGGTTGCATTCCGTGACGAAGCTCGACCATCCTGCCTGGGCCGATGCGATGCGCGCGGCATCGGGAACGTATTCGTCCAACGAGACGCGATACGGAACCGTGTCGCCAGGCGTGCGCTCGAGACCCATGCCGGAAGCGACACGCTCCTCTTGGCGGAAGCGACGATCGGCGAGCTTCACGAGCTTACCGCCGAGCCAACGCGCCAAAGCAACCTGGTCAAGCGACATGTCCTCCATGCTGAAAAACGGGTATTCCTTATGGACGCGGGTCAGGACATCGTAAATCGAATGCTCATCAGGGCCGACTTGGCCGATCTGGCGACCTAAATACAGCAACCGATCAAGCAATTCCCCGGCGTTCGGCTTGCGAGCGAACTTACGGGTGAGCGTGAGCCAGTAGATGCCGAATTCGATCTTTTCGTTGAGAGCATTGAACGTGAACGAATCCGCCTTCCCTTCCGCCACGAACTTTAGGAGCCGTTGCATGCCGCGGTTCTTGGCAAGCTTGACACCGTCATAGATGAGGGTCTCCGAACCATAGAGGCCGCGTTCGGTCGCCTCGAGGGAAATCGATCCGGTACGAGCCGCCTCCAAGGCTTGCTGTGTATACGTCAGCCCATTGAGGCCAAAGAAGCATTGATTCAGGTTGATGTCCCGTCCCGCAAAGAGCCGATCCAGTTCCGCCAATGATTCAACATGTTCGACCCCTTCAAGGTCAACACCCATATGGACCGCTTCGCGCTGGCGCGTCAACGGATCACCGCTCGCGATAACGTCAAAATCGTTCGGCGGGAGTTCGGCACGGATCCGGTCAAGCGGGGCACCGGCCAGGATCTTGAGGA
>JACCDN010300173.1_pt1 | contig 36452 bp, 29 predicted proteins | sample 7441691 | NCBI WGS metagenome assembly JACCDN01 (sample SAMN15323439, study PRJNA562643) | freshwater metagenome | isolation source: river surface water | place: USA:Blue River Watershed | collected 2017-08-16
ATGATAGCCATCATGTATCGTCGTTTGCGTAAAGGGATAAGCCCCTTCTCACCAGATCGTCAGCATATTCATCATATGATTATGCGCGCCGGTTTTACTTCGCACCAGGCACTGGTATTGATTACTCTGGCAGCCGTGGCTTTAGCTGTGGTAGGTATTATTGGCGAGCGTCTCAATTTTATACCTGAATGGCTGATGTTGATGTTATTTTTATTCACCTATTTATTACTGTACGGTTACTGCATAAAGCGTGCCTGGATATTGGCGCGTTTCATTAAGCGTATCAAACGTCACACCGGATACAGCAAGTGATTTTAAAACCGGGTTAAAACCTGCTGAACATCGACGATTTGGCATTGCTGCGCGATTTCAACCAAGAACTTAACCTCAAGATCGTGTCTTGAGGAGTAACTGATTTTGTTTTAAGGGACTTTTGTGTAATGACAAATCCAGAAATCATCTCCCATGAACCACAATTGGATATTCGGAAATTGTGCCGTGCTTTGTGGTACGGCAAGCTTTGGATTGCAGGGTTTGGTTGCCTGTTTGCGATCATGGCTTTCAGTTTTTCTGCTTTGATGAAGCAGCAATGGGGTGTGACTGTCGTGATCGACAAACCTGTTGTGGATAATATGGTCAGTTACTATGCTAAGCAGCAGTTCCTGCGTAATCTTGATGCCCGTCTTGATATCTCACTGGTGGATGACCCATTGACGGTAGTGGAAAAAGCCTATAACGAATTCATTGTGCAATTGGCTGCCTGGGATACACGTCGTGATTTCTGGTTAATGACAGATTACTACAAACAGCGTCAGAAAAATGAGGAAACTGCTGACGTAAAGCTGCTTGATGAACTGATCAACAGCATTCAGTTTATACCGCGCGATGATAAAAAGATGCGGTATGACAGGTTAAAACTCGTTGCTGAAACGGCATCTGATGCTTTTCAGTTGTTGCAACAGTATGTTGAATTTACCCGTCAGCGTTCGGTAGGGAACCTTAATGGAGAGGCGCAGGTTGCCTGGAATGTACGAACTCAGTGGATGAACGAACGGGTAAAGTGGCAGAAAACTGTGGCATGGGATCTTTATCACCGTAAACTTAATGGGATACAACAGGCACTGCAGCGAGTGCTTGCTGGGCATGGTCAGCAGAAAAAAGTGCTGGGGGAACAGGACGCAATCACACAAGCGTATCTGACACAGGCCGCTGAGTTACAGGTACAGTTTGACCTGTTGAAGGCGACGGGTCCAAATTTTGACATGGATTACAGTCAAAATCAGGCCATTTTAGCTATCTTAACGACAGACGTAGTCTGGGATAATGCATTTCAGACATACCGTTATTTGCGTGCACCGCAGCGTCCTGTGGAGTCTGATAGTCCGCGGCGTATTTTCTTGTTGATGATGTGGGGAAGTCTTGGAGCGCTGGTGGGTGCGGGTGTGGCATTGATCCGTTGTGTTCAACGTCAATGATAGCCTCGATTCGGCGCGTAGCTTTGCAAGGGATCTAATAATTAAATGGTTTTATCAGGTATGCTTTTGAGCGCATAAATTGCAAGTGTCTGTGGTTAATCATTTTAAAGAGATTTACGGTGAAAGTGTTGACTGTTTTTGGTACCCGACCTGAAGCCATTAAAATGGCACCATTAGTTCATGCGTTATCTCAGGATAAATTTTTTGAATCAATGACTTGTGTTACAGCACAACATCGGGAAATGTTGGATCAAGTATTGAGATTATTTGATATTGAACCTGACTATGATTTGAATATCATGAAGCTGGGACAGGGTCTCAGTGAATTAACCAGTCGTATTCTGGATGGATTACAGCCTGTTTTAGAAGCATTTAAACCGGATATGGTACTGGTGCATGGTGACACGACCACAACATTGGCAACCAGTCTATCTGCCTTTTACCAGCGTATTCCGGTCGGCCATGTTGAAGCGGGTTTACGTACCGGCAATCTTTACTCACCATGGCCGGAAGAAGCAAATCGTAAGTTAACAGCTCATCTGGCGATGTATCATTTTTCTCCTACTGAACATGCACGGCAAAATTTATTGCGTGAATCGCTATTGGATAAGCAGATATTTGTGACCGGTAATACGGTGATTGATGCGTTATTTTGGATGCGTGATCGTGTGATGCCGGATAAGGTGTTACGTCAAGATCTGCAGGATCGTTATCCTTTCTTGGATGTTCGTAAAAAAATGATTTTGGTGACCGGACATCGCCGGGAAAATTTTGGCGATGGTTTTGAGCGTATCTGTCGTGCGTTAGCGCAAATCGCCATGGATTATCCTGAGGTACAAATCGTTTATCCTGTTCACCTTAATCCCAACGTGAGTGAACCTGTGAATCGTATTCTTCATGGTATTGAGAATATTATTCTCATCGATCCGCAAAACTATCTGCCTTTTTTCTGGTTGATGAATCAGGCTTACCTCATTCTGACGGATTCCGGTGGGATTCAGGAAGAAGCCCCTGCTCTGGGAAAACCGGTACTGGTCATGCGTGATACCACTGAACGTCCTGAAGCGGTCGAAGCGGGGACGGTCAGGTTGGTGGGTACCAATGTGAATAGCATTGTTAATGCAGTCACTCAGTTACTGACCGATGAGGATGATTATTTCCAGATGAGCAGGGCGTATAATCCTTACGGTGATGGCCATGCTTGTCAGCGTATTCTGGCAGCATTAAAAACACACCAGGTGGTTTGATGAATTTTGACACCATTGCGATTATTGGCCTTGGCTATATTGGTTTGCCTACTGCGACCATTTTTGCCTCCTGCAAAAAAAAAGTGGTTGGTGTTGATATTAATCCGCAGGTTGTTGAAACCATTAATCGTGGTGTCAGCCATATTATTGAACCTGGTTTGGATAATCTGGTTAAAACTGCTGTTGAAGACGGTTACTTGCAGGCTGTCACCCAGCCATTAGCGGCTGATGCTTTCCTGATAGCGGTACCTACACCTTTTAAAGAGCATCATCAACCCGATATGGTGTGTGTTGAAGCCGCCGTACGAGCAATTGCACCCGTACTTAAAAAGGGTGATCTGGTGATACTAGAATCAACATCCCCTGTGGGGACCACCGTACAGATAGCACAGTGGTTATCACAGGCACGGCCTGATCTTCATTTTCCACACTCTTCTGACAGTATGATCATTGATGTGAATATTGCTTACTGCCCGGAACGCGTGTTGCCAGGCCATGTTATGGTTGAATTGATCCGCAATGATCGTGTGATCGGGGGTATGACATCAGAATGTTCAGCCCGGGCCTGTGAACTCTATAGTATTTTTCTTGACGGTGAATGTGTAGTGACCAATGCGCATACTGCCGAAATGTGTAAACTGACAGAAAACAGCTTTCGTGATGTTAATATTGCTTTTGCCAATGAACTGTCGTTGCTTTGTGCTGAGCAGGATATCAATGTGTGGGAACTGATCGATCTGGCCAATCGTCACCCGCGGGTTAACATTTTGCAACCAGGGCCCGGTGTCGGCGGACACTGCATTGCTGTTGATCCTTGGTTTATTATTGCCCGGCATCCACAATTATCTCCTTTAATGCATACCGCCAGGCAGGTTAACGATGCTAAACCTGAATGGGTTGTCAATCAGGTAAAAGACCGGGTTGCTGATTGTCAGACCGCGACAGGAAAACCTGCGGAAAAAATAACAATTGCCTGTTTTGGTCTGGCATTTAAGCCAAATATTAATGATCTGCGCGAAAGCCCGGCAGTGCTCATTGCTCATCGGATCGCAACATGGCACAGGGGGGAAACGTGGGTGGTAGAACCGCATATACCCTTATTACCCCATGCACTGGCAAGTCATGTTCAACTTAAGGAAGTCAATCTTGCCTTACAGCAGGCTGACATAGTGGTCATGCTGGTGGATCATGATGCTTTTAAGGCTATTAAAGCCGATGACATTCAGCAAAATTGGGTTGTTGATACTAAAGGAGTCTGGCGTTGAAACGTGTTTTAGTGACAGGTGGTGCGGGTTTTATTGGTTCTGCGGTGGTGAGGTATCTTATTGAAATGACCACGGCCCACGTGGTAGTGGTGGATAAGCTCACGTACGCAGGTAACCTTGCTTCTCTGGCGATGGTTAGCAACAATACGCGTTATGCTTTTGAGCAGATTGATATTGGCCATCGCACTGAAATGGACCGTATCTTTAACCAGTATCAACCTGATTTAGTTATGCATCTGGCAGCAGAAAGTCATGTTGATCGCTCCATTGATGGCCCGATGGCGTTCATCGAAACCAATATTGTCGGTACTTACCAATTGCTGGAAGCCACGCTGCAATACTGGAAAACGTTATCTGTAAAAGACCGGCAACATTTTCGCTTCCACCATGTTTCAACGGATGAGGTATACGGTGATTTGCAGGATAGTGCGGGGTTTTTTAATGAAACCACCCCTTATGCTCCCAGCAGCCCTTATTCTGCCTCTAAAGCGGCTAGCGATCATCTGGTGCGTGCTTGGTTACGCACCTATGGTCTGCCCAGCATAATAACTAACTGTTCAAATAATTACGGACCTTATCATTTTCCCGAAAAATTAATCCCCCTGATGATTTTGAATGCACTGGTGGGAAAATCATTGCCGGTTTACGGAAATGGCACCCAGGTTCGGGATTGGTTATTTGTCGAAGATCATGCAAGAGCACTCTGGCTAGTAGCCACGAAAGGGCGGGTGGGTGAAACTTACAATATTGGGGGGCATAATACGCGCAAAAATATCGAAGTCGTCGAAACCATTTGCCATCTTTTGGATGAATTGGCACCACAGAAACCACCCGGTGTGGCAGATTATGGCGATTTAATCACCCATGTGGCTGACAGGCCAGGCCATGATGGTCGCTATGCCATGGATGCCAGTAAGATTGAACGCGAATTGGGTTGGTCTCCACAGGAAACCTTTGACAGCGGTATGCGTAAGACGGTGAACTGGTATCTCAACAACTCAACATGGTGGCATCAGGTTCAACATGAAGTTGACCGTGGTGAACGGTTAGGGCTGCAACGCTAAAAAAATCATCCCTGTCTTTGTTTAATGATCCCGTTGAGTCTGAGTGTGAAGACTCAACGGCAGGATAATGTGAGGAGTGTAAGGTATGAAAGGTATTGTCCTGGCGGGGGGATCGGGTACCCGATTATATCCAGTTACCCGTGGCCTGTCGAAACAGCTGCTGCCTATCTACGACAAACCGATGATTTATTATCCCCTTTCGGTACTGATGCTTGCCGGAATCCGTGATATTTTGATCATTTCTACTGCCGAAGATTTACCCTCATACCAGCGTCTGTTGGGGAGTGGTGAAGAGTTGGGTATCCGATTGCATTATGCTGTTCAGCGTAATCCGGATGGCTTAGCCCAAGCATTTCTGATTGGTGAGGAATTTATTAATGGTGGGCGCAGTGTTCTGGTGTTGGGTGATAATTTTTATTTTGGTCAATCTTTTGGTCAGAAACTAAAAAATGTTATGACACGCCAGCAGGGAGCAACGATATTTGGTTATCAGGTGATGGATCCCGAACGTTTTGGTGTCGTGGAGTTTGATAATCATTTGCGGGTATTGTCCATAGAGGAAAAACCCCATCAACCAAAATCTAATTGGGCCGTCACCGGGCTGTATTTTTATGATCATCAGGTGGTGGATTTTGCCAGGAAAATCGGCGTTTCAGAGCGTGGTGAACTGGAGATAACCAGTATTAACCAAGCGTATCTGGAACGTGGTGAACTGAATATTGAACTGCTGGGCCGTGGTTTTGCATGGTTGGATACCGGTACGCACGATAGCCTGATTGAAGCCAGTACCTTTGTCCAGACTGTCGAGAAACGTCAAGGTTTTAAAATTGCCTGTCTGGAAGAAATAGCCTGGCGTAACGGCTGGCTGGATGATGATGCCATCAAAAGTACCGCGATGATGCTGGCTAAAACGAATTATGGGCAATATTTGTTGGATTTATTGCATGTTAGTCCACGTGGCTCCTGAACTGCTTCATTAAAGAGTGCACTTTTCAACCTTCTGTAAGCACTACTGCCATTTCGTCTTCTGATTCAATGAATGAACTTGGTGGTATTTCTTGTCGCTAAAAAATTGCGGGTTATTCATGTCGGCTGCGCCATGGAAGGGTGCTGTGATAGAAAAAATACAATTATAGAGAGGGTACTATGATTCCATTTAATGTTCCACCGGTGGTCGGTAGCGAATTTGAGTACATGCAATCTGCCATAAAGAGTGGCAAGCTATCGGGTAATGGCAATTTTACGCAACGTTGTCAGGAGTGGCTGGAACATCGCCTGATTTGCCCCAAAGTGTTATTGACACCCTCCTGCACGGCATCATTAGAAATGGCAGCGCTGTTGCTGGAGATAAAGCAGAATGATGAAATAATCATGCCCAGCTTTACCTTTGTTTCTACGGCTAATGCTTTTGTGCTGCGTGGTGCAAAGGTGGTATTTGTTGATATTCGCCCTGATACCATGAATATTGATGAGACCAAAATTGAAGCTGCCATTACTGAAAAAACCAGAGCCATTGTCCCCGTGCATTATGCTGGTGTAGCCTGTGAAATGGATACCATCATGGCGCTGGCAGAAAAATACCATTTATTCGTGGTTGAAGACGCAGCCCAGGCAGTGATGGCGACATGGAAAGGCAAAGCACTGGGGAGTATTGGTCATATTGGTTGTTTTAGTTTTCATGACACTAAAAGTTATACTGCCGGCGGTGAAGGGGGAGCAACACTGATTAATGACATCACCTTGGTTGAACGTGCTGAAATAGTGAGAGAGAAAGGTACCAACCGCAGTCAGTTTTTACGTGGTCAGATCGATAAATATACCTGGCGGGATATTGGCTCCAGCTATTTAATGTCTGAAATACAGGCTGCCTATCTGTGGGGACAACTGGAACAGTCACAGCAAATCCACCAGCGCCGCCTTGAGTTGTGGCAGCGCTATTATGATGCTTTGTCAACGCTGGCACATGAAAAGTATCTTGTATTGCCTGTTATTCCGGATTATGTGACCCATAATGCGCATATGTTTTATATTAAGTTGCGCGATCTCGAACAGTGTACTGTTTTTATCAGTGCGATGAAAAAGGCCGGGATCATGGTATTGTCCCATTATGGTTCGCTGCACAGTAACCCCGCAGCGCTACGTTTTGGGCGTTTTAATGGGGAAGACCGTTTTACTACCCGGGAAAATGAACGCCTGGTGCGTTTACCTCTGTTTTATAATATGTCTGACGCTCATCAGCAGGAAGTGATTAACGCTATCCGGGCTTTTTTTTCCTGAGATGTCACTGGCAAAGGTGTTTGGCTGGACTTCAGTTGCTGTGCTAATTAAATTGGCTGCAGGGCTGTTAGTCATTAAATTATTTGCAGTGACATTTGGTCCCAGTGGACTCGGGCTGGCAGGGAATTTTCGTCAGTGCATTACTGTATTGGGTGTGCTTTGTGGTGCAGGTATTTTTAACGGTGTCATCAAGTATGTTGCTGAATATCATAAGCAACCAGAGCAACTGCGTGCGATATTAGGGACATCTTCAGCCATTATCTTTGGGTCTTGTTCGCTTTTAGCCCTTTTTTTTTTACTGGCAGCGACACCGATCAGTATTTTTTTGTTTGGTGATGATAGCTATCAACAGGTAGTACGAATACTGGCATTGATCCAGATGGGCATGGCCTTGGCGAATTTCTTTCTGGCGATCCTCAAAGGTTATGGCAGCGCCATGGACCATGCGCTGGTATTGATTGTAGGTAGCGTGATGGGGGGCAGTGCTTTTTATTTTTGCCTGCGCTTGTATGGTTATACGGGTGCTTTAACAGGTCTGGCGTTGTTCCCGGTATTGGTTTTTCTGCCTGCCGGGTTTGTGCTTGTGTATCGCCAGGTTATGCCATTGGCATACCTGAAACTGCACTGGGATAAGAAACTGGCCGGTCAGTTAGGTAAATTCACGCTTATGGCATTAGTGACGGTGTTTACCTTACCTTTGGTTTACATAATGATGCGTAATCTTCTTGCCCGTCATTATGGCTGGAATGATGTGGGCATTTGGCAGGGAGTAAGCAGTATTTCAGACGCCTGGTTACAGCTGGTTACTGCGTCTTTTACGGTTTATTTATTACCACGGTTGTCCCGGATGCAGGATAAGGCCGAAATTACGCACGAGGTCATCAAAGTGCTACGGTTTGTTTTCCCCGTGCTGGTGACAGCGAGTTTTACCCTATGGCTATTACGGGATGTTGTCATCGAATTGCTATTTTCCAGGCAGTTTACTGCCATGGGCAGCTTGTTTGCCTGGCAGCTGGTGGGTGATGTACTAAAAGTGGGCTGCTGGGTTTTTGGCTATCTGGTGGTTGCCCGTGCTTCACTGTGTTTGTATGTCATGAGTGAAGTCAGTCAGTGTCTGTTACTGACCGGCTTTGCCTGCTGGCTTATTCCTGTCCATGGTGCAACTGGAGCAGTACAGGCCTATATGGCAACTTATATCATCTATTTTATGCTGTGTAGTTTTATCTTTTTGATTTACTGCAATAAAACAGGAAAAAATGACCATGCTCATTCATGTACTGGGATCTGATATACCCCATCATAATCGAACGTTGCTGCGTTTTTTTAATGATGTCTTGGTCCATCACGTACCAATGGAGCAGTTACAGAATTTTATGGTGGTCAGTAAAGACACGGCGCCGTTTGGTCTGTTAGATGCACTAAAAATTGAAATATTTCAGGATAAACGAACACTGGCTACCGCGGTGATTGCCCGTGCCCAGAGCGATCGCAGTATGAGATTTTTTTTACATGGGCAATTTAATGCGTGGTTATGGCTGGCATTGTTGAATGGAAAAATTAAACCTGACCAAGTTTACTGGCATATTTGGGGGGCGGACTTATACGAAGAGGCCAAAACATGGCGATTCCGTGCCTTTTATTGGTTACGGCGCCGGGCACACAGCAAGGTCAAGCAGGTATTCGCTACTCGTGGTGATATCACGTATTATCAGCAACGTTATCCCTATGTTGCTGCAACGTTATTGTATTACCCCTATAAAGTAAATCCCGTCGTCACTGAATCTACCATTGACACATCTTCATCTGGCGCTATGACCATTCTAGTAGGAAATTCGGGTGATCCTTCTAACCGCCATATTGAAGCATTACATGCAGTTTACCGGCAATTTGGTGCTACTGTACACGTGGTGATGCCTGTGATGAGTTTTCAGGCACAGGATCACCATCACTATATTGCGGAGGTATATGCCGTTGCTGTAAAACTATTCACCCAACGCAACGTACAACTCCTCACACAGCATATTCCCTTTGCTGATTATCAAGAGATCCTGCGACGTTGTTCTTTGGCTTACTTCATTTTCAATCGCCAACAAGGCATTAATACATTATGTCAACTTATTCAGTTTTCTGTGCCTTTCGTATTGAGCCGAAAAAATCCATTTTGTCAGGATTTAAATGAACAGAATGTTCCCTTTTTATTTCAAGATGATGCGTTGGATGAGGCATTAATTCGTGCAACACAACGCAAGCTTGTCAGTCTGGATAAGCAAGCCATCGCTTTTTTAGCGCCGGGTTATATTAATGGTTGGCCGCAGGCATTAGCCAGGGCAGTAGGGGAGCATAAATGACGTTGGGGCAATTTGGTGGTTTGCTCAGTGTCTGGGCCATGGCGGTGACGTTGGTGACTATGCTAACTTACCGGGAATTCAGGCGTGTACGCTTTAACTTTAATATATTTTTTTCGCTGGTTTATGGATTGACGTTTTATCTGGGTTTCCCGCTGACCTGTTTGCTGGTTTTGCAGTTTGATGTTGTTGTGATATCAGCAGAATTTTTGTTGTATGCGTTACTTGTGGCTGTGGCTTTCTATGCTATTTATTATGCCAGTTACAAAATCAGAATAGTCCCGTTATCCAGTCAGTCTCGTTGTGTTGAATTTAACATAAATCGCCTTGAAGCGCATTTTACCTGGATACTGTTGGCGTTAGTGGCGACGGGCACAGTGATAGTGTTTTTCCTGAAAAATGGTTTTTTGCTGTTTACGCTCAGTGGTTACAATCAGATTTTTTCCGCAAGTGAAGTCTCTGTTGTCGCATTAAAGCGCTTTTTTTACTTTTTTATCCCAGCGATGCTCATCCTGTATTTTCTCAAGCAGGATAAACGTGCATGGTGGTTATTTCTTGCTAGTACGGTCGTTTTTGGTGTGCTGAACTATGTAATTATTGGTGGTACGCGTGCCAACGTGATTATTCCCATCGCCTTATTTTTATTTATTGGCATAGTACGTGGCTGGATAACATTATGGATGCTGATGATTGCGGGAAGTTGCGCTATAGTGATGATGTTTTGGTTGGCTATGAAGCGTTATGGGCTTGAGGTAAATGGTTCAGAAGTATTCTGTACTTTTCTCTATTTAACTCGTGACACCTTTTCTCCATGGGAAAATCTGGCCTTGCTGTTGGAAAACTACCAGAAAATAGATTTTCAGGGGCTTGCACCCATTGTGCGCGATTTTTATGTTTTTATTCCGAAATGGCTGTGGCCAAATCGCCCGGATGAGATCCTGAATACCAGCAACTATTTTACTTGGGAAATTTTAAAAAATTACTCAGGATTGACTATTTCACAAACACTGATTGGATCTTTGGTGATTATGGGCGGCATAGGGTTCATTCCTGCGGGCGCCATTGTGGTAGGGCTGATTATCCGGGGTTTTGACTGGTTTTATCAGCAGGGTAAATTATCAAGTAATCGCTACAATGGGGCGATTGTGCAAAGTTTCTGCTTTGGTGCGTTATTTAACCTCATTGTATTGGCCCGGGAAGGACTGGATTCTTTTGTTTCCCGTATGGTATTTTTCAGTTTTGTTTTTGGTACCTGTCTGCTGGTGGCGAAATTATTATATTGGTTATTTGAGGAACAGGGTTTGATTAAGACCACTGACATTGCCTGTCAGTAGTATTACCAACACCGTTTCATCCAGATTGGAGTCGTAGTAATTAATGGATTCTGTTACATCAATTCCTTCCTATATGTTACGCGGTTTTGAGATTTTGGGTTTCCGTAATCTGGCCCACTGTGTTGATCATTTATTTGCAAATGGCCTGAAAACGGGGATTTTAATTGCAATGAATGCAGAGAAACTAATCAATGCGGAACAGGATACCGTTTTGAATGCATTGATTAATAACGCTGAGTATAAATATGCTGATGGTATCAGTGTTGTGCGGGCCATCCGGCGTAAATATCCCACGGCCAGTGTGTCACGGATAGCGGGTGTAGATTTGTGGGAAGCCCTGATGCAGCGTGCCGGACAGAGTGGTGTACCGGTTTTTTTGATAGGCGCCAGGGCGGATATTTTGCAACAAACAGAAGCAATATTGCGTTCACAATGGAATGTGAATATTGCAGGAAGCCAACACGGTTATTTTACTCCCGATCAGCGCAATAGCTTGTTTGAACGTGTTAGTGCCAGTGGTGCGGCGATAGTGACGGTAGCCATGGGGTCACCCAAGCAGGAAATATTGATGCGTGACTGCTATATCCATTATCAACAGGCATTATATGTAGGGGTGGGTGGAACTTATGATGTGTTTACCGGGCATGTCAAACGCGCTCCTCAGGCCTGGCGAAACCGGGGGCTGGAATGGTTGTACCGGCTGTTATCCCAACCCGGTCGTATCTGCCGTCAAATAAAATTGCTTAAATTTTTGGGGTATTATTACAGTGGTCGCCTGTAGTCGAGACGGAGTAGTAATTAAAAAATTGTTTCAGATAATCATGTTCTTCTGGTGTGTACTGAATGTCAGAAATGAGCGTTAAAGAGCCTGGAGACAGGAGGATCTTATGATAACAAATCAAAAAGGGCTGCATCGTACCCTGGAAGCACGGCATATTGAGTTGATAGCCTTGGGTGGCACGATTGGTGTCGGGTTATTTATGGGGGCTGCCAGTACCTTGAAATGGGCCGGGCCATCAGTATTATTCGCTTATCTTATTGCGGGATTGTTTGTCTTTTTTATTATGCGTGCAATGGGCGAAATGCTTTGGTTGGAGCCGGTAGCGGGTTCTTTTGCGGTCTATGCTTATAAATATATCAACCCTTATTTTGGTTATCTGACGGCGTGGGGTTACTGGTTTATGTGGATAGCCGTGGGTATTTCCGAAATTACTGCCATTGGGGTCTATGTCCAGTATTGGTTTCCAGAAATTCCGCAGTGGGTGCCGGCTATTGCAGGTGTAGCTATTGTTGCTTTAGCCAATCTGGCGGCAGTGCGCTTGTATGGTGAACTGGAATTTTGGTTTGCGATCATTAAGGTAACCACCATCGTGGTTATGATCCTGGTCGGTCTTGGTGTGATATTTTTTGGCATTGGTAATCATGGACAGGCCGTGGGATTTGATAATTTAACAGCCCATGGTGGTTTTTTTACCGGTGGCTGGCAGGGCTTTTTGTTTGCGCTTTGTATTGTAGTGGCTTCTTATCAAGGGGTTGAGCTGGTGGCGACGACGGCCGGTGAGGCCAAAAAACCACAGATCACATTGAGAAAGGCCATAAACAATGTGTTATGGCGGATACTGATCTTTTATGTCGGTGCCATTTTTGTTATCGTCACCCTGTTCCCATGGCATGAAATTGGTACCGCGGGTAGTCCGTTTGTACTGACATTTTCCAAAATTGGTATCACTGCTGCCGCGGGTATTATTAATTTTGTGGTATTAACTGCGGCACTGTCAGGTTGTAACAGTGGTATGTATAGTGGTGGTCGTATGCTGTATGCTTTGGCCCAAAACAAGCAATTACCGGCAGTGTTGACCAAAGTTTCAGCCAGTGGTGTACCAGTGTATTGTATTGCGTTGACCATTCTGTGCTTATTACTGGGATCGGGTCTGAATTATGTTATCCCTGATCCACAACAGGTGTTTGTCTATGTGTACAGTGCCAGCGTATTGCCCGGTATGGTTCCGTGGTTTGTCGTGTTGGTTAGTCAGTTATCTTTTCGTAAAGCCCATAAAGAAGCCCTAAAACAGCATCCGTTTAAATCCATTATGTTCCCTTATGTCAACTGGTTGACTATGGCATTCTTAATTTGTGTACTCATTGGCATGGGTATGAATCCTGATACCCGGCTTTCCTTACTGGTGGGTATTATTTTTATTGCGATTGTTTCAGGTTGTTATTTTGGTTTTGGTATGTATAAGAAGATTGATACTAGTAGACTTTCGCCTTAGGGAAAAAAGAAAGAAGAATGTGGTCTGACCTTTGCTGCAAAGAGAGCAAAGCATAAGCAAATATATGCTTGCTGCTTAAAAAGCACTGGACAGCCAACGATTAAAACCGTAGTATCCTCACCCGCAACGGCGCTAAGCGCCCGTAGCTCAGCTGGATAGAGCGCTGCCCTCCGGAGGCAGAGGTCTCAGGTTCGAATCCTGTCGGGCGCACCAGAACAGTAGCAATTTTTGGGTTAAATGCGTAACCGTTTGAGTAAAAAAGCAGTGACAGTATAAAAAAATAGGGTAGTGGTGGCTATAGCTCAGCTGGTAGAGCCCTGGATTGTGATTCCAGTTGTCGTGGGTTCGAGTCCCATTAGCCACCCCAGGTTTTGTGGTTATGCGAAGGTGGCGGAATTGGTAGACGCGCTAGCTTCAGGTGTTAGTGTCTTAACAGACGTGAGGGTTCAAGTCCCTCTCTTCGCACCACGACAGACTATTTTTTAACCTGCAGTTAAGGCGATTGAAGCATGTTTTGGTGTTTATGCCAGTAAATATGAAGCAAGCCAACAGGGTAGAAAATTTGCCGTTATCTATCGGCGAGTAGCGCAGCTTGGTAGCGCAACTGGTTTGGGACCAGTGGGTCGGAGGTTCAAATCCTCTCTCGCCGACCACAATGCGATGAAACGGGTATTGGTACCTTCCAACATCAGGGTTCTTCTCTTTTATTGACCCCTTCTTTGTTGCTTCTATCCATGTATATGTCGATGAGTCTCTTGCAAAGAAACCACCAGAGCAGTCATGCCCCGGCGGGTCTCTATTTTAAGAGACGGCTCCGTGTTTTATGTCTGGTATCTCATTTCGACTATCTGTGTTCCCATTGTTCTTCTGAATAGAGTGTCAGATGATGATTCATGCGTCATTGCCGGCGCTATTGCAGGTGGCCGTTCTGGCATGGAAGACATAGCTTCTACTAAACTCGCTGCTGATTGTGGAACCCTTTTACCTGCCGGGCCATGGTGAAGCGTAACACAATCAAGACCACCACCGCGGTTTAATAGTTCTTCTGCCTGGTTCAGATTAGTATTGTGTTGAGATTGTGCACTGCCAACAAAATGCACATTCAGCCCGGGCTGTTGTTTTTGTATCCAGTTGCCGAAAGCATGATTGAGTGCTGTAATACTGGAAGCATTAGTGATGTAAAACATTTCTTTAGTCAGACTGCTGGTACCCATTATTCCATTCATATAATTGACTTGACGTCCTCCTGTTGAAAATACGCCAGGGGTATCAATCACTGTCAGGCCAGCGTCCTGTAATTGCCGCTTAATCAATGCGGTGACAGGCTGCCTTTCTTTGTGCAGCTGCTCCAGGTCACGCAGTGTTTTTTGCAAATCTTCTTTATTTTTTTCTGTCAGATCAGTGTCCGTGTTAAGTACGCTCTGCACCAGCTTTATACTTTCCGCATGATTGTTCAACAGTACGCGACCTTCAGACAGAGGGCGTGTGTCCATGTCAATATGAAATTCCTGTTGACTGATGATAACCAGATTTCTGCGCTCCACATTCAGTTCCCTTGCCATGATATCTTTAGTGATTTCAGTCATAGCCAGGAAACGAATGGCCTCATTTCTTGCCTCTTCAGGAGTGAGCGACTGACGGATGTAACCTGCTGTTGTTAACATGATGGTCATACGAGTGATGGCAGCAGGTTCAGGCTGCCAGCCTGATAACTTATCCTCAATTAATGCATCGCTATAGAAAGGAGGAAGTTGTTGGGCTGCTTTCAATATATTGAAATCCTTTAACAGCAGATGATAGAAATCTGCGGGCAAGGTGCCACCAAATAATGGCTGGTAGTGATTCTCAATCATGGTTTTCTGATCGGATGACAGCGCCATCTGCCCATTGGCATTTTCTGGCATGACGAGTCTGTTTTGCTCAAGAACGAATTGTGCCTTAATCCGTACAGCCCTGGCAAAGTTCAGGCGTGCCTGATGGTCCAGTCCTGCCGGGACCAGGTTTGCCGATTCCAGCAGCTGTAAATCGATTTCCGGATTGTAAAAATGAGCAGTAATCAATAAGTTGTAAACATCTTCCCGCAGCCTATCGAGATTGTCAGGTGTCATTGAATGATCGGTGAACGATTGATGATAGTTATCAATGATTACTTTCTGAGCGGGTGACAGTTCCGGTAGCGATTTTTTAGCATCTTCTGACATCATGAATGCGTTAGAATAAAAAACATACCCCGTTTTATTCAGTGTGGATTGAGCGAAATCCAGGCGTGCCTGATGAGCCAGTCCAGGCGGGACCAGGCCTGCTGATTCCAGTATCAGTAAAGCGATTTCACGGGGAATATATGTAGCAGGCTTAGTATTCTCAATAAAAGCGGCGAGTCTTTCTCGATCTGAATTGTATTTCACCGTTGTCTGTAAGACTGCATCACGTCCAACCAGTGCGTACAATTCTCCATTGGCCCGCCGGCCCGTCAGCATATTACCTCCATCAATGATGGAGAATGTTTTAAAGAGTGGTATTTTATGTTTATTAACCAGATTACCAGCCTGATCCAGCATGTCTTGATATACCCCCTGCGAGTGGAAAGAACCTAAACTATGGTAGCCTTCTTCTTCTGCGCCAGGAACGTTTTTGCCCACAAGCGCATTAGTAAAACGCTGGTATTGATCGCGCTCGGGATCTATCATTGTCCTCTGATCGTAAAATGCAGCACGTGCGGGCTGAAAGGCAGCACTTCCGTCGGCAGAAAACCACATATTGTCTTCATTCCATAAATAAATATCAGATTCCTGGTGGACCTTAAAACCGTAGCGTTCCCCCAGTTTTTGTAATTCATCAGCTAACTCTCCAGGTAAACGTAATATTGGTTCTGGATTATTATGGGCGTAATAGAGGTCGCTAATAGCATGTTCAAGATCATCCTGCGCTAAAGAGAAACCGGATCTTCTGACCTGTGAAGCAGGGGAATTTGAGTCTCTAGCATTGTATGCCCTGCCCGGGGGGAATAATAGATTAGAGACAAAGTTAGCCATATCAGCTAACAGGGATGTAACACCAAAAAACAAATTATCAAGAAAAAGCATAATATATCCTTTCAGTATTGATGATATTGTATTTTATTTAAAATAATAATGCGCAACTCATTTCACATAAAATAACCTTGTTTTTAATGTGGCAGTGAATAACCTGTTAAGGTCATTTTATTATAAAAATAAAATTCAATCTGGGGAAATTTATTTTTATACAGTTGCCGAAATGATGCCAGGGAAAGAAGAGTTGTTTTATTTTTTTAATAAACAGACTAAGTGATTTATTAATATTGATTGATATTACGATAATGATATTAAAATAATATAAGTGGATACGTGGATGGCTTTTAATGGATAATATTATCCAGCCTGTGTGATATTTTGAAGATAAAAATTGTTTGTTTCATTCAGAAATAATAGTTTGTATCTATTTTGTTTTTTTCTATTTCATGGTTGAATAGCACTTATAAAGATGATTGACACGATTCGTGCGGCAATGTGATTTTATAACATGTTTAATATTGTGTTATTTGAGCCTGAAATTCCACCTAACACGGGAAATATCATCCGGCTTTGCGCCAATACGGGGAGTCAGCTGCATTTGATAAAACCTTTCGGGTTTACTTGGGATGACAAACGGTTGCGTCGGGCGGGTCTTGATTATCAGGAAGTGGTTAGTGTCAAACATTATGATCATTATCAACTTTTTATTGAAACTGAACAACCTACCCGGCTGCTGGCGTTGACCACCAAAGGCATGCTCGCCCACAGCAAGGTACATTATTGTGCTAATGATTATCTGTTGTTTGGCCCGGAAACGCGGGGTTTACCTGACAGTATTCTGAATACTCTGCCGATACAACTGAAAATCAGAATCCCCATGCAGGCTAACAGTCGCAGTATGAATTTGTCCAATGCAGTTTCTGTGGTGCTCTATGAAGCATGGCGACAGCTGGATTATGTGGGGGCATTATTGCAAAAATAACAGGGTTATCGTGTGGTGCCCCAAGTCTGCTGATTAATCCTCTCGCCTTTCATCTTTTTGGGCTCGGTTTAATAAGTATTTTGCGGCTTCGTGGGCATTTTTATGACAATACAGGATGTGATAGATCTGCTCAGTAATCGGCATTTCGACACCGTAGCGCTGGGCGAGTACCCGCACTTCTTTGGTATTACGATAGCCTTCAACAATCTGACTAATTTTGTCCTGAGCTTCCTGAACAGGGCATCCCTGGCCAAGCATAATACCAAAACGACGGTTTCTGGATTGATCATCCGTACAGGTTAATATCAAATCACCCAGCCCAGCCATGCCCATAAAAGTGGCTGGATCAGCACCTAATGCAACACCCAAACGAGTCATTTCAGCAAGACCGCGAGTAATTAATGCCGTACGTGCATTAGCCCCAAAGCCGATACCATCAGAGATACCTGCACCAATGGCAATAACATTCTTGACGGCTCCACCGAGCTGTACTCCAATAAAATCAGCATTGCTGTATACACGAAAACTTTTACCACAGTGCATCAATTTTTGTAGATCAGCACTGAATGACGGGTCAGTAGAGGACAGTGTGATGGCGGTTGGTAGCCCGGCGGCAAGTTCTCTGGCAAATGTCGGGCCAGATATCACAGCCAGTGGGATGTCTGCTCCCAAAATTTCTCTGGCTACATCCTGTAATAAGCGCCCGGTATTTTCTTCCAGCCCTTTGGTTGCCCAGACGATACGTGCATCTTGACGTAAATGGGGCTTCAATTGGGTAAGAATACTACCAAAAGCGTGGCTGGGAACGACAACAAGAATATTACGGCTGGCTGCCAGTGCCCGCGCTAAGTTAGCTTCCAAGAGTAACGTGTTGGGGAAAGGTACCCCAGGCAAGGCAGTTTGATGGCAGTGGGCATCCTGTAATGCCTGAATATGTTTTGGATCATGGCCCCAGAGCATGACGGAATACCCATTACGTGCCACCGTGATGGCTAATGCGCTACCATAAGACCCGGCACCGATAACCGTCATCGCAACATTGTCAGTACTCATCAGGCGTCCTGATGTTGCCCGATGCCGGCGGCAGACTGTTGTAAGTGATTCATAAACAACGCATCAAAGTTAACAGGTGCCAGATTTAATTGTGGGAAAGTGCCACGTGACACCAGGTTAGTAATGGATTCCCGTGCGTAGGGAAACAAAATATTTGGGCAGTATGCACCCAAACATTGTGCTAATTGGGATCCCTCAATGCCGGTAATCGAGAAAATACCCGCCTGTTGAACTTCACACAGAAATGCGTTTTCTTTTCCTAAAGAGGCTGTAACTGTCACGCGCAGCACAACTTCATAAATGCTTTCTGCCAGCTGATTAGAGGTGGTATCAAGATCCAGTTTTATTTCTGGTTGCCAGGTTTGTTGAAAAATGAGTGGGGCATTGGGGGATTCAAAGGACATATCCTTGATATAAATACGTTGAATCTGGAAAATCATTTCTGTTTTATTGTGTTCTGACATCGTTAAAATCCATCAGTTAAACGCCATCCAGCAACATGTTTGCACTGCAGTTAACGCACGGTTGATAAACACTCGCATTAAACTGAGAGCAGAGGATCCAGTTTACCTTTTTCATCCAGTGCATATAAATCATCACAGCCGCCGATATGATGACCATCGATAAAAATTTGCGGTACCGTCATGCGGCCAGTCCGTGCAATCATGTTTTCGCGTTGTTGTGGATCATTATCAATGAGGATTTCATTAAAGACGGCATTCTTGCTGTTCAGTAATGCCTTGGCGCGTTTGCAGAACGGGCAAGTTGCTTTGGTGAAAATATCAATATTAGCCATTATTAATCCTCAGTGAGATAAATGAGTTAATTACCTCGGGATCGAGATAACGGTAAATTTTCATTATTCCAGCCTGTAATACCATCTTTAAGAACAAATACGTGTTCAAAATTGGCTTTGGATAGATTTTCTGCTGGAGTACGGCAACTGATGCCATTGGCACAAACGATAATAACGGGTTGCTTTCTGTGTGCTTCCAGTTCCTTGAGGTGCTTATTTTTGATATCAATTGCGCTCAGATTAATTGAACTGGCAATATGCCCTTTGCGGTAATCATCAGGATTACGGGTATCAACAATGATGGCGCTTTCTTTGTTGATCAGATGGATGGCTTCATGACGTGTGATTTGTTTTACCTTAGAGAAACGGCTCTTACAGGTCATGATAATCACAGTAACTAATAATAGCACCCAAGTCATGCCAAGTATGGGATGCTGGCTCATGAATTGCGTAATTTCTTGTAGCATGGAGATTAACGTTCCGATAAGTTGGCAGACAAAAATCTGATATTCAGTAGAGTATACCTGCACGTTACAGTAAATACAGCCTGTGGTGAGGTAAAATTATGGCCATCCCGAATAGTTTTAGCGCCTCGCAAGAAGTCTTATGAATTGGGATGGAAAATCTGCCACGGAGACTGGCCAGCTGCTCTTCATCGTGGAATAATCAGTGCCCGGTAGGGTACATTCTGTTTTATGTACAACTAAATTTAGTCAAAGTAGCCAATGGAATTTAATATATTCATATAACTTATAAAAATCTTGTCAAAAAAATAAATAACATGAATAGAATGGTACCTGAGCGGGCATTAGATTGTTTTGTGCAGCGCAAACATTGCCGTAGCTTGATTTTTTTTGCCATACTGGTTCTGACAGGGTATTCATATGCCGTTGATCATGAAGAAAAATTAGAAAATATTCGACAGAGTATTGCAGAAAAAGAGCATATCATTCAGCAACACAAACAACGACAAAATGCACTACAGGATCAGCTTAAACAGCAGGAAAACACGATTGTTCAGGCCAATCAGCGTTTAAATGAAATTCAAACCAGCGTGGCCGAGTTAAACAAAGATGTTACCAATATCACTCATTCAATGCAAAAACTACGGGCTTACCAGCTGGCTCAGCAAGAAGTTCTTGCAAAGCAGCTGGAGGCTGCTTTCAGGCAGGGGCGCTACAATGGCTGGCAGCTCATATTGAATGCGCAAGAAAGCCAGCGCCGTGAACGTATTTTAGTTTGGTTCAGTTACCTCAATCAGGCCAGATACGCATCAATAGAAAAAATAAAACAAACCCAGGCTGAACTGGCAACCCAAAAACAAATACAGCAACAAAAACAGGAGCAACAAAAGCAGCTGTTAGCTGAACAAGAAAAACAAAAAAATAATCTGGAGCATGCGCGGGCTGAGCGTGCAAAAACGTTGGGCACCCTGGAGACTGCGTTAAAAAAGGATCAGCTTGTTCTTGTGCAATTGAAAGAAAATGAAACGGGTCTGCGTGATAAAATTCTGCTTGCGGAACGCGAAGCCAGGGTGCGTGCACAACATGAAGCCAAGCATGAAGCCAGGATGCGTGCAAAGCGTGAAACCAGTATTGATGACACACCACAAGAGGTTTCTGAGGTCAATACCGTCAAACCGCAAGAAACGCAGCAAACCAGAAAAGCGTCTGTTCGTCATTCCGCAGATGAAGGTTTGATGGTACATCCTGGCGGCCTTGGTAAGCCCAATGGTCGGGCTGTCTGGCCGTTGCAGGGCCCTGTACTTCATCATTTTGGCGAAACGGTACAGGGCGAGCTTCGTTGGAAAGGTATGGTAATTTCTGCACCAGAAGGCACGGAAGTGAAAGCCATTGCCGATGGGAATGTTTTACTGACCGATTGGTTGCAGGGGTACGGTTTAGTGGTCGTCATTGAACATGGTGTCAGTGATATGAGTGTCTATGGCTATAATCAAAATGCATTGGTTGAAGTGGGTGCATCAGTGAAGGCGGGACAGCCTGTTGCGTTAGTCGGTGACAGTGGAGGCCAGGGTTATCCTGCGCTCTATTTGGAAATTCGTCGCCAGGGTCAGGCCGTTAATCCATTGCCCTGGTTAGGCAAATGAATAGGCTTCTTCTGTGGTTATAATGTCCATCCTGTCAGGCATGGTGCCAGCAACAGGAACCTAAAAGGGTAAACTTGATGATTATCGTCACCGGCGGCGCTGGTTTTATTGGCAGTAATGTGGTTCATGCGTTGAATAGTATTGGCTATACAGAGATTCTGGTGGTGGATAACCTGAGTGCGGGTGCTAAATTTTTTAACCTTGTTGATTTGGAATTTATTGATTATATAGATAAAACAGAGTTTCGTGCGGGTATCATGTCGGCCAGGGATATGGGCCAGATCGACGCTATTTTCCATCTGGGTGCCTGTTCTAATACCACTGAATGGGATGGAAAGTACATGATGGATAATAATTATCAGTACTCTAAAGATATCCTGCATTTTTGCCTGGATCGTAAGATCCCCTTTCTGTATGCGTCTTCAGCGGCAGTGTACGGTGATCGTGATCATGATTTCATTGAAGAACGTCAGTATGAAAAACCATTAAATATCTACGGGTACTCTAAATTTTTGTTTGATCAGTATGTGCGTACCCTTCTGCCACAGGTAAGTTCACCTGTTTGTGGTTTGCGTTATTTTAATGTTTATGGGCCACGAGAAAGCCACAAAGGTAGCATGGCCAGTGTGGCTTTCCATCTGAATAGCCAGATAAAGTGTGGAGAAAGTCCCAAGCTATTTATGGGTAGTGAAAATTTTAAGCGTGACTTTATCCATGTGGATGATGTGACTGCAGTAAATGTGTGGTGCTGGCAAAACAGAGTTTCTGGCATATTCAACTGTGGTACTGGTCAGGCGGAGTCTTTTCAGGTTGTTGCGGATACTTTGGTTGATTATTATCAGAGTTTGCCGGTGGAATACGTTACCTTTCCTGATAAATTAAAGGGTTGCTATCAGTCATATACTCAAGCGGATCTCACTAAATTGCGCTCTGCGGGCTATGACAAGCCCTTTAAGTCTGTGGCCATGGGTGTAAAAGCATACCTTGGCTGGCTCAAGCTCACGACCTGACAACATTGATAAACGAGTATGAAAATACTGATTATCGGTCCTGCGTGGATTGGCGATATGATGATGTCGCAGAGTCTTTATCGTACCCTGAAGGCCCAGTATCCCACTGCTGAAATAGATGTCATGGCACCAGAATGGTGCCATTCATTATTGCTAAAAATGCCAGAGGTCAACAAAGCATTACTCATGCCGTTTAGCCATGGCATGTTGGCTATTGGTGAGCGTCGCAGGTTGGGTATCAGTCTGCGTGAGCAGCATTATGATCGTGCTTATGTATTGCCAGGTTCGTTTAAATCTGCCCTGGTACCTTTTTTTGCGGCTATTGGGCAACGCACTGGCTGGCGTGGTGAAATGCGTTATGGTCTGCTCAATGATTTGCGCAGGCTTGATAAGTGCGCCTTTCCGTTAATGGTACAGCGTTATGTCGCGCTGGCTTATGATCCACAACGCGTTCATTCGGCTGATGACTTACCTCAACCTCTACTCCGGCCGCAGTTACAGATAAATGACCGGGAAATTGCCGACACCTGTGCTGTCTTTACTCTGATGGCTGACCGGCCAATGATCGGGTTTTGCCCGGGTGCAGAATTTGGTCCGGCTAAACGTTGGCCAGACTACCACTATGCGGTGCTGGCGCAACAACTCATTGATAAAATGGGGTGTCGGATTGTGTTGTTTGGCTCTGCCCGTGATCAGGATGGAGGTGAACAAATCCGGCAGGCATTAACGGAAAAAAACCGTCACTATTGCCTGAACCTTGCGGGGCAGACCTCATTGGCGCAGGTGATCAATCTGATTGCCGCCTGCCGTGTCATCATAAGTAATGATTCTGGTTTGATGCATATTGCTGCTGCACTTGATAAACCGCTGGTAGCACTCTATGGCCCCAGCAGTCCTGATTTTACGCCACCACTCTCAGATAAAGCCCGAGTGCTCCGTTTGATAACCGGTTATCACAAGGTACGTCAGGGAACAGCTGATAAAGGTTACCATCAAAGTTTGATCGACATTCAGCCGGCCGAGGTCATGGTACTTGTTGACTCCCTGTTGACAGGAGAAGTCTGATGCAGGTTTTAATCGTTAAAATGTCCTCCATGGGTGATGTGATCCATACCTTACCGGCAGTGACAGATGCCATGATGGCTATTCCTGCCATTCGCTTTGCCTGGGTGGTGGAAGAAGCGTTTGTACAAATTCCTGGCTGGCATCCGGCCGTGGTTAACATTATTCCCGTTGCTATGCGTCGTTGGCGTAGACACTGGTGGAGTACCCGCCACGAGCGTCGTGAATTTAAACGCATACTGCAGGAACATCGTTATGATATTGTCATCGATGCTCAGGGCCTGATAAAAAGCGCTGCGTTGGTAACCCGTATGGCCAGAGGTAACAAACATGGTCAGGATTGTAAAAGTGCGCGCGAACCTATAGCAAGCTGGTTCTACCAGTATCCTCATCGGATTGATCGGCAACAGCATGCAGTAGAGCGTACGCGCGAGTTATTCGCACAAAGCTTGGGTTATAATAAACCGCATACTGCCGGTGATTATGCCATTGCCCAACGTTTTCTAAAGCGGTTACCCCTTGATGCGGGCCGGTATCTGGTATTCCTCCATTCCAGTGCTCGTGCTGAAAAACACTGGCCGGAAACGCACTGGCGCCAGTTGCTGATACACGTTCAGTCGACGGGTCTTAATGTTAAGCTTCCATGGGGTACTGAGGAAGAACATCAGCGTGCCTTGCGCCTGGCCACCGGTTTTACTCATGTGGAGGTACTACCGCGTTTGAGCCTGCAACAGCTTGCTGACGTGTTAGCAGGTGCTAAAGTTATTATCTCAATTGATACCGGGCTGAGTCATTTGGCGGCGGCACTGGACAGACCAAACATTACGTTGTTTGGTCCAACTGATCCCCAATTGATTGGGGGGTATGGAGGAAATCAATATGTATGCAGGTCAGAATATGGTCAAAATATGAAGGACATTGCACCCATTAACGTCATGAATCTACTGTCAAATTTGTTTAATTGCCAGGAGACCTCTTGTAAAACCCTATATAACATATTATGAATCAAACAAACATAATATTGAGTATTATTATAGCTGCACATAATGCTGCAGCTTCTATAAAAGAAACCTTTGCCAGCTTACTGGATGCACTGAAAATCAATTTGCACCTCTGTGAAATTATCATTGTTAATGATGCTTCTGTGGATCAGACAGCGGAATGCGTATTAGAATTTATGAATAAATTTCAACACGTTAAATATTATGAGGTGGCTTATCACAATGTAGGTAAGGTACGTAATTATGCGATCACACACAGTTGCGGAACTTACATCACGATGCTGGATGCGGATGATTTGGTAAAAGAAAATTCACTGGATGAGATTATTGATTTTCTGGGTAAAAATAATCCTGATTTACTGCTAACGAAGTTACATGAGGTACATAATCCCACAGGACAGAGTAATCAATGGTGCTCTTTGTTACCTGAAAAAATTAATAAAAAAAAGGCAATAAGGCGATTTTTGATCCATAAAGATATTCAAGGTCACCTTATTGGGCAATTTATTCTCAGAAAATTTTTTATACAATCCCCTGTTCCTTCCTTGATGTGTTATGAGGATTTTTATGTTTTACCTGGTATCTTGATGCAAGCAGAAAGTATTCTTTTTTCAAAAAACAGTCACTATCTGTATGTAAAAAGATCAGGAAGTCTTTCCAGTGCGATTAATGACGAGAAAGTAAAATGTTTAATATGTGTTATTAAACATATGGAACAGATATTTGGTTATCAATATCAGGCTCTCATTTTATGCCATTGGATAGACTGTTACCTTAAATACAAGGCATTAATCACAGATAAAAATGATTTACGCCTGATTATGACTCGATTGTCAGAAACAAAACAATTATCGTTTTTTATAAATTTTGCAGTCAGATTAAGCTATAAAAGAAAGGCAATAATGTTATTATGGAAAATGTAAAAATAAAATATTCCATATATATAATCTGCGTTAGCTTTGCACTGTTATCTCTGTGTTTATCGCTGATCAATACAGGTTATTCTCGTAATTTTTTTTATTTTGCAGTATACCTGAGCGCCATTGGTTTATTCATAGAGAGAAAAAGCATTACAGCGAATATGGAAAATATTGCCTGGACAATTAGTTTATTGGGCATTGTTAAATTATGCTGGTTTTTTATTTATTATGGAAATTCGTTACATTATGATTTTTATAATAGTCAGTTTAGTTCAGGAAAGAAACTACTTTTAGGTGGCATTTTAATTTTTTATATGACGCAATTTTCTGCTTACGTCAATAAAAAATATTTTGCTCGATATGTATTATATATACTGACAGCAACATTGATACTGGCTGCTTTTTATGGTTTAGTGCAGTTTATTCAGGGAACAAAGCGCGTTACTATGTCACTGAATAGGGCAACCATGACGGCATATATATATTCCGGTTTATCTATTTTATTAATGTGTTTCTTATTTTGTCTAAATATTAAAAATAAAAAAAATGTTTTATTGATTCTGATTATTTTTTGTATATCCTATTCTGTCATTTTTCTTGTTGGTACCCGATCAGTGATCATTATGTATCCCGTGATACTATTAATCTCACTGTTATTATTTTATAGTAAAAAAGATATAAAAATGGCATTATCATTATGCGTAGTCACAGTGATAATGATTTTATTTTTTTATAATAGCTTTTTGAAAAATAATATTAATCAAACCATATTTGAGTTAACAACATATGATCAGCAGGCTGAATACGATAATAATTCTCTGGGAACACGTTTTTCCATGTGGAAAATTGGCATAGAATTGTTTATGGAACATCCTTATGGCTCCAGTCTGGAACAACGATTTCAGGCCATCAATGATCTTACGCAAAAGAAAAATGCTTATCAGGTTGTATTGAATACGGTACCCAATTCGCATTTTCATAATGAATTAATAGAAAGTGCTTCGTTGCAGGGTATAGCGGGTATATTGTCAGTGCTAATAATTTATCTATCAATTTTTATCAATGCGCTTAAAAGCAAAAATACTGCTTTGTTTGCGGTAGGGTGTTGTATCATGGTATATGGATTTACTGATGTACTGTTCATTAGCGCTGAGGCTGTTTTATTTTATATGCTGGCCATTGCGTTATCCTCTGTGATATGGGCTCCTGTATCAAAAATAACAGCATAAAATAATAACATTATTTACCATGATATTGTTCCAGGCAATTTATTAAGGCCTGTTTCAAGTCATTAAAATAATTATCAGTATAGAATTTTTCAATGGTTGTTTTTATGATTTTCTGATCAAGCAATGCTTTTCCAACCTGGGTTCAGGATAAGAGTAAATATAACTTATTGAAATAATTATTATATCAAAAAGATGGCCGAAATTAAATGACAAAACTGCCTTTTTGAGTTTTAAATCTTTATCTTTTCACTATCATTAAACAGATATTTTTACTTCATTCATTTGAAAAAATAATTATTAAATTTCTTATCCAGAACTGATGTTTTGTTAACAGTATCATAGTAACAAAAGAAGAAACGGCACAATTTTTTAAATGGAATAAATGTCGTGTATTATTAAATCGGATTTATCTCAACAAACCTTCATGGCCTTAGGAGCCAACCAGAAATTAAATAAATTATTTCTTTCTTCTTCTTACAATATTATTTAAATACCAGGGAAGAATAAGGATTTGTATTTTTCGAGAAATACTAAATTCCTGCATAAACGTCTTTAGAGCTCTTCTTAGTTTTCTCTGTTCTTCAGAAGGGAATTTTGCATCCTTATTTTTAATAAGAGTGTATTTAATAAAATTAAAGACCCGTTGAATTGTTGGAAACAGAATATATTTTATTTTAGGGTTTTCTTTTGCAATATCTGATAGTTTACACGCAACATAAACCAAATCGAGAAAATCTTTCTCTCTAAAAGTCTGTGTGATACTTTTTTTATGAAAGCGATACCAGATAAGTGATTTATTTATTCCATAAATGCATTTGCATTTCAAATATAGCGCAGGGACTGTCGTCATATCTTCGTACAGTTTTCCTGAAGGAAATTCAATATTGTTGTCTCGGAATAATGAGGTTTTATAAATCCTTGCCCACGGATACCATTTGCAGCGCTGAAATACGGGCTTAAGTTTGTCTGGTAAATTAATTTCTGTTTTGCCAATAAAAACTGAGCAATCGATATGTTCGACTATGTTTGATGTTTCAGTTTCGAACTGTTCTGCGTTAAATTCAATGATATCAGCCAAGGATTCATTAAGTATTGGTGAGATTTCCTTCCAGAAGTCATCATGGTAAAAATCATCAGAATCAAGAAATGATATGTATTTACCATCAGCAACACTTAAACCTTTATTTCTTGCTGCAGATAGCCCCAAATTTTCTTGATTAATAATTTGAATATGCTTTTTGGGGTGCTTTTGTGTTGCAAATGTTATTATATCCAAACTGCTATCTGTAGAACCGTCATTAACTATAATGACCTCGATATTTTCATTTATATGAGGAAGAACTGAGCTAAGACATTCCTCGATGTATTCAGACGAGTTGTAGCACGGAATAATGATGCTTAGTTTTATATCATTATGTATCATCAAATTTACCTTAAAATATTGCAGGCGATCCCGGCCATGTCCGCCATTTGCTTGCCGGTATAGCCCGGTTTTCTCTGACAGGGCCAGACCGGAATATCTGATGCTGCTCGCCTGTAAAAATGTCGGTAAAATTCTTGTAAAACGGCTCATTCCTGCTTCTATTATTATTGCCTTTCATGTTATGACAGACTTTTTATCATTTTTCAGCTGAGTGCAAAACTCGTATACATTTTTTTAACGATCGCGCCAGCAGGCCGGGTTTCTTTTCTGTGGCCTGCTCTTTCCATAGCTTAACGTATTGGTATCCCGTACTTTTGGCAGGGAAGCCACTCGGTAATATGCCCCCTTTCGAATAGGTTATTACATACGGTTTCCATACCACTAAAACTACTCAGCGCATAGCCAGCGATGATGATTTCATTGATTCTGGGTTGCAAGTACAGGTTCCTGTGCTGGGGTTGATAAGATCTGAGTTTCCAGAATACTGGTATAAACCTTATTCGGCGTGATGATAGCCAAGGGCTGTCCGGGGTAATGCGTTGAATATATGGCTTTATTATCAGGCAAGTAAAGAATTTTGTGTAAATGGAAATCCTGATAAGGTCCGGTATAACAGGGATGAGAGCTTGAAAACAGGCTGACCGTTCTTACCTGTAATGCTATAGCGAGATGTAAGGGCCCGGTATCGCCAGTCACCATGAGATCCAGGGTATGGATAATCTTCAGTAATTCAGTGAGTGTCGTTTTACCCACATGGTCTTTTACGCGTCTGCGGGCGCTCTTGTCCAAAGTGCATAATAAATCATGGGCTAATTTTTTTTCTGCCTGAGATCCAATCAGTACAATGTCCACATGATCATGTGAGGAGAGTAGCCTTGTTGCCAGAGCGCTAAAGAACGATATAGGCCAGCACCGTTCCAGGCTGGATGCTCCCATTTGAAAACCAATAAGTATGTGTCCTGCTGGCTTTGAAACTTTATTATATGAATCAGGTAGATACAGGGTGGTATTGTCAGAGGTGATACCAAGAGGAGTCAGTAAATTCATTTTGCTTTGTATCAGATGAGCGGGATCCGTGGAAGCGTTGCTAATGATCCATCTGTCCATCATAAGGGGGTCTGTTTTATAGTTAGCGTGTAAAATATACTGACAGCCTGCCATCACCGCACTCATAATGGCATAAGGAAAATGGGCATGGAGTATGATGGCAAGCTCAGGTTTCTTTTTTCTTAATTTTAAAAGAACGGGAATGATATTTTTTATTTTATTGTCCCAATAAATCACGTGGTTTATACAGGCATATTGTTCGACCAAGTCTTTATTTTTACGGCTGGAAATTAACGTAATACAGGCATCAGGATAGCGCTGGCGAACGGCACGAATCGCCGGGGTATTAAACATAAAATCACCCAATGCCGTGGTTGAATAAATGATAATACTATTAAATTCAGTGTGGGGTGAGAGAGAACTTTTTTCTGCCACGTCACCTTGTATTTTTACGTATTGGCTTAAAAACCAGTGCGTGAGTTTTATTTTCCATTTTTTTGACATCATCAGCGCGCTCTGGTTTTATAGTGATAATATTCCGTTAATGTCATTCCTTGCGTTTTTTCTTGTAGCCAACCGAACAGTTGTTCCAGATCTTGATAAAGGATCTCGATGTCCTGCACGGTCTTGAAGGTTGGGCTTCCCGCGGGCATCAGCTCGGAAGAATGGATCATAAACTCGACAAAATCATTACCTTCTTCCAGGGAACGTTGGACCACCTGCTGCATTTGTGTCAAATTTCCTCCTCTGGGGCGTAACCAGTACAGCGAAGAGGGACGTTGTTTTCCACGCAGGTAGTCATAGCGCTGTTTTAACCCATTGATCAGTTTTGTGTGTTTGTAGTGAATGCTCATGGGAACTTCCAGCAGGGAAGAAGTACCTGCACAGGCAATATTCTGTAAATCAATCAGGTAGGCATGAGACGGAAAATGGCGATAATCTGTTCCTCCCTGACCCTGAGGGGCACCGGAAGAAAAGGCCCAGTTCATGCGTGGAGTGACGGAACAGTCGACCTGATAGCCATACTCCAGTAAAATAGCCGCATAATCTTCATTAAATGCCCAACGTCCAGCCCGATGACTCAATATCTTGGTGTGAAATCTGTCTTCCAGCAAGTGAGTGATAAAGCCTACTTTATTGCGCATTTGTTTAAGTGGATATTCAATGAGATAAGGTTTATAACGCATGTCATCATCGGTTAATGGTGTTAAGGGTGGGCTGTTCCAGGCATGCAGATGCATACCTACCTCACCCTGGCCACGGGCAATAACGTCTCTGGCAAATTCTACATATGCTGCATCCATGGCCATTTCGTAGTTAGTTAACCACACGGGTTTAAGAGCGTATTTTTCGCATAATTCCTGAAATCTGGGTAAAAATCGGGTATTTTGCGTCGATATGGTTTTATGGTTTTGCCACAGATTATCGCCTTCCGTGTCAACGGTGATGATAAATGCAGGTTTTAACATAATATAGGATGATGTCTGATTAAAACCGCCATGTTATCTGGCAGTCGACGGTGGAGTAAATAACTTTTGTCAGTCTACATTGGATGATGCTTGGAATTATGCGATTTATTTGATATTTGAGCATAAAAATGACTGTCAATAGGAATAATATCGTTTTAAAAATTAAAAAATGGCAACCCTTGCAGAGCAGGAATGATGAACAGTGCGTTAACTCAGCCTTTGGCTACCACCGTAAAGCGTATTCTGATGATTAAGCTGCGTCATCATGGCGATATGTTGCTGACAACACCGGTGGTTAATACCCTCAAGCAACATTATCCCGGTGCACATATTGATGTGCTGCTCTATCAGGAAACCTCCGCTGTTCTGTCCTGTCATCCCGATATCGCCACTATTTTTGTCATTGATCGTCAATGGAAAAAACGAGGAATCAAAATTCATCTGTATCATGAATGGCATTTAATCCAGCAGTTACGCAGGAGGCGCTATGATTTGGTGCTCAATTTGGCTGATCAGTGGCGCAGTGCCGTGATAACTCTCCTGACTGGGGCGGGCAGACGTCTGGGATTTGACTGGGCCAAACGCCAGACATGGCTGTGGCGTTGCTGTCATTCGCAACTGGTATCGGTGGCAGATCATGGTCAATTACATACGGTTGAGCAGAACCTGTCACTGCTTGCGCCATTGGCTATTGCGTCGATGGTGACTGAAGTGACCATGTATTATGGCACACAGGACTGGCAATACAGCCAGCAATTACTGGCCAGTCATAATACGGATGAACATTATATTGTTATCCATCCCGGTTCACGCTGGCTGTATAAATGCTGGAATGAGGAAAAAATGGCTGAAGCTATCAATTTGTTACAAAGTGAGGGGTACAGCATGGTAATAACAGCCGGCCCAGCTCAACAGGAGCAAATCATGATTGACCGTATTTTGTCCCGCTGTATGCAGGCGCGTGTTATTTCTCTTGCCGGGCAACTGACATTGTGCCAGCTTGCCGCGATCATTGATCATGCCAGATTGTTTATTGGTGTGGATTCAGTGGCGATGCACATGGCTGCTGCACTGAAAACCCCCTGTATTGCGCTGTTTGGCTCATCCAAGCTGAGCTTCTGGCATCCGTGGCAGGCGATCGGAACAACCCTCTGGGCGGGTGATTATGGCGAACTTCCTGATCCTGATACCATTAATACGGATACGGATGAACGTTATCTCAATGCCATACCAGTCAGTGCCGTGGTGTCTGCTGCCAGACATTACCTGTCATGAGCGCTTTTCGTCTGGCGATTGTGCGGCAAAAATACCGTCCGGACGGGGGAGCGGAGCGTTTTATTACGGGCATGCTAGAGGCACTGCAACAGCAAAACCTGGATCTTAGCCTTATTACACGCGAATGGCAGGGTGAAATTAATCCCCACTGGCATATTCATCGCTGCTCCCCACTCAAATGGAGTCGCATCAGTCGAGAAAAGGGTTTTGCACAGGCAGCCCATACCCTCTGGCAACGGGAGCAGTTTGATTTGGTACAAAGCCATGAACGTATTAGTGGTTGCGATATTTATCGTGCCGGTGATGGTGTACATCGTCGCTGGTTACTGCAGCGGGCGCGTTTATTGCCACAATGGCGCAGAAAGTGGCTTTTTTCGAATGGTTACCATCGTTACGTGATGTGCGCAGAACATGCCATGTATAACGCACCAGAGCTAAAAGCCGTTATTTGCAATTCGGCCATGATTAAACGCGAGATTATGGCGGATTTTGGGCTAGCGGCAGAAAAAATCGCCGTGATCTATAATGCCATTGATCATCATTATTTTATTCCACCTGATGAACGTCTGCGTTATCAGTTGCGCCAACAATTTTCTATTCCTCAGCAGGCCACGTGCCTGATTTTTGTCGGCTCGGGATTTGAACGTAAAGGTCTGGCTGCTGCGCTACATGCTTTGGCACCGACCCGGCGTTATTTGATGGTGGTCGGCAAAGATAAGGCTTGGCAGAAATACCGTGCATTAGCCCGTTCATTGGGATGCAGTGAGCGCGTAATATTTACTGGCATACAAAAACACATATTACCGCTCTACCAGGCAGCGGATGGTTTACTACTGCCAACGCTCTATGATCCTTTTCCTAATGCCATCCTGGAAGCTATGGCTTGCGGTTTACCTGTCATCACTAGCACGAATTGTGGTGGTGCTGAATTTATTCAGCAGGGCAAGAACGGTTTTGTTTGTGATGCGCTGGATATTAAGGCCTTGACTGAGGCCATTCATGCGTTACCTCATTATGTGTTAACTTCTACCATGTCACAGGCGGCACGGGCTAGCATACTCGGTGTTACCCACACACAGCTTTCGCAACAATTAATGGCGCTTTATGGGCGGTTACTGAATCAGCCATGCGCATTTTAATGATTATTGATGGCCTTCCTGGAGGAGGGGCTGAGAAAGTGGTTTTGACGCTGTCCGAAGGGCTATTGCATCAAGGACATAGTGTCACCCTGTTTTCATTACGTGATGTTTGCCATTATGAATTACCTGAAGGGCTTAATTATCAGGTGGTTGCCGATCACTGTCGTCAACCCTGGCGTAAACTGAACGAATTATCCCGCCGTGCTAAAGCACTGGATGACGCCGTGCGTTTAGCGGAAAAACAGCAGGGTCTTTTTGAGTTAATATGTTCACATTTGCATAAAACAGATCGTATCGTCAGTCGCAGTGCCCTTTTATCTGGCCGTAACCTGTGGTTTTGCCTTCATGGTATGTTATCTATCGCTTATCTTGGGCATCGTCATGGCATCAATCGCTGGTGGAAGAGGTATAAAATTGCACAAGTATATCGGCGCAAAAACATTATTGCGGTCTCCGCCGCAGTGGCAGATGATATGCGCAATACCTTGGCCATTACACCCCGGCAGTGGGCCATCATTAATAATCCATTTGATATGACCGCCATTCGTCAGCAGGCTAATCAGCATTGTGAGCTTGCAGGTCAAGATTATGTTATCCATGTTGGCCGTTTTCATCCTCATAAACGCCATGATCGTTTATTAACAGCCTTTGCAAAAACAACATTGAAGATACCTTTGGTATTGCTGGGAGAGGGTGATAAGCAGGCTATTGATGGATTAAAAATGCTGGCACAAAAACTCAATATTGCCGACCAGGTTAAATTTTTGGGTTTTCATGCCAACCCTTATCCTTATATTAAGCATGCCAAACTGTTGGTATTAAGTTCTGACAGTGAAGGATTTGGTAATGTTTTAATAGAAGCTTTATTATGCGGCACGCCTGTAGTCAGCACCGATTGTCCTGGTGGCCCCGGTGAAATCTTGAGAAATGCAGGATTTTCTCGTGGTTTGTCTGCATTGAACCCTGAATCACTCAGTGAAGTCATTAACAATATCTATCATAACCCACCTGTAATTGATGAAATAAATTTACTACGTTACCGGTTGGTGGTGGCTTGTAATCGCTATTTGTCACTGAAACAATGACAACAGGAAGGATATTTCTTCGCTGACAATGCGGGGTGCAAGCCAAAATACGCATTTTCTCCATGAAGTTGATGTCCTGTTACAGGTAATCTGAGTGATCTCCCTGATTTTTTATTAAAATTTCTTTTCTTATTTTTATTAAAAATAATTAATAGTGAAAGCATAATTCAGAATTTCCTCTTTAATTTAATGTGATAGCACATTAAACCCCCATAGAAATATTCGATTTTTAGATCAATGCCTGTAATGAGTACAGGTGATGCAGTTGAGATCTACAATGGAAATAAAACTTATTCGAACATTAGCGATATGGATCAATATTGCGCTGCAGTTTCTATTACTGTTAAGTGTTGCACTCACTTCAGCGATGGCTGCCAGCCTTTCTCAACAATCTGTTATCTCAACGGTACCTGATGTTTCAGCGGGCGGAAATTTTATTGTTGCAAGCCCAACTGCGGGCTTAAAAAAGCAAAAAACTGCGCTGCCAGAAGGGAAACAACACAAACTTACATTAAAAAAGCTTCAAGAAATGAATGCGTTATGTTCTTTTTTGGCTGCAGAAAAAAAGAAAGGCATTTCTCATTATTGGATTAAGGTGAATGCGGATACAACACATGCAACCGATCCGTCCCAGTTTATTATTCCAACTGTCCCCTATGTCCTGAAAAAGGGGGAATCGTCTCTCTCGGTGGCTCATAAAAATAACCTGACATTGGAAGAATTTAAGCGAATAAACTCCTTACGTATTTTTTCAAAGCCGTTTGTGTCGTTAAGCGAAGGTGATGAGGTTGAAGTTCCTTATTATCCTATTGACTTGCCATCACAGCCCGGTACGACACAACTGATTATTTCAACGACACCGGATGTGACTAAAAAAGGGCAGACGCTGCGGTCAGTAGCGCGTAAAAGTAAGCTGACATTAGCAGAGTTGAACCATATGAATTCATTGTGTACTTATTCAACACCGTTTGTGGTGCCAGATAACACAAAACGTGTTGATCCTTATCGTAATTCAGTGAAATCATCGTCAGCATTCGTCAACACGGACAGGGCAGATATACCACACTTTGCTGACTCAGACATGCAATCACCATCAGCACCCGTAAATACGGATAAAGCAGATATAGCGCAATCTGATGACAAAGAAAAACAACTGGCGCAGCACTTAAGTACTGCAGGCTCAATGTTGCAATCGGATGAGCCTGAAGATGCCATTACTAACGCAGCCCGTTCGGCAGCTATCAGCCATGCCAATAATGCTGTACAACAGTGGCTGAATCAGTTTGGTACTGCCAGAGTACAGGTAACGCCTGATAAAGACTTTAAGTTGAACGGTAGTGCGTTTGACATGCTTATCCCGGTGTATGACAACGAGTCGTTGTTATTATTTACTCAGTTTGGCATACGCCATAAAGACAATCGTACCACCACAAACTTGGGGGGAGGGGTACGCCTGTTACATGATGACTGGATGTACGGTATTAACACATTCTATGATCATGATGTCACAGGGCATAATCGACGGATAGGGACCGGTGTTGAAGCCTGGACAAATTTTGTTAAGTTTTCAGCAAACAGTTATTTCAGGTTGACTGACTGGCATCAGTCGTTGAATTTAACTGACTATGATGAACGTCCGGCTAACGGTTATGAACTGAGATCGGAAAGTTATTTGCCGATGTTTCCACAGTTGGGTGCCTCAGTCATCTATGAAAAGTACCATGGCGATCAGGTTGCATTGTTTGGTGCGGATACACGCCAGAAAGATCCGAATGCGTTAACGCTTGGGATCAATTACACGCCATTCCCGTTGTTGACATTAGGCATGGATCATCGTGTCAGCTCCGGGAATAAAAACGATACCAGTCTTCAGATGCAGATGAATTATCGTTTGGCATCGTCCTGGAAATCACACTTTGACCCCGCCTATGTAGAACAAATACGGACCATACCTGGCAGCCGTGATTCGCTGGTGGAACGTAATAATCTGGTGGTACTGGATTATCAAAAGCAGGAGCTTGTCCGTCTGTCATTGCCTGCTGTGAACGGTAGCTCAGGTGCAAAAGTTCCATTTGCTGCACTGGCAACAGCAAAATATGGTGTAATAAAAATTGAATGGGATGCCGCTGCATTAATTGCAGCGGGCGGTAGTATTAATCAAACTTCTTTGAATACCTTATTGATAACGTTACCTTTATGGCAACCTGGTGGCAGTAATATATACCCTCTCAGTGCCGTTGCCTATGATACAAAGGGAAACTCATCCAACAGGGTGTCAACGTCAGTTGGGGTGAATCCTGCATCCCGGAAAGGGATGATAAGCCGTATTGATATTACAAAAAATAATGCGCTGGCCAACGGCAGCGACGCCAATACCGTAGAAACCAGGGTAACGGACGCTAATGGCAACCCGGTGCCCAACCTGGTGGTGAACTTTGGTGCGACGAATGGTGCCACCATCAATCCGGCCAGCGGCATCACGGATGAGAATGGCCGGCTGATAGCCAGTGTAAGCAGTAAGGTGGCGGGCACCAGTACCGTG
>JACCDN010095479.1_pt1 | contig 36441 bp, 34 predicted proteins | sample 7441691 | NCBI WGS metagenome assembly JACCDN01 (sample SAMN15323439, study PRJNA562643) | freshwater metagenome | isolation source: river surface water | place: USA:Blue River Watershed | collected 2017-08-16
CCAAGCACAACATCGATATCCCACTGATCAAAGCCGATATCCGCGACTACAACGAACTCGAAGGCGTTATCCGCACATACAAGATCGATGGCATCGTCCACACCGCAGCCCTCAAAGCTGTCGGTGAATCCATGGAAAAACCAGATGAATATTTTGAAGTAAACCTGACAGCAACTAACGAACTGATTGAAATTGCAAAGCGCAATAATGTTAAGAAATTTATCTTCTCATCCACTGCAGCTGTCTATGGATCCCCTGACACCATGGATCCATGTAAAGAAGATGGACCAAAGGCTCCAATCTCTCCTTACGGTGATTCCAAGTACCAAGCAGAAGCCAAAGTAACCGCCTTCATCAATACTCCCGGTAACCACGGAACATCTCTGCGCTTCTTTAACGTTGTCGGTACTGCAGCCCCCGAGTTACTTGATAACTCTGTTGAGAACTTAGTCCCCATCGTTTTGGGCAAACTCAACAAAGGTGCAGCCCCAGAAATCTTCGGTACCGATTACCCAACTAAAGACGGCACATGTATCCGCGATTACGTCGATGTACGCGACATCGCTCTTGCACACCTAGCTGCAGCGGATGCCACCCAGCCACTTCCACCAGCTCTCAACATAGGCACAGGACGTGGTGCAACAGTACGCGAAGTGATTGATCTTGTACTTGCAGCAATCAACAAATCAGATACCCAAGTTATCGAAAGCCCACGTCGTTCTGGCGACCCGGCATTCCTCTGTGCCGACATCAACCTTGCAAAGAGCGCAATGGGATTCACTGCGCAATATTCACTCGAAGCCAGCGTTAAAAGCCTTTTCTAGTCCAAATAAATCAAAATCCAGTTCCAAATTACACCAAAAATTCAAAGACCAGCCTTAACGTAATTCGATTTCACTCTCCAAGGTTGTGGGCATCCCAATGGGATTCCCGAATCCGTACTTCTCTTCAACTCTAACTCGGTCATTAAAGTGTGGTGTTGAAGCTTCAATAATCTCACAGTCGGTAAGTGCTTCTTCCTGGTGAACTAGACCAGGAGGGAAGTGGGCTGTTTGACCGGGTTCCAAAGTCTTTTCTCGAATGACCCCATCGCCAACGTCATATCTAATTAACATTTGGCCAGAAATAAGGATTGCAACTTCATCCTTGAGTCGATGATATTGCAAACCACCCTTACTCCCTTTCTTAATGAAGAGTCGTTTCACTGAAAACTGCTTAGATACAATCGCTAACAAATCTTCCGTGCCCCACGGGCGCTCCCCAACAGATTTAGCAATTGGGAAAATATCAAATTCACTAAATTGCTCGAAACTCATCTTTGCATTCCTCCAATTAATTTCATCATTTTGCATTAATCACATATTCTTATTCTTGACTTATTGAGCTAGTCAGAATCGGCTCGTACTCATTGACGTCAACCACTAAAGTTTTCCCTAAAATCAAATCAAGCTTGTCAGGCCCAAGTCCATCGCCAGGAGAGCGAAATTCCAGGTCCCCCCGAGCAATCTGCGTACCAGCTGGCAAGAACCGATTAGCCACAATCATTTTTCTCATTTTTCTCATAGGAGCAAGTTCGTTTTCATAAATAACTTTATTCCCATCTCCAAGCGCCTCGAATGTACGTCGAAGATCTCGAACCAATTTATCCAGACCTTGAGGCTCAAGAGAGAACGCGTGGTCTGTTCCTTTCAGCGCCCGATTCAAAGTAAAGTGCTTTTCAATTATTCGAGCACCAAGTGTGAATGCGGCAGTCGACATAGCGATTCCGTTGTCATGCCCAGAAAATCCAATAACGTTCTCCGGATACTTTTCTCTTAATTTTTCAATTACTCTTAGGTTCAACTGTTTAAAATCTGCAGGGTAGCTCGCCGTACACTGTAATATCGCGAAATTATTGTGGAACTTTTGAATCGTTCTAACCGCTATTTCAATCATTTCAAAATTCGCTCCACCGGTACTGATGATCATCGGCTTTCCGAATCCTGCTACATATTCTAATAGAGGTAGGTTGGTAAGATCCCCACTAGCAATTTTGTAGAGTGGCATACGTAAAGATTCGAGAAAATCTGCGCTCTGAAAATCAAATGCGGTTGCAAAAAATATTATTTTCTGTTTTTGGGCTTCTGCAATGCAAGCTTTGTATTCATCCGCACCAAATTCGAGGGCATCTCTGTGGAGACCATATGAATTTCCAAAAGAATTCTCGCTATTATATGGCTCGTTATACATCGCGGGAGTGAACATGGATTTGTTGTCCCTCTTTTGAAACTTTACGGCGGTCGCACCGGCTGATGCTGCCGCACGAATGAGCTCGAGTGCCTGTTCTAACTTGCCTTGGTGATTATGTCCAACTTCCGCGATTACAAAAGGAAGCGAATCATCGGTTATCTCGAGGCCTGCAATTTCTATCCGTCTCATTGTGGCAGGATACAACTAATCATCTCAAAAGTGGGGCACCATGGGGAGTGTAAGGTCTAGTCATGTATAACTCTCCTTATGCCCTGTTGGGCTTAGAACAAAGATTGATTCAACGCAAGTTAGCGAGAATTAAGAAACCCAAAATTCTGGCCATCGATTTCGATGGCTGTCTGACCGATGATCATGTTCTGGTGGACGCAGTCGGAAACGAATTTGTTCGAGCATCCAGAAAAGATGGATTAGGAGCAAGTCGCCTCCAATCGCTGGGAATTAGCGTGATCATCGTTAGCACAGAGGAGAACCCTGTGGTTAGCCAAAGAGCGAAAAAGATGAAGGTTGAGGTAAGACAAGGTGTGCAAAACAAACAAGAAACTCTACGCGAATTTGCACAAAGCAAAATGATAGCAAAAGAGAATATCTGGGCCGTTGGCAATGACGTTAATGACATTAGTCTTTTCGAAGCGGCGAGTTTCACGATGTGTCCAAAAGATTCATCAGCGGAAATTAAAGCAATTGCCAATTTGATTATTCCAATTAAGGGTGGAGAAGGAATTCTGAATTACTTAGCCAGGACTCTTGAGGGCATAAAAGATAAGAGACCAATCTCAAATGAGTAAAGTAGATATTGCATTGATTCCCGCTCGACAAGGTAGCGAGAGACTGCCTATGAAAAATATAAAAAAATTAAACGGCGCACCACTAATTGCTTATAGTATTCAAAGCGCGTTGAGGTCAGAAAAGTTTAATGAAGTAATAGTCTCAACTGACAGCCCAGAGATTGCAACTATTGCCCTAGATTGGGGTGCGAGAGTTCCAAGTCTTCGACCGCCTCAATACTCAGAAGGTTTGAGCCCAGACATCGAGTGGGTGCGGCATGCAATTGATAATTTAGTCGTAACGCCCAAAGAAGAAATCGAATGTATTGCAATTCTGCGTCCAACAAGCCCACTTCGAACCCCAAGCACAATTAAAAGTGCAATGGAAGAATTTAAGCGAAACACCTGGGCAGATTCCTTGAGGGCTATGGAAGTTACATTTATCCATCCCGGAAAAATGTGGCGTGTTAACCACGAAATGGAAGCTGTCCCGTATCTAGATCAGTCAAATGAAGTGATTCCAACACACAGTCGCCCTACCCAGTCACTTGAAAAACTATGGGTTCAGAATGCCTCCCTTGAAATTACCCGCTTATCGAGTTTGAGTCATTCCAATTCAATAAGTGGTGGAAGGGTGATGGGATTTGAAATGCCAGAGCTCGAAGGCTTTGATGTAAATACCCCCATGGACTGGCAACTGCTTGAATTCTTGGCAAGAGAACACCCTCAGATGATTCCTAGCCTGGAGCCGATAAACCCGCTTAAGTAACAAAAAAGTCAATGTTTCGGCCGCCCGATAGACTCTTTCCATGCCTGCAAGCCTGCCAACCCCCGCTGCTCCCGCACCGGATGCGCGCCGCAGCGTCTTGGCAATCCCAGCCTTTCGCAAGCTCTGGAACTCAATGCTCTTCTCATCCCTTGGTGATTGGCTTGGCCTTCTTGCAACTACGGCACTCGCACAACAACTTTCCGGTGGCTCTTATGCAACTGCAAACTTCGCAGTCGCCGGCGTCTTTATCGCTCGCCTTCTACCCGCAGTCTTCCTTGGCCCTATCGCGGGTGTAATCGCCGATCGCTTCGATCGCCGTCGTCTCATGGTCTCAGTCGACATCATGCGCGCAGCGCTCTACATCTCTATCCCAATCGTTCACACGTACTTCTGGCTCTACACCGCAATGATCTTGGTCGAGTGCCTCACTCTCTTCTGGTCACCTGCAAAGGAATCATCAGTTCCCAACATTGTTCCACGAGATAAGTTAGAGAACGCAAATCAAGTTTCACTTCTAGCCGCCTATGGCACAGCACCTATTGCCGCAATCTTGTTCTCACTCCTCACGCTTCTCTCTGGTGCAATTGCAGCAGTCAGCCCACTGCTTCCAAGTAACTCTGTAGATATCGCTCTCTACATCAACGCACTCTCATTCCTCTTCGCCGCCTGGACAATCCGCGGCCTCAAAGAGATTCCAAAAGGCTCAGCATCTAAATCAAATAAAGATGAGAACGTTGGCCAATCACTTATTCAAGGCTGGAAAGCAGTCTCAGAATCAAAAATCATCCGTGGGCTCATCATCGGGATGGTCGGTGCATTCTCAGCAGCCGGCGCTGTTATTGGCCTTGCCCGCACATTTGTAGGAGACCTCGGTGGAGGAGATGCTGCATACGGCGTTCTCTTCGGTTCTGTCTTCACAGGTCTTGCATTCGGTATTGCATTCGGTCCAAAGATATTTGCACAGTTCTCACGCCGCCGTTTATTTGGTGCATCCCTTACAACTTCGGGCGTATTGCTTGTTCTCCTCGCACTGATCTCTAACTTAGTTCTCTCTGTTGTGATCGTTGCAATCCTCGGAGCATTTAGCGGAATCGCTTGGGTTACTGGCTTCACCATGCTTGGCATGGAAGTCCACGACGATGTACGCGGGCGCACATTCGCCTTCGTGCAATCATTGATCCGCATTACTTTGGTAGCAGTCCTTGCTATCGCACCCATCATCGCCGCCACAATTGGTGAGCACCACTACGAATTCCAGAACGTTGCACTCGACTACAACGGAGCACAAATCACCATGCTCCTTGCAGGTCTTATCGCAGCTCTCATTGGTTCTATCTCGTATCACCAGATGAAAGATCGTCCCAACGTTTCACTCTGGTCTGACATCCTCGCGGCCCTACAAGGTGAACTTGGTGCAATCACTGGAGCTCCTACACAAGGAATCCTTATCGCATTTGAAGGTGGTGAAGGAACAGGCAAATCTACACAATCACAACTACTTGCAAAATGGCTTGAACAAGAAGGTGAAACCGTTGTTCTATCACGCGAACCTGGCGGAACAGAACTTGGAAAAGACCTACGCAAGATTCTTCTTGGTCATGAAACCGGAGTCATCAGTCCCCGCGCAGAAGCACTTCTATATGCAGCAGACCGCGCACACCATGTCTTCTCTGTAATCCGACCTGGTCTTGCGGAAGGAAAAGTAGTTATCTCGGATCGCTACTTCGATTCATCTGCTGCTTACCAAGGGGCAGGCCGTGTTCTAAACCCAGGTGAAGTCGCACGTATCAGCCGTTGGGCCACAGAAAGCTTGTATCCAACTCTGACAATCCTTATCGATGTTCCTGCAGAAATCGGACTCGGGCGTCTTCAATCACGCGATCGTTTAGAAGCAGAACCAACAGAATTCCACGAACGTGTACGCCAAGAGTTCCTACAAATCGCAATGATGGATCCAGATCGCTACTTCGTTGTCGACGGCACACAATCAGTCGAAGAGATTCACACCGAGATCATCGCCCGCGTTGCAGAACTTCCTGCACTCAAGCGCAATGCAGAAAACGTCAAGAAGAAAAGATTTAGAAAGTAAATGACTTCCGTTTTCGATGACCTCGTAGGTCAAGTACACATCATCGAAATCCTTCAAGGTGCCGTTACAGCCTCTCGCACAGGCGAAGAATCACAAGAAATGACGCATGCTTGGGTCTTCACAGGGCCTCCAGGTTCAGGTCGCTCATCTGCGGCCGTTGCCTTCGCACAAGCACTTATCTGCCCCAACAACGGCTGTGGTACATGTTCTGATTGCAATGCAGCTAAAACAAGCGGTCATCCTGATGTTGAAATTATTCGCACCGAAGGTTTATCAATCAAAGTAGAAGAAGTTCGCGAACTTCTCACCCGCGTTGCATGGGCACCATCCATGGGAGGCTGGCGAGTAGTTGTCATGGAAGATGCCGATCGACTAACCGAGTCAGCTGCAAACGCACTTCTTAAAGCAATCGAAGAACCTGGAACAAGAACTGTCTGGTTACTCTGTGCGCCAACTCTTCATGATGTCTTGCCAACTATTCGTTCACGTTGTCGTCACCTACAGCTCCGCACACCATCACTCGAAGCAGTTACAAAAGTTCTCATCAGTCGCGACAAGATCGCACCAGGCATGGCAGATTTTGGAGCCCGTGTTAGCCAGGGACATATTGGTCGGGCTAAGTATTTAGCAACCAACGAATCAGTCCGCAGTAACCGCAAGCTCATAATGCAGTTGCCGCTCCAACTTGGTTCGCTAGCGGCAGCTTTTCAAGCCGCACAAACCCTCGTAGATATCGCGACCACAGAAGCCAATTCATCATCAGATGAGCGCGATGAAAAAGAGATTGAGAAACTTCAAGAGGCTTATGGCAAAGGCGCCACCGGCCGCGGAATGGCAACGGGCGGAGCCAAAGCAGTAAAAGAGTTAGAGAAAGAACAGAAGTCTCGCTCAACCCGAATGGTTCGCGACTCGATCGATGGCGCACTTCTTGATATCGCCACCTTCTACCGAGATGTCATGATGGTGCAATCGGCCAACACAGAATCAATGATTAACACCGATATGCGTGAGGAGATTGAAAGCTACGCTGCATCTCACACAGAGCATTCGACAATTTTGAAGATCAATGCACTCATGGATGCCCGCTCTAACTTGGCACGCAATGCCGCCCCGCTAGTTACCTGCGAAGCGCTAATGTGCTCCCTGGCAAGACCCTGAGTTGCTTCTCGTTCTTTGCGTTCCAAAACCTAGGTTGTCAGGATTTAAATCATCTTATGCCGCGGAAAATACACCTGAATGAGTGATAGAGAATTACAAAATTAGTTGAACCAAAGTTTCTTGAATGTATTTTCAAGAAGCCTTAGTAGTAGTGGAGAGTTCACAATCATCAGTCAACAAGGGTAGAATAATAAAATGCTGAACTTTGAGGATTTTGTATTTCAGAAAGACCCTAAAAATTTTGGCATATTCAGGCATCAGGTCATTGAAAATGTACCGATTTGGCTGAAGGAACTCCCAAAAAGCTCGGTTGCTTTTTTTGACGAATGTGCTCACATGGGAGGTGCCCTTTCCTTCAAGAATGGGTTTGTTTGCAAAAGTCACGGTTGGACTTATTCTGAATTCGGGGACAATCTAGTGCCTAAGTCACCCGGGCTTCGCCGCGTTGAAATATTGGCAGAAGACTCGAACAAAATTATTTTCCGGTTGAGCAAGAAAAAATCATTTGAAACTGAAAATTTAGATAGTGAATTGATCTTAAGTGTCTTGTCACATGCATGTTTACTTTTTGAGTTCAAATCAAAAAGGATTTTGTTCGACCCGTGGCTCGAAGGTCCCACATATTATGGCTCGTGGTTCCTGGAGCCAGATCTTGGTATCCATGCCGAAATGCTAAATGTTGATGCGATCGTGATTACCCACCCTCACCCAGATCATTTTCATTTGAAAACTTTAGAATTGATGGATAAATCAACCCCGATTTATTTTCCAGGATTCCCAAGTAAAATAATTGACAATGGACTGATGACCATAGGTTGGGAAAATGTAAATGCAGTTCCTTGGGGATGTGAATTTGAAGTTTCAAAGAATATTTTTTTGCAATTTCTACAGCCTCGCTCACTTTGGGAAGACTCTGCAACTTTGTTACGCGCTACAAATAATAAAACAGTTTTCACTTGGCTAAATTTAGTAGATGCTGGATCTGTAATTGATGATTTCTTAATTCCTGAACTAGACTTGCTCTCATCAGCATTTGACCAGGGCGCAAGCGGGTATCCTCTTACCTGGACGCAAATCTCAGAAACGAATCAGATTTCAATTCTTGAAGAGCAGAAAGCTCAGAACTTGCTCAACTTACCAACTAAATCAAGACAATTGCGGGCTCGAAATTTTCTACCATTTGCAGGGCATTGGAAGCTCGGACTTAATGAACATAAGAAATTTGCCGAGTTGATCCCTCATACTTCTTTTGACCAATTGGGAGAGAGCTTCAATCGAATCGCGCCAGACACAAAATTCTTGAAGCTGATGCCAGGAATGGCGTATGAATTTCAATCAGGCCAGATATCGAAGTTTATTGACCAGAAAAATCCTCACAGAGAGGACAAGAACCATGTTTTGGAAATGCTGGGAGCTCCAGTACTGGAATCGGACTTAGAATTATTCGCGGGCTACATGTTTGAACTTATTCAATATTCCAAAATCTATGATTCGGAAAGTGTCGAATTTTGCGTGGAAGTCGAGGAAATTGGATATAAGGAATCATTTGTATTCGGTACTGAAAGTGCAGAGAGAATTAAGATTGAAGTCGCAATCTCAGCCCGAATATTTCTGATGCTAGCTAATCGGGTAGCGAATTGGGATCATGTTTCAATCGGGTATTGGGGAAGTTGGAAGAGGACTCCAAATAGGTATCCAGCAAACTTCATGAGGCTATTGCAAGTGGGGCGCCCTGAGGGGTACGCAAGTCAGATTGAAATTGGCAACCAACTCAGCAATCAACTTCTAGAAACGACCATGGCGGAATTGATTGAGAAGAATCCAAAAGAGATAGTCCAATTGTTCACAAGGGCAGGTTTGCCGTGCGGAGCTTGCAATCTGGTGAACACAGAAACGCTCGCACAGGCACTTAGAATTCACAGAGTAGACCTCATATCCAAACCATGGTTTCTCCGTGAACTTGCGGCAGCATGGAGCTATCAAGCGGGTACTTGAGTAACGCCAAGGTTCAAAGAGAGATTCTCTACACTTACTCCTGGTGGTGAGCGTAGCGGAACTGGTATGAAGCACCCCCTGGCATAGGGCAGAATTCCACCATGCGTCTAGACCATGTTTCTTATGTGACTTCCCATGATCAACTTGCTGACACAGTACAACGCTTAGGTTCACGCCTCGGCAGCACATTCGTTGATGGTGGTATCCACCCAAGATTCGGAACACGAAACTTCACGGCTTCATTGAAAAACGGCCAGTACATTGAAGTTGTATGCCCTCTTGATCACCCAGCGACAGAACAAACTCCCTGGGGTAAAGCGGTTTCAAAGAAAGCCAACGAAGGTGGCGGTTGGCTTACCTGGGTATTTAGCACCAAAGATATTTCACCAATCGAAGAGAAGTTCGGACGCGACGCAATCGAAGGTCATCGCACACGTCCTAACGGAACAGATTTAAAGTGGAAGCAAATTGGCGTTAAAGAAATTGCTGATACTCGCGAATTTCCATTCTTCATACAGTGGCTGTCTGTCGATCACCCTTCACAGGATGGAACACCGTTAGCAGAAATTGAAAAAATTGTTATTGCTGATAAAGATCAGCTGGCAGATTCATGGTTCAAGTCAGAAATTCTGGATTCTCTCGGGGATGTAGAAATTGAATGGGTAGATCCATCAACGAATGATGATCAATCTGGAATTGTCTGTGTCTATCTGGCAACACCAGGGGGCGTTGTCGCACTAGATTAACCCACGGTTTTCGGGGTATAACCCAAAGAGAGAACTTTCAGCACCCCAGACGGTTTTCTTTGAAAATATTCCTTGCTTTCGCGCATGTGAGTTGTAATGACAGTGTGGCTAGGGGAAGATAAGTCCTAAGTTTCAAGGTATCAAGGGAGTCCAAATGAATGAGAATTCCACAGTTCTCGTCACGGGCGCGGATGGATTTATTGGGTCACACCTGACAGAGGCCCTGGTTCGCCGGGGCTACAAGGTACGAGCTTTCGTTTACTACAACTCTTTCAATTCCTGGGGATGGTTAGATCACTGCGGTGAAGATGTAAAAGGTAAATTTGAAGTTATTGCGGGTGATATCCGGGATCCACACGGAGTTAAAACAGCAATGCATAGGTGTGATGCAGTGCTTCACTTAGCAGCTTTGATTGCAATCCCTTTTTCCTATCACTCACCAGATACATATGTGGATACAAACATCAAAGGAACCCTTAATGTGCTCCAAGCCGCGCGTGAAACTGGAGTAAGAAAAGTTGTTCACACTTCAACTAGTGAAGTTTATGGGACCGCACAATATGTTCCAATAAACGAAAGCCACCCACTACAAGGTCAATCACCTTATTCAGCGTCCAAAATTGGGGCTGACCAGATTGCATACTCCTTCCACGCCTCATTTGATTTGCCAGTTGTGACAGTTAGGCCATTTAACACATATGGTCCACGACAGTCGGCAAGAGCGGTGATTCCGACTATTATCACTCAAATTGCAAGCGGTGCTACAAAAATCGATCTAGGCGCAATTTCCCCCACCAGAGATTTCACTTATGTGGATGACACGGTCAATGGATTTATTTCAGCGCTAGAAGCAAATGAGGGCATCGGGGAGACAGTAAACCTCGGTACTAATTTTGAAATTTCTATCTTGGACACGGCAAATTTGATTGCGGAACAAATGGGTGTACAAATTCAAGTCGAATCAAGCATCGAAAGAAGCCGTCCAGAAAAATCTGAAGTTGAAAGACTGTGGGCCGATAATTCAAAGGCAAAAGAACTCTTTGGATGGTCGCCTGTGCTCGGAGGAATCGAGGGGTTCTCTCAAGGACTCCAAAAAACCATTTCCTGGTTCAAGGATCCAGGCAATTTAGCTAGGTATAAAGCGGATAAGTACAACATATGAGTAAATTTGTAGGGCCTGAAGGGTTTGTTCTAGAAGTCATTGAATCAATCACCTCTGTAATCGGCCACAACTCTGTTGCCCTTCATGAGCCGGAATTTGATGGGAATGAATGGGATTATGTAAAAGAGTGTATTGATAGCAATTATGTATCTTCTGTAGGAAAATTCGTCGACAAATTCGAGAGAGATTTAGAGGCATATACAGGCGCCAAACATGCAATCGCTGTCTCGAATGGAACTTCGGCCCTCCACATTTCCTTGCTTCTAGCCGGTGTTGAACGTGGCGATGAAGTGCTTATTCCTTCCCTAACATTTGTCGCCACAGCAAATGCAGTTATTTACTGCGGAGCTGACCCACATTTTGTTGATTCTGAGCCAAATTCACTTGGGATTGATCCAGAAAAACTTCGATTCTATTTGGAATCTTCGACAACCTTGATTGCGGGGCAGTGTCGAAATCGAATTTCAGGAAAAGTTATCCGAGCAATCGTCCCGATGCACACCTTTGGACATCCTTCAAGAATTCAAGAACTACTTGAGATTTGCGAGGACTTCAACATCACCATGGTTGAAGACGCAGCAGAGTCACTTGGGAGTTTCTACTCAAATAGGCACACAGGAACCTTTGGTTTACTCGGAGCTTTAAGCTTCAACGGAAACAAGACAATTACAACTGGCGGCGGCGGGGCCATTTTAACAAACGATTCAAAATTGGCGATAAAGGCAAAGCACATTACTACGACTGCAAAAGTTCCACATAAATGGCGCTATATCCATGATGAGGTTGGATTCAACTACAGACTCCCGAACCTGAATGCAGCACTTGGATGCGCTCAACTTGAGAAAATCGAATCTAAAATAAGCAAGAAAAGAAAACTATTTGATCTCTATCTAGAACAATTTAAGAACTTACCAGGTGTTTCCCTGATGAAGGAACCAACTGATTCTCGAAGCAATTACTGGCTACAAGCAATAATACTTGAACCTAAGTTTAGTTTGCTGCGAAATGAAATACTTGATCAAACAAACGAGATAGGAATCTCCACAAGACCAGTTTGGGATCTGCTCACATCGCTTGAGCACCTTAAACTCTTTCCAAGTATGGATGTCACACAGGCAGAGGAAATTGCCAAAGGCCTAATTAATCTCCCGAGCAGCCCACAGTTAGTTAAGGTTCAGAAATGAGCTCAAGAAAAGTTGTTTTGATTGGTGCGGGTGGACATGCAAAGGCTTGTATAGAAATTATTGAAATGACTGGAGAGTTTTCAGTCGCCGAGATTGTTGGCCAAGTTGCTGAAGTCGATTTAAGTATTTTTGGTTATAAAATTAAACATACGGATGCCGATCTTGCGCTCTTGCGCAACAAGTACGACTATGCATTCATAGGGATTGGACAAATACACAACCCAGAACCCCGAAAAGAACTGTATTCGAAACTGCTGAATCTGGGATATCAACTACCTACCATTATTTCCAAGCACGCGATTGTGAGTAGCAGTGCAAAAATTGGGGCTGGCTCTATCGTTATGAACGGTGCAATCCTAAATGCCGATTGCAAAGTTGGGAAAAACGCAATTATCAACTCCGCGGCATTGATAGAACATGATGTAGTTGTGGGCGACGATTGTCACGTTTCAACGAGAGTAACAATTAATGGAAGTTCTAAGATTGGGAAAGAAACCTTTCTAGGTTCTGGAACTGTGATACGAAACGAAATAGAAATTGGCGAGAATTCTTTTATAGGCATGGGTAGCGTAATTACTGAATCGCTACCACCAAACTCTAGGTATAGGAAGAATTCATAACGTGTCAACATTAATCATTGCCGAGGCGGGCGTAAACCACAATGGCGATATGGAGCTTGCCAAGAAACTTGTAAAAGTAGCGCAAGAAGCAAAAGTTGATGTGATTAAGTTTCAATCTTTTGTAGCAGAAGACTTAGTGACAAAATCTGCTGAAAAAGCAACATATCAGAAGAAAATTTCAGATAGATCTGAATTTCAACTGGAAATGCTTCAGAAATTGGAATTAAATCAGTTCCAACATCAAGAGCTGAAGAGATTTGCTAATTCCGTTGGACTTGAATTCCTGTCCACAGGTTTTGATATTCGCAGCATGGAAATGCTTCTTGCGCTAGGCATAGAGAGAATTAAAATCCCTTCAGGAGAAATCACAAATCTACCTTATTTGCGCTATGTTGCAGCCCAGGGCAAGGAAGTCATTCTCTCAACGGGCATGTCGACCCTGAAAGAAATTGAAATCGCACTGGAAGTTTTGGTTCAAGGCGGAATCAAGCTACAGAACATTACGGTATTGCACTGTACGTCGAATTACCCAGTTCGGATGGACGAAGTCAATCTAAAGGCAATGACAACTATAGCCAAGGAATTTCAGGTAAAAATAGGTTATTCAGACCATACAAACGGAATCGAAGTTGCTCTAGCTGCAGTTGCGCTCGGTGCCACTATTATTGAGAAACACTTCACTTTAGATCGCAAGTTACCTGGACCTGATCACATTGCTAGCCTAGAACCACATGAACTTGCAGCACTTGTAACGGGGATTAGAAACCTTGAAATAGCGCTAGGCAGCGAAGCCAAGGAACCTACCGAATCTGAAGTTCAGATGAGATTGGTTGCCCGAAAATCCATTGTCGCAAAAGAATATATCCGAAAAGGGCAAGTTTTTTCTAGAGAGAATTTAACAGTAAAACGACCAGGGTCAGGAATTTCTCCGATGCAGTGGGAAGAAATTATTGGAAGTATTTCTTCAAGAGACTACTCACCTGATGACTTAATCGAGCAACCATGAAAGAAATCACAGTATTCACATGTAGCAGAGCAGACTATGGCTTACTAAGGAATCTCATGAAGATGCTGAACACATCTACAAAATATAAACTTACGGTGATAGTAGCGGGTTCACATCTTTCAGAAAAATTTGGTTTAACAGTTAATGAAATAACGCGGGATGGATTCGAGATATCCAGAAAAATAAAAAACATTCAAGAAATAGAATTCGAATTATCGGTCGCCGAAGGAATGGCAAGAATCATTCCTGAATGTTATACGGCTCTTGTGCAGATGAATCCAGATTTGTTGATAATTCTCGGCGATCGGTATGAGACATTATCAGCGGCCATTTCCGCAACTTTGGCCAATAAGCCAATCGCACATATTCATGGGGGAGAAGTGACTAGCGGGTCGATGGATAACGTCTTTCGAAATTCAATCACTAAAATGTCGCAAATCCACTTTGCGGCTACAGAATTATCGAAGACTAGAATTGTCGAAATGGGCGAAAATGAAAGATTTGTATTCCAAGTCGGAGGACTTGGAGTGGATAGAATTAATAAACTAGAGAAATCTACAAAGGAAGAACTGGAATCCACGTATGGGATCAAACTGCAGGATAAGAATCTCCTAGTTACATTCCATCCAGATTCACTTCACCCCAAAGAATCTAAGAATCAATTTGAGCAACTATTGATTGCCCTCAATAAATTAAAAAATACTGGACTAATCTTTACCGCTCCAAATGCAGATGAAGGTTCAACGACATTAATTGAATTAATTGAGGAGTTCTTGAACGCCAACCCGGCTGGTTCGTTAATACGTTCATTAGGATTCCGAGACTACATATCCCTAGCAAGTCTCGTGGATGGAGTCATCGGAAATTCGTCCAGTGGAATTCTTGAGATCCCAACCCTGAAGAAAGGGACTATAAATATTGGATCAAGACAGGCTGGGAGAGAAATGTCATCAAGTGTTATAAATTGCGAACCGCTTGAACAAGACATCTCGAATGCCATTCAAACACTATATTCGTCAGATTTCCAAAACTTGTTGAAATTCTCTACCAACCCCTATGGATTAGGGGGCGCAGCGAAAGCGATTATAGATGTGTTAGATGGACTTGATTGGGAAAGACTGAACTAGAGGTATTTCGAAACTTAAGATAGAACTTATTTACTTTAGACTTGGCTAGTACTGAATCTTCTCAGAATCAGGTGAATGGAGCGGACAATTCATGAATAATCGCACCCAAGACTGGTTAAGAATTACATTAACAGGATCCAATTCCTTGCGTGAGGCCATTTCGGCGATGACAGAAACAGGAATACAAATAATTTTAGTAGTAGACGACCAACGAAAACTGTTAGGCACAATTACAGATGGCGACGTTAGAAGAGCTTTGCTCGGCAACAAGCATATGGATTCTTCAGTTCTAGAGTTTATGCATTTGGATCCAATTGTTGTTATGGATACAACGCAAAGAGAAATCGTGATTCAACTAATGGAGTCAAATAAAGTTCAACATATACCTATAGTTAATTCATCTAGAACCCTCATCGGATTGCATGTTTGGGCGAATCTTGATTTACCTGATATTCGAAAGAATAAAATGGTGATTATGGCTGGCGGCAAGGGAACAAGAATGTTACCTCAGACATTAGACCGTCCCAAACCAATGCTGGAAATAGCCGGCAAACCAATGCTCGAACACATTATCGTTAGAGCTAGACGTCAAGGATTCGCAAATTTTGTAATCTCTATAAATTATCTTGGCCACGTCATTGAAGACTACTTTAAGGATGGAGAGAGATTTGGAGTCAACATTCAATATATAAAGGAACGCGAACCATTGGGAACCGCTGGTGCTCTTAGTCTCCTCAAGGAATTTATTGATGAGCCAGTTGTCGTGACAAATGGTGATGTGATTACAGATGTGAACTACGAAGCTATATTAAATTTTCATATGGAACACAAAGCCACCTTGACTATGGCGGTTCGAGATTACAGCATGCAAAATCCATTTGGAGTTGTTTTATTGGATGGTTTACAAATCATAAAATACGAAGAAAAACCTATTGTGCATAGTCATATAAATGCAGGTGTTTATGTCTTGTCTGAAGCGATAATTTCTAGTTTGAACGAAATGCAACATATTGACATGTCTACGCTTGCTGTCAATCTTCTGGAGCAAAATCATCCTGTGATTGCTTTCCCCATCCACGAATCGTGGATGGACGTGGGTCGCCCAAGTGATCTCCAGAGGGCAAATTTGAGCGAGGTTAAACAAGATGATTAATGGAAAACGCGTACTTGCATTGATTCCTGCTCGAGAAAATTCCAAAGGACTACCTGGAAAGAATACTAAACTGCTTTGTGGAAAACCACTCATAAATTGGACAATCGATGTTGCACTATCATCAAAATTTGTCGATGATGTAGTGGTGTCAACAGATGGACTGCAAATCGCAGAAGTGTCGCGAACTGCCGGTGCGAAGGTTCCATTCATTAGACCTGAATTCCTGGCACGAGACGAATCGACTAGCATCGAAGTTGCGCTCCACGCGTTAACCGAATTGCCTAAACAAGGGTTTGGATATTTCGAGTATCTAATTCTACTTGAACCGACATCACCCATTCGAACCAGTGAAGATATCGACAGAATGATTGAGAAATTGGACTCGAGATCTCACAACTACGATGGGCTAGTAAGCCTAGGAGAGGTACGAGACCACCCAAGCTACATGAAAATTATTAATATGGATACCGTAGAAAACCTCACAGATACGTTTCCCTTAACGACCCGTAGACAGGACAACAAAGTCGTCTATTTCCCCTACGGGGTTGCATATGTAATCAAAGCCTCAACCCTGTTTCAAGAAGAGACGTTCTATCCTAAGAACTGCACGTACTACATAATAAAACCAGAGCAATGTTATGAAATCGATACACTTCAGGATTTTCTTTTCATTGAGACACTAATGAAGAATTGGACGGCAAGCGAATGAGAGTGCTAGTCATTGGGTTAGGGTCCATGGGTAAGAGAAGGATCAGAAATTTACAATCCATTCAAGATATTCAAGTAGCGGGCTTCGACGTCAATTCAGAAAGAAGTTCCCTCGTAAATGCTGAATACGGTATTCCAATATTCGAAAATATTGGCGAAGCTTTAGACCTCTTTGGGCCGGAGTGCTTTGTTGTTTCTACTTCTCCCGAAAGTCACATGGAATACGCATTTCTAGCAGCCGAACTCGGCTTCCACTGTTTTATCGAAGCTTCGGTGACCGATTCCGATAGAATCCTAGAGCTTGCAAACTTCATCGAAACTAAGCCTCTTGTTTTTGCTCCATCTTGCACTATGCGATATTTCCCAGGTCCCAAGAAGATAAAGGAACTTATATCAACAAACGCTATCGGCAACATATTGGCCTTGAATTACCAAACCGGCCAGTACTTGCCCGACTGGCACCCCTGGGAGAAAATTCAAGATTTCTATGTTTCTAAGAGGGACACTGGCGGAGCGCGGGAAATTATTCCATTTGAATTAACTTGGATTAACGAAATTTTTGGAGTGCCAAAACTGATAAACTGCACCAAACGCAAGATTTCTTCTCTCCCAGCAGACATCGATGACTATTATCATTTCCTCATGGAATATCCCGAAGGAGTAATCGCAAGTATTCAAATTGAGGTACTTTCTCGCCCAAGTGCAACAAGAGAGATGAGAATTTTGGGATCCGAGGGTTCAATAGTTTTTAGTGGCGATACTGACTCAGTAAAATTAATGCACGTCAATAATCAACCATGCGAGTATAAGTTTGAACCCGGCACAAAAGCGTTAGGATACATTAATCCAGAGGAGCCTTACATTCTTGAGATGAATGACTTTATTCTGGCTGCGAGGTCTGTAGATCAGTCGATATTTCCAAATAATCTAAAGGCTGACTTCAATATTCTTCAGATTCTTAACGCTCTCGAGGAGTTGGCCCATGAATGAAATTGACTACCAAACTCGATTACTTCAGGCAATACCAGGTGGCGCACATACATACTCGAGAGGATTTGATCAATTTCCATCGAATGCTCCTCAGATTCTGAAATCGGGGAAAGGAGTTTTTACTTACGATTTAAACGGCAGAGAGTTTGTTGACTATGGCATGGCTTTAAGAGCTGTGGGTATTGGTTATTCAGAAGACTCAATTGATAGCGCAGCTATAAATCAAATACAACGAGGAAATGGACTGACTAGACCTTCTGAGATTGAACTCGAAGCTGCAGAATTGTTAATCGATACAATTGATTCAGTAGAGATGGTCAAATTTACCAAAAATGGGTCAACGGCAGTAACCGCAGCGGTAAAACTAGCTCGTGCCTTTACTGGAAGAACTTTGGTGGCGCGCTGTGCTCAACAACCGTTTTTTTCTTTCGATGACTGGTTTATTGCATCAACCCCTATAGTGAAAGGAATACCCCCAGAGCACCTAACCCAAGTAAAAAACTTCAATTACAACGATATTGAATCTTTGAATAGTTTAATCAGAGAATTCCCAAATGAAATCGCATGTGTAATCCTTGAACCCGCATCCATCGAGTGCCCTGGTCAAGCTAATGCAGAAAATATCTGTACTGGAACCATCGATTGCCTCAACATCAGTAACTGTAGGAAGCAGAATTTCCTCCAAAAGGTACAAGAAATATGCAATAAAAATGGCATCGTTTTTATTCTAGATGAAATGATTACTGGATTTCGATGGGATTTAAAAGGAGCCCAAAATTACTTTAATGTAAAGCCTGATCTCTCCACATTTGGTAAAGCGATGGCTAATGGCTTTTCAGTTAGCTGTGTTGCAGGCAAAAGAGAAATAATGCAACAGGGTTCAATAGAATTTGAGAACGAGGAACGTCTTTTCCTACTTTCGACAACACACGGTGCTGAGATGAGCGGGCTTGGAGCCTTTGTAGAGACTGTGAATTTCATCAAACAAAATGATTCAATCTCTCACTTGTGGAAATATGGAAAATCACTTATCAATGGCATGAATGGAATAGCAAGAGACATAGGAATAGAAAAATACTTTAAGGTCGGAGGATTTTCTTGCTCACCGTATTACCAGACCTTTAATTTAGAAGAACAACCGAGTCTAGAGTTTCGAACCCTTTTTTCACAGGAAATGATCGAAAATGGAGTTTTGATGCCGTGGATGGCTCTGGCTTACCGACACGATGAGATTATTTTAGAAAGAACTCTCACCGCTGTGAGTGCTGCGCTAATGAAATATTCCGATGCTCTAGAATTTGGTTTGGATAAATTCCTCGTCGGACCATCAATTAAACCGGTATTTAGGAAATTTAATTGATGCGCATTCTGTTGGCATCTATAGACATTGCGTGGGAAGAAAAAGCTGCCAATTTGGTTGTATGCGAAGAAGTAATACTTGAAGCTAAAAGGAAAAACGTTGACCTGGTCATTTTTCCAGAAATGACTTTAACAGGTTTTTCAATGAATCTAGAAGCAACGCAAGAAAAAATTAATAATTCTCCAACGATAAGATTCTTTCAAGAAATGAGTTCTCAGTGCAAAATTGCAGTGATATTCGGAGTCGCACTTGAGGAAAGCGGAAACGTGACAAACAATGCAATATTCATCGATAAAGAAGGCGAGATAAATGGCACTTATGCCAAAATCCACCTATTTAGTTTTGCAGGCGAGAACAAATCTTTTACTCCAGGCTCTGAAGTTTCGGTAGTCAAATTTCAGGGACAGAAAATTGGCCTTTCAATTTGCTACGATTTGCGATTTCCTGAGATTTACTCAGCAATGTCGAAAAGTGCGACAATGATTGTCAATATTGCGAACTGGCCATCAAAAAGGGCAGGACATTGGAACTCACTGCTTTCGGCACGCGCAATCGAAAATCAAATCTTTTTGGTAGGAGTAAATAGGACGGGTTCTGATCCGCTCGGAAACACCTTTGGGTATTCCTCTCAAATAATTGACCCTTGGGGAAATCAGTTGGAACCAACAGAAGAAGCTTCCCACATAGCAATTTTTGATGTGAACTTTGAAATAGTAGACGAGCTTAGAACCCAATTTCTAACAGCTGCAGATAGAAAAATCCAATTGTACAAAAATATACTCTAAAGCGACAGGACACAGATATGAACAGATCGATTCATGACCTAATGAATCTTAGTGGGCGTACGGCAATGATTACTGGAGCCTGTGGAAAACTGGGTTCGATTTTCGCAGAGACTTTAGCGGAAGCAGGATGTTCTCTCATTTTGGTCGATCGTGACCTTACGCAGCTTGAGAAGATGAGAGAGGAATTCTCGAAATATCCAGGGAAATTGTTTATTTTTGATTCTAATCTTGAAATAACAGATGAAAGGAAAGAACTCAGAAATCGTGTAATTCTAGAATCTTCACAGATAGATATTCTTGTCAATAATGCGGCATTTGTTGGAGATTCAAAATTAACTGGGTGGGCGACTGATTTCGAAAATCAATCCGTAGAAACTTGGCGAAGAGCACTAGAGGTCAATTTAGTTGCAGTATTCGAACTGTGCCAACTCTTCAACAAATATATGAATGCAGGCACGTCATCGATCATAAACATCGGTTCAATTTATGGATTCACAGGACCTGTCTGGGAGCTGTATGAGAATACGAACATGTCGAATCCAGCAGCTTACGCAGCATCTAAAGGTGGGCTAATCCAGTTGACAAAATGGTTGGCTACAACACTTTCACCAAATGTTCGAGTTAATACTATTTCTCCTGGAGGAATTCAAAGTAACCAACCAGATGTTTTTATACAAAAATATGCAAAAAAAACACCCCTTGGCCGAATGGGCGAACCAGAAGACCTAAAAGGGGCAATGCTATATTTGGCATCAGACTTATCGCGATACGTTACGGGGCATAACTTAGTTGTCGATGGCGGCTGGAGCACATGGTAGTTTGACCCGAAACCACCCTAGTAATTTTGCGTGTATTCAATAAATTCTTGCCAAGGTGATGTCTCAGAAGACCTAGGATCACAGAGGTAATTATCTCTGTAATTCAGATACTTTTCGTTGTCCACATCCATAACTTGTTCCAAGTGAGATTCACGAATTGGTGAAGAGATAGATATCAACGTTGTGTTTAAAATTAGTGACATAGTTGAAATTCTTTTCCCTAGGAAAGTTCCTTCTAATTCCTGTGAAGTTAACGAAATTATTGGTTTAGCAGCCAAAACTGCAAATGACGTTGCGGTACTGAAATGCGTGGCACAGACAGTAGCTCCCTTAACTAGTTGCGCCGTCGCTCCAAACACAACTTTCCTATTCCCAAAATTCGAACCATAATTGGGATTTGTCCTTGCATTAGGATGACCGGCAACCACCACTTCAAGATTTACGATCTTTTCAAACTCATTAAAAAATTGATTCATTTCTCTGTAGTATTTTTCACGGGTTACTGGCGCTTCCATTCCAAGAATTTCCCAGTCATGAGACTCGGCGATACAGTCATCGATAAATACTACATACCCTTTACTGTTAAAGTAACCCTGAAATGAATCTTTGGAAAAAGTTGAAGACTGCATAAAATGGTGGTAGTCATTTGACCCAATCCACAGAATTGGATTCGCATGACGAGTGATTCTGTCTAAAGATTCTTTACCGGCCAGTAGAGCTCCAACATTCTTGAATCTCCTAAACCGAGCAATAAGAATTAGAAAATTTAATCGCTCTAAGAATTTCGGAAAGAAGCGCCTGGCAAAACTCCATGCCTTAAGAATCGATAGTCCCCCAAAAACTTCTCGGTGGCTAACCATATTCTCTTGACTCACATTCACTGCAGTAGCTATCTCCCCTCTAAATTTGATACTTCTTTCCCCAGGCAATGGGCCCGTTCTCTGAATAAAAAGTTTGACACTATTTCTATCGAGCAACCTGCATATCGGCATAAATTTAGGCTGTAATCCGATAAAGTCGAGTGCGTATTGTGGCTTGTAGTTGACTAACAAGTTGTTAAGATGAGATAAGTTATTTACGCCAATTACGTCGACTCCATCTGATTTTATGTGAGTCTGAGTGGGTTTTGAGTACTCAAGAAGCAATGAACAATCTAAAACCAAGATTTTGAAATGTCTTTTTAAGTAAGGAATTCCAACGTGACTATAGATCTGTGTGGTTAAAGGAGAAGCCATCAATATGACTAGAGTCTTCATAGGAGCCTACTCTCCCACATACGATAGTTCTGTGACCAGTATTTCTGGTCTATACTCTCCAAGAATGCGCGCCTTTAGAAATGTGAAGTGAAATGCAATCTATTCATTCCACGAAAATTGATTCAACGAACTAAGTGACTTGGGAGTCCGTACTCAAGTCAATAATTCACATTAAATTACCTCTTTGCAGAGGGAATAATCTTGCTGGAATTAACTAACGAAGACTATTGAAGCTCGAAGGTACAGCACCCTCTAGAGTCCCTTTGTAGTTTTAGGCCCAAAGGCCAACCACTTTAATGATAAAGATTCCTCAGTTCTATCAGCCCTAGTTCCAAGTTGTACTTCTCATTTAGAATTTTCCTATTTTCTTCCGCTGCCTGGTCAACAAGTTGGTCATCTAAGAGCGCATTTCGTACGAAATCGGCAAGGCTCGTCAAGTCCCAAGGTCGCACTAAAAAGCCACTCTTGCCATGATGCACGAATAGATCCACTGCCGAATTACCACTCTGAATTGGGAATGCTCCGGCATAAATCGATTCTATGAACGCAGCTGGAAGCCCATCCGATTCCGATATTCCAATTGAGATCCTTGCGGTTTGAAATAATTCCTGCATTTCTTTGTGGCTCAGACGAACAACTTTGATATTCAAACCTTCACGATTTCTAAGAATATCAACTTGGACATGCACTGGCTCAGTAGCAGAGTAAACACAGATTTCGTACTCCCCAAGCAAGTCCTTTAAATTTGATAAAACGTGAAGTGCATTCAGTGCACGACCAGGATTTGTCTGATATCCCTTTAGTAGAATTCTCTTTCGACTACTGGGTGGCGCATATTCGAACTGGTCTCGTGGCGGCCGCCCAACATGGATATATACAGGTGCTCTAAAATGCCCTGTATACCCGAGTCTTGAGGCATCCTCTTTCTCACTCAATTTCTCCGCGGTAAGAGTTGTAGCCCAACCAAGGGAAGTCTTTAGATTAGATTGATGTGAATCTGCCCACGAATATAGGGTCAGATCGCTACCCCAAGTAGAGATAATTCTCCGAGTACCTACGGGTATTTTTGGTGAGCCCACAAGTAGATTGAAAATATATGCCCCATGTTGCATTTCATGAAAGTGCAACGTTCCCGGAAGCCTTTTTTCAATGAGCCTTGCCAAAAAGAATGCTCTCCATTTCAACCCTAGGGTCATATCCAACAAGGCGTAGAGGAAGAAATTAATTTTATGAAAAGGAGAGATGCTCCATGAGCGCGTATGTCGATGGTCGGCCGTTAAAGTTTTCTTGCTGAAAATCTCTTGGGTTGGTCTATCTGAAGGGAAAAGCAGCAATTTTTTGTTTGGAAATTCCTTCTGAAAGGCGCGAACCCAAGTCTGGAAATGTGGAGAATTAAACATTCCAATCATGAATACAGAATCCTGATTCAACTTCTTGAAGTTTTGACCCATTGTAAATATCGGCACACCCGATTTCAGTAGCTTTTCATTTCTCCAGATTTGGGTCAGCAACATACCTGTAATATACCTGCAAGTTGGCTGCTACGGATGTTAACCAGCGAGGCTAATCTGTCTTCGTTTTAAGAATGCTCAAGAACTGTTGAGTGGAATCTATTGAAGAATCTTGAATATCACTCTTATCTGTAATCCAGGTAAGCGACTTTCTAATAGATTGCTTAAGTAGATCAAGATCTTTAATATTGCTTGCGAGCTCCAAGTATTCCCCTAGCAAATCAAGAATCTCTGAATTGTCGAGGATAGAGATTATTGGTAAATTCAGATTTAAGTAATCGTAAATTTTGAATGGTATTGATTCCGCACTTCGAGAATCCTCATGTTGAATCAGTAGGAGAACATTGCAACTTATCGCAAATTCTATTGCATGCTCGCGCTCTAAGTTAGGTATTGAAATAAACTCAACCACTGATGAGTATCGATTTATTTGGTCTTCATTTATGTGTCCGACATTTACGACCTGGAAATCTGACGAATTAAGAGAATCTTCCTCGATAACACGCTCTAAGGCAGAAAAGAAGAGGTCGAGATTCCTACTGCCGTACAACGAGCCTAAGTGAACAAAGGTGAACTTTGAGCGTGGCTGTGCCTTGCCATAATGGTGGAACACCCACGCACCCGGGTAAATTGTATAAATCTTGTCTGCGAAGTCTGGGTTTCTTACCATGGCATCTGAAGCGGCCACTTTAGAGTTGAAAACTGTTTTTGAGGAATTTTGGATAAGAAAACGCTCTAATCTTCCTATTCTCTTCTGCTGAAAAGGATTTCGCGCCATAGTTGAACCAATTAGAGGGTCTGGTATCTCGTAAAAGAATTGGGCTCTCAAGGCTCTGAAAACGATTGCACCCACCAGGCCAGCGCTAGCACTACCTGTAGCGAACAAACTCCTTATTCGATACTTAATTGACAGAAAGAAAACAACCGGCAAGCACATGAATGACCAAGACCAATTACCGCCTGGACTCGAACCTAATTTCTTCAGTAGAAGCTTATCAATCAACCTGCCCAAGGTGAAAGAGATTGGATAGAAGAATAAAGCCGGCCAAGGAATGGACTGATTCCTAATCTTAAGTGAATTAATCTGTTTGGAAAATTCGCTCCACGATATCGACGGAATCCGAAAGTATCGAACCCCTTTTCGATCATTCGGAAGAGAAGCTAAGCTTGTGATGACAAATGTTGTTATGCCAAGTTTTTCCAAAACCCTTAACTTATCCTCCGCATACTCCGCCATTACCCCACCGAGCCTTCCGACTCTATAGGAGATGAAAATTAGTGGTGAATCAAGATCCATGACCCAATGTTAATCTGGAAATAAGTCTGATTCTTGGCCGCCACTCGTTATTAAGGGGATAAATATGATTTAAAGATATTTTCGATTCAGGACCCTTAGCGGCAATAGTAGACAAGCAAGTAGTATAAATTTTCTTTTAAAGTTACCAATTTTACGTAACGAAGCCAATGTTGCTTGGATGTCACCTCGCCGACGTGCATTCAGGCCAAGATCAAAGTATAAATTGGAAGAAACCAGTGAAAAATTAGAGTTTTCACCAATTGGAGAAAGTCCAGAATTTTTCTCTACCCAGTCCAGAATTTCTGAAGCTCGTAAATCAAACTTAGTGACACTTTCATTATGTCCATGAATTCGATAAGTTGCTAAGGGATCGTCTAGCCGAGCAACTTTAGCTTGGGCCGAGAGCCTAATAACCAGATCAAAATCTCCAATGATGTGATACGCGGGATTGAATGGAAGTTTTGACCCATTTAGTAGAGATTTTCTGATAACTAAAGTAGGAAGAGCAACCGTATAATTTCGCAAAAGATTTCCGAGTTGGTGGCCACTAGGAATAGAGCTGGAGTAGGCAAGTTTGATATTTGATATCCGCTCATCAAGAATCCAAAAGTTAGAACAAGCCAAGCCAACAGTGTCATCTTGGAATTGTGGAACCTGTCGCTCCAGTTTCTGAGGCTCCCACCAATCATCGACATCGAGAAAAGCAATTAACTCACCATTGCATTCATTTATGGCCGCATTTCTCGCCGCTGAGAGTTTTGTGTGACTTTCCGATAGAAAATATTTAATTCTCGAGTCTTGGAAGCTTTTGATGATTCTTGCACTTTGATCTGTTGAACGATTATCCCAGAATATGAGTTCCCAATTGGGATATGTTTGGTGAATAACACTCTCAATTGCTCGAGTTAAGTATTTCGAACCATTGTAACAATTCATGATCACGCTAACGCGTGGAGAATTAATCATTTGGCGTGTAACTCGAAATAGTTCTAGCGAGGCCGTCTGCGAGCGTAACTCTAGGAATCCAATCGAGTACCTTGCGGATTAAATCAAGATCTGGATAGAGCGCGGCATTTTCCAAAGCGCGAGACTCGATACTCCCAAACTGTGGTTCCCCATGCCCAATAATTGACCTTATTTGAAGAATCACATTCTTTACGGGAACAGGTTCACCTGATCCCACGTTGAGGATAAATCCCAGTGCGTTTGAATTAGTCAATGATGTGAAGATGGCATCTACCACATCATCGATATAGCAAAAATCTCGAACCTGATCCCCTTTTGAAGTTGGGAAATTTGATTTCTCAATACACGCCTGAATAGTCTGTGGAATAAGGCGATTGGGTCTTTGCCCAGGTCCATAAGTGAGAAAAATTCTTAATGTGACTGCGGGAAAACCTTCAGTCCGATGTAACATTTGAAGGAAATGCGAGCTGGCTACTTTCCCCATGGCATAGGGGGAGTTTGGAAGTTCGCGTAGTTGCTCTGATTGGGGCGCCATTGCGCTGCCGTACTCGTCGCTACTTCCTAAATTTATAAAACACTTCAAACCTGTTCGATCTATACTATTAATGATGTTGACTAATGAAATGAAATGGAAGTTGATTTGCTCACGACCCCCGTTAAAGTACGCGCCGTGATTTACATTTCCCGCACAATTAACAATGTAATCAAACTTTTCACCCTTAAGAAGCTGGGACAGTTCTTCTGAATTAGTTGTATCGCACTGAAGACTTCTGACTCCCGCTAAAGAGCTTTTTGAAAGACTTAAACTCGTTGACTCCCAGCCCAGATTAATTGCTCGAGTTAAGACATTTTCTCCAATAAACCCGGTACCTCCGATAACGAGTATTTTCGGATTCATCTACTGTACCCTCGAAGCTATCGGAATCACCGGGAAACTAAATCCCAGTTATATGGAAATCCGGTGTCAAAAGCTGGTTTTCTCTCTATTTCAAGTGGATCATGTGGAATTGTCGCACAATTAGCGACGATGGATTTGTCATTACCTAAACCTTTCCAACCATTCCATACCATGGGTGGAACCGTTAAAAGAAAATAATTTTCCGGGGAAAGAAAAAATTCATTTACTTGGCCTCTTGTTGAACTACCAGGGCGGTCATCGAATAAAACGCATTTTATCTCCCCGGTGATTGCTGCGTAGTTGAGTGTCATCTCCTTATGTCTGTGCCATGCTTTGATGGCGCCCGGGTTTGTGCACGAGAAATAAATTTCCCCAAAATTAGAGAAAATCTTAGAGTCTGACCTCAGCATGTGCATTACTTTGCCGCGTTCGTCAAAGATTTGGCTCAATGGAGTCAGAATCACGCCATCTATCATTTTAGCTCCGTAAAATACTCGTAAATCTGATTATCCGTTATCTCCGATGCTGGTGTCCCAGCATGGAATTCTTTATACCAAATTGCCGTTCTTTCAAGAGTTTCTTCAATATTCCAGCGAGTGGTCCATCCAAGTAATTGACTTGCTCGATCACAATTCAATTGAAGTAATTTCGCTTCGTGAAAAATATTCTCATCTAGCTCAATCTTTACGCTACCCGCCTCAAGATATTTCATTACAGTCGTGGCCACTTCAAAGACTGTTCGTACTTCGGAAGCCGGAGGACCAAAATTCCAAGCACCATTAAAGTTCGATGAATTCAAGAGTAGATTTGCCCCAATAAGTAAATAGCCCGAAAGCGGCTCAAGCACGTGCTGCCATGGTCTTGTCGACTTAGGATTTCTTAGAATAATTTCACCATTATCCTGAAAAGCACGAACACAATCGGGAATAATTCGATTTAAGGACCAATCGCCCCCTCCAATCACATTACCAGCTCGAACTGAGGCAGCACCAAATAAGGGGCGATTTTCGAAGAAAGATCGTGAGTACGAACTAAAAATTAATTCCGCAGCAGCCTTTGAAGCACTATAAGGATCACGTCCTCCAAGCGGATCATTTTCTCTGTATCCCCACTCCCATTCAAAGTTTTCGTAGCACTTGTCAGAAGTGACATACACGAGTGCCCGCACGCTACTGCATTGCCTGACGGCTTCCAAGACATTCGCAGAACCGATTACATTAGTTTGAAATGTGGTTATCGGATCTGAATAGGAATCTTTAACTAAAGCTTGGGCCGCTAGGTGAAATACAACCTCAGGTTTGAAGTCATCGAAGACATGTTGTACTGTCTCTAAATCTCTGATGTCACCAAATACGTTTGTGATTTTCTGTTGAATTCCCAAGGATTGGAAATGAGATTGATCAGTACTGGGAGGGAGAGCAAAGCCGGCCACATTTGCGCCTAAAATTCTTAAGATTTGAACTAACCAAGCACCTTTGAATCCCGTATGTCCTGTGACGAGTACGCGCTTTCCTGAATAAGTACTAAGTGCGATCTTCATATCGACTGAATTCATGGACGCACCTTTCAGGGATTGAAACGGGATTCAACCCAATCTTAGCTCAATCTAGAGGAGAAACTTGAGGCATTGGACGTGAGTCAACGCTAGCCATATCAAGCGCAGGCTAAGTACCGATTAAAGAAATGACTTGTAGAACGAGTCGTATTTTGAAATTGCTCTCTCAAGGGAGAATTGACCTTCATAGCGCTTCAAGCCACTTTCACCCATAGAGATTCTTAAGTTTGTGTCCGATCCGAGTCGAGAAATCGCAGTTTTCAGATCCCCGATATCTCCCGGCGAAACCAAAATTCCAGTTAGTTCGTCATCGACCTGTTCGGGAATTCCAGCCAATCTTGATGCTATAACTGGCTTGCCCACTGACATTGCCTCAAGGATCACATTTGGAAAATCCTCACTTGCGATCGAAGGCAGAATCATGACATCTAAACAGGAAATTAACTCCATAATCGGGCCTTCATATTCAATGATGGAGACGATGTCATCCAGAGAATTTAAACGGATATATTCCTTCAAATCCAGAGCAATCGAACCGGTTCCCTCAAGTATGAATTTCACTTGCTTGCTTGAAAAAACCCCACTTTCTTTAAGTTCAAGAATTGCCTTCAACAGAACATTATGCCCCTTTCGATGTTCGAAGACTGCAACAACTCCAAATAGCACTCCACTGAACTCAGCTAGCCCGAGCATTTCTTTAACCTGCACACTTGATAAAGATGGCTTTGCAGGCGCCACGCCATTCCAGATATACAAAATCTTAGAGGCAGGCAACTTCAGAACTTTGGAAAGACATTCCGCTGCAGCAGAAGAACCTGTGATGAAATACGTAACAGATTTAGTTACTATCTTATCGAATATGAAATCAATCTTGCGATCCAAACTTCCATAATCAACTGCTTGATTATTTACGATCATTAGAACAGTCGGAACCTTGGCTAATCTAGCGGCAATGGCCGCGCATCGAGCAGTAAGTGCACCTGGGTAGCCGCCGTTGTTGATGTGAATTACTTTGGGCGAAAATTTCTTAATCTCATTGTAGAGAAACGCTATTGCGATTAACTGTCGAGGTAATTTCAGAAGCTGGTTAGTAATCTTCAGAAGGTATTTTCTGAAAGGGGCGTGGAAGATAGCCAAACTCGTTGGCGAAAGTACCAAACCCTTGACCGATATATATGATCTGGAAACTTCATTGTTAATCCTTTTTTGGACATCCAGGTGGTACTCGGGGTTGTGATGGTAAAGAAAATGCTTCGTCATCCCGGCAAGAAATATCTCTGAATTTAGCAGAACCGAAATCATATTTTCGCTTCCACCAAAATATTCACAATCAGAATAAAAGAGAATATCGGGCTTCCTGCGCATGGTTCCAAGGTATCACTTTGGGGTTGAGAGATGCGACCTCGTAAGGGAAAAATTGAGTAGAAGTTGAATAAGTCAAGTACCTCACTAGTTGCTTTAAGACCTTAGAAGGGCGAGATAAATTCCTTGCATACTTTTTGCAAAAGGAAATACACTCAAGTTGTACTCGCTCTGAATTCCACCCTCTTTCAATTTCATCCTAAGTTTTTTGCTTAAGTTGTATTTGTACCGAATTGAATGATTTTGCCATTGAGCTAGACCTGAATGCGCCCATACGAATCGGCGATTTGCAAACCTAATCCTCAACAAATAAGGAGGCGCCTCCAGGAGAAATGTCAATCCCCCAGGCAAACGACGGGAGCACGAAAGCATCAGTTGCTCTCCTCGGCATCAGTGTTTAAGAACTCAGATGCATTAATTATGGTGAAAGCCCAAGGAGAATTATTTTGAGCCTATTTCGCACATTCCATCATCAAGTAATTCGATCTAGTCCATTTGAGAGTTAGGTGAAATACGACCCTTGCTACTATTGGACTATGTTAACGAAATGTCCATTGAGGGTTTTCTAGCAAACGAGGTCTAAGTGAAAGTAGTTTTGTTAGCCGGCGGTCTTGGAACTCGCCTTGGGGAATACACGAATACGATTCCAAAGCCGATGGTGCAGATTGGTGGGAAACCAATCCTTTGGCACATCATGAAGACCTACTCGAGCTTTGGGTATAAAGATTTTCAAATCGCACTTGGATATAAGGCCGAAACTGTGAAGGAATATTTTTTAAATTATCGTGCCGTTAATTCAGATTTCACTGTTGATCTCGGAACAGGTGGCATTTTTCCAATTCAACAAGATGATGTGGATTGGAAGGTCACACTCGTGGACACTGGGCTTCACTCCATGACTGGGGGACGAGTCAAGAGAATGAAAAATTTTATCGGAAACGAGACATTTATGTTGACCTATGGTGACGCAGTCGCAGATATCCAAGTGGATAAATTACTTGCATTCCACAGAGCTCACGGAAAAATGGTAACCATGTCTGCTGTACGCCCAGGAGCAAGATTTGGAGAATTGGAACTCGAAGGTGACAAAGTGCGAAAGTTTGAGGAAAAACCACAGTTGAGAGACGGTTGGGTCAACGGTGGTTTCTTTGTAATTGAACCGGAATTCTTAGACCTAATTGAAGGCGATGCAACTTTGCTAGAGAGAGAGCCCCTTGAGATTGCTTCAAAAGCAGGGGAGTTGATGGCATATAAGCATGATGGGTTTTGGCAATGCATGGATACAAAAAGAGATCATGAATTGCTCGAGAATCTATGGGCGTCAGGAGCGCCTTGGGCGTAGTCGCGTTTAATTGACAAAACAATTAAATTTCAGAGCTGGTTCTAATGTTATTATTCGAATATGCTCATCAATGAATGCAGGAAATTAAGCTCTATCGTTGAGCAAAGACAGTACTCCAACTCTACGCTTCTGAACATAGGCTCGAGCACCGCAGAAATTAGAAACCAATTGCAACCATATGTAGGTGGACTACTACTGCTTTTGAAGGCTAGAGAAATATCCGTGATTAATATTGACATAAAAGAAGAGGAAGGCGTGGATTATTGTCTGGATTTTAATGACAACGACGATTTTATTGAAATCAATAATCTAAAACCAGATCTGATTCTGGCTTCAAATTTGCTCGAACACTTACCCGATCTTGCGGTCAGTTTAAATAAACTTTGCTTGTTGGCCAAGAAGAACCAAGCCTCTCTGATTATTACAGGGCCGGTGAAGTACCCATATCACCCAGACCCGATAGATAATTTGTTTAGACCTCAAACAATTGAAGAGATTTTATGCATCGTTGAGGAAGGTAATCTTCCGAATAATGTAGAATTTTATAAGACAAGTAAGCGGCCAGTTATTGCGAGCACAATCGAATTTCCTCAGTCGCTTACTTATCCAAGTAAGCATCTCCTTTCTGCAATTCTTAAGACTCTCAAGAAACCAAAGCATTTCCTACTTATTTGGGTTCCATTGATTAAGCATTTTAAGCCCGCACAAGCATTTATCTGTATCCTTGATTACTGAAATGCATCACGAATAGATGTGAGCGAACCACAGAAAACACTAATTTACTTGTGTCTTATGTTTATTCAGAAAAAGGTAAAAAGGATTTACTAACCACCTACTAAGCGGAAGAAAAACAATATAAATCACCACAGCCAGACTCGCCGTCTCCGGTACTCCTCTTCGGTATAAGAATGAGTTAAATAAGAATTTCTTGCCTGGTACTCGTTTAGAGAAAAATGCCAGACGGGCCGCCATGTAATAACTAGATCCCCGTGCTCGCCGCATTAAGACTGAATCAATCGAGTAATTCTCAAGAAAGGATTCCATTACGTGAATTCGTTCTAGGGCCATCTCTGAACCACGTTGTGCGATTGATGTCGAACCAGAGTGCGACCTCCATTGAGCTACCACCTCAGGCCGATGCCGAATTTCTCCCACCTGGCTTAGGCGAAGCCAAAAGTCAAAGTCACCAACGAATTTCCACTTTGGATTTCTGCCACCAATTTGGTTAGCGAAAGAAGTTCTAAAAAAAGTGCCAGGCCCAGGAAGTGTTCGGCAGTCCCCAATCAGAAGTTCGAATGAGAATTCGGGTACCTTGATCGTTTTGACTGTGTCTCCTCCAGAATTGATCAGGTTCCAATTTGGATAAAGAGCTGCCAAGGTAGGGGACGATTCAAAGATTTGCTCCACTCCTTCGAACAAACGTGGAGTCAAAATGGGATCATCCGCACTCACAATCAAAGCTAAAATGCCGGTAGCCAATGACAACCCTTTGTTGACGGCCGAAGATTCTCCAGAGTTAGGCTGAGAAACGATTCTTACCGAATCAGAATAACTATTCAAAATATTTTGTGTGCCATCGGTGGATCCATCATTAATGATGATGTATTCGAAACTGTACCCAGTTGCATTTCTCAAAACAGATTCGATGGTTTCGCGTAGATAATCTTCCCCGTTATATACGGGAGTAATTATTGAGAAAACAGGCTTTTGAGCACTCATAACTACACTTTATATCAACTTATATGAGCGTGATAACATTTTCGAGTGACGCGAGTATTGATATTAGGAACTACGGGAATGCTTGGCCACACTTTGGTTACCTATTTCAATCAGCAAGGTATAGAAGTGGTTGAGGCCAACAGGTCGGACTCACCTGCAGTTTCAGAGAATTCGCATATTCAGTTTGACGTGTTGAAGAATAAAACACAGGAATTGTTTGAAAATCAACCTAGTTTTGACTACTGCATAAATGCGGTGGGAGTGATTAGGCAGCTAATTCAAGAAAATGATGTGCAGTCTAACCGCGAGGCCCTAATAATTAACCGGGATTTCTCACAAGAACTCGCTTCGGCAAGTAAGAGTTTAAAAATCAAGACGATTCAGATTGCGACTGATTGTGTATTTTCTGGACTCCATGGAAATTATCTTGAAACTTCGCCCCATACCCCAACTGATGTTTATGGAAGAAGCAAATCCGAAGGTGAAAAATTAAGCGAAGGCTTGATGCACATCAGATGCTCAATAATCGGCCGAGAATTAGGAAGCCAAAACTCACTCATGGACTGGCTCCTGAGCCAACCAGAAAATTCAAAGGTGAAAGGATTTATTAATCACCTGTGGAATGGAGTAACCACATACCATTTTGCAAAGGTAGTTCTAGGTGTCATCTCTGGTGGCACTTTTGAAAGTGGAACATTTCACCTTGTTCCGGCTGACACCGTGTCAAAATTCGACATTTTAAATGACATCGCACAAAGCTTTAATCGTCTCGATCTCGAGATTGCCCCATTCGAGGCTGAAATCGACATTGACAGAACATTGGGCACAATTTCCGAGTCCAGAAATTCAGGGTTCTGGGTAGGCGCAGGCTATTCTGAGGTTCCAACTATCAGAGAAATGATTGAAGAATATGCAGTTTGGGAAATGCAGTCCAAAATTGCCATGAATGAATCAAGAAACAGGGGTTAGTAATGTTGGAATCTTTGAGTGGTTCCGTTGTAACCATTACTGGTGGCACCGGCTCTTTTGGTAGCACGATGGCTCGTCGCCTACTGAAAGACGGAGTTTCAGAGGTGAGAATTTTCTCGCGAGACGAAAATAAACAAGATTTAATGCGCAACGAAATTCGGGACGAAAGACTCAAGTTCATTATTGGCGATGTTCGTGACACACTCAGTGTAGAAAATGCAGTGCGAGGGACAGATTACGTTTTTCATGCCGCTGCACTGAAACAAGTACCATCGTGTGAATTCTTTCCCATGCAAGCCGTTGCGACTAATTTAGTTGGCAGTTCAAATTTGCTAGATGCATCATTTAAAGCGAACGTGAAGGCGGTCGTGTGCCTAAGCACGGATAAAGCTGTGTACCCTATAAATGCAATGGGTATGACGAAAGCGCTTATGGAAAAAGTTGCACAGTCATATGCAAGAAACTATCCCGGAGCGGAAACCCGTGTCGCGATTACGCGATATGGAAATGTGATGATGTCTAGAGGATCTGTGATTCCTCTATTTATAAAACAAATCAGGTCAGGAAAACCAATCACTGTAACTGACCCTACAATGACAAGATTCTTGATGTCTCTGGACGATTCGGTCTCATTGGTAAATTTCGCATTTTCGAACGCTCAATCGGGCGACCTGTTTGTAATGAAAGCTCCTGGCTGTACGGTAGAGACGCTCATCGAAGGAATTTCCATATTGGAAAACAAGGTAGGAAAAGTCGAAATTCAAAATATCGGAGTGAGGCACGGCGAAAAACACGCTGAGTCGCTGTTAAGTTCTGAGGAAAATAACAAGGCAGTGGACATGGGAGATTTTTTTCGAGTTGCACTTGACTCTCGATCACTTGACTACCAAATCTATTTTGAAAAGGGGCAAATTGAAACTAAAGCGGATTCAGCCTATACATCAAGCAATACTGCCCAGCTGGATTCTGAGACTGTCGCAAAATTAATTGCAGCTTTGCCAGAATACCAAGCTTTTAATCGAGGCGGTTAACGATGAAAAAAATTAAAGTAACGACGATAGTTGGAACGCGACCCGAGATCATTCGATTATCAGCGATAATTAAAAAATTCGATATCTTCTTTGATCACAAGGTTATTCATACGGGTCAAAACCTTAACCCATTGCTTAATGAGATTTTCTTTAAGGATCTAGATTTAAGAAACCCAGACAGCTACCTCGAAGGAAGCAATGAATCGCTCGGCGATTTCTTAGGGAAAATGTTTGTTGCTATCGAAGAGGAATTTTTGAGCAATAGACCTGAAGCAGTTGTAATACTTGGCGATACAAACAGCGCTTTGTCAGCAATTTTGGCCAAGCGATTCAAAATACCTATCTATCATTTAGAAGCGGGGAATCGCTCTTTTGACTTAAATGTCCCAGAAGAGATCAATCGGAAGATTGTGGATCATGTCGCTGATTTCAATTTGGTATACACCGAACGCGCAAGAAACAATTTACTTGCCGAAGGTCTCCACCCCAGAAAAATTGCATTAATTGGATCTCCCATGAAGGAAGTAATTGAGGAGCACAAGCACAAATTTGATAAATCGAATGTGCTAGAGATGCTGAAAATCAAGAAGAAGAATTACTTCTTGGTTAGTGTTCACAGACAAGAAAATGTCACAGAAGAGAGCAGGATCAGAACTTTATTTTCTTCTTTAGAGAGAGTTAGCCGAGAGTACAAAATCCCCGTTCTGGTATCGGTTCACCCTAGAACTAGAAAGAGACTCCAAGAGCTCGCAATCCAGCCGAACGAAGATTTGTTGTTCCATGAACCATTTGGGTTTGTTGACTACAACTGTTTGCAACTTAACGCCAAAGCCGTGCTATCTGATAGCGGATCCGTTAGTGAAGAAGCTGCCATTCTTGGGTTCCCCGCAATCACGCTGAGGAACTCGATGGAACGTCCTGAGGCACTAGAGGCGGGCACAATTATTATGAGTGGTATCGACGCTGATGCGATCATTCAGTCTCTAACTCTCTTGGAGTCGAATGGATTGGGATCAATTGCACCAATCGAATATGAAATTCCCGATACTTCAACGAGGGTTATTAATTTCATTCAGTCAACTGTTAACGAGTATTTCTTTTGGAATGGAATTAGAAAGCCTGAATGATTGCCCACAGGCTTTCGACGGTGAAGAAAGTAGACAGATTCTTTTACTTAATAAAGGGAAAGATTGCAGCAGTTGGTAGGTTTGAGGAACTTAGGAAGCTTGAACCAGGGTTTGACTTGCAAGCCAGATCCATCGACATCTAGTCAATTTGTCCGTTTTATACCCTTCCCGCGACAATCTAGACTGGGATTCGTAGTAGGGGATAGAGGCAGCGACGGCTGGCTCTGCAAGATAAAACCGGTTAATGAAGGATCGATAAAGTGGCACTTAGCGTATGGACAGTTGCTGAACTGGGGGCTTTTTACACTGAGCACCGTTCAGAGCTACTCGCTCATGCCAATCGCGTATTGAAGGATTCAGCCAAGGCTGAAGAAATCACCCAAGACTCACTCATTAAGTTCATGCTTGCAGCTCCTGAGCTTGAATCAGAACAGCACGCTCTTTCTTATCTGCACCGCACCATTGAAAACCTCTGCATCGACTACTTCCGTATGGAAGGTCGCCGTCCAAACCTTGTAGTTATCGACGATGCCCAAGCCGAAGTTGAGGCTGCATGGCAGGTTTCAGGTGATCACTCAGCAGATATTTCAGCCGCAGAAGATGCAGCAATCATTCGTCAGGCTTTGGCTCTGCTATCCCCTGCTGAGCGCGCAGCGCTTGTTATGTGGGAGATGGAGGGGCGTTCAACAGAGGAAATCGCAGCAGAGCTTGGAATTAAGGAATC
>JACCDN010260550.1_pt1 | contig 36440 bp, 33 predicted proteins | sample 7441691 | NCBI WGS metagenome assembly JACCDN01 (sample SAMN15323439, study PRJNA562643) | freshwater metagenome | isolation source: river surface water | place: USA:Blue River Watershed | collected 2017-08-16
CGTGCCACTTAAATTCTCAGCTACACTTGCATCAGCAGGATTAGCACTTTGCTGAATTGATAACAAAGAGTCAAACTGATTAGACGCTAAATACCCTTTTTGCATACATTACTCCACACATAACCTGTATGCATAATAAACATTTGATTATAAAATGTCAATATCTTAAAAATCTAAAAACTTGATGTCTTTGTAGCGCAAGGCTGCTTTACCAATATCTTTCCCAATCAATACATGATAAGTATCTTGTGGAGTTTTAATTTCAACAGGTGCAACCAAAACCTCTTCCCAAGCTTCAATATCCATTGGTGTTTCCGCCAATAAGGCACACAAAGGCAATTTTTTCCCAGATTCAATTATATTATAAACCTGTTCAGCTTCTGGAGACGGCTCTTGCAAATACATATTTTTAGCTTCTTGCTTCAATTGCTTAAGATCAGATGAACCACGAATTCGCAGCCACCAAAGATTATTGGCTCGATCAATCAAGAGATAAGCACCTCTTTGATTAAAAAGATACATTTCAGTAATATCACGTTTAGCAAACATTTTTTGCAAATGCTCACAAAAAGCAACGTCAGTAAAATATTGAAAGCGTTGCGCATCAAGTTGCAATAATGACTCTATCAAAAAACTAGTTTTAGCCTCGAAAAATTGACCTTGCATTTTTTGAACGAGTGCCTTGACCCTATCAATTGCCTCAACCTCACCCTTCATCACAAACTGGTTAATGATACCTTCATTAAAAGCACTAACAGCTAGAGCTTGATCCGCTTCACCAGTCAACATGATTTTTTTATATGGACTGCCCTCAAAATCGCGACAGAAAGCCAAGCCGTTAATTCCTGGCATATAGTAATCAACAACAATACTTGATACTTCTTTAAATCGATTAGCATCATAAATGAGTTCATGAATCTTATCGATATATAATTGGATATTATCCCTATCTAGGGATTGAGCTGCCGCAAACTGAGTCGTAGACAGTGCCTTAGCATGCTCCTGCAAATATACTTTTGCCTCAAAAGGACTATGAAATCCGACAATGGGATTATTTTCCTCCAATAAGGTTTTTAAAGATTTCAACAAGTTCATATCATCATCGACACAAACAACAGTTGTGGGATAAAAATAACAACTTAAATAAGGTTTCATTTTGCGTTCTCCACTTTAGGAAAGCTTAGCATAAAATGCGTGTATTTGTCTTCTACGGAATCACAAGTGATAGCCCCACCAAAACTTTCCACAATCATCTTACAAAACGCCAAACCCACTCCAGTGCCGTGGCGGGATCGACTATAAAAAGAATTAAAAATATTAGGCAAACTTTCTTTGTTAATGCCTTTCCCGGTATCTTTAAAATGAAGAATATTTTGATTTTTTTGCTGCTCAAACCAAATTTTAATTTCACCGGGACGACCCGTAGAACGCACATAGTAGATCGCATTTTTAAGCAAATTAAAGATCACATGCTGAAATAAAACGTCATCGCCCATAAAGTCAAAAGAGTTCTTATAATCAACTTTAAGTAAACCTGCAGAATAATCATCAAGTGGATAATGATTCAGTGCGTCCATAAGCGCTTTTTTTGCTTGTAAACGTATAAGCTGAATGCTTTTTTCTTTTAAGCTCTCAAAATTTACTTTAGTTAAAAGCATATCAATAAAAACATTTGCACTCGAAGTAATCCGATTTAACTCCTCTGGTAAGTGTTCTAAAAATTCGACCTGAGAATTTCGCAAAGGCTTTTGAAGCATATCTGCTTCCAACGCTAAATGATAAGCCTTTATCAGCGTGGGTAAAAGGATTTGAATCACACTGCCTTGTGCTTTAATAGCTGCAAGAGGTGTTCTTAGTTCATGAGCAATACTGGCTGCCAGCATTTTCATCGCTTCCATTTTTTCTTCGTTGACTGTATTTTTGAGACGAAGTTCCTCTGCTTGTTTTTGATCAGTTATATCTATTGCGATCCCAAGTATGCCAACTATTTCACCGTTTTTATTTATCAAGGGTTTTTTTTCTGTTCTAATTTGGATATTATTGCCATCGGCATTTTTAATAAGAAGTTTTGACTCTGAGACATAAACCTTCCCTGTTTGGGTCACAAATTGATCATCCTGTACAAACTGCTCTGCTGCTTTGGGATCTTTAATGCCCCATGGTAAAGTATAATCAGTCTGGCCAGGGATGTTTTCCACTGATTGCAAATCAGCTAAGTTAGCAAAATTTTGGTTTCCCCCCAGATAAACTGAATGGGCATTTTTCCAATAAACGTATCCTGGCACAGATCGCAAAATGAAATCGAAATCTACATTTAATCTTTTAAAATCACTTTTCTTCATTCTATTGCGCTACTTGATTCTGATTTTTGGAAAATATTATCTCAGCTAACGCGGAAATAGTGCTTGCTTCATGTAAATGCAATAAATCAAATTTAGAATTAAATTCTTTATTAATTGCACTAAGTAACCCTATTGCCTTTAAAGAATCTCCCCCTAAGCTAAAATAGTCATCGTTAACATTAATATCCTGTAGTTTCAAAGAGCTTTTCCATATCTCAATCAATCTATTTGCCACTTCATATTTTGAGCGTGGTATGATTTTTTCTATATTTTTCTTATTAACAATGCTATGAGTATAGAAATCAGACTCTATCCAATAACTTTGCTTTTTAAAAGCATAAGTAGGCAAACTAACATGTCGTCGCCTCTCTTCATTATAAAAGGCAAGCCAGTTGATTTTTAAGCCTAATTGCCAGAGTGATCCTAACGTTGTTAATAATTGTTCTTCTACATTTATTTTATGTTCGTGTTTTGGTAAAATGCTATCAAGATATTTTAATTTTTCTGCAGGAAGAATATCTCGTACAAAGTCATTTAATATAGCACCGGAGCCTATTTCAATAAAGCACTTAAAATCATTAGCTGCTAAAGTCTCTATACCTTGATAAAACTCTACTGTATGGCGTAAGTGTTGTCCCCAGTAGCATGGATTCGTAGCCACACTAGCTTTAAGCCAACTGCCAGTGATATTAGATAACATAGCGATTTTAGGCTTTGATAAAGAAAAGTTTGATAGATATTCTTGGAATTGTTGGCTTGCTTTTTCCATTGAACAACTGTGGAACGCACGTTTAAAATTGGTTTTTTCATATTTTTTACCCGCTTCCTGTAGACGTTTTTCTAACTCTGCTATTTTATTGGCTGGACCAGAAGCTGTACAATGGTGTTGAGAATTATGTGCTGCTAAATCAATAGCCAAACCTTTTGTCAAAGTCACAAATTCTTCTCGCGTACATTCAATAATGATAACCTCTCCCACTGATGCATCCGCTGCTAGTTGACCACGTTTACAGATAGCAGCAATAGCATCTTCCAATGAAAACACCTCAGCAAAGCAAGCAGCAATATATTCACCAACCCCATAGCCTATTAAAGCCCCGGGAACAACACCAAAATAGGTAAGTAACTTCGCTAAAGCATATTCGATTATAAATAATATTGGTTGCGCAAATTCAGTTTGATATAGGTGTGGATTTTCTTGCTTAAAAAGCATCGGTAAAATATCACATCCCAAATGTAATTTAGCAATATTAGCACATTCGTTAACGATCGAGGCAAAATAAGGAATACGATTGTACAATGCTTCGACCATATCAGAATATTGTACTCCTTGACCCGCAAATATAAAAACCACTTTTGGGTTAAAATCAATTTCATTAATTGGACTCTTGGAAAGTCTGTCAATTATTTCTGTAACTGTCTTACCAAATGCAAAGCGTCGATATTGGAAATCATCTCGCCCAGTTTGCAAAGTATAAGCTACATCAGCCAAATAATTCGACCCCATATTAATTTTTTGTTTTAAATAACCTAATAATTGCTGCGTACTTTGCTCTACTCCCCCCTTATCTTTTGCAGATAAAATAAATAATTTATTTGCTAACGCTGCTTCTTGAGTTTCTTCTTGTCGGTATTCTCCTAAAACGATATGCGCATTAGTTCCCCCGATTCCAAATGCGCTAACTCCTGCATAACGCTTGCCTATTCTGTTTTCCCACACCAATGGGTCTGTATTGACATAAAAAGGGCTATTACCAAATTGAATATTAGGGTTCGGGCCAGTAAAATGTAGCGTTGGGGGAATATATTTATAATACAAACAAAGCACTGCCTTAATTAATCCAGCCATCCCTGCTGCAACATCGGTATGGCCAATATTACTTTTGACTGAACCTAAAGCACAGTATTGAGTTTTTGTTGTGTAATGTTGGTAAGCATTGGTAAGTGCTTTAAACTCAACAACATCTCCCAAGGCCGTTGCCGTGCCATGAGCTTCCACGAACCCAATTTGCTCTGGCAATATTTGCGCCTGCTCTATAGCATCGGTAATACAACTCATTTGTCCCACGGTACTGGGAGCAGCATAACCAATTTTTTCAGCGCCATCATTGTTAATTCCACAACCTTTAATAACGGCATAAATAGTATCATTATCTTTAATAGCATCGGATACGCGTTTTAAAACCACTACGCCACAACCATCTGAAAATACTGTACCTGTTGCATCCTTAGAGAAGGGTTTGCAAAAACCATCAGCAGATTCTATTCCACCCTGGTGGTAGAGATACCCTGTTCGTTGATAAGTATCAATGGATACAGCTCCTACTAAAGCAATATCACTATTGCCTAAAGTTAAATCCTGGCAAGCTTGATCAAGGGCTACAAGGCCGGTAGAACAAGCAGTATTTATATTAATACTCTTGCCATGTAAATTAAGGCGATATGATAGTTGTGTTGCCAACGTTCCCATACTAGTAACAATACGTGTATTAAACCAGTTATAGTTTTGCTTAAACCATTTATTTTGTAATAAATTTTCTTGTAAATAGCGGCTATCAGCCATACCCGCATAAACGCTAAAGGTTTTGGTACTGTTTTTGCTAGGGGTGTTACCTGAGTGCTCGAGAGCTTCCCATGCACATTCTAAAAAAATTCGTTGTTGTGGATCAGTAACACTTGCATCGGCAGGGTTAAATCCAAAAAAACCAGCATCAAACTCATCAATGCCATCAATTACTCCTTTTACTGGAACAAAGTTTATATCATTAGAATCGCCTGAATCAAAGTGGGTTAAACAATCCCTTCCTTTAGAAAGATTATCCCAAAATTCTGCTAATGAATTTGCTTTAGGAAAGCGACAAGACATCCCCACAATAGCAATTTCTAAGGGCGCTCGATCTTTTCTTACCGGACTCAACACATCACCCAAATATCCTTCAAGATATAAGCCCAATTTGTGAATAGAAGGATAGGTTAATATATCTGACACTTGTAAAGAACAGCTCAAGACTTTATTAATTTGTATACAAGCTGCTGTAATAATTAAAGAGTTTGCACCTAAATCAAAAAAATTTTTGTTAACATCTATAGAATCACGATTTAACAAATTGTTCCAAATTACAAGCAATTTTTTTTCAACAAAATCACTGGTATTCATAGGATTTGCGCCTATAAGATCCTCACCTTGAAAATCTATTAGCGCTTTTCTATCTACTTTACCGATACTGGTTAAAGGCATTGCTCTTATTTTCACATACTTCGCAGGAATCATATATGGCGGTAATGCTTTTTGCAGAAAAGTTCTAATATCGTCAGGATCTAAATCTACTTCAGGGGACACACCAACAAGATAAGCTTTAAGAATGGTATAAGCTCCTCCACCCTTTTCTACTATTACAGCCGCCGCTCCAATATTTTGATGCTTTAAAAGACAAGCTTCAATTTCATTTAAATGGACCCGATACCCGCTAACTTTTACTTGATCATCAATACGACCAATGTAAACTAATTCTCCAGTAGGTAGTTGTTTAACTAGATCTCCAGTTTTATACATTCTCTTATAGGGATCTTTTTTAGCAAATGGATTGGGTAAAAATTTCTCTTCATTAAGCAATGGCGCATTATGGTAACCCAGCGCTAAATTAATACCACTAATATAAAGTTCTCCTTCCTCACTACTTTTAACAGGTTGCATATCCGCATCTAAAACATAAACTTTAACATTGGGTATTGGCTTACCAATACTTACTAATTGCTCGCCATTCTTAAGTATTGCCTCATTAATTTCTTGATAGCAGGTAATTGTAGTTGCCTCAGTTGGGCCATAAGCATTAATTAATTTAATGGGCAAATTCATATTCTTTCGGTACTGTAAAAAATCTACTAATACCGTACTATTAACTTGCTCACCACCAAAAATAATTGTATTTAAGCTATCGAGTGTATCAGGCGCAAAACTAGCCAATTGATGGAAATATGCTGTAGGAAGGAAAACACAATTTACCTGATTTTTGACTAAAACCTCCTTGAGCAAAATATAATCTTTCCGCGCTAAAGAATTAATAATAAAAAGTTTTGCTCCATTAAGCAAAGCACTCCAAATTTCAAGGCTACTTGCATCAAATGCAAAATTGCTAAATTGCGCCATTATCATTGTCCTATCAAAACGCGCACCATTGCAAATTGCTAAATTGATTATGCTGCGATTTACAATTAGAACCCCCTTTGGCTTTCCAGTAGAGCCTGAAGTATAAAAGAGAACCACTGGGTGATCAGCCTGCTCTTGTACCGAAGGCAATTCTTTTGAATAAAATTCTAATTCTTGTGCAACTTCCGCAAACTGAAATACCTTGATATTACTTAAATGAACACCTAAATTATCCGTCAGAATTAGTTTAGCTCCAGCATCAGTTACTATTTCTTTAATTCTTTCTATCGGTGCCTGCGTATCTAAAGGCAAATATACACATCCTGCTTTAATAATAGCAAGTATGCAAACAATAAAATCGATACCAGGCTCTAAAAAAAGGGCAATAACATCACCAACCATCATTTTTTGTTCGTACAGCCAACAAGTAAGTTGGTTTGTTTTTTCATCTAACTCTTGATAGGTTAATTTTGTTGTTCCATCATTAACAGAAAGATGGTTTGGCCCCCTTTCAACTTGCTTATAAAACAAGCTCATTATTGTATTTACATCCTGTGCTTTACTCTTTTTTACTTTTTGCATTCTATTTGACCTCACACATACGTAATTCAAATTTCTACTAAAAAACAAGCGCTAATGTTCATTATGGATTATTCAGGTATTTTTTTCAACATCGCCTATGAAATCAAGTAAAAACACAATCAGAATTTATCAAATATATTTTATTTTTGATACAAATATTTAATATATAGTATTTTAATTTTTTATGTTATGATTGAAAGTTATTTAACTTCTGAATGAATGCTTATGCCTCACTCTACCGCCACAGTAGCTCAGCTAACGCCTAAACAAGGCCGTATGTTCACTAGCTTATTAAGTTTTTCTGCTGAAGTATTTAACATTTACAAGCGTACCATACCAGCTTTATTGTCATATGATTTTAGCTTTTTTATTATTGCTCTAGGATTCATCATCCCTAGGGTAGAGGCAGGTGCGGCCAATGATAATGATGCTAGCGCCGCATCTGCTTTAACGACCACCATGTTAAGTACCCTAGCTTTCATTGTCTATGCAAGTCATTTACAAGCAAGTTTCATTAGTGGGGAACTATTGGGTCGTTTAAGAGGTGAGAGGGAAAGCTTAGCACAATATACAAGTGACCCAGATGATAGCCTATTAATAACAGGCATGGCATCAAGGACATCAACCCCATTATTGGCAGACGTTACTTCTACCAAAGATATAGTCTCTAGCAGTACTAGATCTACTCTAACCTCAGATGGATCTTCTCCAATATCTCAGTTAGAAAATAGAAGGCAAATAGCTCAAAACCGCATTCGTGAATTAGAAGAAGAACTTGGTACATTGCCAGTGAATTCTTTATTTGTTGGTACGCTCCCCACAATAGCAACCGCATTAACCATGATTTTATCTGAACAAGTCCTTGTTGCTTGTAAGCAAGGAGCAAGCACATCAGCTATCGCTGGACACTTTTTTATTCATTATTTTCCTTTCTTTTTAGCTTTTCCTACACGCCTAGTTGCTGAATTTCCGTTAGTTCGAGTAAAGCCTTCTGCCGCTATGATTATGGGGTTAGGAGGGTTATCAGTTTCTATAGGATTATCTATCGGACTAGGCTTTGGATTAAAGCCTTTACCTCGAATGGGCATAGCTGGATTAGGGATAGCTGGAGGCGTAGGAACCACACTGACCGCTGTATTTTTTTGGCTATATATGTTAAATAATTCCACTTTTAAAAATTTACCCTTTTTTAAGCTTTCTGCTATCAGAGCCCAGACAAGCCAAAGAAAGTCCTTAACACATGCAGCTCTTATAAATATCATTGCGGTTGGAAGTGAGATTAGCGCTGGATTTGCATTAAACTTATTATCTGGACTATACAATGTTTTACCCGCACAAAGTATTGCAACGCAATATGTAAACTTAAACTTATTGGTCTTTACCACAGCTTTTGGGCAAGTGACCTCACAGATGGTAGCAGGTGAAATCGGACACGCAAGGGAAACGCAATCCCAAGTTGCCCATCAACGTATAAGGCAAACTGCTCTTGCAGGGATAACCGCAACATTAATACTCGAATCTTTACTCGCACTGATCGTAATAATAAAACCAACTACTTTTAAATTACTAGTTACAAGCCAAAATAGCATGACTCCCAACGAAGAAACTGCATTCCGAATAATGGCTTTCACATCCTTAAGTCAAATGGTTGGCTATCTTGCTCTGCAATATTTAAGAGCTGCAGGTGATAATGCAATTGCTTCTACTATTTCGTCAGGCTTTTTGTGGCTTGGTGTTATTCTAGCTGCTGGCCTTGGACACATAGGAGGGCAAGTAGGTATTGCAAGCGGTTTTTTAGCGGGAGTAACAATTGGCGCTTTTATCCTCTTATGTCGTGCAAATAAAATTTTATCTGCTATAAATTCCGATCTTACAGGTCCTCGCATTCAAGAACTAACAACACCTGATCCTGCTGGACGAGCTAGAAGAGATAGTACACTACCTCTTTTAGCAAATACTCATGCTCCAATAACAGACGCATTAGACAAAAAAGAAGTGTCATCTGCCCCTGTATAAGCAACAATGTCAAAAAACACCATGCTTAAACCAAGGTAATACAACCATTTGATAAATAACAATAAAAGTCTTAAAATAAAAGCATATAAAGTGAACTCTTTTTACTGTGAACTACTTTTTGCAATCACTGCCAGTTGTGCTTAAACTTTTTGAACGCTCTAGGTTTAAAATGCTTGAATTTACTAATTTTCAGGAAAGTAGCTATACCAGTGTGAGTGAAAAAACGCATATGACAAAGCTGTTAAAAAAAATTATTGATTGTATTCCCGCAAATCTTTAAAAGAACTTAAATTTACCCAAAGAGAAATCGACTGCGTACGCTTGTTTATTCGTGGTTATACCACCGCCGAAGTTGCTACAACACTTGCTATTTCTCAACGTACTGCTGAAACTCACCTCGAAAACATCAAAAACAAAACTGGTGTTGCTAATAAAAGCAACTTGATTAAGTTTATCTTTAGCAATAATATCGATAAATTTTTCTAGTATAATCAAAATCTTAATCTAAAAAATTTTCGCCTCCGTATTTTTTCCCGATATCAGATTTCTTCCTTGTCGCTATACTGACAACATCGTAAAACTTATTAGAGGAGAAAATAATGACAACGATACGACAAATGACGCAAAAGGGCGACCCGGTTATACGCACCCAACTGGCAAGCGACTTAATGCTTATGCTTCAAGCCTCGGCTAAACAAAATAAACGCCGCTTACAGGATGAATTTATTAAACGTCTTGCGGCAACATTAAACCACGATATCCCTTTAGAAATCAGCCAGAATCAAGATGCTCAAACTAACACAGAACCCCACGCACAGATGATTTCTAGTGAAATGTTACAGGCTTTGCAACAATCTGCTCAAGCAAATCAGCGTGACCTTACTATGGAAATTAATATCCGCCTCTATGCAAGTATTGTGACACCAGAATCATATGGTCTTTCTCCAGTTCTAGATTCTATTTTAAATTGCAAATTTAGTCATGAGGCTGCCGTAGCTGAATGTAAAAACAACCACCAACGCTGGCTTTACCTCTATGAAATGGAAAAGCTAAAATTGTACCTGCAATTTTCTAACAGTTTGCCCAGAAACATCAAAGAAAATTTTCTACTTATTGATGTAAAAGCAGCTACTAAACAAATTAAAGCCGAATTAGAAGCTGAAGAAAAAGCGCAAGAAAATAAAGGTGAATAACGCATAGCCAAGAGAATAGCCTTAAGGTGACACTACTACATACAAACACATTTGCAGTAGATACCCAAAATTATTCTTTATCCAATCTAAAATTACCACCAGGTTTTACGCCCATCGAACCTAAAAAGTCTTTCATGGTAGGGGCTGCAACTTTTTTCAACGGGCGCACTCGAATACAGCCGTTAAAGAACAAAGAATGGATTGGAAAGGTTAAGGCAGGGTCATACTTAACATCTCTAAGCAGCGCCATAAAACGTGGATCTTCGTTTACCATAGTTTCAATATCGGTATTGAGTTCTTCTGTACCTTGAGGATGATAAAAATCAAACTCTACTTCTTGTAGCGTTTTATACAGGATGGTATTTTCTAAGGAAAAAGGAAATTTATTTTCAAGTACTTGTTGTTTAAACGATTGAATGAGGCGTTTGATCGCAATGAGTTCATCAATTGTTCGACTTGCTCCCTCCTTCTCGGGCATATTATAAAAGAAAGTATGCTTTTGTAAGGAATAATAAATAGGATCATGACGATTGTAATACCCAACTTCCATAAAGGTAGGCAAATAATAACGAATTCGATAGATGCTAAGATAAATATGCATGAACTCTTTCACCGGCAGTTGATCTTCATTCGTCACAGGTATATACCCTGGGGCTTCAGACATACAAAGTTTAATAATATGCTTCACTGTTTCTAGAATAGATGGTGCATTTTTAATTGCTGTACTTAATTTTTCGAAGAAAATCGACCAAACCAAATCATACATCATTTGGTTATTACTAAACAGGCTATATTGCCACAAACGAGCAAGCATTAAATTTTTGGCCACAGGATCTTGACCAAGCAAATCAAAAACAGCTTTAGGAAATAACAGCAATTCTGTTTCCCACTCAGACTTAAACTCCGGGGAATGAGCTAGCTCACGGAACAAATTCCATTGATCGGCAAAGGTTTTAGGACAAAGTACATTTCTATCGATGCTATAATGACGAAGTATACGTTCGTTATATTGTTCGTGAGATATTTTGGCCAAAATAACCATAGAACGGGCACCTGAGGTATAAGAATATGCCCTATCTACAACATGAGAATATTGATCAGTATGATTCAATGTACCTAATGAAAAAATCGTTCCTGGCTTTAAAATTCGTAAGGGAATTAAATGATTAGGAAGATTAATAATTGACTCTAAAGACCCGCCCATTACTGCAGCTATCGGAATGGCGTAATTTGGATAGGTTAACTCCGCGCGAATATTTTCAGGAAGCTCTTCTGAAGCAATATCTAATAATTGACCTTGATAAGGTACCTTAAGGCGGCCATTTTCAACTGGTTGCGTACCAAAAGGATAGCGCGCAATGCCAAAGCGCGGAGCGTGCTTTTTAAAAAGACGATCCAACTCCGGAAAAAGGTCCGGAAATAGCTGCTGGAATTGCGCTGAAACTGCACTCCATTTTACGAACTCAATGTCTTTTAGTTTCAATATCACGCTGTTTTTAAGTTAAAACTCATTTTAGTTTAGCACACTTAAAAAAATATTGCATAAAATCATTCCTTACAGCTTTTTTTTAAACTCTGTATAATTGTCGCATAATCCTGATCTTTAGCTTTGAACAGCGCAGATCCAACCACAAACATACGTGCACCCGCTGCAAAAACAGAGGCAATGGTGGTGGGTTTAATACCTCCATCTACTTCTAAAATAATTTTGGGATTTATCGTATCGATTTTCTGACGCAAAACACGGATTTTATCTAAACAGGAAGTAATAAACTCTTGCCCCCCAAACCCTGGATTAACCGACATTACTAAAATACGATCTACTTTATCCCACACATGCGCCAAAACATCTACCGATGTTGCCGGGTTTAATGCTAACCCCGCTTCAATACCAAAACTACGAATCAAACTTAAAGAACGATCTACATGCCGACTAGCCTCAGGATGAAAACAAATCGATGTTGCACCTACTTTGGCAAAATCAACGATTAAGTGATCTACTGGCTCTACCATTAAATGCACGTCTAAAGGCGCCGTGACCCCATAAGCTCGTAAAGCCTCAACGACCAAGGGACCAACGGTAAGATTAGGCACATAATGTTGATCCATAACATCTACATGAATGCGATCTGCACCTGCGGCTAAAGCATGATTTACTTCTTCGCCCAGCATAGCAAAATTAGCTGATAAAATTGAGGCTGAAATAACAGGCGTTGTCATGACTTTTTCCTTCTTTTCGGCTTAGGTTTTTCTAAGATAACTTTTACCATAAACCCCCCTCCGGGAACATTTGCAAATTCTAACTTAGCTTGATGTAGTTCACAAATCTTCTTCACAATAGCAAGCCCGAGGCCCGATCCTCCTGTCTCGCTAGAGCGTGACTGGTCCACTCGAAAATAGGGAATCGACAATAGGTTCAAATACTCATCAGGCACCCCAGGGCCATCATCTTCGCAGACAATTTCAAGTGCCCGTTTTGTAGGTTGCGAAATAGTAATCATACACGAAGTCGCGTATTTGCGGGCATTTTCAATAATATTAGTAATCATGCGCTTAAAAAGCTGTAGTTCGATATCCATCGTAAACGTTATAATAGGGGAGCGAAATCGTACAGGAAAGATATTTTCATATTCTTCCGCAATACTCTCAATTAAAGACACTACATCTGCACGGACACGTCTTAAGCGATCAGGCTCCTTGGCATATTCAAGTGAACTATTCACAATCTGGTTTACCTCTTCTAATTTCTTCAAGATATGCTCTGCCTCTGACTCATTATCAAGGAGAGCCAAGCGCAAAATCGCCTCTGTTAAAGGGGTTTTAATGTCATGCGCCAAAGCAGTAATCATAATATTTTTCTGCTCATAGTAATTTTTGACTTCTTTTTGTAGCTTTTGAATAGTTTTGTCGGTGGAGTTTTCATTTTCTGCACCTACAATTAAATTTAACACTTCTTTAGGCAAGGAATAGCGATAATATAAAAGAAAAGCTACCCATACAATCAATAAAAAAGATAGATTCATTGAAAAAACGACAATATCTACCTGGAAATTATGCACCGGGATATATGCCGAAGGGGCCATATGTAAATATAAAAAATTATATACCAAAAAAAGAATGGTCTCTGTCAATAAAATGGCAATAGAGATCATAAACAAATGCTTCATGCGCAGATTAAAACGTGGAAATTTCAAACAGCCTCTCCCAAATTTTTCCCCAATAAAAAATGCCAATATTACTATTATCTAGAAATTCCCCTCCCCTGACAAGTTAAAATTATCTCTATTTTACAAAAATATCAGTCATTTTGCATGATGTTTTTAATATTTTTTTATAAATTTTCGCCATAAATTGTTACAGAAGATTTACTTGATTTTAAAGGTGTACACTCAATTTTTTCATTTAAAAATCTCAAACGTTACATTTATTTAATTGTTTACAGGAAAAAGTTTTTGTATCATGCATATCAGAAAAAAGGACATAAATTAAATGATAAAATTTCTATTTAAAACTTTTGCAACCACCCTGTTTTTATGTGGTTTTGGCGTTTCTGCCTTCGCTGCTACAACATGCCCCAGTAGCCAAAGCGGCCTTGCTGCTAGAGAAGCCGCCTACCAATGGTTAAATCAGAATTATACCAACGATGGTTCTTTTTTCGATGCGTGGAGAGATGAAGCTACTCGCTTAGGCATCTCTACTGAAGATTCAGTCACCATACGCATGAATTATACTTATTATCGTCAACAGGGCAATGCTGCAATGAGTGGGGATGACTTTAGTGCTATTGATTCCTGCATGAGCAATTATCAGCCAAACAATAATCCACCAGCACCAAATCCCACGCCCAATAATAACACTGGTAATAATACTGATAATTCCACACCTATTCTTGGCCCCAATGGCACACAGCAAACTGCTCCTGATTTCTTCACTTTTGTGAAGAACATTTTAGAACAAGATCTGCAACCGCTCATGAGCATCACTACGACCATCTCTTATATGATCGGTCTATTCCTCATTATTACCGGGATGACTCGTTTATATCGTCACGGTTCTGGCACGCAAAATATGATGCATCGTGCATCTCCTACTGCAACGGCCATGTACTTTGTGGCAGGAATTGTGTTGGTCAGCTTTATGCCTTATTTACAAATGATTTCTAATTCAATTTTCCCAATGGATGCTTCCAGCGTGTTAATGCATCAATGTAGTAGTACCAGTGTACTTTCAACGAAGCAATTTGAAACTGCAAGTAATGACTTCTGCCCCATGCTCGCCTATTCGCAGAATATTCCTTCTGCAAATAGTAATAGTGATGCAATTGGCCAAGCAATGAAATACTTAATCTTTGGTGTGCTCTTCCTCGTTGGCGTAATCTCTTTTATTCGTGGAATGGTTCAACTGGTTAAGATTGGAGAGGGTGGTCAAGGCGGCGGTTTGGGCAAAGCCTTTACCCATATTTTTGCAGGAATTGTCGCCGTCAATGCAGATTCCTTCTACATGACCTTTGAAAACATTTTAGCAACTAACGTACATTCTTAAGATTTAATTTAAAACTAAAAAGGAGAAAACATGAAAATGTTAAATAAAGTAACTAATATCATCAAAAAAGTAAGCACAATGCTCGCATTGTCTTTCTTCAGCGTGACCGCTTTTGCAGATGATGCGGGTCAATTTAATAACTTAACTGATTTAAATGATGTTCTTCATAGTAATGGCGCAATCATTTTCAAAATTACTGTAGCAATTGCAACCATTGCTGGAATCATTCTGATTATTAAAGGCCTGGTGCATCTCAAGCAAAATTATACCGGTACTGGCCAAGAAAAACATTTGAGCAAAGGTATTGCAAGTTTAGGCTTTGGTACTGCATTAATCTTGGCAATTCCTATTGCACATGCCTTGGTAGGTTCTGCAAGTGGTGGCAAAGGAACTGATTTTAGCACCGGCGTTGCCGCAGAAGATCAACAATTTGCTAGTACCGAAACTTCAGGCGGTGGTAACTAATAGTCATAGTTGATCATTCGTACTTAACCCTTAGTTTAATTTTATGTTAAATTTATGTTAAACTAAGGGTTGTTTACTTTGAACTGTAAAGGATTTTTATGAAACGCTTATTCCCTTTTCTTGGCATAATGACCTTGGTCTTGTCTGGGTGCGCTGGCGCCAATAGCAATTACCAAGGCCCTTGGACTGGGCAGCCTCCGGCCAGTAATAACGCCACTACGAGTAATAATCAAGCGCAAATTAATACCCAAGTGCAATCGCAACTAGAACAAGCAGCTGACTCCGTACAAGCTTCATTGCAACAATTAGCAGCTATCGAGAAATTACAAGCACAAAATGTGCCGATGCCTTTGAGCACTGTAAATGATCCTGCTTTAAATAAACTCATTGCAATTCAGTGGTATGGCCCGATTGATGGTTTGCTTAAACAAATCGCCACATCAACAGGTTATCAATTTCAAAGCTATGGCAAGCCCCCCAGTTTACCTGTACTTATCAATATTGATACAACGGCTAATCCAACCTCAGCAATTAACATTATTCGTAATGCCGACCTTCAAGCAGGCTTGAAAGTTGACATTGAAGTTTTCCAACAACAAAAAGTGCTTAGTTTAAGGTACACTGCATCATGATCGCAGCCACAGCTGATTTACCTCCAGATTATTCCTTAAGCGACCTACAGAATCTGTCGCCTAATTCTGGCTATTATTCCAGCGAAGTATCCTATACCGATATTCGAGCCCAAGCTATTCAAGAAGCCGCCCTCACATTAGGAACTCAGGCGGGCTTAAATTATGAGTCTGCGCAAATTGATGATATCTTAAATCTGAATAGTACCACCCTTGATCGTATCTTTGATTTTAACCAAGTCATGTATCATGATAATGTGTTACCCCCTGTACTCAACACCGCCAGTAATCTTGTTAATGTTAACGCAACAGGTACGGTGATTCGTGTTGCAGGTGTTACTTATACGATTTTATCTCCAGCACGATTTGTAACAGCACCTCCTACCTGGCGTGATTATATTTGGATGAGTTATCCGTCCCCAGAACTTCCAGACAAAACCTTATTACCTCAAAACAGCACTGAGCAAGCCGTTTGGACCCAAAATGTTACACAAGGTTGGCAAGAAGGAATTAACCAAGCAGTATCGATTTTTACTATCAACTTAAATCGTCTGGTGCAAGACTTTAATGGGATGGTGCTTTATAAAGAGCTCTTATTACAAAATATGGTTAGCCCCTATGCGGTCGACCGCACGGAACAAGGAATTACCGGAAATGGCAAACATATGGTAGTTGATGATCAAATCATCCAATTGACCACACAACCACAACTTCTTCCCAACAGTCCGAACTTATGGCAAGCTTTACCCGTTTCTGTAACGGAATCTCAGGCCAATACCCCAGCAACAAGGGCTGAGAAATCCGCTATTCCAAGTGGTAAAAATAACAGTAACAATGATGAAACCATTTTAATGAACGCTCTTGAAAAGGCGGTGGAAACTCATGCAAACTCAACAACTCCTTCTGCCCAATGAGCCTACTTATTTCGTAGCTCAGCATTTTGATCGCCTTCTGACATTTTGCTGCGAAAACAAGGCTTCGGATATTACCTTTCAAACGGGGGAGGTTGTTTTCGCTGAAATTCATGGTCGCCAATGCCGTATTACACAACGCGAGCTGACCCTGCAAGAGCTATCGGATATTATCAAGCATGTATATGGCCCTAACGCAACGGCAATGATTTTTGCGGGATCTGATATCGATACCCACTATCGCGTTAAGGTGAATAAAGACCTTGAATTTCGCTTTCGGGTAAATATCACTGCATGTTATTACGAAGGCTATCAAGGAATGCAAATGACCTTACGGGTTATTTCCAGCGAACCCCCAAAATTAAAAGATTTAGGAATCGAAGAAGCGTTATTAAAATATTTACATATCCCCCAAGGGATTATGGTAGTGAGTGGCGCAACTGGTTCGGGTAAAAGCACATTACTTGCCTCAATTTTGGCCGATTTATGTGGTGAGGAAGATGCCAATCTTAAAGTTTTGACCTATGAAGCGCCTATTGAATATGTTTATGATAAAGTAGAAATGCCTACTAGCATTGTCAGTCAAATGGAAATTCCCCGCAACCTTCCTTCTTTTGCAGCCGGCGTTCGTAATGCTCTGCGTCGTAAACCGGGTTTGATTTTGGTGGGTGAGGCCCGTGATCAAGAAACCATTGAAGCTGTGATTGAGGCTTCCCTAACCGGACATCCGGTTTATACCACTGTCCATAGTAACGGCGTTGCGGATACCCTCCGACGAATGGTGACCATTTTCCCATATGAAGAGCGAGATGCGCGGATGTTCGATCTCTTGGAAACTATCAAAATCATTATTTGGCAAGCTTTGGTTGCCAAACCTGATGGTAAGCGAACGGCTGTTCGTGAATACCTGGTCTTAACGAGTGAAGTGCGTGATATTTTATTAAACTGTCATTTAGATCAAATGGTTCATAAAGTGCGTGAGCTTTTACCCAAATATGGACAACCGATTTTCCGCGATGTTGAGCAAAAATATAAGCAAGGTTTAATTACTGAAGAGGCATACCGACGATTTTATTTGATGGAGGAAAAAAGCAATGGCTAATCCCAGCGATATTTATTCTCACTGGCGCGACTCAGCGCTGATCCCAAAATTCTTTACCGTTGATGCGCGTGCTGCTTTTTTTGTGATAATTTTTCTCATGCGGCCTAATTGGTATACCTTCGGTGTGGTTGTTGTTGTTCTCGCAATATTTAGTATCTTAAACTATTATCATATCAGTCTCATGGCTTCTTTTCGGATTTTCCGTGGTTTTTTAACCGGTTCTAAAAAAGTCATTATAAGGCGGCGCTAATGGCAAAGAAATTTCGTGGAATAATAGAGTCACAAGAATTTAAAAGCTCTGAAGCGGTTCGCGACCTACGACCGTTTTGGCAGCAAATTCGTGACTTTATTACTGCCCGATGGGGTGCGATTTTCTTTATGTTTTTGTTTATGGCTTTGATGTTTCTGCTACCCAGTTTTGTTGATGTATTTTTTCTCTTAGGTTTGTTTGTCTTTTGGTTTAGTTGTTTCCGGCCGATAGAACTGCCTTATAAAATGCCTGCCTATGCCAAAACACCAGACCGCCATGACCCAAAACCCGGGAGCAATACTCCTGGCCCTGCCGCGGGAATTTATTTTTTTGGTAATGACATTGTTAGTAATGAGCAATTGTGGTTTAACAATGGAGATATGCGCACGCATGCCTTAATCTTCGGCTCAACTGGTTCTGGTAAAACTGAAACCCTTGTTTCTATCGCTTTTAATGCCTTAGCCCAAGGCAGTGGTTTTATTTATGTTGATGGTAAAGGAGATAACGCTCTCTTTGCCAAAATCTTCGCCATGGTACGTTCAATGGGGCGAGAAGACGACCTTTTACTCGTTAACTTTATGACTGGTGCACAAGACATTATTGGCCCACAAGAAAAAGTCTTGTCAAATACAATGAACCCTTTTGCCGCAGGCTCTTCTTCCATGCTGTCCAACTTAGTCGTAAGTTTAATGGACTCAGGCACACAACCAGGAGGCGGTGATGGTGATATGTGGAAAGGCCGGGCAATTTCTTTTATTGAAGCCTTGATGCGTCCATTAGTTTACATGCGTGATCAGGGTTATCTCTTACTCGAAGCAGGCTTGATCCGTCGTTATTTTACCTTAGATGTTTTGGAAGAATTGCTTTACGATCGTAAAGTCATTGATCAACACAACAACATCTCAATTATGCCAGAGCCTTTGCCTTTTGATGTACGAGATCCCCTGGAAAACTATTTGGCTACCTTGCCAGGATACCAAAAAAGTGAAAAAGGCAAACAAAGTGGCAAAGCTTACGAACAACATGGTTACATTACCATGCAGTTAACTCGTATTTTTGGCTCTTTGGCTGACGTTTATGGCCATATTGTCCGTACCAACTTAGCTGAAGTAGATTTTCATGATGTGGTATTAAACCGTCGGATTTTGGTTGTGCTCCTGCCTGCTTTAGAAAAATCACCTGACGAATTATCTAACCTGGGTAAATTGATTATTGCCTCGTTAAAATCTATGCTGGCAAGTGGTTTAGGTAGTGCAGTTGAAGGAGATTATAAAGATGTAATTGAACGCAAGCCCACCAACTCTAAAACGCCTTTTCTTTGCGTATTAGATGAATATGGTTACTATGCCGTAAAAGGGTTTGCAGTAGTTCCGGCACAAGCACGTTCTTTGGGTTTTTCGGTTATTTTTGCCGGTCAAGATTTACCTGCATTCCAAAAAGCTTCGAAAGAAGAAGCTGCCTCTATCTGTGCAAACACCAACATTAAAATTTGTATGAAGCTCGAAGATCCGGTTGAAACCTGGGATTTCTTCCAAAAAACCGCAGGAGAATCTTACGTATCTGTTGCCAAAAACTTCTCACGCCAGGGTTCTGGTTCTTCTGCGTTGCAATATAAAGATACAATGGAAGCACAACTTGATAAACGTAATCGGATTGACCTTCTTGATTTAAAAGATCAACGTGAAGGGGAAGGTCATATCTTCTTTAAATCTAAAATTGTTCGTGCCAAGATGTTTTATGCGAACCCTCCTAAAGTTCCTAAAATTAAACTAAATCAGTTTTTAAAAGTAAAAGGGCCATCAGATCAAAGTGTTGCTCTGGTAAAATCTTTACAAAAAATCAATACCAAACTGAACGATTATGCTGCAATAAAAGCCGAAGGCGCTTTGCTTAATTTATTTGAGTTCATGCAAGATGAAACTCTCGCGCACGATAAACAACTGCTTACTGCCACTATTCAAAAATTTATCCAAGGCCAAAAAGAAACAGAAGAAGTCAATTTTGGAGACCAGTCGGAGAACCCATCTATCTTTATGCACATTAAGGTAGAGGAACGTTTAGCCAGCCGCTTCTTTGACATTGAAACTTCAACCTTACTTCCCTCCATTCTTACCAAGGAAAAACTCTATGAAGTTGTGAAACGTTTGAATATTCTTTTAGGTAAAAGTGAAAGTCTAGCTCAAGGAGAATCCATGAAAATTATTGAAGAAATCGAATCGCAAACTAGCTATGCCGGTTGCTTGCCTTCTCGGGGTCAAGATATTGCCCAAAAGCTACGGCAATATGTTACAAACATAGGATGATTGTTACAAATGTGTTATAAAAATATGGTTGATAAAAATATTAATTTTGATAAAATGCTACAATATTAGTTGAGGAGATTGCTATGCGCTTATTTGGCAAATTGAAAAATAAGTCCGTCAATGCTGGTAAGCATTTACTAGGCGTTGACCAGATTAAACAAGGTTATAGCACCGGTTTTTCTATTGCCAAAGAGTTGGTTGAGTCAAACATCAACCCAACCCCCGCCACTGATAAAGACGAAGTTCAAATTCCCATACAGCAAGTAGACAGCGCTAAACATGCTTTTAAACGCTTACTTATTTTTTTTAGTCTCCTATTCGTTTTTGGTATCCTTTATACCCTTCTCAATCTTGTTCAAAAAAACTGGATCATTGCCCTCTTGGCATTAGCCTTTTCAGTACTATGCTTAAGCTTAGCATTTCGTTATCATTTCTGGTTATTCCAAATTAAAAAAAGAATGCTGGGTATGGATTTTAAAGATTATTATCAAGCTCAAAAAAATAGCTTTTTTGCTAAAAAACCGAAGGGACGTTCATGAATATTTTTAGCTTTACTTTACCTGATGCAGGTGACCGCTCAGTTACAATCTTAGACCAAATTACTGGCGTAACCGTTCAGATGATTACAGGTGAAGAACATGCTTATACCACAACGACTTTTACCAAAATGTTGTTCCATTTCAACACGGCACTTTTAGGTTTTGGTTTAATTATTTTTGCGATTCTTCTTTTTGTCGGTACGATGAATACTGCAGCTGATGGCCAATTCCTAGGGCGTAATTGGAATAGTGTATGGACCCCGGTACGTATTATACTAGGGATTCTCTTTGTCGTACCTTTAAAAACCGGATTATGTGTCGGTCAATATATCTTTTTGTATCTTATTCTTGTTGGTGTCACGATTGCAACCACCGTATGGGATCAAGTATTAGATGATGTATTTAATCATTATACTCCCCCTGCTATGCCAAGCTATCTCTTAAATTATGCTCAACAGGCAGTAGAAGCCGACATGGTGTTATCTGCCACGCGTGAAATTGAGAAAAAAGTATTTTCGCAAGGTGGCTCTGAAACAGTTTCTGGCTGCCCTGCAGCAATTACTGCCAATAGCGAAAACTTAACCGTATTAAAAATGGGATATGCCTTCCTAAATGCGAATTATGATACTGCAACATCGATTGATAATGCAAAACAATCTACTTCTCTTTATAACAAGTACTATAATAATAACGATGGCTTTGTGAACACAAACAGTCTTGGGGGATGGGATATTCCCGTTGATCGTGCTTGGAATAAATATATTGCCTATCGCGCAGCAGGGAATCCCAAAATCACGTCCGATGATTTTACCACTGTCGATCCACAATGTTTTGGCCATCAAAATACCGTGACTTCAACTATTAACACAGATGTAATGTATGACAGCACCAATATTCCTGCTTCGGTTTTATTTGCAATTCAAGGGGGAACCGCGAATATCTGTAGAAATCTTTATTCCAACTCAGATGTAATTAAAGACTGTCAAAATGCAATTACACAAACAATCCGTAGCGGCACTTCTGGTACGGAAACGCGTGGAACCAATAGCAATTTAGGCTTTGTTAAAGTATGGGCAGGGCAAAATATGCCTGCCTCTGTAATCACTGATAATAACAACAGCATCATGGCCAACCCCGAAGCGTGGACGCCTTCAGAATCTAATATCAAAAATGGTGCTGATGGCAAAATTCATGTCGAAGGTACCTATCATTACTCTTTTAGTCTTGATGATAGTTCTAACACCGATACCACAAATCCTGTTGCCAAAACCCTGCAAGATAGTATGAGAGAACAACTGACTGGCCCTACTGGATTAGTCACTACAAAAGTGATGGATGTCTCACAGCCCGGTAAAGATCTGTGTGCTAATGGTGGTTGCTCCTTAGCAGCCATGTCTAATACTTTGGTGAATGCTGCGCAAACAGAGGTGAGCATGAATTTAGACCAGTGTAAGGAGGTAACAGATAAATCCGGCCAAACCGTAACAGACATGTATGGCAATGTTATTTTCGAATGCCCCGCCTTACCCAACCTTTACAATTACACTATCAACGGCATGCCTTACACCAAAGCAGATGGTAGCATTGCCTACCAACAAGTTAGTATTCCTCTAAAAGGATCCTGGTGGAATGCAGGAGAATCTTATTTGATCTTAGATGATCATTTCGCGCAAAACCTGAAAATTTTGGTTGATGCAGTTCAAAACATGATTCCCAATCTATTAGGCCAAAACAGTCTAACAGGCAGTCAAACGATTTCCTTTGATTTAATGGTACAAGAATATGGTGCTGTGTATAAAAGTGGAATGAATTGGGCTGCACAACATAATGGTCAATACACTGAGTTTTTCAATAGCTGCTATCCTCTGTCACAAACCTTGAATGGCCCATCGCTTAATAGCAATGAAAATTATTTCGTTTGTGGCACTGATACCATGCGCCTATTCCGCAAAGCACCAATTCAACTCGTTAATGAGAAAATCTCACTGGCAGATTTAGGTGCAACGGGTAGTTGGGCAGGGGCAATTGCACCTTATGACCCTAACCCTGCTACTGAAGTAGCACATCATGTTCCTGCACAAAATACCTCTGAAATTTTTTACAATGAGCTAGCAAGTGTGCCTATTACAATGCAAGCACCTTTACAAATGCTCTTAACACAGGCAGATACCTCCTCGAGTAAACCCGGCTCTTCCTGCGAGAACGGCACGGATGGTAACCCCAATTGCTATATCGATCTGCAACCTTATTTGCAAAATCTCCTTAATATTATGGCAACCAATGGAATGCTGAGCTCCACTCAAGAGGTTTTACCTGTTAATAAAGCCATGGACGATATGTTTACACAACTCTTAGGAGCCCAAGATGCACACGACCCAAGAGCGCGTTCTATTAACTCAGTGATGCAGGAAGTCTATAATTTTGGCTATGAAAAATCGGGCGATATCGTGAGTCAACAATTTAGCCTCATGCAGCAAATTCGCAATACGGGTATTAGCATGATTGTAACTTGCTTAGAGAGTATGCAGTTGGTTTATACGCACTATACTTATGCTATGAATGATTTCTTGCAAAAAGTAGATGACACGGTTAATGGTAGCGAAGCACAAGCTGCAAAAGGCCTAGGCATTTCTTCAGCAGCAAGCTTCGGCGGTGCAGCACTTGCAACCTTATTGGATGAGAAGGCGGGAATGCTCTTAGGTTTTGTAGCACAGTCACAAGGCGCTACTAGCCAAGTCTTGCAAGCACATGTTGAGTTGGCACTCATGTCTACCACCGTAACGACTATGACCAACATTGGTATTCAATTGATGTGGTTACCCTTGTTCTTATTTGTTATCACCTCGCTGATTACTGCAGGGGTACAATTTGCCTTAGTAATTCCTTTCATGCCCTATATTATGTTCTGGGCTGGGCAAATGGCCTGGGTGATTGGCGTGATTGAAGCTTTAGTAGCTGCCCCATTGGTGATGCTTGCCTTTGCTCATCCGGGCGGAAATGATTATATGGGCCATGCGCAGCCTGCGGTTCGCTTTCTCATTGGTGTGATCTTCAGACCCGTATTAATGGTAATTGGAATGATCACCGGGATTCTCCTCACCTATGTATTGATTCACTACTCTGCTGAAGGCTTCCATGTAATTGCCGCTTCAATTTTCTCATCGCTACCAGCCAATAACAACATGATGATGGGCGTAATGTCGTGCTTACTCTTGTTTAGTTATGCATCCTTCCTCATGATGGCTTTTACCAAATGCTTCTCACCCATCTATGTCATTCCCGAAAAAGTAGTGCAATGGATTGGTGGCCAAGGGGATCGTGCGGGCGAGGCTGAATCACAGCAGTTTGGCCAAGGTGTACAGCAAAATGCCCAACAAGGGGCACAAGCCGGCGGCCAAGCTTTACAACAGGGTATTCAGGCCCAACAATCGCGTGGCGAGAAAATGTCGGAACTCAAAAAACAACAATTTGAAAAATCAGATATGATGATGGCTGGTAAAACTGGCCAAGAAACGGGTCAAGCAACGTATAGCGCAGCCATGACCTTCAAAATGAACCAGAACAAAAAGTAAACTGAAGGAATGGAGTTTAGTTATGAAAAAATTAGTATATTTGTTGCTGGGTTTAACAGCTGTTGCTTATGCTGATAATAACCCTTATTCTTTCTTCAGTTCTGGTAATTCTGGGAGTGATGCAACATCAGCAACTACTGTAACTGCTGCCCCCACACCTGGTACTACCGCTACGACAACAACATCAACTGTAGCTAATACTGCACCGGTAGCTTCGCCGAATATCCAATATGTTCAACCCGCAAGTCAAATTGGTAATGTTACAACCCCTAGTACCTCCGCTATGTCTTCAAGTGGTTATAATACTAAAGGGAGTGGTTCGCAACCAGCATTGCAAGCTTTTACTTCAGGAGCGACGAGTTTACCCAACACCTTAACCAATAACATGTCCCAGAATTCCAGTACTCTCGGGCTAGGTGCAAGTGGCGGGGGGCAAAATGCCGGCCTTTTGCAACAGATTGCTAATAACACGCAAGGAACTCAAAACAGTAATAATAATTTGCTAACTTATTGGACTCAGGTTGCCCCAAATGATCCACTACTTGGCACAACCAGTGGTTATAGTAGCCTCTCTGGTTTGACACAACAAGAAACATCTCTCACGACTCTACAAAGAAACCTCGGGGTTTTGAATGTACCAACCTTGCAAGCACAAAGCCAAGATGAAGGATCCCCCAATCCACAAAAAGTCAGTATTCCTTATTTGCGAGATTTAACCGCTGATACCAATGCAAATTCTACGACGTGGACTGCAGCAGTGAACCAAGCCTTACTTGATTTATCTGCCTCAACAAACGCTATGCAAAACATGCATCAAGCTGTTATGGCCCCTTTTGGCGGGCAAGCCAACTGGCTTTCGCAAGTCCAGACAGCAAGCAGCCCCCAATTATTACGCATGCTTGTAGTGCAACAAGCCATGCAAAATTATATGAATTATGTGGCTCTGCAACGCCAACAAGATCAAGAACTCATGCAGGCTGCTACATTACAATTGCTCGCCCAGTTACAAGATACAATGAATCAAAACACCAACACTTTAGTCGACCAAGATCAAGAACTTAGAAAATCGATTCAGATTCTTTCAGGTAAATTGGACAATGGAAAATAATTATGAAAGTGCTCTCTACCGATGAATTTTTAGCGTTGGATTATTTAAATATGCGTTTAACGCAGTTTATAAAACTAGCCTTAACTGTTAAAAAACTCATTTTAGACCTGGTTCGTTTTTATTTACAGACACTTTATCCTTACGATAATGAAGCTAGTACTATTTGTTCGGAGATTAAAGCTGCGCAAAATTCTGAAGATTTGAATACTTGCTATAAGCACTTTTTAGAATTTTTACCTGTTCGTTTACGAGCCGGGGTCCAAGGTAAATTTCTCTATCGCCAGCCTGGAGCCGATGAACTTGCCCAATTTGCCAAATTTTACGATAATAACCCCGAAACAATCAAAGCCTTTCTCAAAAATATAGACGAACCCAGCGATAATGGTTTTACTTTTGAACAACGCCTCGAAATAATGGAATTTTTATTAGAAGAAGGCGAAGGCCTAGAGATTTAAAAAGGAGCACAAAAATGCATGGTCTCACACCCACCCCGCAACCCCCCAAACCTCCTGAAGATAAGCTTGCCAAACGGGCAGAAGCCGCATGGCTACGCCGTGAAGAAAAAACCCTGTCTGGCCGCATAAAACAATGGGCTTCTGGCAGACCTGACTCTGCTTTTAAAGCTTATTTAGATGCCGAGGATCATTTAACCAAAATTGAAAAAGATTGGCAAGAAGCACAACAAGCCTTAGCAAAAGCAGAAGCGAAATTAGCAACTGCAAAAGGAAAAGGAAAAGACCCAAGTAGCTCACAAACAACTCAAGCTCAAAAAGAAGTAACTACGGCCAAACATAAATTTGATGGTCTTACGACATCTCGTGAAAAAGCAACAAAACAATGGGAAACTGAATATGATAAGATTTCTAAGGAGCTTTCTACTGCCCATGCTATGCTAAAAGAACGCACGGGACTGACGACTAAGAACGCAATGGAAAGTTGGTTCCAATTTCAACAAAGACAACGAGAGCGTAAGGCTTATTTACGCCCGGTAAAAGATGATCCTAAAAAGCCAGATAGTAAAGAGAATACTGCTTTAGCAATTACGCGCCTGAGCTATGATCAGCTTGCTGAGACTTTAAGGTTTAATGAGTCTGCACTTGAAGCCGGACGCGATCCTAAAGGTGCTTGGCTCATTCTGTTGTTGGTGCTACTCAATTGGTTAAAACATAAAATTCAAAAAACGGATGACTTGCATATTCAAGCTGCCAATGAAACTGTTGCGTTGATCAATCAAAGTAGAAAAGCGGGTGAGCCCATCGTAGAAGTAGATGTCAATAGCGATAGTAATCAAATTCTTGTTCGCGCTAAAGGTGTTGATGGGAAGTATGTCACGCTAACCGAAGAAGATGCCAAACTATTTAGAGAACGTTATCAGGCTCATCTTGATAGTGATAAAAATTATGAAGGGGGTGTATTGCATCTGGTGAGTGGCCCTGATTCAAGTGCAACGATGGGAGTCACCCCCACAGCACCTGCTGCTGCCACTACTACTGCTGCAACAGCACCAGCTGCTCCCGTCAGTCGTGCCCGCGCTGAGTCAACTGGTTCTATCGCCTCAAATCCAGCAGCGCCTCCCACGCCTGTGCCGGGTAGTTAATATTTAATTTAAAATAAGGAACAAACATGGCTAACGACAATAACGCTCTTGAACAAGTAAGACTCCGCAATGATTTTTACCGTGATAATTTCCGCCGTTGTATTTGGATTTTAATGATCAGCTTAGTGCTTAATATCATTTTGGTTTGTGGCTTTATTTTTTATACCTCAAAGCCAAAGCAAAATTTTTTCTTTGCCGTGACGGATGCCGGACAATTAGTTCCACTTTATCCTACCTCACAACCAATCGTGAGTAATTCTACTGTGCTAAATTGGGTGAGTAAGAATGTTCCTGATATTTATTCGCTTGATTTTGTCCACTATAAGGAACAACTAAATAGCGTTCAGCCATACTTTACTCCTGCTGGTTGGAGCCAATTTCAAACTGCCTTTGCCCCACAATTAAAAGCAATTATCGACGAAAAGCTCATCGCCAGTGCAGTGCCGAATGATGTTCCTGTCATTACCGGTTCAGGAATCTTCAGTGGTGTTTACAAATGGCAAGTGCAAATCCCAATGGTCATTTCTTTACAAAAAGGGAACAGTGTAACCACTCAAAATGTGTTGCTCACCATTGTAGTCGACCGCACCAATAATGTTTCTGGTCGTCAAATTTTGGGAATTTCCCAAATTATTCAAAAGGTACAATAATGTTTGATATTCCTGCTATTTTGGTTAACCTAGCTTCGCGCCACAGTAAAGAATTTGTTTATCGTGATCAGGTATTGCCGCTAACTGACGTTTTCGCTTTTGCAGGCGCACTGCCTATTTTAGTAAAACGGGCTAACTTATTAGCAGACTTTCTCTTTGGCCGTAAATTGGATATTGCTTTGGTAGCTGATCCTTCAACCTTAACAGGCGAAAAAGTAAGTATTATGCCCGAACAGTCTTTATTTGTTTTGGTAATGTTGCTTTATGATGTGTTAGAAGAGCTAATAGTCACCAATACAGGAAATCAAATTATTTTGAGTTAAAGGAGTTGTTCCATGCTAAAAAAATTATTTACTTTATGTTATAGCCTCGGTTTTGCTCTGTCTGGCTTTGCTGATTGTGATAATAACCAATCTTCCTATGAATTGCATGTTGCTAACATGACAAGCCAAAATATCGTTTTAAGCGTATTGTGGGACCAAGGCGATGCTAAAAGCCCCTATCCAGCAAATACCGTGATCGCCCCAAATAGCAATGGAGAAATTAATATGTGCATGGTTGGCCATTCATCGCATTTGTTGGTGGGTGTGGGTCCATATCGTATATACTTTTTACATTACACCACTGATGATCAATCATTAAATAGCTTATTTCAACCAATCCAATTACAAGGTGTGCGTGGCCAATTTTCCTCAGCCAAGTATTTTACTTTCCTTCTAGGCCCTTCAGGGGGAACTTATTCATTTTATCCTGATCAAAATTATGGTTCTGATGATACCGTTCCTAGTGATGCCTCAGCCTTTAGCGGCAGTAAATATATGTGGAACTGCACTAGCAACGACAATGGTAATTGCCGTGTTGCTGCGTATTTTATTATAAGATCTCTTCCTGCACCAGACCAACCGGAATAATAACAAATAATTAGTGAGCGGCAAGAGCATAAGGGGCTACATCATGGGGTTCTGGCCTCATCGCCTGAGCCCCAAAGGCCATAGAAGGAGCTGGGTTAGACATAGGCTTCCCGGGTACGCCATCTTTAAAACGATCAGCCGCAACCCCATCTTCTGCACCGTGCAAGGCTTCATACAAGCTCGCTTGTTCATGTTTGGCCGCAGGCAAGTTGCCAACTGTGATCTTTGGATATTCTTTCATGATTTGTTTAATGGCTTCGATCATCATGGGCTCTAAGTCTTTATCTACATTACTTAAACCAATACTCCCAGTTACAGCTGCTTTGTCGGCAGGGTTTTGTGGCCATGTAATATTTCCTGTCACCAATAAAGCTTTTTTACAGGCTTCAATCACTAAGCCGTTTAGATCCGAATCATGGGGACATCCTTGCAAAATAGCTTTGGGGATATTCAAATTACCATTTTTAAGTTTAGCCAATTCTTTAGATTTTTTCTCTAGCTTGGATGCAGCAAGACTACCACTACTAGGGCGCGGGTCCCGCTCCTCTGAGCGCGTCCAAAAACGCAACATACCCTCTTTTGCTTCAACAATAATACCATGCCCTTGATTTTGCTCTTGGCGTAATCTAATTTCATTCTGCCATTGGCCTAAATCAGTCAGTGGAACAGTTCCGCTTAACCGAGCAGCGCTATATTGATTTGGATCAACTTCAAGCGCATCTATATTACCAATAGAATGATAAGTTGGATTAACTTGGGCTACGCGTAAAAACTGTGCCAGATAATCTTCCTGACTCGGACAAGCTTTACGGCTTTCAAAATCTTTTGCCAAGGTATCTAATGCGATTCGCAACAATAATTTACGAGTTTCCTCATCTGCTACCCTCGCCTCAACCTCTTCTTTAATACTTGCAAAGCGATCTTTATAACTCTGGCGCAAAGCTTCACGCTCTGCAATCAGCTCTTTGCCTTTACCCTCCCAAGCATCTGCATTGACCTTCGTCATACCACGAGAAGCTTCCTCTAATGCCTTACGTGCTTCTGTTACCGCCTTGTCAATTTCAGCTGACGTAAAATGAGAAGATCCACTCTGACCTTCTGTTTTTAAATAAAATGCTTGTGCAAGTTGCTCACCTAATTTTTCTTCAGCAATGTCGAGCGATGCTTGACGAATGGCTTCGGCAGCTTGAGCTTCGTCTAACAAGTCATTCGCATTAAGGCCTATGGCATCTTGCACATGCGCTGCAGCCGCTCTATAGATTTGTGCTTTGAGCTCAGGTGATGTTGTCTCTTCAATTACATCACTACATTTAGATGCCAATGTTATTATTTTACTGAAATTTACGTCTTGTCCTGCTGTAAATACAAGTAAAGATAAAGCATGTGATAATAATTCTGTTTGATTTGCTACAGTTCTATTCGTATCTATAGCTACTTTCAAATTTATTAAACTTCTAACTTGTTCTGTAGTAAGTGTAAAATTGATATTTGAGTTGGCCTTAGCTATCGCTAAAAGAGCTTGCGCTGCTTGAGTTTTAGCCTTATCTTTAGCAACGGCTGCATTCAAGGCTTTAACTTCTGCCTCTAAAACAGCCACACCGCTACGATCTGGTACCGTTAAGGCTTGCATTGTACTTGCAAGGGTTCGAGCAAGAGTATTAATACTTTCCTTTTTTTCTTCGATTTGTGTCTCAACTCCTGCATTACCTGAGGCGGTGGCCACAGTTGGAGCAGGTACTGTGGCAGGTAATACATCTTCTGGCCGTAGTGACCCTCTAAGCTCGCGTAACGTCTTCATATGCCAAACTAATGTTTTTAATGATGATCCATCGGAAACCGTTGCTGCATCGGTCGGGCTTGCTGCTGACATCTTTAATCCCTTAAAAATTTAAGCTTTGGACTTAATTATACTAAAAATAAATTAATTTTTCAATAAAATTATTTATTTTGTTTTCTGCTGTATTGCGCAGATTTCTCGATAAAAAATCCCAGTTGCAACATAACTTAAGGGAATTGTCCAAATAAGACCAATCCCAAATGGAATTGCGCCAAAAATGTCAAGAAGAAAATAGACAACCTCCGCTAAAATTAAGACTTTTAAATGCGGCCAGACCATTTTGATAGAACCTGTATACGCTTGCCAGGGTAATTTATTTTGATCGCAAACTAAAATATACGTAAAACAAAAAGAAGTGATAACGCATAAAAATATAATTAAGGCAATGAGTCCTAATAAAATTGTACCCACTGCTAAAATTGCTCTAGGTAAGCCATGGAAAGCATATAACCCTCCAATTACGCCAAAAGCGACACAATACATAACCACCCATAATGTCACGAGCGTCATAATTTGCACAATAAATAATGGTATGATTTTTTTGAAATAGGCATAACCATCACGCGCCTGAATGTCTTCACCCCGCGCCCGTTTCACCCCCAACATAGTAAAACCCGCTACAAAAGGGGTACAAATAAATAAAAACAAACCGTTTACCACAACATCTAAGACAACTGTAGTTGAAAAAACATCATGCAAGGCAACTTTTACTGAATACAAAAATAATTGTAATACGGCAAGAACGAGGATGACCCAAAAAAAAGCAAGTTTAGCTCCGCTTACTTTTTCCCAAGCTTCTGTTAAAACAGGTTTCAGTCGTAGCGTTTTCATGGTATTCTCTCCATCAATGTTAATTTTAATTCTATTATCCATCTTTTCTAAAAGATGTAAAGCTTAATTTAATTCTACAGGATTTGTTATGTTGCCTCATAATCTTATTCACACCTTTGTCAAACAAGCTTTAGAAGAAGATATTGGTGATGGAGATATCACTGCTAAACTCATTCCAATAGATAAAGAGTCTGAAGCTAAGGTCATTACCCGTGAACCCATGATTCTTTGTGGTGAAGAATTTGTTAAAGAAGTTTTTGCACAGGTGGATCCCACAGCAAAAGTAACATTTAAAGTTCATGATGGCAGTAAAGCAGAAACCAATGCGGTTTTATTTACAGTCAAAGGAAAAGCCCGATCCCTCCTCACAGCTGAACGCACGGCTTTAAACTTCTTACAAATGCTTTCAGGAACTGCAACTACCACCCATCAATATGCCAATGCCTTACGAGGAACACAAACCAAATTGCTGGATACGCGCAAAACTATTCCGCTCTTTCGCCTCGCACAAAAATACGCTGTAAAATGTGGAGGAGGTCATAATCATCGCATCGGGCTTTATGACGCCTTTCTCATTAAAGAAAACCATATTATGGCAGCAGGCTCAATTACTCAGGCAATTAGCACCGCGCATCTCCTTGCCCCAGGCAAGCCTATAGAAGTTGAAGTAGAAACATTAGAACAATTACAAGAAGCCATTTTGGCCCATGCAAATATTGTTATGCTCGATAATTTTAGCCTAGAGAAAATGAAACAGGCAGTTATGCTTAATCAAAGCCGTGTTAAATTAGAGGTGTCAGGTGGAATATCACTTGAAAATATTCGAGCCATTGCCGAAACCGGTGTTGATTTTATTTCCGTAGGTAGTTTAACCAAACACATTAATGCAATTGATCTATCAATGCGATTTCTTTAATAATCGCTGCTTCCACCTGTTCTAAAGATTGGTTAGCATTAATGATCCGAAACCGTTTAGGAAAATCTTTTGCTCGTGCTAAATAAGCCTGACGCACCCGCTCAAAGAAGCTGCGATCCTCCTCTTCAATACGATCTAAAAGTCCACGTTTATTCGCTCGTTCTAAGGCAATCTCAACAGGAACATCCAATAACAGCGTTAAATCAGGTTGTAAATCACCTTGGACAAACTCTTCCAATACATGGATGTCTGTTTCCGGCACTCCACGCCCACCACCTTGATAAGCATAAGACGAATCGGTAAAACGCGAACAAATAACCCACTTTCCAGCTTCTAATGCAGGCAAAATAAGTTCGTGAATATGTTGTGCTCGCGAGGCAAACATAAGCAGAAGCTCGGTTTTAGATGCAATTTTTTCATCATGGTGCGCTAACAAAAATGAGCGTAATTCTTCGGCCAAAGGCGTCCCCCCCGGCTCATGGGTGAGCACAAAGGGAATGCCTTGATTTCGTAAATGCTCGGCAATCACGCGAATATTAGTGGATTTTCCCGAAGCTTCGCCGCCTTCTAAGGTGATGAATTTTCCTCTCACCTAAATTTTCCTGAAAATCAGCGATCCATTCGTACCACCAAACCCAAATGAGTTGGATAGAACCACATCTATCTTACAATCACGCGCCTCATTTGGAACATAATCAAGATTACACCCCTCATCTACATGGTCTAAATTTATAGTGGGCGGTGCAACTTGATCACGAATTGCTAAAATTGAGAAAATCGCTTCGGTTGAACCTGCTGCCGCAATTAAATGCCCAACCATCGATTTGGTAGAACTCATTAAAGTCTTATGCCCTGCAAGCAAGCGTTCTACCGATTGGCTCTCGGCAACATCTCCTGCGGGCGTAGAGGTACCATGTGCATTAATATAGTCAATGGCCGAAGCAGGAAGCTCTGCATCTCTTAATGCATTTTCCATGGCTACATACGAGCCAATGCCATTAGGCAAAGTCATGTGATAGGCATCAGCTGACATTCCAAAACCAATGAGCTCGGCATAAATTTTAGCCCCACGCGCTTTAGCATGTTCATATTCTTCTAGAACCAATGCCCCTGCACCATCACCAATTACAAATCCATCACGATCTTTATCCCAAGGACGGCTCGCTTGTTCTGGTGCATCATTGCGTCTAGAAAGCGCCCGTGCAGCTGCAAATCCAGCTAAGCCTAAACGACCACTTGCTTTTTCAGCCCCTCCCGCCAACATCATATCAACATCACCATGTTGAATCATGCGTGCTGCCATCCCAATATTATGAGCCCCTGTAGTACAAGCCGTCACAACCGCAAAATTCGGCCCTGTTAAGCCATACTTAATCGATAAATTACCCGCAATCATATTGATAATAACGGAGGGAATAAAAAAAGGCGAAACTCTTTTTGGCCCTTCGTTTAATAAGGTTTCCATGGTGTCTTCAATAATCGTCATGCCACCAATGCCCGAACCAAAGGCCACACCAATACGATGCGCATTTTGCTCTGTGACATTAATGCCCGAATCTTCAAAGGCTTGTACGCCCGCGGCAAAACCGTATTGTAAACATAAATCCATTTTTTTAACATCTTTAACGGGAATATAAAGCTCAGGATTAAACTCTTTCACCAAGCCTGCAATCACCACAGGATACTGTTCTGGATCAAATCCCGGAACCCGCGTAATACCGCTCTTGCCTGCAACAATATTCTTCCACGTTTCTTCAACAGTTAATCCCACAGGCGTTAACATTCCCATCCCTGTAACAACAACTCGCCGTTTCGTCATTTTTCACTCCTTAAAGTAAAAAGGCTAGTCATGCTAGCCCTTTTGTTTTAATCTCGCCTATTATGAACGAGCTTTTATATAATCAATGATTTGACCTACAGTACGAATCTTTTCAGCTTCTTCATCTGGAATCTCAGTTTCAAATTCTTCTTCCAAGGCCATCACCAACTCAACGGTGTCAAGCGAGTCTGCACCCAAGTCATCGATCAGGGATGCTTCGGGAACTACTTGCTCTGGTTTTACACCCAACTGTTCAACCACGATGGTCTTTACGCGTTCTTCAATACTGCTCATTATTACTCCTTTAGAATAGTTTAAAACAAAGTTTGGCAAGTATACCCTTAAGCTTTTTAAGAGTGCAAGGGGTGTTACAAATTACCGCAAGACTTGTTCACACACCCCAACAATTTTTTCCGTTGCATCTTTATGACCCAAGGCTTTCATCTTATCTGCCATACCTTGCAATTTCATAGGTTGTTGTACCAAATCCTTTAATAAGTTAGCTAAATATTCTGGAGTCAAGTCATATTGGGATAACAAAATCGCTCCACCAGAATGATCCGCTGTCATTGCATTTTTGGTTTGATGGTCATCTACTGCATACGGGTAGGGTACAAAAATTGCAGGCTTACCAATTAAAGTCAATTCAGCCACAGTAAGCGCTCCAGCACGACAAATAATAAGATCAGCCCACAGATAAGCTTCATTCATATTATCAATAAACGCTGTTACTTTGGCATTTACGTTTAACTGTTTGAAGCGTTCTTCCGTTTCTACAAAATGTTTTGCCCCTGTTTGTTGCCACAAATCAATTTCTACATCATCACCTAATTTTTTAAGTGCCTGCGGAATCACCTCATTAAATACCTGTGCCCCTAAGCTGCCACCAATCACAAGAACATGTAAAGGATTATGCAACTCATAAGGCAATGCCCGCAAAGGCACAAGATCCTCACGAACCGGATTCCCTGTTACAATTTTGTTGTCATAGCCTTCAAAAACAGAAGGAAAGCCCGTTAAAATAAATTTGGCAAATCGTGCTAAATGACGATTGGTCATTCCAGCAACTGCATTTTGTTCATGAATAAGCAAAGGAATGCCTGAAAGTTTTGCAGCCAACCCACCCGGACCTGCAACAAACCCCCCAAAGCCTAGCACTAATCCCACCTGCTGCTTTTTAAAAATACGCCGTGTCTGTAAAATGGCACGAAGCAACCGAAATGGCATAAATAAATAACGTAACAAGCCTTTTCCACGTAAATTTTGGATGTGAATGCCTGCTAATTCAATGCCATACTTGGGTACAATTTCGGCTTCCATTCCTGACATGGCACCCACCCAGATAACCTGATGCCCTCGCGCTTGTAATGCTTGTGCTACTGCAAGAGCCGGAAAAATATGACCACCGGTTCCCCCTGCTAAAATAGCAATTTTCACCACCACGCCCCGTGCTGATGAGCTATTGTCAAAATAATACCTGCTGCGGCAACCAAAAACATAATTTGTAGTAAAGTGAGTTTCGGTTTTTTGCGCGGCTCACGTTGTGGTTTTTGTTGTTCTTCACTCATGATGCACTCCTTTCTAAATGACGATATTTTTGGCTTAATCGATCTAATACTGCATTAACAAAACCATGGGCAGCCTCTGCACCAAAGCTTCCAGTTAGATCAACATATTCTGACAACACGACCTGATAAGGTACATCAATACGTGCTTTTAGTTCTCCAGAAGCGGCACGCAAAATGGCTAATTCCATTGGATTCATTTCTTTTAAAGGTCGCCCGGCTGCTTCCGCAATTTCAGAATCAATTGCTTCGGTATTTTCCATCACTGTAATTAAAATATCGTGAAAAAACTCCCAATCAACATACTTATGATAATCATTCCGCACCCGAAACTCCGCTTCCAAACTTACCAAATCAGTCGGGTTGAAATGCCATTGGTACAAAGCTTGAATAACAAAGGTTCGGGCTTTTTCGCGGGCTTTTTTGTTCACAAACAGTATTCCTAGCTTTAAATGACTGCGTATTCTACTCTACTGTCACACTTTTAGCTAGATTACGCGGCTGATCTACGTCAGTTCCTTTTAGCAAGGCTACGTGGTAAGACAGTAGTTGTAATGGCAAAATAGCCAAGATGCCGATGTCTATGTTCTCGACTCTCGCAATTGTTTTCTCA
>JACCDN010760458.1_pt1 | contig 36370 bp, 37 predicted proteins | sample 7441691 | NCBI WGS metagenome assembly JACCDN01 (sample SAMN15323439, study PRJNA562643) | freshwater metagenome | isolation source: river surface water | place: USA:Blue River Watershed | collected 2017-08-16
CGATGTCCGCGCCGCGCAGTCGCTCTTCCAGCGCCTGCTCGGACACCGCCTTGCCGGTTGCGAGCTCGATCACCTGCGCATGGCTCGTCGTGGCGCCCCAGCTGGCCAGAAGCACGACACCCGACAGCAGCAGCTGCCGCAGCACCCCCGTCAATGACAGTCGCCGGCGCATCATGGCTGCGCCTTCGGCATCGCGGCCTGGCCGGCCGCGAGTTGCTGCGTCCAGCCGGCCAGCGCCGCCAGCAGGCCGCGCAGGTGGTCGGCTGTGGCGCTGTCGGTCAGCTCGCCATTCGCATCGAACTTGGTCGGTGCGGCGGCGATCATCGCCTCGGGCCGGTTCAGCACCTGACCGTTCAGGTAGATGAACACCTGACGCAGATGATATTGCGCGCGCGCGCCGCCCAGCGCGCCGGGCGATGCGCTGATCAGGGCGATGGGCTTGCCCTCGAAAGGCTGAGAAGGCGGGCGCGACGCCCAGTCGATCGCGTTCTTCAGCACCCCGGGCACCGAGTAGTTGTATTCGGGCGTGGCGATCACCAGCGCATCGGCCTTCGTGATCTGCTCGCGCAGGGCCTGCACTGACGCAGGCAGCCCCTGTTCGCGGACTTCTTCGTTGTACAGGGGGATCGCCGAGAGATCGGCGAGTTCCATGGTGACCGCCGGGGGCAGCAGCCGCGTGCACGCACGCAGCGCAGCGGTGTTGAGCGACTGGCGGCGCAGACTGCCGGAGATGCCGAGGAAATGCATGAAGGTCTCCTGTTGAGGAAATGACGGGGAATTTTACGCGGCTTCTGCCATCGAATTTTTTTCCGGTTCGGCGAACCGCCCGGTGCCGCAGATGCCTGACCGGCAACTTCCACTTCAGGAGACGACAATGGCGAACCAGACCATCGAAGCCCGTCCGCAGGGAAACTTTCCTTCGGACGATCCGACACGGGCCCTGATCCAGGATCATGAATTCGTCAGGCAACTGATGCAGCGCTATCTGGGCACGCAAGACCCGCAGGTCAAGCAGATGGCCGGGCCGCAGATCTGTGAAGCCTTGCAGATGCATACCTCGCTCGAAGAGGCGGTGTTCTATCCGCGGGTACAGGAACTGGACGCCGCGCTGATCGACCGCTGCGAGGAGGATCATCAGCAGGCCGATGAACTGATCACCCAGCTGCAAGCGCTCAGGCCCGGCGAGGAGGAATACGACAAGCTGATGAAGCAGCTGCAGGACGCGATCCTGTCGCACATCATCATCGAGGAGCAGCAGCTGTTTCCGGCCGTGCGCGCGTCCAGTCTGAACCTGCAGGATCTGGCGATGCAGATGCAGGCGTATGAAGCGAATCTGGTCGCCAGTCAGGCAGCAGGCGGACACGCCCAGCGGCCGGGCACGCAGCACTGAGGCAAGCCGTACTGACGCACCCAGCACCGCGCGGCGGGCGCTGTCTGGCACCGACCAGCGCCGGGCACGCTGAAGTGCACGCAAGCACGCGGTATGATGCGGGCTTGCGCAAGCCAGTCCGCTGCAATTCTGACGATGACGGCTACCCGAGCACGTATCCCTGCACGACCTGACACCACGATGAAAAAACTACTCACCGCCCTGCTGGCGCTGGCCCTGCTGGGCAACGGGAGCATGGCAATGGCCGTTGAAGAGCCCTCGTATGAACTGATGGAGAAATCCGGTGAGTTCGAGATCCGGGAATACCGGCCGATGATCATTGCCGATACCGTGGTCGAGGGCGACCTGGACACGGCCAGCAACCGGGGCTTCCGGCTGATCGCGGCCTATATCTTTGGCGACAACACCGGACAGGGTGCAGACGGCAGGAAGGAAAAGATTGCGATGACCGCGCCGGTAATCGTCGAACCGGGAACCCGGCTGGCGATGACGGCGCCGGTCAGCGCCGAACCTCAGGGCAGTGCCGGCCTGCAGGCGAACCAGTGGCGGGTGGAGTTCGTGATGCCGTCGCAGTACACGATGGCAGCGCTGCCGCGCCCGCGCAATCCGCTGGTCACGCTGAGGGAAGTGCCGGCGACCCGGTATGCAGTGATCCGCTTCTCGGGCTTCGCCGGTCAGGAGAAGGTGCAGCAGAAAACTGCGCAGCTGATGGACTGGCTGCACCAGCGCGGGCTGGAGCCGGCCGGCGCACCGCGTCTGGCACGCTACAACCCGCCGTGGACGCTGCCTTTCCTCAGGCGCAATGAGGTGATGCTGAAGCTGATGCCGATCACGACCGGCGACTGATCCGCCAGCGTTATTGAGTGCCGGCGCGGCTCGCGCCGGCACACCTCAGTCCGCGCGCACGGCCTCGGCCTGTATCTGCAGCTTCACTTCAGGCGAGAAGCGCGGCACGCCATAGCTGAGGCCATAGTCGCTGCGATCAAAGCGCGCGGAAGCATCCACGCCGCAGACTTCGCGCTTGAGCATCGGGTGCATGATGCACTTGAAATGATGCACCTTCAGCGGCATGGGCTTGGTGACGCCCAGGAGCGTCATGTCCCCCTCGACAGCCACCAGTTTCTCGCCTTCGAACTTCAGCGCGCGGCTCTTGTAGGTGACCGTCGGGAACTGCTCGACATTGAACATGTCCTTGCCACGCGCATTTTCATTCATCTTCGCATGACCGAAATCGATGGTCGCCGCATCAATCGTGATCTCGATGCTGCCACCCGTCGCGGCAGCGCGATCCAGCACCACCTTGCCCGTGGTCTTGGTGAACTTGCCGCGCCAGAAGGACAGCCCCAGATGATCGGCCTCGAAACTGGGATACGTATGTCCGGGATCAATGGTGTAGGTCTGGGCGCTGGCGCCCGTCATCGCGGTGGCGAGTACAAGCGCGGCGAACAAGTGGCTGGGCTTCATGGATTTCCTCTGACGATGTCGTGAAGTGTGTGATGCTTGTTGTTGTTCTTCAGGGTGGTGCGGTTGCGGTCGCGCGGACGGCAGGCTTACAGGCTGCCGGTCACGCGGAACTTGATGACGACCTCATCCGCGACGATGCTGGTGTCCTTCCACTCGCCCTCACCGATGCCAAAGGCCAGCCGCTTGATCGGCAGGCTGCCCTCGAATACCTGCAGCGCGCCTTCTTTTTTCACGGTCAGCGGGAAGCTCACATCAGCGGTCTTGCCCTTGATCGTCAGCTTGCCGCTGACCTCGAGCTTGCCGGGCGCGGAGGACTGGATCTTGCTGGATACGAAGCTGGCCTTCGGGAACTGGCTGCCGTGGAACCACTCCTTCTTCTGCACCTCTCGGTTGTAATCAGGATCGCCAAGGTCGAAGCTGGGAATGTCGATCTCGACGCTGGCCTTGGACTCCTGCGGCTTGGCGCTGTCGTACTGCACCTGCGCGGCGTAGCGGGTGAACTTTGCTTCCACAGGCACGCCCATCTGCTTGAACACGGCCGATACCGAGCTCTTTGCAGGGTCGATCTTCAGTGCTGCGGCATAGGCCACGAGCGCGGTAGAAGCAAGTACGGCGGACAACGCAATGGCGGGGGTTTTACGGAACATGGCCTTCCTTTGGGTTAAAGGACGTCGCATCAGCGGCGCCGGAGAGGTCGGAAAGCGCCTATTTTGCATGCTCCGGGAAAATACTGCCATCCCGACCGCCGCCGGTTGGGCCGTTGGAGCTTCAAGCCCAATGAACCTGTCGCCTGCCGGCCTGCCTAATCCTCAGTTCTCACAAAGGCATGATTTTTCTTTTGAGTTGACTGGAGAGACGATATGAACTTCATCATCTGGATCGTTATCGGCGGCGTACTGGGCTGGATCGCAAGCATGATCATGCGCACCAATGCCCAGCAAGGCATGTTCCTCAATGTGGTCGTCGGCATCATCGGCGCCCTGCTCGGCGGCTGGCTGCTAGCGCCCCTGCTCGGCACGGGCACCATCAACCAGAATGACTTCAGTCTGGGATCGCTGGTGGTCTCGCTGCTGGGGGCAATCATCCTGCTGGCGATCGTGAATCTCTTCCGGCGCGGCACGCCTCGCTAGGAATCAGTCGCCCAGGGGCTCAGTCAGGATCGGGGTGCGTCATGTCGGCAGGACGCACCCACTGATCGAACTGGTCGGCACTGATCGTCCCGGAGGCCAGTGCGGCCTCTCTGAGGCTGATGCCGCGATGATGGGCATCCCGTGCAATCGCTGCTGCCTTGTCATAGCCGATGTGCGGCACCAGCGCCGTCACCAGCATCAGCGAGGATGAGAGCTGCGCGGCAAGGCGGGATGCATTGACGTCGATGCCCGTCACGCAATGGTGTCTGAAGCTCTGCATGCCGTCGGCCAGCAGCCGCAGGCTCTGCAGGTGGGCCTGCGCGATCAGGGGCTTGCAGACATTGAGCTCGAAATTGCCGGATGCGCCGGCGATGCCGATCGCCTGATCGTTCGCCATCACCTGGATGCAGACCATGATCAGCGCTTCGGGCTGGGTCGGGTTGACCTTGCCGGGCATGATCGAACTGCCCGGCTCATTCTCGGGAAGGCGAACCTCTCCCAGACCGCAACGCGGCCCGGACGCCAGCCAGCGCAGATCATTCGCGATCTTTATCAATGCGCAGGCCAGTGCGCGCAGCGCGCCATGCGCAATGACCAGCGCCTCATGCCCGGCCAGTGCGGCAAATTTATTCGTTGCGCTGCTGAAGGACAATCCCGCATCGGCGGCCAGCAGCGCCGCCACGCGCGGGCCGAAACTGTGCGGCGTGTTGAGGCCGGTGCCGACTGCGGTGCCGCCGATCGCCAGCGCCAGCACGCCCGTCAAGCTCGCACGTATCGCCTCTGCCGCCATCCCCAGCTGAGCGGCATAGCCGGAAAATTCCTGACCCAGCGTGACGGGTGTCGCATCCTGCAAATGCGTGCGCCCGATCTTGATCAGCGGCGCGTAGTCCTCCGATTTGTCCTGCAGCGCTCGCTCGAGCGCATCAAGGGCGGGCAGCAAGTGCGCGTGCGTGGCCGATGCGACGGCCACATGCATCGCGGCGGGAAAAACATCATTCGATGATTGCCCGAGGTTCACCTGATCATTCGGATGCACGAGCCGGCGCATTCCGCGCTCACCGCCCAGCAGCTCGGACGCGCGGTTGGCCAGCACTTCATTGAGGTTCATGTTGGTCTGCGTGCCGGAACCGGTCTGCCAGACGGACAGGGGAAACTGGTCGTCATGACGCCCGACGATCACCTCGTCGGCCGCATCGGCAATCGCCTGCGCGATGTCGGCCGGCAGCTTGCCGAGATCGCGATTGACCAGCGCTGCCGCCCGCTTGACCCGGGCCAGTGCCGTGATCAGTTCTGCCGGCATGCGTTCGACCGAGATCGCGAAGTGGGCGAGCGAGCGCTGGGTCTGCGCGCCCCACAGACAGGCGGCCGGCACGTCGATATCGCCGAAACTGTCACGCTCGGTGCGCGTGTCCCGTCCTTGAGCTTCCGCAGGCATGTACATCCTCCCGGCTGATCATCATGCGCCCGGCTGTCTTCAGGCTTGGTTCAGGGCCCGAGCGATACCCTGATCTTCAGTGCGCTCCGTACCGGCTGCCCGTGCAGGCGACCGGGGACAAAACGCGCGTCGAGAAACCGCTGGATCAGTTCATCATGCAACACAAGGGGCAAGGCCTCTTCCGATGCCCCGCCCGCATCTGCTCTGGCGAAGAGCACGCGATCGACGTCACCATAGTCGCTGATCAGCAAGGTCAGCTCGAATGACTGTGCTTGAATGAACGCGAAACGCGCCGACAGTTCCGGATCAATATCGGTGATGACCATCGGGCGCTCGGTCAGCAGCGAGACGGGCAGGTAGTCCAGTCCCCGGTGACGGACCGGCTGCAGCGTTGCCGCTGGCAGCCCGGTGCCTGCCTCGGTGACGGGCTGCGCTGATGAGGCCGCCGGTATCACCGGCAGTGACGCCATTGGCGAAGGGGATGATGGCGATATAGGGGACGATGTGGGGGACGATGTGGGGGACGATAGGGGGAGTAGCGCCGTCCCGGATGGCAATGTTTGACCGGGCTCGATGAGCCGAACTGACAGACCCTCGGGTCTTGCACCGCTGGTCATGCGCTGCGCAGCATCCTGACGGGGATCACGGGTCACACCCCGTTCTGCGCGATGGCTGCGGCCACTCCCCGGCAACCCCGACGACAGGAACTCCGGGCGCCACAGCAGCATCTGCAAGAGCAGAAAGAGCACCGCATGCAACGCGATCGCACCTGCGATCGACAGCAACACGCACTTATTCGTCCAGTTCACGCCACGAGACGCGTCTGACAGGATTGACCGAGGGCGGCGTGGACAGACTTGGCATGCTGCTCAGTCCACCTCGCTCATCCGTGACCAGCGTGATCGTTTTTTCACCCAGCTTGAGGGAGCGCGCACCCGACGCGAGCGCGCCGGAAGCGATGCGCGTTGCAATCACACCCTCTTTGGCCAGCGGCACATGCGAGCCGGTCAGATAATCGATCTCGTAGATCCAGCTTTCCGCACCGATCCGACAGGCTGTGCCATCGGGCACATTGGTCACGACACGCAGGATGCCTTGCTGCTGGTCCGGATCGAGCGTGACCCGTTCACCAGTCAGCGCACCATCGATACTCAGGTCCAGATACCAGCCCGGCTTCGCGGATGCCTCGCTCCAGTCAACCGTATTGGCCGACACCTTCCTGACGGAGGTATCACCGGACACGGACGACAGGGTCTGTGCAATCAGCTTGGTGCGGACATCACCCAGACCGGTGGCGGACAAATCATCGCGGAAGCTGTAAACACTTTGCACTTCCTTGTCGGATGCATCGGTGAGTCCGAGATAACTGCCCGTGCCCACGGTCACCACTGTGCTGCGCTGCAGGCCGAGACGTACCTCGGATATTTCCGGCCGGGTGGTCACAGGCTGCGGCTTGCCATCGCGAACGAGCTTCGCCAGCAGGAAGGCCTCACGTCCCTCAGGCGGGTAGCGACCATCGATATCGAAGCGCCAGACATTGCCCAGCAGATCGCCGCCATAAAACCGCAGACTGGTATTGTCCAGAACACTCTCCACCCAGCCATTGACTTGTCCCAGGCCACTGGGCTGAGTTGTGCTGCCGGCCCCGGTACCGATTTTCTGCAGCACCGTACCGGTGTAGGCATCGAGCACGAACAGGTAACCCTGACCGCTCCCCGGATTGATATTGTTGTAGCCGGAGGTCAGTACAACAACCCAGCGGCCATCCTGACGCTTGGTAATCAGTGGCCGACCCAATGCATAACCGAGGTCATCGTCCTGCGCGACGCCAAATCGCCATAAGGAACGGGGGTGATCAGGATCCGTGATATCCAGCGCGTAGAATTCGCGTCCCGCCGCACCCAGACCACCGACCAGTATTGTCCGCCATTGTTCTGCCGTGCAGCGGGGGCGCGTGGCGGTCGCCTCTGCGCTGGTTGCATCGGTACTGGTTGCATCGGTACTGGTTGTATTGGTGGGGGTCGTCGCTGCAGCCGTGGAAGTCGCCGCGGCCGGACAGATATCACCCGCAACCGGGGCACCATCGAGCAGATAAGAAAAACGCTGGGCGAATTTCACGTCGGCATTGCGAAACATACCGGGCAATACAGCGGCAGGAATGAATGCCCATTTTTCATTTCCTTTTGCCGCATCAAACGCATGCAGCATGCCGTCATTCGCGGCTACATAGACCACACCCTCGCGACTCGCCTCCGTGCTGTCACGATACTCACCGTAATGATCGTCTGCATAACGGAATGCCGGCCGGCCAACGTACAGCGGGGGAGCGTTCGCCGGGGCGCCCAGCACATGCTGGCGCCGGCGGAACAATCGCAAGGAATTTGCCGGACGATCTTCGAATCCCTGCTGACCGCGGAGATAATTCAGCAGACTCTGGCCGGTCAGTGCCGATTTTTCGGACGCATTCAGACTGATGCATTGCGAGAGCTTCGGCGAGTCACCGCACATCGGGGCGAGCAGTCCCTGCTCGGTCGCGCTCAGCTCGTTCCACAGGAAAGGTTTCAGTTCAGTGCCAAGACTTCCGGACTGCAGCCACACCGTGCGCTTATCTGTCGTGGCACCGACCCGGGCATCCAGTTTGGCCGCTGCCGCCCATTCCCTGTCCGGGCTGATGCTGCCGTCTGCCAGACTGATGCGTCTGGCTTCCAGTTCACCGTCCCAGTACACACTGCGGTAGTGCGTCCCGAACAGCAGATTGTCACCCTCCGCAGGTTCCTGATTGCTGGTGGCGACGGCGGCACCCGCACCCACGGCCGATCGTATGTTGGCCATGGTTTCCGACAGCGCTCGCGCCAGCTGTTCCGGACTCGATGCATTGAAATAACGACCACCGCCGTTCACGGCGGCGTGCCAGAGATCATCCACACGCTCCGGCCCGTTGAACAGGATGGGGTCAGGCCATCCGCGCCGGCCTTCGGCGATGTCGCGAAAATCACCGGTGTCTGCCTCGGCGTAATTTTCCTGATACCGCAAGCTTCCCGACGCACCCAGACCTACGGTGTGGGTGACCATGTGCTGATGGCTACCTCCCGGCACCCCGTCGCGCACCGGCACATTGTTGTCGCACACATTGTTCGTACCGCAATTAGCCAGGGACGTCGTGCGCAGATCCGTCTGAAAATAGTAGGCCGCCACATCGGCCAGGGTGTCGGACCGCCGGAGCCGGGCATCGGCTTCCCTGAATCCTTCAACGGTCGCGGTGATCGCCTGCGCGACCGTCACCTCAGGCGGCGTCGCAGGCGGCGTATCGATCGCCACCACATACATCACCGGTCCCTGAGCGATCAGACGATAGGCCGTTGCCCTCTGTCGCGCTTCGGCAGACCAGGCCAGCCTGGGCGCACGTGCCTGACTGTCCTCGATACCATATACACCGACCGGTGAAGACAATAGCTCGACCGTACCCACTCTGATACTGTGAATTTCCACATCACTGCTGGCAGACGTGGTATCCGGTGCCAGCGTGATCGTCGCGACATAGATCCGTCGGTTGTCGAGATTCCCGTCACCCATCGGCGCAGGCAGATGACCGTCCTGATCGCCGACATTCGTGACACCGTCGATCTTTTTGGGTCCGTAACTGCCACTCTCCCAGCTGGTATTCCAGTAACCATCCGTGGACAGTACCGTGAAGTTTTTCTGACATGAATACCGGACGGGATCGTCATCATCGGCAAGCAGTTTGCCGGCATACAGCCTTCCTGCTTTGGACAGTGCCGCGCGCAAGGGGGTACTGGCCGCAGGATTGACGGCATACAGCTTGTCGTAAAAGCTGTTCTTGTGCGATGTCGTGAAATCGGTGATCTTCAGAAATCCGGGAGAGTCCGTCACACCGGGCTCGCCTATCGTCGAAAATCCTACCCGAAACTGGTCATCAATATCCCGAAATGCACGGCCCAGCGCTGTCTTCATCGTCAGCATGCGGGTACGGTGGTAGCTGAACCAGTTGGCGAAATTGCCTTGTTCATCTGTGTCACCGGGGCCGGAACTCGCGCTGACGATCACTTTTCTCCAGCGGCGGTTCGGCCCTTGATCCAAGCAGGGATCCGATGACGATCCGTCGCCCAGATGCGTCGCATCGTCACCGGTAAACACATAGTAGTACGCTGCTTCGGCACTATTTGAATGATCGGTGCCGCTCCCGGCCGTGCAATTGCCTGCATTCGAGGTGCAATCTGCCCGGTATTTGACGTCGGTGGTATCCGCCGGCACCGCAGGCTTGCTGGTGGAGTTTCGCCATGCCGTGAATTCAGAGGACAAATCAACCGTGACGGAGCCGGAGTTGAAGCCGTCATAGCGGGCCGAGGTGAAACTCTGCGAAGCATACAGACTGCCGTCTGCATGGACAGGCACCGGATAGATGACAGCAGGGTTGTAGTAGATCTTGTTGCAGCGATGGCTGCGGTAGCCGACCGTCTTCTCATAGCCCCGCGCAACGACCTCATCACCAACATAACTCCAGACCATGCTTCCCGAGTCGTCGAGGATGAAATAGATATTCGGCTTGACCAGTGCGGAGACCAGAAAATTCACCGGCGCCGGGGCCAGATCGGTGGCTGCCTGCACGCACGGTGACATCAGCGCGATGATGAAGATCAGCGGCCGCAGATGACCAGTGATCAGCCCAGCCCGGTGGATGCATCTTTTTAGTTGAATGAACATTCAGGCTCCCGGCACTCAGAAATGGACGAGTGCCTGTGTGAAGACGAGGGTGTTTCTTGGCCCGCGCACCCTGACGGTGATCCGGTAATAGACGCCCATGCTGTTGCTGAACCGGCTGGACGCGCCGTAGCTCAGGCTGCCGCGCTTGCTGCTTGCGCCCGATGCATTGCCTGTCATCAGGCAACTGTTGGCGCCGCCAAGCGGACTGCCTGCGGAACGGCACAAGCGATGGATCGTGTAGCGAACCACGTTACCGGCCGCATCGACATCAAGCGCCGGTGCGGCGCTCAGGCAGGTGGTCGTGGTCGCGTTGTTGCAGCGATCATCATCCCAGTCGATGGCCATACTGGCAGCGGTCGTGCCCGTGCCGGTCACATCCAGACCGTCGGGAGCGCTTGCGTAATATCCCTGTTCAGGCAGATCGGCATAGATGCTGGCGCCGGCGATCTCCTTCTGCAGCCACTCGATGGCCGCCTCGCTGCCGGCATCGGAGGCCATCACGGCCGCCTGCCGGAATGCGAGGTTGGCGGCCATCAGGCGCCCGGTGCTGACGGCGCGCACGAGACTGAGCGCACCGACGCTCATCAGCACCAGCATGACCAGGGTCACCACCAGGCTGGCTCCTGCATCACGATGCGCGTTCATGGTTCGGTCCAGAGCAGATTGCGCAGCGGTACTTCTGTCTGCAGCACCCGGTAGCGATAGCATGACCAGTTGCTCACATGACTGAGCGAGATACTGACGGATTCCAGCAGCGCCGCGCCGCTTCCCCCCGCCTGCCACTGCGGAAGCGATGCCGTGCAGCCCTCATCACTGCGTTCGGCGCTGCGCACCACGATGGCCAGCCTGACGGCGATCAGTCGTCGCAGATCGCCGTTGTCGCCCACCGCGCCATTGGCATCGGCATCGATCATCGTATCGCTCCAGCGCGTGACCTTCGTTGTCGAGGGTGTGCCGGTCTGTGCATCAAAACCATACTGCGCCTGCAAGCTGACGACCTCGGACGCTGCCGCTGAGGCCTGCCACTTGTCACCCTCGGCGAGATAGCGATGGACTTGCAGGTAATGGAGACTGTCGATGGCAAACTCGACGTAATGCAGCTGCCCGAGATTGATGACCTGCGTACCTGCCATGTGGGTTGGTACACCCGTCGCAGAAACCGCCTGATGATCGACCCGATAACCACCGGGCGATATCTCAGTCGCCATCATCAGTGCACAGGACTTCCCAGGCTCGTACAGGAGCAACCGATGTCTGCTGGCGATGCCCAGTGTGCTGTCGAGCTGCATCGTGCTGGCGTCACCGGGATGGTCCGAGATCAGAACGGCGGGACTGACGATTTGCGGCGTAGCGCTCGACAGCAGGCGCAGCCGGTCTGGCGCACCGGCCGCGCCATTGATGATCTCCACAGGCTGCATGGATATCGCACCCAGCCCCTTATACCCATGAAGAACGCTGCAACCGAGGCTATCCGGCGGGCCGATACCCTGCCCGGCCATACGCAGTTCCCTGGCCATCAGCAGCACGGCGCTCGCCGCATTGAGCTGCGCATCCGCGATACCGGTGGTCGAGCGACGGCGCGACTCGAACAATACCGCCACATTCAGAATCACCAGCATGGCCAACAGACCGATCGTCAGGCCGACCATCAGATCAACCAGACCGATACCACGGGCGTGTGTGCGCAGAGCTGTCATCGCGCCTCAGTCCGTGATGCGGGCCTGCACCGTCAGCTGATGTGTGTCCCTGTCAGCCGACGAACGCCAGTACACCGTCACCGTGACATTGCGCTCGCTATCAATGCTGACCGAGGGCGCATTGGCAGTCGCGGTAACGCCTGGCAGGCGCTGCTGCACGCTCGTCAGCCACCGCTGATAGTCGTCTGCTTTGGCGTCGCCGAAACGGTCATGGATACCGTCGTACGAGCGATCGCCTGTCCACATCTGGCTGATCAGGTCGCTGGCCAGCAGACTGGCCTCGCTGCGGAACTGCGCATTACCGGTTTCCACGATCGATGCCGTCAGCAGTCTCAGTATTGCCAGCAGCCCGATGGAAAACAGCACCACGGCCAGCAAGCCCTCCAGCAGCGTACTGCCGCGTTGCCGGCATGGACGGCATAGACGGCATCTAAGGCGCCGATGATGCCCGCTGGCCTCATGCATTCAGTGGCACCTCCGGTGATCGCTTTCCGGCAGTGCCGGGTTGCACATACGGATATTGCCCGCGCTGTCGATGCGAATGACCCACCGTCCTGCCGTGCTGTCGTTTGCATGCACGACATCGATGCGGGCGATGTCACTCCCTCCGGCGATGCCCGGCGCATCACCGAGCGGGAAAAAGTCCACAGTGCCCGGTAACGCGGCACCCGCAGTGAGCGCGGTGCTCAGCGTCCCGGCAGCACTGGCTTTCGCTGCGCCCCAGCGTATGCGGTCACGGGACAGCACCGGCTGCTGATGCAGGGTCTCCGGACAGGCCGCGCTGACGCGCACGCAGCCGATAAGCCAGCGGGCATGGCCACTCGCATTGCCAAGAGTGATCCTGATCCTTGCGTTGCGCGCAATGGCCTCTCCGCGCGCCTTTTGCAACGCACTGCGCAGACTTTCTGCACTGCTCCGGATGTCTGTCTGACGTACCCATCGCGCGGTGGCCGGTGCACCGATGGCGAGCACGATGGCGATGACGAACAGCGTGATAAACATTTCGATCATCGTGACGCCCGCTCTGCGCTGTCGCTGTCGGAAATTCAGCATGTCGCCGGTGATCTCAGCACCCAGCAATCGAATGGCGCCGTGCCCCAGCGGGGCGGCAAGGCCGTCGTCCGTTCATTGCCGTTTTCGTCGAGGGTGAAGGAAAACAACGCGAGATCACCCGAGACTCCCGTGGCGGTCAGCAGATAGGTCTGGCCGCTGTTGGCGGGTACGCAGCTGAAACTGAAACGCCCGGCGGTCGGCAGGCTGAGTGCGCATTCGTCGTCTGCGCCTGCATAAGTCCGGTGATCGAGGTAGTACTCTTCAAGCCGCGCGGCATACTGGCTGAGCCCACCGATCGCCTCCGGCAGCGCGCCGCGTATCAGATGATCCCGGTACGACGGATAGACGAGCGTCGCCAACACCCCCGCGATCACGAGCACGATCATCAGTTCGACCAGAGTGAACCCGGGCAGGAATCGCGCGCGGCGCATGGAAGGCATCTGACTGTGTACTGGCTGTGCTGACGGTGCTGTCTGTGCTGACAGTGCTGGCTGTGTGAACTACAGCAACAGCTTGCTTCACAGTGAATGCTTTCGCACGAATCGCTAGTTTGTTACTAACAATTGTTCAAAACGGGCGAATATCAAATATCAGTGCGGTAAATGTACTTGCGAGGAGGCGGGTGAGGAGGCGGGTGAGGAGGCGAGTGTACAGGCAGGCGCAGCGTGCGAGCCATCCGGCACAGGGGAATGCAACGAGACGACAGACCGGCATCCCATGCCCGATGAGCAAACTGCCGGGATCACCTGCCGGGTCGTCAGCGCGGCCGGTCAGGAATGACGCAGGCCTCGATCACGGTCAGGTCGTTGTCTTTCGCAAACGACCGCAGGAAATGATAGGCCATGGGCTCAAGCGCATGCAGCCGCGCATCGACCAGCACGGACCTCACACCTTCGATCAGCGCAGGCTGCACATACGGGGAGTACTGCAGATGACGGTCATAACCACGGCCGCCGTCAGGATGAAAGCGCGACATGATGCCGCACAGACGATCGGCCCAGTCACTGGGCCGGAAGGCCTTGCCTTTGCGGGTCACGCCCTGAATGATGAAATCGGTCGCTTCGCTGGGAAATTCTGGACTCGGATGGGCCATCAGGCAGCCGGGCTTTCTAGAGGGTGTTATGCACTCATTCAGGGGATGAGTGGGCGGGACAGCAGGCTCATCCGCTGCGTGCGGCGATGCAGCATCCAGCCGCTATCTTACCGAAGACCGTGCGAGAAACAAAGATGTTGCGACGCACATGGCGTGGCACTGCAGCCGCGCTGGCCGTCAAACCACCGACCGGCGCGTGCGGGCAGGACAGCGGGAGGTGACATACCGGGAGGTGGCAGGGCGCGACGCTCAGCCCAGCCAGTTGGCGACCGACACCAGCAGCAGCATCAGGATCCACAGCAGCAGCGCGCGCCAGATCAGCCCGACGGTGCTCTGCAATGCCCTCGGCGAGGGCTCATCGCCGGGCAAGATCTCGATCTCGTTGCCGGCGGGGTCATAGGCAGTGATGTCGATCTCGGGCACGCCCGGCGCATATTCCGCCGGTGTACCCAGCCGCACACCCATGGCACCGCCGCCCGCGGACAGGATGATGCCGGTGCTCTCGCTGCTCCAGCGGCGGGCAAAATTGCGCCACGCATAGATGGCATCCTCAAAATTGCCGACGATGGCGAAGGCAATCGCGCTCAGGCGGGCCGGCAGCCAGTCGATCAGGTCAAAGGCTTTTTTGGCAAAGCGTCCGAACGCTTCGTCTTTCATCTCGGGGCCATTCCATGCACGCGCCACATACTCGGCAACCCGGTACAGCACCGCGCCACCCGGCCCCAAGGGCAGCAATAACCAGAAAAAGACACCAAATACGTGACGATGTGTGGTGATCAGCGCATTTTCGACGGAGAGTCGAGCTACTTCACGGGCATTGAGGTCGCGCACGTCCTGATGGGTCCACTCAGCCAGCAGCCGCCGTGCCTCGACCAGTTCACCACTGTTCAGCGCGGTCTGTATCGCCGTGAAGTAATGGCTGTAATGGCGAAAACCCAGCGTCAGATAGACGATCAGGACCGTCCACGCAAACTGGGCCAGCGGCCCGGCCAGCGCGAGCAGCCAGTAGACCAGCAGCACCGGCACGACGAGCACCGATACCATGACCAGCCAGCCCATGCGCCCGTGTTCCGGCTGGCCGGCATTGAAACTGTGCTCTATCCGTGCAGCAAAGGCACGAACTGCTGCATAGACGGGATTATCCGCACGTAGCGGCCTGAACTGTTCGATGACCAGAACAAGGAGGATGGAGAAAAGGGTCATGGGGGTGCGTGGAAAATCCGGCAACCCGTAAGATAACGCAGCAGATGACGGGAATCAAACCAGCGCTGCCCGCCGGCGGGCAGGGCGGCGTCAGGCGCGCAGAAAGTGATAGAGATTGCGCAGCATCGCGGCGGTCGCGCCCCAGATGAAATAATCGCCGAAAGGCATCGCGTAAAAACTGCGGCGCCCCGTCCTGCCGGGGAATTCGGCGCTGCGCCGCTGATGGTTCGTGCCATCCATCAGAAAAGTCATCGGCACCTCGAAGATCTCCGCCACCTCGAATTCATCGGCGGCCAGCTCGAACGGCGGATGAACCAGCGAGACCACCGGCGTCACCCGAAAGCCGGTACCGGTCACATAGTCGGGCAGCGTGCCAATCACTTCCACATGACGGCGGTCGAGACCGATCTCTTCTTCGGTTTCGCGCAAGGCCGTCGCGACGGGATTGTCATCCTCCGGATCGACCCGTCCGCCAGGAAAACTGATCTGCCCGGCATGATCATGCAGGTGCGCGGTGCGCTGCGTGAGCAGCAGGCTGAGCGTCTGATCGCGCACCACCAGCGGCACCAGCACCGAGGCCGGGACGAGCGGCCGGTCGGCCTCGACCGCGCTGTGCTCGTCGGTAAACTCCGGCGACCACGACGGCGGCTGCAGAAAACGCTGACGCAACCACTGCGGATCGAGCCGCGAGCGATCGACAGGCGGCTCCGCAGCAAGCGCATCAATGCGGGCGAGGGTGGGATCGATTGGCGTCTTCATGCAAGTCGAAAAAGAAAAAGGGCACCCGGGGTGCCCTTTCCGCTATGCCATGACAGCAAGGCTTACTCCGCTGCGGCTTCGGCGCTGACGCGACGAGTGGGCAGCTTCTCGCGAATACGCGCGGATTTGCCCGAACGCTCACGCAGGTAGTACAGCTTCGCGCGACGCACGTCACCGCGACGCTTGACCTCGATCGAGGCGATCAGTGGCGAGTAGAGCTGGAAAGTACGCTCGACGCCCTCACCCGAGGAAATCTTGCGGACGATGAAGTTCGAGTTCAGGCCACGGTTGCGGCGCGAGATCACGACGCCTTCGTACGCCTGCACGCGCTTGCGGTTGCCCTCGACGACGTTCACGTTGACGACGACGGTGTCGCCCGGTCCGAATTCGGGGATGTTCTTGCCCAGACGGGCGACTTCTTCCTGCTCGAGTTGCTGGATCAGATCCATGGTGTGCTCCTGAACCATCGTGCCGGCGCTGATGACTGCTCTGGTGCCCGACAGAGGATGGGGTTGATCAATACTGCTGACTTGACTGCTTTCTTGCTACTTTTAACTACATTTGACTGCTTTTAACGACTGCTACGTCTTTTGCTTCGGTAAGGCGCTTACTTCAACCGGTTCAGAAAGGCTTCATCTGCCTTGCTGAGCAATCCTGCGTCCCGCGCTTTCTGCAACAGCTCGGGCCGTTTGCGCTGCGTGGACTCCAAAGCCCTTTCGCGGCGCCATTTTTCTATCTCTGCATGATGCCCGCCCAACAACACGGACGGCACGCTTTGCGATTCATAGACCTCGGGCCGCGTGTAATGCGGGCAGTCAAGCAGGCCATTCACAAAACTGTCCTGCACGGCCGACGCATCATCATTCAGCACGCCGGGCAACTGTCGTATCACCGCATCCATCAGCGCCATCGCCGGCAATTCACCGCCGGAGAGCACGACATCGCCGAGGCTGATCTCTTCATCCACACACCGGTCCAGCAAACGCTGGTCCACGGCTTCGTAACGTCCGCACAGCAGCAGCAGCCCCGCTTCCTTCGACAACTGCATCACGCGCGGGTGATCCAGCGGCCGGCCCTGCGGCGACAGATAAATCGTCCGCGGCCGTGGCAGGCCCAGTGCGCTCTGGCGCTGAATGCCCGCGTTGATCGCGGCCTCCAGCGGTGCGGCCATCATCACCATGCCGGGACCGCCGCCATACGGCCGGTCATCCACGGTGCGGTGATTGTCCGACGTGAAATCCCGGGGATTCCACAACGACAGCTCACATCGTTTCTGTTCAAATGCGCGCCGCGTGATGCCCGAAGCGGTCAGCGCCGTGAACATGTCCGGGAAGAGCGTGATCACATCAAACTGCATGCTCTCCCCTTCTGTGTCCTTCGATCGGGTCCGGAGCTAGTAATCCAGCTCCCAGTCCACCTTGATTCTTTTCGATGCCTGATCGACCTCGTGCACGAACTGGTCGACGAAAGGTATCAGCAATTCCGCGCTCTTTTTCCCGTCGGCTGGCGGCATGACCACGCGCAGTATCGGGTGGGCACCGTTGTCCATCAGGCCGGCCACCTCGCCTAGCCGCTCGCCGCGAAGATTGTCCACCGCATGGCCGATCAGATCGACCCAGTAGAACTCATTGTCTTCCAGCGGCGGGAAGTGCGCGCGGCGCACCTGCACGGTCGCGCCTTTCAGCGCTTCAGCGGCATTGCGATCCTCGATGCCCATCAGCCGGGCGACGACATCCTCGCCCTGGGCTCGCAGCTGGATCACATCCACATCATGCAGCTCGGGCTTTTCCAGCCACCAGGTCTTTGCATGAAACAGCGCGCCCGCGTCTTCGGAGTACGGTCGCAGCTTGACCCAGCCTGCAATGCCGAACGCGCCTGTGACATGCGCGACCAGCACGAGATCGTCGGGAACCGGGACTCCGGCACTGCCCGACACGGTCAAATCAGGCAGCTTTCTTGCCGTTGGACTTCACCAGACGCTCGACCGTCGGCGACAGTTGTGCGCCAACACCTTTCCAATAGGTCAGGCGAGCCTCGTCGATGTTGAACGGCTGTGCCGCACCGGAGGCGATCGGGTTGTAGAAACCGATGCGCTCGATGAAGCGACCGTCGCGGCGATTGCGCGAATCGGTAGCAACGATGTTATAGAAAGGGCGCTTTTTGGCGCCGCCACGAGCTAAACGAATAACGACCATAATCTTCTCGACGAAAGGGGTACGGAGACGGAAAAAGACCGTGATTATAACGGTTTTCACCTGTTGGCAACAAGCCGGGCATCAGCCTGCCTGAAGGACGATTGCGGCCGCCCCCGGCCTGCGGCACACTGGCGCCTGCAAAAAAATTGCCAGTAAGTTATAACTTCGTCGCCTTGCTGGCATTTTTTGCCATTTTGACAGCCCGATTGTCCCGAACCGACCGCCATGGATCACCCGAATCGCAAGAACAAGACCCTAGCCACCCTGCTCGCACTGTTGCTGGGCATGCTGGGCGTGCACCGGTTTTATCTGAATGGCATCGCCGACCGCTGGGGCTGGCTGCATCTGGCGAGCGTGCCGGCGACCGCCGCGCTGCTGGCCGCCCGTCCGGACTGGCCGCTGCTGTTCTACGCAGCCCCGCTGCTGCTGTCGATGCTGGTGGCCAGTATCGAGACCTTCGTGATCGGCCTGATGGCCGACGAACGATGGGACGAACGCTACAACCCGACGACGGACACGCCCACCGACACCCGTTGGCCCGTGCCCTTCATGATGGTGGTCAACCTGTTTTATGGGGCGACGCTGCTGCTGACCGTGATCGCCCGGGCCTTTGATCTGTGGCTGACGGGCGGGGCTTACGGCTGAGGGGCGCGCGAGAACAGCAACTCAGAACGTCCACTCAGAACTGCGCTTCCGCCAGCGCCAGCACACCGGCACTGCCCTCGACAATCGCCGCACGCGATGCGGAGGCGGTGGACAGGAAATGATCGGCAAAGAAGCGTGCGGTAGTGATCTTCGCCTGATAGAAAGACGCATCCCCCGCGCCTGACGACAGCTTGCCCGCCGCTGCGAGCGCCGCACGGCCCATCTGCCAGCCGCCGAAGACGACACCGGCCATTTTCAGATACGGAACGCTGCCGGCGAACGCGGCCTTGATGTCGGACTTGCCGTTCGACGCAATGAAATTCACGACATCCTCCAGTGCCCCGCTGGCCTCGGACAGGCGCTTGCCAATCGCTTTCAGGTCGTCACTGCCGGCCTGACCCAGCTCGGCCGCCGTGTCGCGCACCTGCGCAATCAGGCGCTTCGCGAAAGCGCCGCCATCGCGGATGGTCTTGCGGCCCACGAGGTCATTCGCCTGAATCGCGGTGGTACCTTCGTAAATCGTCAGGATGCGCGCATCGCGGTAATACTGTGCGGCGCCGGTCTCTTCAATGAAGCCCATGCCACCGTGCACCTGCACGCCCGTGGAAGTGACGTCGATCGACAGCTCGGTCGACCAGCCCTTCACGATGGGCACCATGAATTCATAGAACGCCTGATGCGCGTTGCGTGTCGCCTCGTCGGGATGATGATGCGCGCCATCGAACGCGGCCGCTGTCACATATGACAGCGCACGCGAGGCCTCGACCTGCGCGCGCATCGACATCAGCATGCGCTTCACATCGGGGTGATGAATGATGGCCACCGGGCCCGGCGATCCGGCCAGATCGCGCGACTGCACGCGATCTCTCGCATACGACACGGCCTTCTGGTACGCGCGCTCGGCGACGGCAATGCCCTGCATGCCAACGGCGAAACGCGCGGCATTCATCATGATGAACATGTACTCAAGGCCGCGGTTTTCCTCGCCGACCAGATAGCCAATGGCGCCGCCGTGGTCGCCATACTGCAGCACGGCGGTCGGGCTGGCCTTGATGCCCAGCTTGTGCTCGATGGACACGCAATGCACATCATTGCGCGCACCCAGCGAACCATCGGCATTCACCAGGAATTTCGGCACGATGAATAGCGAGATGCCTTTCACGCCCTCGGGCGCATCCGGCGTGCGCGCCAGCACGAGATGGATGATGTTCTCGGCCATGTCATGCTCACCATAGGTGATGTAGATCTTGGTGCCGAACACCTTGAAGGTGCCATCGCCCTGCGGCACCGCGCGCGAACGCACCAGCGCGAGATCGGATCCGGCCTGCGGCTCGGTGAGGTTCATCGTGCCGGTCCACTGGCCGGAGATGAGCTTGTCGAGGTACAGGTCTTTCTGTTCCTGGCTGCCGGCCGTCATCAGCGCCTCGATCGCGCCATCGGTCAGCAAAGGACACAGCGCGAACGACAGGTTGGCCGAATTCAGCATCTCGATGCAGGGCGTCGCCAGCAGCTTGGGCAGCCCCTGTCCGCCGTATTCCGTCGGGTGCTGCACACCCTGCCAGCCGGACTCGCCGAAGGCACGGAATGCTTCCCTGAAGCCGGGGGTCGTGGTCACCTGCCCGTCATGCCAGCTGCTGGGCTCGCAGTCGCCGGTCCAGTTCAGCGGCGCGATCACTTCCGAGCAAAACTTCGCATTTTCCTCGAGCACCGCTTCTGCTGTCTCCGGTGTCGCATCCTCGCAGCCGGGCAACTGACTGATCGCCTCGAGTCCGGCGAGTTCGTTCATCACGAACACCATGTCTTTCAGGGGGGCGGTGTAGCTCATGCTCGTTCCTCGATAATCTTGTTATGGGCAGGTAGTCAGAACAGAGGCAGACGCAGCCAGATCGTCAGCCGATTTCCTTGATCAGCGCCGGGACGGCCTCGAACAGGTCGCCGACCAGACCATAGTCGGCAACGCTGAAGATCGGCGCTTCCGGGTCCTTGTTGATCGCGACGATGGTCTTCGAATCCTTCATGCCGGCAAGGTGCTGGATCGCGCCGGAGATGCCCACCGCGATATACAGCTGAGGCGCGACGATCTTGCCGGTCTGGCCGACCTGCCAGTCGTTCGGCACATAGCCGGCATCGACGGCCGCACGCGATGCACCCATCGCGGCCCCCAGTTTGTCGGCGAGCGGCTCGAGCAGCTTGAAATTCTCTGCCGATCCCATGCCACGGCCACCGGACACGATGATCTTCGCAGCGGTCAGCTCGGGGCGATCGGACTTCGCGAGCTCGCGCGAGACAAACGAGGACTTGCCCGAATCCGCGACCGCGCTGATCTTCTCGATCGCGGCGCTGCCACCGTCGCCGGCGGCATCAAAACCCGTGGCACGCACGGTGATCACCTTGATCGCATCGGTCGATTGCACGGTCGCGATCGCATTGCCTGCATAGATCGGGCGCTCGAAGGTATCGGGCGACTCGACCTTCGTGATCTCGGAAATCTGCCCGACATCGAGGCGCGCGGCAACGCGCGGCAGGATGTTCTTGCCATACGCAGTAGCAGGCGCGAGCACATGAGAGTAGGACGAGGCAATCGCCAGCGCCTGCTCGGCGACATTCTCGGCGAGACCATCGGCAAACTGCGCGCCCTCGGCGACGATCACTTTGCTGACGCCCGCGATCTTCGCGGCAGCGGCGGCCGCCGCGTCGCAGCCGTTACCGGCAATGAGGACATGGACGTCGCCGCCGCACTGGGCGGCAGCGGTCACGGTATTCAGGGTGCTCGCTTTCAGCGAGGCATTGTCATGTTCGGCAATGACGAGTGCGGTCATGGCGGTGTGTCCTTGTTCTTCAGAGTTCGTCAGATGACTTTGGCTTCGTTCTTCAGCTTCGCGACCAGGGTCGCGACATCCGGTACCATCGTGCCGGCGGAACGCTTGGGCGGCTCAGTCACTTTCAGGGTCTTCAGGCGCGGCGCGACATCGACGCCGAGCGCCTCGGGCTTGATGATGTCGAGCGGCTTTTTCTTGGCCTTCATGATGTTGGGCAGCGTCACATAGCGCGGCTCGTTCAGGCGCAGATCGGTGGTGACAATCGCCGGCAACGACAGCGACACCGTCTCCAGACCGCCATCGACTTCGCGGGTCACGACCGCCTTGTCGCCCTCGATGCTCACCTTGGACGCAAATGTCGCCTGCGGCCAGCCCAGCAGCGCGGCCAGCATCTGACCGGTCTGGTTGCAGTCATCATCGATCGCCTGCTTGCCGAGGATGATCAGCTGCGGCTGCTCATTGTCGGCGATGGCCTTGAGCAGCTTGGCCACGGCCAGCGGCTGCAGCTCGGCATCCGTCTCGGCAAGAATGCCGCGATCGGCGCCGATGGCCATCGCCGTGCGCAGAGTTTCCTGGCACTGGGTGACACCGCAGGAGACGGCCACGACCTCGGTCGCCTTGCCCGCTTCTTTCAGGCGCATCGCCTCCTCGACAGCGATCTCGTCAAAGGGATTCATCGACATCTTGACGTTGGCGATATCGACGCCGCTGCCATCGGACTTCACGCGGACCTTGACGTTGTAGTCGACCACGCGCTTGACGGGTACCAGTACCTTCATGGGCTTCCTTGGGAGAGTGTTGGCCCCGCCAGCCGGACGCCGGGGGGATCAATTGACGTTAACGTAAACAGTGATTATAGGGAATAACAGGAGGTCGCGCAAAATTCACGCACGATCGTTCACTTATCTGTCGCCGAGCCAGACAGCCGCCCTGACCTTCCAGCGGCAGCCTGACGGCGCTGCTTATTTACGACGCAGAAAAAACGTGAACTCCGCATCCTGCTCCTGATGCGCGAGCAGCGCATTGCCGGTCTGCCGGGCAAACGCACTGAAATCCCTGACCGATCCGGGGTCGGTCGCCTGCACGCGCAGCACCTCGCCGGTTTGCATATCGTTCAGTGCCTTCTTGGCTTTCAGGATAGGCAACGGACATTTCAGCCCGCGCGCATCGACGTCCTTCTGAAATTCCATGGGGGTCGGTTCACTCATGCTCTGATGCTCAGTCGTTGGCGGGCGCTTGCGTGCCCCAGTCAATGAATTCGGGCTCCAGCCCGCGTGCACGCATCCAATCTGCCATTGCGTACCCGGTGCCTGCGCGCCACGGGCGGAGTTTTTCCGGCGACACAAGACGGTACTCCACCAGTTCGGGCGACAGGCGAATCTCGCCCCTGGCCTGCACATGGTAGGCAATGATCAGCTCATTCTTGCGAATGAACTCATACACGCCGATCAGGCTGATCGCATCAGCCAGCAAGCCGGTTTCTTCATGCAGTTCACGCTGGATGCCCTGCTCGGGCGTCTCGCCACGTTCCATGAAACCAGTGATCAGCGCAAAGTTCTTCGGGCCCCACGCCGCATTGCGGGCGAGCAGAATCCTGCCTTCCAGCTCGACCAGCGCAGCCAGCACCGGCACCGGATTGTCCCAGTGCGTCCAGTGTCCGTCGGGACACGCCAGCCGCGCCTTGTCGCCATCCGCACCGGCAGCGCTGTCAGCGCGCATCACCAGTTCGGTCGCGCAGACGGGACAAAAACGAAAATCGGCGTGCATGACTCAGCTGTCCGGACAAGCTCAGCGCACGCGCTCGCCGACCCACTGACCGACGGCCGCCAGCGCTGTCGGCAGGCCGCTCGGATCGGTGCCACCGGCCTGCGCCATGTCCGGCCGTCCGCCGCCCTTGCCGCCGACCTGCTGCGCGACAAAGTTCACCAGCTCGCCGGCTTTCACTTTGGCCGTGCTGTCAGCGGTGACGCCGGCAATCAGCGTGACCTTGCCATCGCTGACCGAGGCCAGCACGATGGCGGCGGTCTTCAGCTTGTCCTTCATCTTGTCCATCACATTGCGCAAGGTCGGCACATCCGCGCCTTCCAGCGTTGCGGCCAGCACCTTGATGCCATGGATATCGACCGCCTGCGCGAGCAGATCATCGCCCTGACTGGACGCCATTTTGGTCTTCAGCGACGCGAGCTCTTTCTCCAGCGCCTTGACCTGATCCTGCACCTGAACAATACGATGCGTGATTTCCTCAGGCTGCACTTTCAGCACAGCGGCCGCGTCACTGAGGCGTGCCGCCAGCGTCTGCACCAGGGTCAGCGCGTTCTCGCCGGTCACCGCCTCGACACGGCGAATGCCCGCAGCGACGCCGCCTTCAGAGACGATCTTGAACAGGCCGATATCGCCTGTGCGCGTGACATGGGTACCGCCGCACAGCTCGGTCGATGAGCCGATGCCGAGCACGCGCACGGTATCGCCATATTTTTCGCCGAACAGCGCCATCGCGCCGGCCTTGATCGCATCGTCATAGGCCATGTGCGCCGCATTGGTGGCGGCATTGTGCAGAATCTCGTGATTGACCAGCGCCTCGATGCGGCGGATCTCGTCCGCAGTCAGTGGGGCGTTGTGGCTGAAATCGAAGCGGGTCTTTTCAGCATCGACCAGCGAGCCCTTCTGCATCACATGGCCGCCCAGCACCGTGCGCAGCGCCTTGTGCATCAGGTGGGTCGCCGAATGGTTGCGCATGGTGGCAGCACGCACCGTCGCATTGACCTTGCACTCGACCTTGTCGCCGACCGTCAGCTTGCCGCTGGCCAGCTGACCGTGATGTCCGAATACCTCCGGCTGCACCTTTTGCGTGTCGAACACCGCAAAGGACGCGGCACTGCTCTCGATCAGACCGACATCGCCCGCCTGTCCGCCGGACTCTGCATAGAACGGCGTGCGGTCCAGCACGATGATCGCCTCCTGACCGGCCGCGATCTCGTTCACCGCCTGTCCATTGACATACAGGGCCAGCACCTGCGCGCTGTCGGCCAGATGATCGTAGCCGGTGAATTGCGTCTTGGGCCCCGCATACTCGATGCCTGCAGCCATCTCGAACTTGCCGGCTGCGCGCGCCGCCGACTTCTGCTTGTCCATCGCTTCGTGAAAGCCGGCCTCATCCAGCGTGACGTCGCGCTCGCGGCAGATATCCGCAGTCAGGTCCAGCGGGAAACCATAGGTGTCGTACAAGGTGAAGGCGGTCCTGCCATCGAGACGGCCCGGATCCTTCGCCAGCGCCGACTCGAGGATCTTCATGCCGTTTTCCAGCGTCTCGCCGAAGCGTTCCTCTTCGTGCTTCAGCACCATCACCACGCGATCTGCGGCCTCGACCAGTTCGGGGTAGGCCGCGCCCATTTCCTTCACCAGATCAGGCACGAGCTTGTGGAAGAAAGGCTTCTTCTGGCCGAGCTTGTTACCGTGACGCAGCGCGCGGCGCACGATACGACGGAGCACATACGCGCGACCCTCACTGCCGGGCACCACGCCATCGACGACGAGGAACGCACAGGCGCGGATATGGTCGGCGATCACGCGCAGCGAGCCATTGCTCAGGTCGGTCGCGCCGGTTTCGCGTGCAGCCGCCTGTATCAGGCGCTGGAACAGGTCGATCTCGTAATTGCTGTGCACATGCTGCATGACGGCGGCGAGGCGCTCGAGGCCCATGCCGGTATCGACGCAGGGCGCAGGCAGCGGGGTCAGCGTGTATTCGCCGGTCGCGGGGTCGAGCTGCCGGTCGAACTGCATGAACACGTTGTTCCAGATCTCGATGTAGCGGTCACCATCCGCCTCGGGGCTGCCGGGCGGGCCACCCCAGACATCGGGCCCGTGGTCGTAGAAGATCTCTGAGCACGGACCGCAGGGGCCTGTGTCGGCCATCTGCCAAAAGTTATCGGATGCATAGGGCGCGCCCTTGTTGTCACCGATGCGCACCACGCGCTCGGGTGGCAGACCGATCTCTTTCACCCAGATGTCATAGGCTTCATCATCGGTGTGATACACGGTCGCCCACAGCTTGTCTTTCGGCAGGCCATAGACCTCGGTCAGCAATTCATACGCCCAGATCAGCGAATCGCGCTTGAAGTAATCACCGAACGACCAGTTGCCCAGCATCTCGAAGAAAGTGTGATGGCGCGCGGTGTAGCCGACATTCTCGAGATCGTTGTGCTTGCCGCCGGCGCGCAGGCAGCGCTGCACGGACGCAGCGCGCACATAGTCGCGCTTGTCGGTGCCGAGGAACACATCCTTGAACTGCACCATGCCGGAGTTCGTGAACAGCAGCGTGGGGTCATTGCCCGGCACCAGACTGGACGACCGGACAATGGTGTGTCCCTTCGATGCAAAGAAGCTGAGGAATTTTTCGCGGATGTCTGACGAGTTCATGGCCTGATGCGTGGGTCATTTCGGCACGCGCGCGAATAGCGCGCACGCAGAAACGTATCTCTGGAAAACCATCGATTATACGGGAAGCCCTCTGCGTGACGCCCTGTGCATGAGGCCCTGTGCGGCAATCCTCCGCACGACCGGCAACGCACCGCCGGCACGAGCGACAAAGATTGCCTAAAAACTAACTTTTGTCTCAGGCACGCGGGTCGTTCGCGGAAAAGAAATCCGGGCCGATCAGGTCGAGACGGTCGGTGCACAGGGCCTCCACCCCGATGGCAAACAGGGCCCTGGCCTGTGCCGGATCATTCACGGTGTAGCAGAACAGGCCCAGCCCCGCATCGCGGATGGCCGTCGCCTGTGCGGGCGTGAGCGCGTCAGCGCGTGCATGCAGCGCCACCGCAGACAGGGATGACAGGAGCGCAGTCCAGTCGTCCGGCACGGCTTCGACCAGCAGCGCGCGCGGCAAATCCGGCGCTGCCTGCTGCGCCGCCTGCAGCGCGGTGACCGAGAACGACGACAGCAGCACGGCGGCGGCCGGCAGCCCCGCACAGGCGCGCGCGACCAGACGCCCGGTGCGCGCTTCCTCTCCGCGCAGCGGCTTGATCTCGACATTCATGAACAGCCCGGCCTTCAGGCAATACGCGGCAGCGTCGGCAAAGGTCGGAACCGGTTCGCCCGCATACTCGGGCGAGAACCCGCCGCCGGCATCGCGCGCGCCCAGCTCGGACGCAGTCAGCAGGCCAACCGAACCGCTGCCCGCGACGGTACGGCCAAGGGTCTCGTCATGCATCAGCACCAGTCCGTCGTCGCGCACGGCCATCACATCGAACTCGACCGCCCGAAACCCCATTGCAGCCGCCCGGCGCAGCGCGGCCAGCGTGTTCTCCGGCGCCAGCGTGCCGCCGCCACGGTGCGCGAATATTCTCGGATAAGGCCACATTGTCCACTCCTCCCCGGCGCTCTCGCCGCCCTGCTGCCGCTCTGTAACCTCGGCCGCTTCCCTCCGCCCCGATTGTAGGCGCTGCCTACGGTAAAATCGCGGATTACTTCATCTTCATCGTGTGCCAATTTCATGGGCAATGACAGCAGCAATGGCGCCACTGCCGCGCCGTCGAATTTTTTGCGCGGCATCATCGATGCCGATAATGCCAGCGGCAACTATGCGAACCGAACGGATGCGCAAGGCAAGCCGCTGCCGCCGGTCATCACCCGCTTTCCGCCCGAGCCGAACGGTTACCTGCACATCGGCCATGCGAAATCCATCTGCCTGAACTTTGGCCTCGCGCGCGACTATGGCGGCCGCTGCCATCTGCGCTTTGATGACACCAATCCGACCAGGGAAGAGCAGGAATACGTCGATACCATCATCGACAGCGTGCAGTGGCTGGGCTTTGACTGGCAGCATGCAGGCGATGCGCATCAGTATTTCGCCAGCGACTATTTCGACCAGTTGTACGCGATGGCGGAATGGCTGATCAGCGCCGGCCATGCGTATGTGGACAGCCAGAGTGCGGAAGAGATGGCGGCCAACCGGGGCAACTTCAGCGAGCCGGGGAAGAACTCACGCTTTCGCGACCGCCCCGCCGCTGAATCGCTGGATCTGCTGCGGCGGATGAAAGCCGGCGAGTTCCGCGATGGCGAGCATGTGCTGCGCGCGAAGATCGACATGGCCTCGCCGAACATGAACATGCGCGACCCGGCGATCTACCGGATCCGTCATGCGCATCACCACCGCACCGGCGACACTTGGTGCATCTACCCGATGTATGATTTCGCGCACCCGATCTCGGATGCGATCGAGAACATCACCCATTCGATCTGCACGCTGGAATTTCAGGATCACCGGCCGTTCTACGACTGGATACTCGAGCGGCTGGCCGAGGGCGGTTTCTTCAAGAAGCCGCTGCCCCGCCAGTACGAATTCGCGCGCCTGAACCTCACGTATGCGATCACCAGCAAGCGCAAGCTGCTGCAGCTGGTCGAAGAAAAGATCGTCGATGGCTGGGACGATCCGCGCATGCCCACCATCGTCGGCATACGCCGTCGTGGCTATACGCCGGAATCGCTGCAGCTGTTTGCCGAGCGCATCGGCGTGGCCAAGGCCGACAGCTGGATCGACATGAGCATCCTGGAAGCCGCCCTGCGCGACGATCTCGATGAGAAAGCGCCGCGCATTGTCGGTGTGCTCAATCCGCTCAAGCTAATCATTGACAATTATCCCGAGGGCCAGAGCGAGGAATGCACGGCGCCCGTGCATCCGCATCATCCCGAGCGCGGCAACCGCCAGTTTCCGTTCAGCCGCGAACTGTGGATCGAGGCAGAGGACTTCATGGAAGTGCCGGAGAAAGGCTACTTCCGTCTGTTCCCCGGCAACAAAGTCCGGCTGCGCTATGGCTTCGTGGTCGAGTGCACCGGCTGCGACAAGGATGCATCAGGCGAGGTGATTGCCGTGCACTGCAATTACTACCCCGACAGCAAGAGCGGCACCGAGGGCTCATCGAATTACAAGGTCAAGGGCAACATCCACTGGGTGTCGGCCGCGCATGGCGTGCGCGCCGAGGTGCGGATGTATGACCGGCTGTTCAGGGATGCGCATCCGGATGCCGGCGGCAAGGATTTCAAGCAGGCGCTGAACCCGGCATCAAAGACCGTGATCACCGCCTATCTCGAACCCGGCGCCGACAGCGCGCGACCGGAAGACCGCTTCCAGTTCGAGCGCCACGGCTACTTCGTCGCCGACCGGGTGGATTCCCGGCCGGGCCAGCCCGTGTTCAACCGCATCGTGACGCTCAAGGACAGCTGGGGCAAATAAGGGGCAAACAGGGAGCACGCGCGCCCGGTGGCACGACTCAGCTGCCCCGGGACTTTTGCATCGCCTGCATCTCCTGCTTCGTGCGCTCCCCGGCAATCTCGGTAGCCAGTCCGATCTTGCCTTTCTGCGAGTTGGCGCGCTCGCGCCACTGGCGGATCACGTCGGCCGCCGCCTCGCGCCCACCCAGACCGAAGGACAGGCCGAGCGCCAGCGCGAATGCACCAACGACGGCCATGAACAAGGTATTGACCAGCGTCGTCGCGACACCGATCTGATTGACCGCCACCACAATCGTGAACGCCCACACGGCCCACGAGGCGACCCTCGCGAGAAAATCCGGGTTGTCGAGACCGGCCTCTGCCGTCGCACCCCTCACCAGCTTGGACACGGCATTGGCCGCGAGACCGCCGATCACCAGCACGACCAGCGCCACTGCGAGATTGGGTAGCCACAGCAACAGATCGCGCAGCACTTCGGAGACCGCCGGCAGGCCCAGCGCATCGAAGGCCACGACCAGCACGATCAGGCGCACGAACCATTTGGCAATAGCGGCGATCATGCCGGAGGAATCCGTGTCCGCGCCAGACTTGCTGACGAAATCGGCAAAGCCCGAGCGCTCGGCCAGCTGATTGAAACGCGCCTTGCGCAGCAACGCGGCGATCGCCTTGGCCAGCAGCGCGGCAACGATCCAGCCGACGACAATAATGACCACGAAGCCGATGAGCCGCGGTATCGCCGCAAAGAACAACGACATTGCGCTGGTCAGCGAGGCCATCAGTGATGATCCCCAGTTGCTTAATTGAGAGTCCATGCTCGCTCCACGGCCTGACAGCCCAGTTCAAAAAAGTCTAGACTTCGCATTGGCCGAAGCGATCTCGGCCACGATTGAGCCGCCACAGCTTTCTTTCACCTTTCCTCCGCATGCACTTCGATAAACTGGTCTTCATCGACCTTGAAACCACCGGCGCCAACCCCGTCTCGGACCGCATCACCGAAATCGGGCTGGTCGAGGTGGATGCCGCCGGCAACGCCACCCGCTGGTCCAGTCTGGTCAATCCGGAAACGCCGATTCCGGCGTTCATACAAAGCCTGACCGGCATCAGCAATGAGATGGTCAGCCAGGCACCGACCTTCAGCGATCTGGCGGGTGAGCTGTTCGAGCGCCTGCAGGGCGCACTGTTCATTGCGCACAATGCGCGCTTCGACTACGGCTTCCTGCGCAACGCCTTCAGTGCGATCGGGCAGACATTCCGCGCCGATGTGCTGTGCACGGTCAAGCTCTCGCGCAAGCTGTATCCCGAGCATAACCGCCACAATCTGGATGCCCTGATCGCCCGGCATGGGCTGAAGCCGGATGCACGCCATCGTGCGCTCGCCGATGCCGATGTGCTGTGGCAGCTGTGGCAAAAGATCCGGTCTGAGCTGCCGCCCGAGACACTGAGCGGCGCGCTCGATGCGCTGCTGCAGCGACCCAGCCTGCCCTCGCACCTGCCGAATGATGTGCTGGACGATTGTCCGGACACGCCGGGCGTGTATCTGTTCTATGGCGAGAATGATGTGCCGCTGTATGTCGGCAAGAGCGTGCGCTTGCGACAGCGCGTGATGTCGCATTTCAGCTCGGACCACAAGCTGTACAAGGACATGCGGCTGTCGCAGCAGCTTCACCGGATCGAATGGCGGGAAACGGCCGGCGAGATCGGCGCGCTGCTGCTGGAAGCACAGCTGGTCAAGGACCTGCAACCCATACACAACCGCCTGCTGCGACGACAGGGCGACCTATGCGCGTGGCGACTGAAAGAGAATGCACAGGGTCACACCCAGCCCGTGCTGAGCTTTGCCAGCGAACAGGATTTCGGCCGGGCCGAGCGGCTGTATGGCTTGTTCAGTTCCAAGCGCAAGGCCGAGAGCGCGCTGCGCGAACTGGCCGAGGCGCACCAGCTCTGCCTCGTGCATCTGGGACTGGAAGGACGCGCACAACCGGGCAAGCCGTGTTTCGGCTGGCAGCTCAGGCGCTGCAAGGGAGTGTGCGTCGGCAAGGAAGCCGAGTCCTTTCATCGCGCCCGGCTGGAAGCGGCGCTCTCCCGGCTGCATGTGAAGACCTGGCCCTATCCGGGGCCGGTCGGACTGATCGAGGACGATGGCCGGGGCCGGACCGATGTGCATATCGTGAACAACTGGTGCTATCTGGGCACCGCACAATCCGACGATCAGGTCTGGCAATTGCTTGAAGAAGCCCCCCAGCGCCCGGCATTCGATATCGATACCTACAAGATCCTCAGCAAGGCGCTGCTGAACCGGACACTGGCCGTCCGGGAGTTGCGCGCTGCATCATCGCCCGATACATTCCGCAATTGATAACAGATAGTCGAACAAAATAGTCGGAACCCGCTTTCGGCGTCGAAAAGTTCTTCCCTGCGGCCAAATGAGCGCGCTATGATCAATTCAGAGCCTTTCGCAGAAAAAGGACCACCATAAAAACCGATGCCCTGGCCGGAAACGCACCGCCAACCCTGGTGCTGTACCGGCGCGGAGGAGACAGACGCCATGACGCGCGAGTCCGCAGATAACCGTGTCCGCTGCATCCAGCAAGCCGATGTTCATCCAACATTTGCTTTTGCCGAACAACACCCGATCCCCCACGAAACCCATTCGGTCATGACGCCTGTTGGCTTTGTGATCTGTTTGAGCGTCATCAACAAGGACGCAGAGTCCGTCGATAAGATGGGCCGCTTTGTCGGACTGGGCATGCATTGCCAGGCGTTTTTTCGAGCAAATGGAGAATAACAATGGATGATGTGGTGATTGTTGCCGCAGCCCGAACGGCTGTCGGCAAATTCGGGGGAACACTGGCCAAGATACCGGCGGCTGAACTGGGCGCACATGTGATCAAGGGCTTGCTCGCAAAAACAGGCGTCGATCCGGCACTGGTCAGCGAAGTCATCCTCGGGCAGGTACTGACGGCCGGAACCGGGCAAAATCCCGCGCGTCAGGCCGTGATCAAGTCGGGGCTGCCTGACAGGATTCCCGCGATGACGATCAACAAGGTCTGCGGCAGCGGCCTGAAAGCCACTCACCTCGCCGCTCAGGCCATTCGCAGTGGCGATGCCGAGATCATCATCGCCGGCGGCCAGGAAAACATGAGCGCCTCGCCGCATGTGCTGAACAACTCTCGCGACGGTTTTAGGATGGGCGATGCGAAGCTGGTCGATACGATGATCGTTGATGGCCTGTGGGATGTGTACAACCAGTACCACATGGGTGTCACTGCCGAGAATGTCGCGAAAAAATTCAATGTCTCGCGCGCCGAGCAGGATGAATTCGCGCTCGCCTCGCAGCAAAAGGCCGAGGCCGCTCAGAAGGCCGACAAGTTCAGCGACGAGATCCTGCCACTGGAAATCGCCGGCAAGAAGGGCAGTGTCGTATTCGACAGCGATGAATACATCAAGGCCGGCAGCACGCTGGACGCACTGTCCTCGCTGCGTCCGGCCTTCTCGAAAGAAGGCTCGGTCACGGCGGGCAATGCATCGGGCATCAACGATGGTGCGGCCGCAGTGATGATGATGAGCGCGAAAAAAGCCGCCGCGCTAGGTCTCAAGCCGCTGGCGACGATACGTGCGTATTCATCGGCCGGACTGGATCCGAGCATCATGGGCATGGGGCCGGTATCGGCCAGCCAGTTATGCCTGAAGAAAGCCGGATGGACCCATCAGGATCTCGACCTGATGGAAATCAATGAAGCTTTCGCCGCACAAGCGATTGCCGTCAACAAGGAAATGGGCTGGGATACCCGCAAGATCAATGTGAATGGTGGTGCGATCGCGATCGGTCACCCGATTGGCGCGTCCGGCTGCCGCATTCTGGTGACGCTGCTGCATGAAATGATCCGCCGCGATGCAAAGAAAGGACTTGCCAGCCTGTGCATCGGGGGTGGCATGGGCGTTGCATTGGCGATCGAGCGTTGATGGCAGGGATGGCAGGGGTGGCAAAGAGGCCATCGCACACTTCACACAAAAAACAAGGGAGCAACCAATGAGCAGAGTTACCTTAGTCACCGGCGGCATGGGCGGTCTTGGCGAAGCCATTTGCATCAAGATGGCTGACATGGGTTACCAGGTGGCGACCACCTACTCACCGGGCAACACCAAGGTGAATGCCTGGCTCGCAGAGATGAAAGAGAAAGGCTACGATTTCCGCGCCTACCCCTGCGATGTCGCGAACTACGAATCTGCACAGGAATGCATCTCGCTGATCGGCAAAGAAATGGGGCCGATCGACGTGTTGGTCAATAACGCGGGCATCACGCGCGACATGACCTTCAAGAAGATGGACAAGACCAATTGGGATACGGTGATGAAGACCAACCTCGACTCCGTGTTCAACATGACCAAGCCGGTCTGCGATGGCATGACGGATCGTGGCTGGGGCCGGATCATCAATATCTCTTCGGTGAACGGTCAGAAAGGCGCATTTGGCCAGACCAATTACTCGGCAGCGAAGGCCGGCATGCATGGTTTCACCAAGGCCCTGGCGCTGGAGGTTGCGCGCAAGGGCGTGACCGTCAACACCATCTCGCCCGGTTATATCGGCACGAAGATGGTCACGGCGATTGCCCCTGAAGTGCTCGAGACCAAGATCCTGCCCCAGATCCCGATGGGCCGTCTGGGCAAGCCGGAGGAAGTGGCGGGTCTGGTCGCGTATCTCGCCTCGGATGAAGCGGCCTTCCTGACCGGCGCCAATATCGCGATCAACGGCGGCCAGCACATGCAGTAAGCCGGTGCGATGCGGGTGTGCGTGAGCGGTTCAAACCACTGAGGGCGGCTGGCAGGGGTGGAGTTCTGGTAAACTTCTGCTAATGCCTCGGTGGTGAAATTGGTAGACGCGCCGGACTCAAAATCCGGTTCCGCAAGGAGTGTCGGTTCGATTCCGACCCGAGGCACCAGCATCCCGGGCATCAGGTCGCCCTCTGCAAAGGCTCCCTCGCGGAGCCTTTTTTGCTGGATGGCTTGTTCTCTGGTGGTACCGCGCTGTGCGGTCTTATTTGACGTTGGCCGGATCGATCGCAGGGTCTTGCGATGACGCCGGCTCTGCACCGGCCTCTGCAGACTCCGCCGCCGCACTGGCGTCCGCACCCGGATTTGCACCCGCGTTTCCACTACTGAGCGCCTGCATCGCTTCTTGCGCCGATGCCTGTGCCGCCGCCACACGCTCATCAGCGGCTGCTTTGGCCTCGGCGATCTGTGCCTCTCGTTCCGCAGCGGAGGCTGCCCGCTGCTCTTCACGTGCGGCAGCGCTCTCAGCCACCTCGGCGATCGTCTCATCGGCCAGCGAAGGCGGCGGCGGTGGCTCGACGGCCGCTGCGGCCGGCACCGGCTCGGCACTGGCCGCTTCGCCCGCCGGCGCTGCACCGTCTGCACCAGCGGACTCGTCTTTCTGCTCAGCCTCGTCTTCTTTCTTTTTCCGGACCGGCTTTTGCAACTGGTTCGCGCGCACATTCTGCGCAAGCACCACCGTGGCAAACGAGGCCAGCACGGCAAGCATGATGATCACGGAGGTGGGCGTCAGTGTGACCACGGCCATGAATCCCAGCACGATCAGAATGGCCAGCGGCAGCATTGCCAGCTCGGCGATGAACACGAACGGGGTGACGAAGGCCGACATCAGCAGAATGAAGCTCAGCCACTGGGCGGTGAAGTCCCGGCTGAACAGCGCATGAATGCCGACACCCAGGAACAGCAATCCGACCGGGAAGCGCACCCACCATTTGCCCCAGAAGCGGCGACTGGCGATGCGCGTGTCGCTCATGTAGCGCTGACGCTCCTCGATGGCTTCCTCGGTCCATTCCCAATGTTTGGCGCGGAACAGCTGGATGCCCTCGGAATTGAACCAGAACAGCAGGCCATAGATCCAGAGTACGAGCGGCAGCACCCAGTCGATCGGCCCCATGTCGGGGCTGAACGCATACAGCGTCTGCACGGCCGCCGGCGTGCCCAGCGTGACCAGCGTCGGCAGGGTCGCATTCGACAGGCGCTCATCCCTGCTCAGGATCACATAGTTTCCGTTGATGCCGGGCTGTTTTTTCATGCTTGCGATCTGGGTTTACGTTTGCGCAGCTCGATCACGGCAACGAGAGCGGCCACCGGCATCAGCACCAGCAGCGCAATCGCGGCGGGCGGCGGCAGGTTATTGATGATCCATCCGATCAGGGCCAGCAGCAGCACACCGGCCGCAGCCAGCAGCACGAGCATCAGCGGCTCACGCCATGCCCACAGATTGATGATGGCGACGACGGTCGTGATGACCAGCCAGTGTCCCGGCAGCTGCATCTGGTGCAGCACCAGCACCCAATACATCAGCCCGATCAGGAGCGCCGCCAGCGGCACGCGAATCAATGGGTGGAAAGGCAGCGTCCACTCCTGCTCTTCCGGTATGTCAGAGACGGGTCTGGGCAGGCTGGGCTCGAACATCCGGCCATCGCTGCGCCAGCTGTTGCGCTTGCGGCGGCTGGCCCACCAGCCCAGCAGGGGCAAGCAGAGCCAGAACACCAGATAAGCGGCGAAGGCCCAGATCCAGATGCTGCCGGGCGCGGCGAACAATGCCTTCACACCCAGCCAGAGGAACATGCCGATCATCAGCAGACGGGTCAGCCGCTGATGCCAGCGCCCGCGGCGTTCATCCGCGTCCATCTCCCCAGCCATGATGCTGCCGTGTCGCCGTGCCATGACGATGCCCTTGCTCCCGAGTTGCCCCAGTGCCGGACCGCGCTGTCACTAAGGCCCGGGCGTATGAATCACTGCCATTTGCCGTACTACTGCGAATAATGCGGCCTATTTTAGCATTTTGATTCTTTTTGGAAACTATTCCGGCTGCGTACCGGCTTGACATTACCCGTGGGTCGCAGCCTTGCAGGCAGACCACGGTCGGACAGCCTGAACCGAAACCCGCTGCCGGGATGGCGGCCGCGAGGATATGACATTAATTGTCAGGCTCAGACAAATTGAAGTCTGACTCGCCAAATATTGTTCAAGCTATCGACAGCCGCCAGATAATCCCTGTGCTGACGCGAACGGTCGTTGATCGGTTTTTTTATGCCCTCGTGCTTTTGATGCGGGCTGCGGCAAAAATATAGTTCGCATTGTGAACATCTGATCGTTGAGTAAACGATACAGGCACCAGCTACGGTGAAGAGGGCATAACAAGTACGATCACCGAATTTTTTTACGGAACAAAAACAAGAAAAAAGGTTTTTTCTTTCTGGCACAGACTTTGCCCCTGCGAACCGATCCACAAAAATCAGTGGATCACGTTTGATTGATCTATTCCAGGGAGTGCCATATGCAACTGTTTTCTTATCAACGTCCAATGAGGGCGCAACAAGGTTTTACACTGATTGAATTAATGATCGTGGTAGCGATCATCGGTATTCTGGCTGCGGTGGGGATTCCGGCGTATCAGGATTACACAGCCAAGGCGAGGATAGCGGAAGGTCCAAATCTCGCTGCGCCAGCGATGACTGCTCTGGGGGTCGCCTGCAGCG